>Ga0315274_10005214_pt1 | contig 19010 bp, 9 predicted proteins | sample YL17G02_20_MG_FD_203700 | JGI IMG/M metagenome (GOLD analysis project Ga0315274, IMG submission 203700) | Sediment microbial communities from Yellowstone Lake, YNP, Wyoming, USA - YL17G02_20 | ecosystem: Environmental > Aquatic > Freshwater > Lake > Sediment | place: USA: Wyoming | collected... | reverse complement strand
CCCGAGAGGAGAGGCGCGCGCGCTCGCGCGGCCGTCTCCCCGACCCCTCCCACCCCCTCCCCCTCCCCGCCCCCACAGGTCGCCTCCGACGACGACGTGCGCGCCGTGTTCCGCGCGGTCCAGGGCGAGGTCCCGGGCTCCCCCATCTTCACGATGAAGCTCGCGCCCGCGTCGCGCCACCTCGAGGTGCAACTCCTGTGCGACGCGCACGGCGGCGTCACGTCCATCCACTCCCGCGACTGCTCCGTGCAGCGCCGGCACCAGAAGATCGTGGAAGAGGGTCCCGTCACCAAGGCGCCCGCGGGCAAGCTGCGCGAGATGGAGCGCTGCGCGCGCGCGCTCGCGCGCGCGGTCGGCTATGTGGGGGCGGCGACCGTCGAGTACCTGTACACGCTCGACACCGGCGAATTCTTCTTCCTGGAGCTCAACCCGCGCCTGCAGGTCGAGCACCCGGTGACGGAATGGATCTCCGGCGTCAACATCCCGTCGGCCCAACTCCTCGTCGGCATGGGCGTCCCCCTGCACCGCATCCCCGACATCCGCCGCCTGTACGGCAAGGACCCCAAAGCGTCGGACGCCATCGACTTCGAGGCGGACGCGCAAACGCCGCCCTCTGGCCACGTCGTCGCGGTGCGCATCACGTCGGAGGACGCCAACGACGGGTTCAAACCCACGTGCGGCAACATCGACGAGCTGTCGTTCCGCACCTCGCCCGACGTGTGGGGCTACTTTTCGGTCAAGTCGGGCGGCGGGATTCACGAGTATTCGGATTCGCAGTTCGGCCACCTCTTTGCCAAGGGCGAAACCCGGGAAGCCGCCATCCGGGCCATGGTCGTCGCGCTCAAAGAGGTCAAGATTCGGGGCGAGATCCGGACGATCGTCGACTACGCCACGGAAATGGTGCAAGACCCAGACTTTGTGCAAAACCGCATTTCGACCGGGTGGCTCGACGCGCGCATCGCGGCGCACGTCCGCGCCGAGAAACCGGCCTGGTACCTGGCCGTCATTGCTGGCGGGTTGCTCCGCTGCCTGGACACGGTCGCCGCCGTGTCGGCCGAGTATTTGGGCTACCTGGAAAAGGGCCAACTCCCGCCCGCGCGCCTGACCCTCACGTCGGTCCCCGCCCAGTTTGTCGTCGACGGCGCCGCGTACGACGCGACCGTCGCGCGGCGCGGCCCTCAAGCGTTTCGGGTGACGCTGGGGGGGACGCACGTGGACGTTGTCGCGCGGCGGCTGAATGATGGCGGCCTCCTCGTCCAGGTCGACGGCGGGTCGCACGTCGTCCATTCGGAAGAAGAAGCCGCCGGCACCCGCCTCACGATCGACTCGCTCACCTGCCTCCTGGCCAACGAGGCCGACCCGTCCCGCCTGGTCACCATGTCGCCGGGGAAGCTGGTGCGCCACCTCGTCGCCGACGGCGCGCGCGTCGAGGCGGGCGCGCCGTACGCCGAGATCGAGGTCATGAAGATGCTCATGCCGTTGCTCTCTCCCGCGGCGGGCGCCATCGAGTTCAAGCTGCCCGAGGGCTCGGTGCTGGCGGCGGGCGACCTCATCGCGCGGCTCGCGCTCGACGCCGCGCACGCGGTCGAGCGCGCGGCGCCCTACACCGGCGGCTTCCCGGAGCTGGGGCCGCCCCTCATCTACTCGCAAGGCGTCGACCACCGGTTCAAACAGGCCGCGGAAGCGGCCAAGGGCGTGATGGCCGGCTTTGAGCACGACCCCGACGCGGTCGTCGCCGACCTCCTCGCCTGCCTCGACGACCCCGCCCTCGCCCTGCTCCAGTGGGCGTCCGAGTTTGCCGTCGTGCAAACCCGGCTCCCCGTGGACCTGGCCAACGAGCTCGAGCGCGTCGCCGCCGCGCACGAGCGCGACCTCATGTCGGTCGACCCCGGCTCGGACGACGGCCGCGCGGGCGCGTTCCCCGCCGCCGCCCTCCTGGCCGCCATCGAGGCCGCCATCGAGGCCTCTCCCGACGGCGACGGCGCGTCCCTCGCCGCGACGGCGGAACCGCTCACGCGCGTCGCGCGCGCGCACGCCGGCGGCAAAGAGGTGTACGCGCGCTCGGTCGCGTGCGACCTGTTTGAGGAATTTTTGGACGTCGAGGAGCGCTTTGCGTCGCGCGGCGGCGCGACGGAGCAGGAGGTCATCGACTCGCTGCGCGGCGTGTACGCCAACAACCTTGGCGCGGTCGTCGACATCGTCGTCTCCCACATGGGCCTGCCGCGCAAGGTGCGGCTGGCCACGGCTCTGATGGCGGCCCTGGTCCTGCCCTCGCCCGAGCACTACCGCCCCCTCCTGCGCCGCGTCGCGGCGCTCGGCGCGGCGGGCGGCGACGCCGCGCTCCTCGCCCAGCAACTCCTCGAACACTCGCTCCTCGCCGAATTGCAAGCCGTCGTCGCGCGCGCCCTGTCCGGCCTCGACATGTTTGCGGGGGGGCAACTGTCGGGCCTGGACCTGCTCCACGCCGAGTACGACGCGTGCGCCGACGACTCGTCCGCCGCCGCCGCGGGCGACGCGCCGGCGGCGGTGACGGCGATGCCGGAGCTGTGCCGGCGGCCGACCGTGGTCGAGGGGCTGTATTCCGGCCTCTCCGGCGGCGCGTCGCTCGCCGCGACGCAGCTCGACGCCAAGGTGCGCCTCCTCGTCGACGCCCCCGCCGCCGTCGACGACGCCCTCGCCTCCCTCCTCGACGCCCGCGACGCCACCCTCGCCTCGCGCGCGCTGTCCACCTACGTCAAGCGCGTCTACCACCCCCTCCTCACGCGCGGCCCGGACCTCGCGGGCGGCGCGGCGACCGGCGCGCCGCTCACCGCCGTCTGGACGCACGAGCACCCTGGCCTGGACGGCACCAAGGCCGCGCGGTCGGGGGCGGGGGCGGCGGTGGCGGTGGGGGGGTTGGACGCGCTGCCGGCCGCGCTCGACGCGGCCGAGGCCGCGCTCGCGGCGGCCGGCCACGCCGACCTCCCGCGCGGCACCCTGCACGTCATCCTGACCCGCGGCGGCGACGCGGCCCTGGCTCTGACGCCGGCGGCCGCCCCGCTGCTCGCCGCCGCGCGCGACGCGGCCGCGCCGTTTGCCGCCGCGGCGGGCGAGGCGCTCGTCGGCGCCGACCCGCGCCCCGCGGTCGCGGCCGTCACCGCCGCGGTCGCGTCCATCGAGCCCCACCTGGCCGCCGCGGGCTACGAGCACGTGAGCGTGCTGGTCAAGACGGGGGCGGTCGCGCCGCTGCGCGTCGGCCTCGTGCGCCGCGGCGGCCGCTACGCGCCCGACCCGCTCCTCGCCGCGGTGGAGCCCCACACCGCGGCGCTCCTGGAGCTCTCCCGCCTGGCGCCATTTGGCCCGCGCGTCGCGTACGCGCCGTCGCGCAACCGGCAAGCGCACTCGTACGCGGTCGTCGAGCGGCGCGACCCGCGCGCGCCCGCGCTGCGCCGCGTGTTTGTGCGGTCGGCCGTGCGCCAGCTGGGCGCGCCGGCTCTCCTCGCCGCCACGTACAAGGGCGACGCGGGCGCGGTCGCTGCCGGCGTCATGGACGAAGTCGACGCCGCGCTCGGCGCCGCGCTGCGCGAGCTCGAGCGCGGCCACCCCGGCGCCGGCAGCCGCGGGGGTGGGGACGGCGGCCGCGCCGACTGGGCGCACGTCTTCCTGACCGTCCTCCCCCCGCTGCCGCTGGGCGCGGGCGCCGACGGCGGGCGCGTCGCGGCCGCGCTGCGCGCGGCCGCCGCGCGCGCGACCGCGCGGCACGGCCCCCAACTCCGCCGCGCGGGCCTCGCCCAGTGGGAGGTGCGTCTGCGCGCCGCCGACGGCGGCGGCGCGTGGCGGGTCGTCGTCGCGTCGCCGACGGGGCACGAGACGGGGGAAGACTTTGTGTCGGTCTACCGCGAAGCGCCGGGCGGGGACGGCACCGACGCGGTGCCCACCTACGCCGCCGCGCCCGGGGCCGGGCCGCCGGGGCCGCTCGACGGCGCGCCCCTGCTCTCGCCCTACCCCCCTCTCGAGGGGCTGCAACAAAAGCGGCTCGCCGCGCGGCGCCACCGCACGACCTACTGCTACGACTTTCCGTCCGTCTTTGAAAACGCGCTGCGCGGCATCTGGTCGGCCCGCGCGTCCGCGCGCGAGCCGGGCGAGCTCCCGGTCGGGCGCCTGGTGGACGCCGCGGAGCTGGTCCTCCCCCCCGGCGCCACGTTCGCCGCCCCCGGCCACATGGCCCCCGTCGACCGCGCCGTCGGCCGCAACGACGTCGGCGTCGTCGCCTGGATCCTCACCCTGCGCACGCCCGAGTGCCCGTCGGGGCGCCGCATCGTGGCGGTCGCCAACGACATCACGCACAACTCGGGCGCGTTTGGCCCGCGCGAGGACGCCGCGTTCCGGGGCGCGACCGAGCTGGCGCTCGCGGAGCGGCTGCCGCTGGTCTACCTCGCCGCCAACTCGGGCGCCCGCGTCGGCCTCGCCGCGGAAGTCAAGGCGTGCCTGCGCGTCGAGTGGGCGGTCGCCGACGACCCGACCAAGGGCTTCAAATCGCTCTACCTCACCGACGACGACTACCAGGCCATCATCGCGCGCGCGCCAGGCGCGGTCAAGGCGACGGCCGACACGGGGCCCGACGGGAGCCTGCGCTGGACGCTCACCGACGTGGTCGGCGCGGAGGACGGCCTCGGCGTCGAAAACCTCTCCGGCTCCGGCGCCATCGCGTCCGCCTACTCGCGCGCCTTTGCCGAAGGGTTCACGTTGACCCTCGTCTCCGGCCGCACCGTGGGCATCGGGGCCTACCTTGCGCGGCTCGGCCGGCGCTGCGTGCAGCGCGCCGACCAGCCCATCATCCTCACGGGGTACGCCGCCCTCAACAAAGTGTTGGGGCGGGACGTCTACTCGTCCCACATGCAGCTGGGCGGGCCGCGGGTCATGGGGGCCAACGGGGTGAGCCACCACGTCGTCGCGGACGATTTGGAGGGCGTCGCCGCCGTGCTGACCTGGCTCTCTTACGTGCCCCCCGTCCTCGGCGGCGCGCCGCCTCTGCTCCCGGGGTCCGACCCCGCCGACCGCGCCATCGCCTACACCCCCGGCCCCTCGGAAAAGCTGGACGCGCGCGCCGCGATCGCGGGCCGCCCCTCGCCCACGCCCGGCGGCGCCTGGGTGGGCGGCCTCTTTGACCGCGGCTCCTGGACCGAGGCCCAGGCGGGGTGGGCGCGGACGGTGGTGGCCGGGCGGGCGCGGTTGGCCGGCGTGCCGGTCGGCGTGATTGCCGTCGAAGCGACGACCGTCATGCTCCAAGTCCCGGCCGACCCCGGCGACGCCGCGTCGGCCGAGCGCACGGTGCCCCAGGCGGGGCAGGTGTGGTTCCCGGACTCCGCGCTCAAGACCGCGCATGCGATCGAAGAGTTCGACGCAGAGGGCCTCCCCCTCGTCATCCTCGCCAACTGGCGCGGCTTCTCCGGCGGCCAGCGCGACCTGTACGAGGGCGTCCTCCAGGCCGGCTCCCTCATCGTGGACGCGCTGCGCAAGTTCAAGCAGCCCGCGTTTGTCTACCTGCCGCCGGGCGCCGAACTGCGCGGCGGCGCGTGGGTCGTCGTCGACGCGCAAATCAACGCGGCCCGCATCGAGATGTACGCCGACCCGACGGCGCGCGGGGGGGTGCTGGAGCCGGAGGGGCTCGTAGAGATCAAGTTCCGGACGCCCGACTTGCTGGCCGCGATGGCGCGGCTCGACCCGGCCGTCGCGGCGGCGCGCGCGGCGGCGGGGCCGGCGGCGCGCGGGCCGACCGAGCGCGAGACCGCCCTGCTGCCGGCCTACCGCCAAGTCGCCACCGCGTTTGCCGACATGCACGACACGCCGGTGCGCATGGCGGCCAAAGGGGTGTTGGCGGGCGTCGTGCCGTGGGCGGGCGCGCGCGCGTTTCTCGCGGCGCGCCTCAAACGGCGCCTCGCCGAGGACGAGCTGGCCAAGCACGCCCTCGCCGCCGACCCCGGCCTCTCGCGCGCCGCCGCTGGCGAGCACCTGCGGGCTTGGGCGGAGGGCGGCCGCGTCGGCGCGCCCGCCGTCGCGGGGTCGCCCTGGTCGGACGACCGCGCGTTCGTCGCGTGGGCGACCTCCGCCGCGGGCGCGGCCGCGGTGGCGGCCGGCCTGCGGGGGCTGCGCGCGGCGGCCGCAGGGCGCGCGGTCGCCGCGGCGGCCGACTCGGCCGAAGGGCGCGACGGGTTGACCGCGGCGCTGGGGCGGCTGATGGCGGACGACGCCAACGTGCGGGCGGCGGTGGAAGGCGCGCTCAAGGGCTTGCGCAAGTGAGGGCGGATGAGGGAGGGAGGGTGGGTGGAGGGAGAGGGAGGTGGAGGTGGGCGAGGGGGGAGGAGGGGGCGCGGTGGCGCGGTGGCCTCTGTGACCGCGGCTGGCTGGACAAGGAGGGCGCCACGCGCCGCGCCGCGGCCTCCGCGGTCGTCGGCGGGAGGGAGGGGGCCAGGAAATCAGCTCTGCTGCCGCCCCGCGCGCCTCTCTCATCACTCCTTCCCCGCCCTCCCAGCGGGCCTCCGCCCTTCCCACCCTCGATGCGCTGCATCGGCGTGTCCGCCCCCCGGGCGGGCGCCGCCCCCCGGTCGGGCGGCCGCCCCCCGGCGCGGCTTGCGCGCGTCGCCGCGGCGGCGCCCGCGCCCGCGCCGCCGCGCCCGGCGGCGGTTCGCTGGAGCGGGCCGCCGAGCGTGGGGCGGCTGTCGGGCACCGGGCTGGCCAGGTATGCGGCGGCAATCGGGCGCGCGCGGTCGCCGGCCGAACTCGCGCGCACTGCGGCGGCCGCGGCGGCGGCCCGTGGCCCGCGGCCCGCCGCGAGGCGGGCGGTGGGCGCGCCCTCGTCGCCCCCGCGGCGCCGATTGGCGCCCCGCGCCCGATTCCAATTGCGCCCCCCCCCCGCCGCCGACCCCTCCCTCGCCCCGCCGCAGTCCCGCCCCCCGCCCCCCCGTCGCCGCCCGGTGCGGCATCGTCGGCATCCACAAAGCGGCCGGCCCCGCGTCGGTCGAACTCTACGAAGCCCTGCTCATGCTGCAACACCGCGGCCAAGACTCGGCCGGCGTCGTGACGGGCGACGGCCCGCGCTTCCACGAGCACAAGGCCAACGGCCTCGTCTCGGACGTCTTCAAGGACCAGTCCACGATTGACGGGCTGGCGGGGTCTGTCGGGCTGGGGCACGTTCGCTACCCGACGGCGGGCACCGCGTCGGCCGCGGAAGCGCAACCCTTTTTCGTCAACTCCCCGCTCGGCATCTACCTCATCCACAACGGCAACCTGACCAACGCGGACGAGTTGAGGGCGATGCTCGAGGGGAGCGCCTCCTTTTTCTCGCGCCACCTGCGCACGCAGTCCGACTCGGAGGTGCGAGGGGCGGAGAGCGCGGGGGGGGGGGTGCCGCGCCTTGCCGCCTCGCTCCCGCCGCCGCACCCACCCGCGCCCCTCTTCTCCCCAGGTCCTGCTCAACGTGTTTGCCGACGAGATCCACCGCGCGCACCAGCGCTGCATGTCGGCCCCGTCCTGCGACCCGTCTTTGAAAAAGCTCGACTTCGTCCTCGAAGCCGGCGAAGCCACCATGAAGCTGCTGCGCGGCGCCTACTCCTGCGTCTGCCTCGTCAAAGGCGTCGGCGTCGTCGCGTTCCGCGACCCGTTTGGCGTGCGCCCCCTCGTCCTGGGCCGCCGCCCCTCCCCCCCGGGCGCCGCGTCCGGCGACGGCTACGACTATTGCGTCGCGTCCGAAGATTGCGCGTTTGGGCCGATCGGGTTTGAACGGGTGCGCGACGTCGCGCCGGGCGAGATGGTCGTCGTCACCGACGACGGCCGCCTCGTCTCCCGCCAGTGCGCGCCCGGCGTGACCTGCCCCTGCATCTTTGAGTACATCTACCTCGCGCGCCCCGACTCCGTGCTCAACGGCATCTCGGTCTACAACTTTCAGCTGGGCCTCGGCACGCGGCTCGCCGCGGCGGTGCGCGCGCGCGGATGGGCGATCGACTGCGTCGTCCCCGTGCCGGACGGGTCGCGGCCGGCGGCCATCCAAATCAGCGCCGAACTCGGCCTCCCGTACCGCGAGGGCCTCGTCAAGAACCGCTACGTCGGCCGCACGTTCATCATGCCCGACCAGCGCACCCGGGAGTTGTCCGTCCGCCGCAAGCTCAACGCCATGCCCGCCGTATTCGAGGGGCGCAACGTGCTCCTGGTGGACGACTCGATCGTGCGCGGGACGACGATGGGCCAGATCGTCGACATGGTGCGTGCGGCGGGCGCGGCGCGCGTCTACCTCGCGTCCGCCTCCCCGCCCGTGCGCTACCCCAACGTGTACGGCGTGGACATGCCGTCCCGCAAAGAGTTTGTGGCGGGGGACCTGACGGAGGACGAGGTGTGCACGCTCTTGCGCGCCGACGGGCTCCTGTACCAGACCGTCGACGACCTCGTCGCGGTCGGCCGCGAGCTCAACCCCTCGATCGTCGAGTTTGACGCGTCCTGCTTCACGGGGCGGTACGTGACGGGCGACGTGGGCGCGGCGTACCTCGCCGAACTGGAAGAGTCGGCGCGCGGGCAGGGGCGGCGGGGGGCGGCGTCGTCGACCATCTCCCTGGCGGCGGGGGCGGCATGATGGGGGCGGCGGAAACAGCGAATCGCGAGGGCCGAGGGGCGGGCGTGTGGCGAGTCGGGCCAAACCTCGAGCGACCGAGCGCGCGCGTCGGCCGACGCTCGCCCCACTCTCCCGCGCCCCGCCCTCTGGCCGTCGCCACACAAAACACCGGCCTAGGCGTCAACCGTCCCGGCCCGCCGCGCCCGCGCGCGGCGGCCGGCGCCGCGGGCCAATGGCGGCCGGCGGCGCGGCGCACCCTCCCGGCGGCGACGTCGCGCTGCCGCCGGCGGCCAATTGGTGGGAGGAGGGGTGGGCGGCGCCGCCCAGGGCGGTAGAGAGGGGGAATGCGGGCGGCCGACGACCCCCTCCTCCACTCTTCTTTCTCCTAGGTACGCCCCGACGGCCGCCTCCTTCACCTCCGACCCCCCCGCCCTGGCCGTCGCGGCCGGCTCGTCCGTGCTCGTCGTCACCGGGTGGCCGGCGCGCCCGGTGGCGGCGGTGGCCGGCGCGCACGGCGGCCGTGTCGCCGGCGTCGCGTGGGGTCACCGGCGCAACGCCACCGCCCCGCCCCCTCTCTACTCGGTCGCCGCCGACAAAACGGTGCGCGCGTGGGACGTGGCGGCCCAACGCTGCGTGCGCGTGGCGCGCGGGGCGCCCGCCGACGCGGCCGCGCTTGCAGTCGCGGGCGGCGGCGGCGCGCCCCCCGTCGTCCTGGTCGCCGGCCGCGCCGCCGGCCTGCTTGTGTGGCGCCCCGAGGCGACTCCCTCTCGACTGGCGCCCTGCGCGTGGGCGCCGCCGGGGGGCGCGACCGCGGTCGCGGCGGCGGGGCGCGTCGCGGCCGTCGGCGCGGGCGCCGGCGCCGTGTTTTTGGTCGCCGTCGACGCCGCCGGCGACGACTGCGTGCGCGTGTTGCGCAAGGTGTGGGATCACGCCGGCTGCGTGCATGATGTGGCGCTGAGAGAGGTGGGAAGCGGCACGCGTCTCCTGATTGCCTCTGGCGGCGCCGACGGCCGCCTGCACGCGGCGCAAGCGGATTTGGACGACGATGGCGATGACGTTGTCGCGTTTGCTTCGCTCGACGCGCCGCCGGCCCCTGCAGGCGCGTCGTCCGGCGGCGCGCCAGGCGCGCGCGCCTGGCGCGGCGTCGAGTGGGCGCCGACGCTGCCCCCCTCCCCGCACACCGCCTGGCTCCTCACCAGCGGCAACGGGGGCGACGTGCTCGCGTGGAAGCTGTCGTTTACTGGAGGCGAGCCGCGGGCGGCGCCCCCAGCGCGGCTCCCGGCGGTCGGCGCGCGCCCCGCCTTCGCCCTCGCCGCCGCGCCCGCGTCGGCCGACGGCGCGCCCGCCATGCTCGCTGTGACGTGTCTGGATCGCACCACGCGCGTCTGGGCGCTGCCGGACGCCGCCGAGGGCGCCAGCGACTGGCGGCGCGCGGTGCCGCTGCCCCCGTTGCCCGGCCTTGGCGGCGCGGCCACCGGGCTGGCGGCGACGCCCGACGGCTCTTTTGTGGCCGTGTGCGTCGCGGGCGCTGACGGGTGCGTGCGGTCGTGGGCGCCCGCGCGCGGCCGCGGCGTCGCGTCGCGCGCCGCCCTCGCGTGGCGCGGCGTCCCCCCCCGCGCCGCCTGCATCGCGGTGCGCCCCACGCCCGACGGCGCTCACATCATCGCCGTCGGCGGCGGCGACGGCGGCGGCCTGGCGGTGGTGGCCGCCGGCGCGGCGCGCGGCGCGCCGCTGACCGCGGCGGGGCCGGCGCTGGCAAGCCTCGCTTGGCTGCCGGCGCCGCCGTCCGCCGATCTGCTGGCCCTGACCCAAGACGGCCGCCTGCAGCGGTGGCCCGCGCGGTCGGTGGACGCGGCCGCCGCCGCCGCGGCGACCGCGGGCGGCGCGCTGCCGCGCGCGACCGCGCCGCCGCCCGCCGACGCCGCGGCCGAGCTCGACCCCGACGCCGCGGGCGACACATTGACCAGCCTGGCGGTGGCGGACCTCGGCGCGGCTGGCGTGGCGCTCGCGGTGGGGACGGCGGGCGGCGGCGTGCGCGCGTACCGCCGCGCCGCGACCCCCGCCGCCCCCTGGGCCCGCGACCCGCCGCCGCCCGCGTCGCGCGGGCACGCAGCCGCCGTAGGCGCGTTGGCATGGCGCGTCGAAGTGGAGCCCGGCGACGGCGGCCTGCCCTGGCTCGCGTCGGCGTGCGCGGGCGGCGCCGTCGCCGTCGCCGCCGGCGCGCGCGCGCCCGCCACGCTCCCGCCCGGGCCTCCCGCGTCCGCCCTGGCCTGGGTGCCCAATGGAAGTACCTTGGCCGTTGGGCGGGCGGACGGAACGATTGATGTGGTCGCCGTCGCGCCCGCCGCGTCTGCGCTCGCGACCGCGCGCACGCTGCGCCGGCACGGCGCCCGCGTGCGCGCCCTGGCCTGGCTCCCGCCCCCGCACGGGCTGGGAGGTGGGCGGCCGGCGTTGCTGTCGGCGGGCGACGACCACAGCGTTCGCTGCTGGGACGCAGAGGGCGGAGGGGAGGGGGAGGGGGTGGCGGCGGCGGCGGCGGCGCCCGCGCCCGCGCCGGCGCCGAGACCACGGCAAGCGCCCGGCGCCTGGCTCGGCACGGAGAGTCTGCTGCCGGTCGACCGCGACGGCGGCGCCGCCACAGACCTCGCGTCGCTCGCATGCGCGCTCGCCGCCGCGCGCCGCGGCCGGGAGCGGCCGTCGCCCCGGTGCGCCAATCCATGGGTCGACACGGGGGCTGCGATTGCATCCCTGCACGCCGCCGCCGACGCGGAAGCCGCCACCGCCGCCGCGCTCCCGCGCGGCGACGCGCGCGCGGCGCGCCGCGCGGCCGCCCTCCGCCTCTTCGCCGGCGACCCCGGAGGCGCCGCGGCGGAGCTCGCCACGATCCCGGGCCCGCCCGACGCGGACGCGGTGGCGCTGGCGGCCGCCGCCGGCCGCGGCGCGTACGCCGCCGCCGCAACCGCGCGCGCCGCGTCCCTCGCCGCCGCCGGCGACGCCCACCTGGCCGCGCTCTACCACCTGGCCGCGGGCGACGCCCGGGCCGCGGTCGCGTGCCTGGCCCGGCGCGGGCTGGCGACCGACGCCGGCGCGCTCGCGCGCGCGCGGCTGCCGCCCGGGGCGGCCGCCACCGCGGTCGCGGCCGCGTCCATCGCGCCCCGGCTGGCGGCCGCGGGCGACGCGGCTGGGGCGGCGGCGGCGTGGCTGGCGGCGGGCGACGCAGGGGAGGCGGCCGCCGCGGGCGGTGGCGCCGACGCGGGGGCGCTGGCGGCCGCGCTCGCCGAGTGAGAGAGGAGGGCGGGCGCGATGCAGAGAGCCGGACTTGACACTGAGCGCGGGAGGAGGGAGGGGCGGACGGGCGGCCGCCGCGCGCTGCGGCGAGCGCGCGGCGCCAGCACCCGCCACACACCGCACCCCCCCCGCCCCCCACCCCCAATGTACAGCAACTACGCGGACGACTTGCGCGCCCCCCGCGCGGGCGGGTCGGGCGCGGCCGCGTCCGCGGCCAAAGTCAAAGACCCCGTCCTCAAAGCGGTCGCCTGGGTCAAGGGCCGGTCCCAGCGGGAGAAGGGCATCCTGCTGGGCGGGGCGGGCGTCGTGGTGAGGGGGGAGGGGGCGTGGGGAGGGGGTGGCGCGCGGCGCGCGCCATCGGCGCGGGGCGGCGTCGGCGTCCGGCCGAGCCCCTGGCCGCTCTCTTCTCGCGGCGGCAATGCCGGGACCACGCGAGGCGTGGGGCGGGCCTCGCCCGGGCGCCGACGCGGTGCGGGCGCGGGGCCTGCCATCGCGGGGCGGGCCCCCCCCCCCCCCCCGGATTGGGCGGCCGCCGCCCCAATCGCGGCCCGACCGCGCCCAGAATGACGCGGCAGCGGCGCCCGGGAACGGGTCGACCCGGGGAGCGCGGGTGCCGAAGCGCGCGCGCCGACCCCTGGCTCCCTCTCCTTCCCAGCTCCTCGCCCTCCTCTGGCTCGTCATCGAGGACCACGACAACCTGTTTGTCCTCGCGGAAGCCGTGCACGCCGCCGGCATCGGCCTGCTCTGCTACAAACTCGCCAAGAAGCGCAACTGCGGCGGGCTCTCGCTCCAGTCCCAATACCTGACGGCGGCCTTTCTGGGGGTGCGCCTGCTCTGCTCCTTCATGATGGAGTACGACATCCACACCCTCCTCGATTTCATCACCCTCGCCGCCACCTGCTGGGTGATCTATGAGCTCGCCGTCCCCCTCGCCGACACCTACCAGGCCGACCAGGACGCCCTGCCCTGGTGGCTCGTCGCCGCGCCCTGCCTCGCGTGCGCGCTCGTCGCCCACCCCTCCACCCACCACCCGCTCCCCTTCCGCGTCCTGTGGGCGACGTGCGTGTACATGGAGGCGGTGTCGGTGCTGCCCCAGCTGCGCATGATGCAAAAGGTGTGGAGAGGGAGGGGGGAGTGGGGGTTGGGGTGGGGATTTTTGGTGGGCGCGCGCGCGCGCGCAGCACTCGCGCCGACCGCTCCCCGCGCCCCTCTCCTTCCCTCCCTCCCAGGCGCGCGTCGTTGAGCGGTTCACCGGTGCGTCGAGTGGCGGCGGCGGCAGCCGCAGGAGGCGCGGAAGGCGGGAGAGGGCGCCGACACCGACCCCCTGCTCCCCCCCCCCTCCCCCCCCCCTCCAGCGCACTATGTCTTCGCCCTGGGCGTCTCCCGCTTCATCTCCTGCTCCCACTGGCTCCTGCAACTCGCCGACGGTTCCTCCTTCCTGCTGCGCGCACTCGGGTCGGGCCTGTGGCCGGCGGCGGTGCTCGCCTCGGAGGTCGTGCAAACGTTCATCCTGGCCGACTTCTGCTACTACTACGTCAAATCCTATGCCGACGGGTCGGGCGTCATCCACCTGGCGGCCGGGATTGTGTGAGGAGGTGGGAGGGGGGGTGTTGGGTGGGGGGTCCGGGGCGCTGCGCCGCGTTGCCTGCGGCTCGCTGCCTCCCCCCCTTTTTTCCTTTCCGGTCGTGCCCCAGTGTCAGCATTCTCAGCGTCAAAGCAAAAACCTACTACGAGCGTCCCCCCGTGTCTCTCACTCCCCTCCCACCGCCACCCCGAGTGCGCGCCGCTTGGCGCAGCGCCGCGGCAGCGCCTCCAGCGCCGCCTCCCACAGCAGCACGCCCGGTGCGGGCCATCCCGGCGGCGGCGGGCGGCGGGCGACGCCCCGGAAGCGGGCGCGGAGTGCGGCGTCAAAAGCGGCGAGCGCCGCGTCTGACCGGTGGTCGACCGCGAACCAGCACCGCGTCCCCGGCCCGCTCAAAGAGGCGGCAGCAGCAATGAGTGCCTCTGCGGAGGGCGAGTCGCCGCCGGGGTCCGTGTAGACGCAATCCGCCGCGGCGACGACGGCCGGCGCGCGCGGCAGCGCCGCCGCGAGCGCGGGCGCGGCGCCGGGGTCGGCCCAGTCCAGAGTGGCGACCGTCACCCGGCCCGGCGTCGGGCGAGGGCTCGCGCTGGCCAGGCCGTTGAGCGCCGCGCTTGCCTCGAGCGCCCCCACCACCCCTCCCCTGTCCGTCGCCACCGCGGCCGCGCCCGCGGCCGCGGCCGCCAGTGAGGGCAGGCCAGCGGCGCCGGCGCCGAGTTCGACAAAGAGGGCGCCCGCGAGGCGGCCGGTGGGGGCCAAGGCGTCGACCGCCGCGGCGAGCACGAGCGCGGCCTCCCAGAGCACGCTCCCGACGCCCAGAGAAGCGCCGGCCGCGCCCCGCGGTGTCTGTTGGAGCAGCAGGTCCCTCTTCAGTCCCGGCAGAGTCACGGCGACGGCGTCGGCGGCGTGGAGGGCCCACCGCGCGTCGGGCGCCGGCGCGGCGAGCGTGCGCGTGCATGGCGCGCCGTCTTCGTAGCCGGACAGGCGCACGGAGAGCATGGCGGGCGGAGTGGAGAGGGAAAGGCGGGCGCCGGGGCACCGGCGCCCCCGATTGGGTGCTCAGCAGGTGTGCGCCGCCCAACTCACCCCTCCCCTCCTCCCTCCTCTCCGTCGTCGCCCGGCAGCTGGGGCAGCAGCGCCGACCCCGTCCGCGCCAGCCCCGGCGGCGGCGACCGCGCGTCGGCGGCCAGGGGGCCGCCGTCGGCCGACGCGGTGAGCCCGAGCGCGGCCGCGCGCGACGCGCCCGCCCAGCGGCGGGCGAAGCGCCAGCGCCAGAGGTCGGCGTCGGAGTCGTCATCGGGGATGGCCCTCGACGCCGCGGCGGGCGGGCGGGCCCTCGCGGGCGGGCGGGGTGGGGCGCGGGGCGCGGGAGGCCGCAGGCGGTGCGGCGCGCCCAGGACTGCAGCGCGCGGCTTGGCTCGAGACACAGGCGCCAGAGACGACCCCGCCGACGACCGCGGCGACAACGACGAGCCCGAGTGAAGGGAGACGGGCGACGGGGGTCGCGCCGAGCCCGACCTGAGGAAAGGAGGAGGGTCGACGCTTCACCCACGCTCGTCCCGGCCCGCGTTCGATATCGCGCGTCGACATCGGCGATGGGTGCAGCGGCCGCGGCCGGGCGGCCGCGGGCTTGGGACGCTTCGAGCCCGTCCATTCGCGGTCTCCCGCGCCCGCCGGGCGCGGCACCCGCCACCAGGCGCGCACCAGGATGATTCCAGCAGTTCCGGAAGGTCTTCCGGGTCAATTGCGTGCCGATTCATGGGCGCGGAGTGAGCGGGCGCCGACGCGGCCCCCGCGCCCACACCCCGCCGGCTGCCGCACCCCTCGCGCCCTCGCGCCCGCGCCTCACCGCCCCGACCCTCGATGCGGGAAATTCCCGAGAGCGGCGCCCCGCCCCCGCGCCGCATCCTCGTGGCTGTCGACGATTCCGCCGAGGCTGAAGCCGCCCTCGGCTGGGCCCTGGACCACGTGTACCGGTGAGGAAATGGTGCGGTGGGGCGGCAATCGAGGCGCGCGCGGCCGCCCGCGTGCGCGCCGCGCCCCGCCAACCCCTCACGTCTCTCCAGCCCCGGCGACGAGGTCCACCTCGTGCACGTCGTCCCCCGCGTGCAGCAGGCAGCGGTGTACGGCGCGCCGCCGGTCGACTTCCTGCCGCAGCAGGTAAGAGAGGAGAGAGGGAGAGTTTTTTTTTTCTCCCTCTTTTTTCTTTCTTGGTGCCCCGCGCCCACACCCACACCTCCCCACCCTCCCTTCAAGGACCCGGTCGCCTACGAGCAGCTCATCAAAAACGCGGAAGCCTTCATCGCGGCCCGCTTCCTCCCCAGGCTCCTCTCGTTGAGCCCCGAACCCGTCGTCCATGTGGTCAAGGCCGACGTCGACACCGACTCGATCGGCAACGTCGTGTGCCGCAAGGCGGGCGACCTGGGGGCGGCGGCGCTCGTCATGGCGTCCCACACAAAGTCGCGGGTGCAAGAATTTTTCTTGGGGTCGGTCACCGCCTACTGCACCCACCACTCGCCGGCACCCGTGCTAGTGGTCAAGTGAGGGTGTATGTGTGGGGTGGGGGCGGGGGTGTGGGTGTGTGTTGCGGTCGCAGGCGGGCGCGGTGGGGTCGCCGGCCGCCGGTTCGCCGCCCCCTCTCTCGCGCTCTCGCGCTCGGCCGATTACGCGGCCACCAAGAACCGGCTGCGGAGCGGCGCGTCGAAGGGCTGCGCCGCGCGCCGCGCGAGGAGGAGCGCGGCCGCCGCGGCGGCCGCCGAGGGCGCGGCCGGCGACCGCACCACCGCCGCCGCCGCGACCAGAGCCGCGTGCAACGCTAGCGCGTTGAGCAGCAGCACGGGCAGGCAGGGCGACAGCGGCATGGCGCGTGGCCGAGGGGTGTGGGCCTCGGGCGCCGCGCGCGGAGGCGGAGGCCGGCACGCCCGCCGCTCCAGACCCGCAGAGCAAACCGATCAGGCAACACAGGCACCCCACCACCCTGCAGCGACGACCGCGGGAGCGCGGCGCGCGGACTGCCCGTCGCGCCGCGCTCGCCCGGACGCGCGCGTCTCTCTCCCTCTTCACGCCGCCACCTCGCCGCCCCCACACCCCAGCGCATGCACCAGGCAGCAGTAATGCCCCCCCCCTCTCCCCCAGGTGTCGGGCGAGGTGGAGCGCAGGGCGGCGAGCGTGGGCGACGCGGCGGCGGCGGCCGCGTCGAGCCCCGGCCCCGCTTCAGCGGGCACCAGGCCCGCGGGGTCGCCGGGCTCCCCGCCCTGGAACTCGACGTGCGCGGCAAAGGCGAGGCCGGGCGTGGCGAGGGCGGCGGCGTGCGCGGCGCAAACGGAGGCCGCGGCGGCCGGCGCGCGCGCGCCGGCGGCTGGCCACCCGAACTCTGTCGCCGCCAGCACCGCCTGCGGCGCGCGCGCGGGGTCGGACACGCCGAGAGCCGCCGCACGCGCTCTCTGGGACGCGGCGAGGGACGGGAGGTCGGACACGTGGCACGAGGCGGGCCACCCGCGCGCGCCGGCCGCGCCGTACGGCGCCACGCCCACGCTCCAGTCCACCCCCACCCCCAGCTCCGCCCACAGGCCATCAACCAGGACGCCCGACCCGATGTGGGGGCGGCCGCCGCGGTCGCCGCGGGGGGGGGTGGCCCAGGTGGCGTCGACGGCGGCCAGCACGAGCGCGGGCGGCGCGCCGACGCTTGTCAGCGCGTCCGCGGTGGCGCGCACCAGGGCTGCGTACCGTTGGATGACGGCCGCTTGCACCGTGGGCGACGTGCCGGGGCCGGCGACGGTCGGGGTGAGGTCGAAGGACGACGCGCTCGCCGCGGCGGCCCAGACTTCGAACGCGGAAAACCGGCCGCCCCCTCCTTTCCCGCGGAAGCGGTCGCCCAGGAACGCGACAAAGTCGGCAAAGTCGGGCATGGCGGCCAGGGTGGGGGCGCAGCCGCCAAAGTCGGGGGCGCGGGGGGCGCCGGCGCCGCCGCGCGCGGCGCCGGCGCAGCGCGCGTCGCGCGCGCGCTCCGGGGCGCGCCACAGGGTGGCGACCGACTGGATGCCGTGCGCGGCGTCCAGCGCGAGGTAGGCCGCCGTCTGGTTGATGGCGGCTTCCGCGTAACAGTGGCGGCGGCGCGGTCGAGGCGAGGGCGCGGCCGCCACCGCGCTCGCCGCGCGCACGGCGCCCGCCGCCGGCTCGCCCCTCGCCCATTCCACCGTCCCGGCCGGGCAGTCCCCGTCGGGCGGGGGATAGTCGGGCTCAAACGAGGCCCAGTGGGCGGCGTAGCGGCGCGCGCCGGGCGCGAGCGACGCGAGCGCGGCATACCGCGCCGCGCCCGCCGCCGACCCGGGCTCCAACCCGGCCGCGTCCCAGAAGCGCTCGTCGTGCACGCCCAGCTTGGCGCCGGGGGGGACGTAGCCGGCCGAGGGGCCGGTGCCTGAGGGGCGGGGGGGCGCGCGTCGGGCGCGAGGGCGCGGGCGGCGCTGGGAGGGGCAAGATGGCGAGCCGCGGTCCCCGCTCCCCCTCTCCACCCACCTAGCAGCGGTCTCCCCAATCTGGGAGCCGCCTTCCAGGTCGCCGCATCGTCGCCACCATCGGCGGCTGGCGCGGGCGCGACTTCCAGGGCGGGCGGGGGGCGCATCGACCGCGCCGCGGCGGCGGCCCACCCCGCCGCGATGAGGCCGCCCGCCGCCAACCCGGCGACGGTGGCGACTGCAAAGATCCGCACAAAGCGGGCGCGCACAAGCCTGACTCGGGCGGTGTCGCCAGACGGGCGGCGCTTGGGGAGGGGCGGAGGCGGCTTGCCGGCCGGTGCCCTCCGCGGCGAAGCGCCCGCCTCCACGTCGGCGCTCGACCGCCATGGGCTGGGCGGCACGAGGGTGCCGGGGCTCGACGCCATGGCGGCGGCGGGTGTGGCGAACGGCGACCCCCGCCCCCTCCCTCTCCACTCCGCCCCTGGCGGCGGCAGTCGGCGCGCCATGTGTGTGGCGCGCGCTCTCATCGTGCACCCCGCCTTTCCACTCGCCCTTGCGCCCACCCCGCCCCCGCCCGCGCGGTGGGCTGACGTCCCGCTCGACGTCGTGCGCCTCGTCGCCGCTCGCTTGACGACCGCGCGCGACTTGTGCTCGTTTGCGCAGGTGGCGCGCGAGACGCGGTGCGAGAGTGGGGGTGGGAGAGGGGAATGGGGCGGGGCGCGCGCGCGCGCGCGACGCCGCCCCGGGGCGCCCGCGCGCCCGCCCACACACCCCCGCCGCTCTTCCTACACAGCGCTGCTGCCTCGGACGACGCCCTGTGGCGCGCCCTGCTCGCCCGCGCGTTCCCCTCCGCTGCGCCGCCGAAGCCGCCCGGCGCGCCGCCCGCCGGCGGCCGCCACAGCTGTTGCGACACCCGCCACAGCTATCGCGACATCTATCGGTGTGTCGGAGGAGGGGGGGAGGGGTGGCGGGAGGGTGGGCGGGGGAGGGGACGCGCGCGCGGTCGACGCTCGCCGCCCCCCCCCCCCCCCCCCCCCCCCCCCGGGGGGGCCCCCCCCGCCCCCCGGGTACAGCCGGGGGGGGGCACGCCCCCCCCGGCCGGGCCGGG
>Ga0315274_10005213_pt1 | contig 19012 bp, 14 predicted proteins | sample YL17G02_20_MG_FD_203700 | JGI IMG/M metagenome (GOLD analysis project Ga0315274, IMG submission 203700) | Sediment microbial communities from Yellowstone Lake, YNP, Wyoming, USA - YL17G02_20 | ecosystem: Environmental > Aquatic > Freshwater > Lake > Sediment | place: USA: Wyoming | collected... | reverse complement strand
CGAAGGCAGTTGTGAAATTGCTGTTGTCTGCACCGAGTTTTCGTGCACCATCCTAAGCCATGGAAAGAAAGCAGGTTATACAGCGCATCTTCGACCAACTCCAAGTGGCCAAGGTTGTCGCCCTGCTCGGACCACGCCAGTCGGGCAAAACCACCCTGGCCCGTCAGTTCGCCGCTTCCGGCGCGGAGTCGTTCAACGAGGCCCTGAACTACTTCGACCTCGAAGACCCGGCGCACCTCGAACGCCTCGCCACCCCGAAACTCGCTCTCGAACGCCTCGCCGGTTTGGTCGTCATCGATGAAATCCAGCGTCGCCCGGACTTGTTTCCCGTCCTGCGCGTGCTCGCCGACCGCGAAAAGAACCCAGCCAAGTTCCTGGTCCTCGGCAGCGCTTCCCGGGACCTGATCCGGCAGGGAGCGGAAACTCTGGCCGGACGAATCGCCTTCGTCGAAGTCACGCCGTTCTCGCTGGCTGAAACCGGCCCTGACACGACTGACACCCTCTGGATTCGGGGCGGATTCCCCCTCTCCTTCCTGGCCGCATCCGACGAAGCGAGTTGGCTCTGGCGCGAGGCCTACGTCAAGACCTTCCTCGAACGCGACATCCCGGCCCTCGGCATCCAGATCCCGGCGGCCACCCTGCGCCGCTTCTGGATGATGCTCGCCCACTACCACGGCCAGCAGTTCAACGCCTCCGAACTCGGCAAGAGCTTGGGCGTGGCCGACACCACCGTCAGCCGCTACCTCGACCTCCTGACCGGCACGTTCATGGTGCGGCGCCTGACGCCGTGGTTCGAGAACATCAAGAAGCGCCAGATCAAGACGCCGAAGATCTACTTCCGCGACTCGGGCATCCTGCATCGCTTGCTGGGCATTCCCGGCCTGGAACAGATGGTCACGCACCCCAAGCTGGGCGCCTCGTGGGAAGGCTTCGCGCTCGAGCAGGTGATCCGCGCCAGCGGCGTGTCCGAAGAGGAGGCCTATTATTGGGGCGTGCACAACCAGGCCGAGCTGGACCTGCTCCTCTTTCGGAACGGCAAGCGGCTCGGCTTCGAGGTCAAGTACACGGACACGCCCAGGGTGACCTCTTCCCAGCGTGCCGCCCTCGAAACCTTGCGCCTGGATTCACTCACCCTCGTCTGCCCCGGCAACGCGAGCTATCCGCTCGATGACAAAATCCACGTGCGCGGGCTGGCCCATTTCATTGCCACGCCAGGGACATTCAAGTGATCGGCCGCTCTGGGCTGCATGTTTTGTTTGGGCGAATGTGCCTTCCCCCTATCCATTGCGCCGGCTCGATTTCCGCCCACGATGGCGGGCGCCTGAGATGCAGGACGGCTCAATGGATCGCCACCCGCGTGGTTCGTGGACTTGGCGGTGAGCCATGAAAAGCGCCCGGGCAGCGCAAAGGCTGCCCGGGTGGTATGGAAGAGGATTCTGGCATCAGCGGCCGGCGCCACCGGAGCGGCCTCGGCCACTGGTTTGCTTTCCCCTCATTTCCTTGAACGGCCTTGGACAGTGATGTGGAACACGGTTGTCCACTCTCCTGCGAACCCGAAGTACGGCAAGAACTCCTCTGGCATCATAGTCCACACTTGGATCGTGTGGGTACCGACCGGTAGCGGCGCCAGCATCAGGAACTTGCCCTCAGCGAGACCCACGTACTGGCTGTCGGGTGGCGCGTCGAGCCAGTTGCCCTCGGGGTATACTCCACCGAACGGGGCCTGCAGACGGTAGGCCTGCAGGTTGCGCACCTCTCGTCCGTCGATCCAGCAGCGAACAGAAACCCCATCCACGACTCGGCCATTGAACGCCTTGGCAAAATCGGCTTCCGACGCGTATTCCATCCCAGTGACGGGGTCATTGTAGGGCATATCCCACACCTGAGGGAAATCGCCCGTCGCGCAGCTATACGGCGACAAGAACAGCATGGTGCCCGCGGGGACGGTCAGGTCGATGGTCCCAGAGGTGCCGGAGAAGAGGTGCCCGACATGCCCGGATTGCCCGAGTGGGTGAGCATCGTAATACTCGTAGGGCATTGGCCAGTATCCAGTCCACCACTCTGAAAGCCACTCGGCGTAGGATTGTCCTTGGGGGTTGGCCTGCGGCGGCATCACGCCGGGATTGTTGGCGTTACCTTTGCCGGCCCACGCCGGCGAGGTCGCAGCCAGCAGTAGGGCGGCGACGACCAGGAGGAATAACCGAGAGCGGGCAGAACCTGCCTCGTGCTTGTTGTTCAGTGACGGTCTCATTGTTTTGCCTTTCGTTTTCCGGCGCTGGGCGACGGGTTTTGATTTTGACTCAATCTTGCGGGCCTCTTCTGAGGCTCACACTTACCAGTGCGACGTGCCGGGGGCGTTTTGGGCCAAAAATCCTGAAGATTCCTTCTGGGCAGAGAAAACGGGGAGAGGGAGCAGGGGGTCCCCGCAGCGGATGCGAAGCACCGCTCACCCGGACGCAGTCAAGCCGCGTTGCGCGGTTCAGCGCGATTGACTGGCGGTCTTGGCCTGCGCTTCCGCTGCATCGATCTCGGCTAGGGACGGCACCGTCGTAACGCGGATTTGTTCCGGCCGATCATGCCAAAGCAGGAACTGGCGCCCGGGATGCCACGGAGCGGGAAAATCCAGAACGCTCGTCAGCCAAGTCGGGTCGGCTGGAAACAACAGCATCTCCTGCCCGGTGGACACGCTCCACCATCGGAGGGTCTGGTCAGCACCAAAGGTAGCCAGCGTCCTGCTATCGGATGAAAAAACGACCAAAGATATCCCCGCCCGATTTCCCTTGAGCGGGGTATCGGAGAGCGGCTTGGCCTTGTTCACGGACCAAAGCCAAACTTCCCCATCGTCTCCGCCGCTGGCCAGCCACTTGCCGTCGGGGGAGAAGCCCAGGGTGTTGATAACACCACGATGCCCCCTGAGGGTAGCCTGCTCGCGGTTGGCCGTCAGGTCACAGAGCTTGATGACTTTGTTCGTGGTGAAATAAGCCAGCCAGCGGTTGTCGGGGGAGAAGACGAAGGGAATAGTGCCGAGAAGAAAATCTGGAAAGTACTGCGCTTGCGAAGGAGCGCTCAGGTCAAAGAGCAGACCCGTCTTCTCGTCTGAACGCATGCCCAACAACCACCGCTGGTTCGCGGAGATTGACCAGAGCGTGAAATTGGTCTCTCCCGTCTGGACGGAACGCAAGTGAGCGCCGGTCGCCGGATTGAAGAAATGAATCGTGCCATTCGTGGTCACTGCATAGAGCGCGTGGTTCCCCGGAGCGGGCATGGCATCCCTAAACCCCTGTCCTTCGGGATCGAGTTCCTTCCACGGCATCGTGCGGATCAGCCGTCCCTCCGGCAGGCTCCAGGTCTGGAAATTCCCGGCCTTGTAGTCGGCCGTGATCCAAGCCGTGCCGTCCGGCACCGGGCCGTACATCGTTGAATCCAGCGGAACGGTGAAACGGTGGCCCTTGGCCGAGTCGAGCGTGGTGTTCCACAGCTTCGCCGTGCCATCGGTGCTCCCGGACACGAGCTTTTGGGCGTCCCGGGAAAACTCCAGGGCCAAGATCTGGCTCAGATGCCCCTGCAGCGTGCCGAGCTTATTGGTGGTGCCCGTCTCCCACAAAAGTATCTGCTGATCACTTCCGCCGGTAGCCAGTTGTTTGCTGTCAGGAGAAAAGGCCGCTACCTGAACCACTCCTTCGTTGGCAGGAAACCGCATGACCGGCACCCACGCGGCCAAATCCCAAAGCCACACTTCACCCTTTTCACTCCCGCACGCCAGCCACTTTCCATCCGGAGAAATCGCCAGTGAAGAGACCTCGCGGGCTCCTGGAATCACCCGCTTGCCTCCGGTGCGCACCTCCCACAGCTCGATCTGAGCCAGTAACGCCACAGTCATTTCAAAGCTCTTTCGGTTGCAGCAAGCGAGGAGGGTTCCGTCCGGACTCACGGCCAGGTTGTTGCCGGTGGCAAAGGCGTTGGTCAGCACCCAATGATTCCAGCTCGTCAGGTCCCAAAACACCATGCCGTTGGTCCCAGAGGCAACCAGGGTGCCGGCGGATGAAAAACAGAGCGGGGCCGTGGTCGATTTCAATTCCTTGACCAAGCCCCAATGGGTCGTTTCCCGGATCTCCACCCCGTGCTTGCCTGCCGCCGCCAGCCATTTTCCATCGGGGGAGAACCCCACGCACTTGCGCCCCGGCTCGGACCCGCCACGGAGCAGTACTTTCGCCTCGAATTCCTGGACCGGTCTGGCCGACGCCACGTCCCAGACTCGCACCTTGTTGTCGTCGCTCGTCGTGGCCAGGTAGCGCCCATCGGGAGACAAGGCGGCGCTATAGACCTCGGCTGGATGCGGGAAGCTCTGGAGTTCATCGCCACGGCACTCCTGCCACAGATACCGCCACTCCAGGCCACGCAAGTCCTCGTCGCCCGGCTTAGGCAGATGCCGCCGCAACAGATTCATGGCCATGCCTCGGTTGTTCTGCTGCAACGCCACTTGGGCGGCCTTCATGTCCGAGGCGTAGGCTTGAGCCTGGGCTTGTTTGCGGAGTTGGATTTCGCTTTCACGGGCCTTCACTGCGTCTTCCCGCAAACGGCCCTGCTCCCGTTCCGCTCGCGTGGCCCGCACCGCCTGCCAGGTGCTGCCCACAATGCCCAGCACCAACGCCAGCGCCACCGCACCTGCTGCCGCCACCATCCCCTTGTTCCGCCGCACGAACTTCTCCACCCGATACGCCGTGCTCGGCGGTCGCGCCGTGACCGGTTCCTGGTTCAGGTAGCACTCGATGTCCCGCGCCAACGCGTTGGCCGCCTCGTAGCGCCGCGTCCGGTTCTTCTCCAGGCACTTCATCACGATCCAGTCCAGGTCTCCGCGAACCGCGCGGATGAGTTCCTTCGTCTGTAGCAGCCGAAGTGAGGAGGCTCTGATTTCCTCTTCGGTGGCTGGTTCGCTGGTCGCAGATGATTTGAGCCTCCTGACGTCGGCTGCTACCAATTGCCGGGTGAGCCGCGTCGAGGGCCGCGGAGGTTCCTTCTCGCGGATGGTCCGCAGCATCTCATCAAGGCCAATCTTGAGGAGTTCCTTCGTGTCAAAGGGGGTCTTGCCGGTCAGCAATTCGTAGAGCAGCACGCCCAGCGCGTAGATGTCGCTGCGCGTGTCCACGTCCAGGTCGCTCCGGCCCGCCTGCTCCGGACTCATGTAGGCGGGCGTCCCCATGAACTGCTCGTAGCGGGTGTAAACGGTCTTGTCCGTCAACCGTTCTCCCACCGCCTTGGCGATTCCGAAATCAATCACTTTGGGCACCGGCACGTCATCGTGCAGGCTCACCAGGATGTTCGACGGCTTGATGTCGCGGTGGATGATGCCCTTCTGATGCGCGTGTTGGATGGCGTGGCAGACCTGGATGAAAAGCCTGAGCCGATCCGCCGTGGCGACGTTGTTCTGGTCGCAGTAATCGGTGATGCGCACTCCACGGACCAGTTCGAGCACGAAGTAAGGCCGGCCCGTGTCGGTGGCGCCACCGTCGAACACGCGCGCGATGTTCGGGTGGTCCATCATGGCGAGGGCCTGCCGCTCGGCCTCGAACCGCGCCACGACTTCCCGGGTGTCCATGCCCAGCTTGATCACCTTCAAGGCCACCCGGCGGCGGACCGGTTCCTCCTGCTCGGCCACATAAACGATCCCGCAGCCACCTTCTCCGATCTTCTCGCGCAGCCGGTAGTGACCGATCTTGTCGCCGGGCTTCTCGGTGATGGGGAGGGGCACGGTTGCCTGGTTCTTTGGCGCTTCGGGTAGAAACTCATCATCGGTTTCGTGGGCCTGGAGCAGGCCTTGGACTCGCGCGAACAGGACGGCGTCCTCGCCGCAGGCACGCTTGACGAAGGCGAGCCGTTCTTCGGCCGACTCAAGGTCCAGCGCCTGCTCAAAGATCTCTTTCTCCCGGTTGTTCGGAGCGGCCGAGTTCATGAACACACAGGTTCTTTCCCACTCACAGTGCGACGTTCCGACCTGCTTTGGGCCAACTATTCTTCAGAGGGTTCGCTTCAGTTCCTCGTGAAGCCAGGCGCGGGCGTAGGCCCAGGTTCGTTTCGCGGTGCGCTCGGGAATGCCCAGCAGTTGGGCGGCCTCGACGTTGGGCAGGCCGACGAAGAACCGGAGCTTGACCAACTCCGCTCCGACCGGGTCGAGCACCGCGAATCTCTCGAGCGCTTCATGCACCGCCAGCAACTGCTCGTCGCTGCTGGTTTGCGCCACATCGAGCGAAGTCAACCCGATGCGTTGCTGTCCGCCTCCGTGCTTGAGGCGTGCCTTGCGCCGGGCTGTCTCAACCAGGATGCGCCGCATGGCCTCGGCGGCGGCCCCGAAGAAGTGCCCGCGACCGCTCCATTTCTGGTCTTCTGAGCCGACGAGCCGCAACCACGCCTCGTGAACGAGCGCCGTGGGTTGGAGCGTGTGTCCCGCGACCTCGCTGGCCATGCGCACGGCCGCCAGTTTGCGCAGTTCGTCATAGACCAGCGGCAGAAGTTCCCCGGCAGCCTGGGGGTCGCCCCGCTCCACGCGTTCGAGGATGCGCGTGACGTCGCTCACGCGCGGAGAGTAGATGAACCTGCGCGGAAGTCGATGCCGCAAAGAAGGCTGTCGTGCGCGACCGGCAATCCGGCCCGGCAGCGGTTGACCGTGCGCCAGATTCGGTTGGGAAACGCGCAGGGGACTCGTCCGTGGCAGCCACGATGCGCGGCCCGCCGTTGATCGAACGGCGGATGAGGGTCAGGCGACGACGAGATCGGGGGCGAAAATGTACGGGCGAATCACCCCGGCGGCCAGTGCATCCGCCGGCCGCCCAGGATGTGGCAGTGGAGGTGATGCACGGTCTCTCCGCTGTCGCGGCCGTGGTTGATGACGAGCCGGTAGCCGGTTTCGTTCAATCCAAGCTGCCGGGCCACCTCGGCGGCTTTGAGCAGGAGATGGCCCAGGAGCGGTCCGTCTTCCGGTGCAGCGAGGCCGACGCGCGGGATGGGCTTGCGCGGCACCACCAGGACGTGCACCGGCGCCTGCGGGCGGAGGTCATGAAACGCCACCACCTGGTCGTCTTCATAGACAATCCGACCAGGCGCCTCCCGCGCGATGATTCGCTCGAAGATCGTCTTGTCCATTTGACTGCTGCCTGTGCTGGCCGATCAATGCCGTGGCGCTGGCCTGTGGACTGGTGGCGGTGCGTCCCGCAGTTCAAACGACCACGAGCGAGCAGGGCTGTGAACGGTCCTCGGTGCCCAGACACTGCCGGAGGTAATCCACAATCTGATCGTTCATCCGCTGGCAGCGGGGATTCCAGCGCCGGGCGCCGGTGAGCTGTTTCACGCAGCCGCGCAGGCCGCGGAAGCGGACCATTCGCGGCGAGTGAATCAGCGTTTGGTGAAGCTCCGTCCGCAGCCGGGAGAAGAACACCAACTCGAAGCCCTCACCCGCCTCGCGGGCCAACCGGCGCAGATCGGCCTCAGCCACGCGTTCAGGCGTCGGCAGCTCGGGCTCCTTTTCCGTGGTCAGTCCCAATCCCCGCAGAACGGTTGCCAGGGTCTGTGCAAACTCGCCCACGGACACCTGGCTGCGACCCAGGTCCGTCTTGAAGTAGTGCAACACGGCCTGCGCGGCATGACTAACCACTTCCGGGTCCAGCAGACCTCCGGCATCTCCGGACAACTCCAGCGCGACGGCTTCCGCCGAGCAGGGAACGACCTCCCCCTCGGGCGTCCGAAACCACAGGGCGTCGGCGTGAAACTGAATCATGTCTGCTCCTCCAGTGTCTTCACGGCCTGCACAAAGTCGGTCGCTTCCTGGAACCGGCGATACACGCTGGCGAAGCGCACATAGGCCACCTGATCGAGTTCCCGCAACGCGTCCATCACCCGCTCGCCGAGGGCGGTCCCCGGAATCTCGCGATCGTATTGGCTGGTCAGGTCATCCGTGATTTTCTCGACCAGATCCTCGATGACCTTCGGGCTGATGGGCCGTTTCTGGCAGGCCTTGCGAATGCCGGACAACAGCTTCTCCTTCGAGAACTCCTCGCGGCGACCGTCCCGCTTGATCACCACGAGCCCTTCGAGCTCGATCTCTTCGTAGGTGGTGAAGCGGTGGCTGCAGGCGAGGCACTCGCGCCGGCGGCGGATCGTGGAGCCCTCCCGCGACGTGCGCGAATCGATGACTTTATCGTCCAACTGGCTGCATTTAGGGCAGCGCATAAACTGGCTTGCCGAACCACCGTATGCTGTGGCTGGTTTCTGGTAGCACACAAGCTGTTGGGGCGTCAATGGACTTCGGCGGGCGAACGCCGGCACCTTGGCGGCGCAGACTGACCGCCTGCCCCCAGCCGTCCTCCGGATGCCGACCCCGCGATCCGGCTCCGAGGAAAGGCGGTCAGCCCTTGCGTTTTCGGCAGCGCCTCCGTAGCCTCCCGGCGCGCAGGAGAATCAGCGTATTCGGCTTGGGCTACGTCGGCGCCGCAACGGCCGGTTGTCTGGCCAAGCCAGGGCACGCGATCGTGGGGGGTGGACGTTCGGCCGCACAAGGTGGAGCTTTTCAACGCGGGCCAGACCCCGGTGCTTGAGCCCGGCTTGGATGAATTGCTGAAGGCCGCCCAGTCCAGCGGCTTGCTCCGGGCCACCAACAATGCCCACGAGGCGGTGACGGGCACCGAGGTTTCGATGGTCTGCGCGGGGACGCCCTCCACAGTGACGGGGCCTTGGACTTGAGCAGTGTCCGGCAGGTGTTGAAGGAAATCCGCGGCGCGCTGCGGAGCCGGCCCAAGTCGCACGCGTTGGTCATTCGCAGCGCGATGCTGCCGGGCAGCACCGCTCGCCTGGGGTCCGAGTTGGTGGTGGAGTTGGAGGCGGCCGGCACGCTCTCCATCTGTTACCACCCCGAGTTTCTGCGCGAAGGGGCGGCGGCGGCCGATTTCGAAGACCCTTCGCTGATGGTCGTGGGGACCCGTCAAGGCGGGAAACCGCCGCCGGTGTTGAGCGAGTTGTTGTTGGGCAACAAGCCTGTCGTGGTGAGCTGGCAGATGGCGGAGCTGGTCAAGTACGCCTGCAGCGCCTTTCACGCGACCAAGGTGGCGTCCGCCAACGAGGTGGGCCGCATGGCCAAGGGGATGCAGATCGACGGCTGTGCGGTCATGGAGCTGCTTTGTCGGGATACCCGGTTGAACCTTTCCCCGGTCTATCTGAAGCCGGGCAATCCCTTTGGCGGCCCGTACCTGCCGCGGGACGTGCGTGCGCTGGCCCATCAGGGGCGGTTGCAGGGGATATCTGCCGCTCATTGAGAGCCTGCCTCCCAGCAACGAGCGGCATCTGCAGAGCCTGTTGAGCCTGATTGCGGACTCGGGGTGCCAGGAAATCGTGATTCTGGGGCTCGCCCTGAACGCCGAAACGGACGACCTGCAGGAAAGCCCGATGGTGGAAATGGCCCAGGCGCTCCTGGGCCGGGGCTACCGGGTGCGCATCTACGATCCGCAATTGAACCCGGGCAAGGCGTTCGGCAACAACGGGCGCTCCAACAACGTCCGGATGCCGCACCTGGCGTCGCTGCTGCACGCGGACCTCGCCAAGGCGGCGGGTGAGCAGGGCCTGGTGGTCGCGGCACAGCGTTGCGCCAGCCTGACCGACTTGGCGAAAGCGATCACGCCGCGGCACCGCCTGCTCGACGTGTATGGCTGGCCGGAGCTGCGGACCTTGTCCGCGTCCTACGAGGGTTTCTGTTGGTAGGGGGAGGGAAAGGTCCGGACTCGCCCGGGGAAGTCAGCGGACCTGGGCGACCGCCACCAGACTCTGCCCCAGCGGCGGACGGATGATCCGCCGCTCGAAACCGTGCATGACGGGGAAGATCACCCGGTCGAACAGCGCCACGGAGCGCGCATCGAAATGCCGTTTCCTGAGGAGACAGAAGTTGAACCACCAGGCGAGGTAACCCAGGCCGTTGAAATAGTGCAGGCGCACCGCGACGAAGCCGGCACGCTCCAACTTGGCGCCGAGGTCGCGCCGCTGATAACGGCGGAAGTGGCCGAAGTCCCGGTCGAGCGGCGCGTAGATTTCCTGCCGCGCCGGAACGAAGAGACACAGGCAGCCGCGCCGCGCCACCAGCCGGCGACGGTATTTCGCGAGTTCCTCCTCGTCCGCCTCGATGTGCTCGAGCACGTTGATGCTCACCAAGGCGTCCCATTCCGAGTCCGGGGCGACGCGGTCAATCGTGCCCTCGATCAGGGTACAGGTGGGATGCCGCGCGCGAAACTCGGCGCAGAACCTGGGGCCGGGCTCCAGAGCGACAAACTGTTGGACCTCGGGCAGCGCCGCCAGGCGGGCGCTGAACTGGCCGACACCCGCTCCTACTTCCAACACCCGGCCGCGCAAATAAGGGGTGAACTCCCGCACCAAAGCGGCCCGGTAATTCCGCGCCCGTTCCAGGGCGCGGAACTCGAAATCCTCAGGGGCCGTCCAATCCTGGGAGGGTGGACTCATGACACGTTGGACGGGAACTCTGGCCATTTCGAGGGCGCATGCAACGTAATTCTGGGGGAGCGAAGGCGCGGCGGTTGCGCGGTTTTTTGTTTACGCGCTCGGGCGATTGCTGCCACATTGCCCCCACATGCTTCAACGCCAACGCAACACCGTGGCGCAGCTTCAGCGGTTGGCCGACGCGGTTCTCTTCTCGGCAGCTTTCTGGCTGGCGCACTGGCTGCGAGCGCGATCAGAGAACGGCCTGCTCTGGGATCGTCCGGACATCCGACCGTTCAGCGAGTACACCTGGTTCCTGTTAGTGATCATTCCGGTGACACCGCTGTTGCTGCAGCTTCAAGGGTTCTACGCCCGCCCGCTGTTGGCTCCCCGATCCCGGACCGTATGGCAGCTCTTCTGGGGTGCGATCTGCATCAGCCTGACCGTCATTCTGGCTTCCTTCTTGACCCGGGATCAACCGGCCCGCGCGGTGATCGTGCTGTTTGGGGTTTTGGGCTTTGGCTTGGTGCTGGTCAAAGAGGAACTGCTGCGCTGGTGGATAGTGAGCAAGGTCGGCCAGGCGCAATTCAAGAAGCGGCTCATCCTCGTGGGGACCTCGGAAGACACGGCCCCCTTGCGCCGGCAGTTGAGCCGGCTCTCCGGCGAGAGCATCGACATCCTGGCCGAAGTGAACCTGAATGACACGCGGATCGAGCGGCTGGTGGACCTGCTGCACGAGCATTCGGCCAACGGGGTTTTGCTGGCCGCCAAGCACACGTACTTCGGCCAGGTGGAGAAGGTGATCGCCGCCTGCGAGCTCGAAGGCGTGGAGGTCTGGTTGCTGGCCGACTTCTTCAAGACCCAGGTTTCCCAGACCACCGTGGATGATTTCCATGGGCGGCCCATGCTGGTGTTCCGGTCCACGCCGGAAGCCTCCTGGCAGGCGCTCGTCAAACAAGTCATCGACTTCATCTGGGCGCTGCTGCTGCTGCTGGGTTTCTCTCCGGTGATGCTGATTTCCGCTTTGTTGATCAGGGTGACTTCCCGGGGTCCGATCTTCTTCCGCCAGCAGCGGGCCGGGCTCAACGGCCACCCGTTCACCATGCTCAAGTTCCGTTCGATGGTCACCGACGCGGAGCAGCACAAGCAGGAACTGGAGATGCTGAACGAGATGACCGGGCCGGTCTTCAAAGTGACCCACGACCCGCGGATCACGCCGATCGGCCGCTTTCTCCGCAAGTTCAGCCTCGACGAGTTTCCCCAACTCCTCAACGTCCTGCGTGGCGAAATGAGCCTCGTGGGGCCGCGGCCCCTGCCCGTGGACGAGGTGAAACGATTCGACGATCTCGCCCATCGGCGCCGGCTGAGCGTCAAGCCGGGCATCACCTGCCTGTGGCAGGTGAGCGGGCGGAACAACGTGACGGATTTCAAGGATTGGGTGCGGTTGGATCTGGAGTACATCGACAACTGGTCGCTCTGGCTCGATCTCAAGATCTTGTTGCGGACGATTCCCGTCGTGTTCCTCGGGACCGGCGCCAAGTAGAGACGAAACGAAGCCGGGCCCATCGTGAAGCCTATCCCCCGAGGGTGAAACTCAGTTCCTGGCCATGGGTACTTCCCAATCTCCCGCCGCTTCCCGCCCGCCCAAGCCCCGCCGGACCCGACGCGCCCCCACCTCGGTCATCACCGGCGGCGCAGGCTTCCTGGGCTCGCATTTGGTCGATCTGCTCCTGCAGCGCGGGCACAAGGTTATCGCCATCGACAACTTCGTGACCGGCAACGTGGACAACATTGTTCATCTGGGCGGCCATCCCCACTTCCAGTTCATCCAGCAGGACGTCACCGAGTTCATCTTCCTGAACAATCGGGTGGACTACGTCTGGCATTTCGCGTCGCCGGCCAGCCCGATCGACTACCTCGAACTGCCGATTCAAACGCTGAAAGTGGGATCGCTGGGCACCCACAAGGCCCTCGGCCTGGCCAAGCACAAGAGCGCCCGCTTCCTGTTGGCTTCGACGTCGGAGATCTACGGCGATCCGCTCGTCCATCCGCAGGCGGAAACCTACTGGGGCAACGTCAACCCGATCGGGCCGCGCGGCTGCTACGACGAGGCGAAGCGCTTCGCCGAGGCGATGACCATGGCCTATCATCGCGAGCACGGCATCGCCACACGCATCGTGCGGGTGTTCAACACCTACGGTCCCCGGATGCGGTTGAACGACGGCCGCGTGGTGCCCGCGTTTTTCAGTCAGGCGCTGCGGAACCAGCCGCTGACGGTGTTCGGCGACGGCTCGCAGACCCGGTGTTTCTGTTACTGCTCTGACTTGGTGGAGGGTATTTACCGCCTGATGATGTCCCGGACGAACGAGCCGGTGAACCTGGGCAACCCCCGGGAGATGAGCGTGCTCGAGTTTGCCCGGGAGATCCTGCGGGTCACGGGATCCCGAAGCCGGATCGTCTTCAAACCGCTGCCCAAGGATGACCCCCGGCAACGGCAGCCGGACCTCACTCGGGCCAAGCGGCTGCTGGGGTGGGAGCCGAAGGTGTCCTTGGAGGAGGGATTACGTCACACGCTCAAATACTTTCGGTCGCGAGTTCGGAGTTGAAGTTCTTAACGGAAGGATTAGGTTCCTCCGACGCGTTTTCTATTTGACCATGCCCCCGATTTTCAGTAACCACCACTCGACTCTCGCAACGCTGGTTGGGGACGGGGTCGCCGGAAACGCATCCAAGGTCGCCGGGATGTCAGTAGTCGCTAGATGCTAAAAACCAAGTCATTTTTGTGTCTCGATTTCGGGGCGGGCAGCCTCAAAGCGGCAGAGTTCGAACCGGCCGAGTCCGGCGTCCTGTGTCTCCGGCAGTTTGGGATCCGACCGCTCGGCTTCGAAGGATCGCAGGACGTGGCACGCGAGCGCGTGCTGGTCAAGGCCATTCAGGAGTTGATCGCCGAGCGCGGATTAAGCGCCAAGGACATCAACGCCTGCGCACCCGGGTTCCATGTCTTCTCCAAATTCCTCAAGCTGCCGCCGGTGGACTCCTCCAAGGTCACCCAGATCATCCAGTACGAGGCGCAGCAGAACGTCCCGTTCCCGCTCGATGACGTGGTGTGGGACTACCAGATCCTGGGCACCACCCCCTCCGGAGAGTTGGAGGTCCTGCTGGTGGCCATCAAGACCGACATCGTGGAGGGCTTGTTCCGCACCGCCGAGGCTTCCGGGTTGCGAATCCAGTTGGTCGATGTGTCCCCGGCGGCGCTCTGCAACGCCTTCCGCTATAACTACGGCGACCTTGAAGGGTGCACGATGCTCCTCGACATCGGCGCCAAAACCAGCAACCTGCTGTTCTTCGAGAAGGGAAAGGTCTATTCGCGCGGGATCAACATCGGGGCCAACTCGATCACCCAGGATTTCGCGGCGGAGTCCAAGCTGAAGTTCGCCGAGGCGGAGCAACTGAAGATCGCCGAGGGCTTTGTCAGCCTGGGCGGCGCCTACGAGGAGCCGGAGAATCCCCGCCAGGCGCAGATCTCGAAGATTGCGCGGCAGGTGATGACGCGGCTGCACATTCAGGTCAACCAGACGATTCAGTTCTACCGCGGGCAACAGGGCGGTTCGCCACCGGAGCGGCTCTTCCTGGCGGGCGGCGCTTCCGTCATGGCCTACACGGCCCAGTTCTTCGCGGAGAAGCTGAACCTGCCGGTGGAGTACTTCAACCCGTTCCGCAACGTGCAGATTGACCCGGCGATCAACCTGGAGGAGCTGGCCGGCGTGGCCCATTCCTTTGGCGAAGTGGTGGGCTTGGGGCTGCGGAACGTCGCCCAGTGCCCGGTGGAGCTGAACTTGATGCCGAAGAGCTCGCTCCAGCGGCAGCAGTTCAACCAGAAGAAACCTTACTTCGCCGCGACCCTGTGCAGCTTGGTGCTGGTGGTGCTGGCCTACGGGTGGTTCTACTCCCAGATGGCCTCTTTGAAGCAGGATGCGAAGACCAAGATCAGCGAGCAGGTCGAGCCGCTGAAGCGGGAGGAGAGCCGGCTCCAGGCTGAGGAACGGAAACTGGACCGGTTCAAGAGCGAAGCAAACCAGTTGGGTGAATGGATCGCGCAGCGGTTCTTCTGGTCGGATGTGCTCGGCGAGCTGGCGCGCGTCATGCAGCAAACCGAAGCCGCCCGCAAGGAAGAGATGCGCGGCGTGGACAACGGCGTCTGGATCGAGTCCTTCACGTCCGCCACGCCGGGATTGGGCGCAGCCAGCGAGGAAGCGGCGGTCGGTGAGGAGGCGGGCTCCAGGCCGATGTTTAGCCGGCAGATGATGCTGCGCTACGGCCTGATCCGTCCGGAGCAGGCGACGCCGGACGCGGCGGCTCCTGCCGACGGGACCCCCTCTGTCGACGGGACTGTGGCCACCCCTGCTCCCAAGCCCGCGGCCTCGACCAACGAAATCTCGGTGATCAATGTCAACTGCCGGGGGTTGAATTTGAAGAAGTCTGACCCGGCGGCCAATGACAAGCTGGCCTATGCGTTGGAGAAAGGGCTCCAAGCCAGCCCGCTGTTCGATGAGAAGGAAACCAAGCTCACCGGAGAAATTGAGGGCGTGGATGACACCACCCTCACGTTCACCTTCGGGGTCAAGCTGAAGTTGAAACACCCGTTGAAACTGTGACTGTGTTATGACCTGGCTCAAGCGAAACCTCTTTCTGGTGATGGGTGGCGTCGTGGCGATCGCCCTGCTGGGCGGAGCGGGCTTCTTTCTCTGGAGCCAGAAGCAACAAGCCGATGGCGTGACCGGGGAACTCGATGGCTTGATCACGGACCTGCAAAAACTGACCGGCCGGGATCCGTTCCCGAACCCGGCGAATATCGAGGCCACCAAGGTTGAGCAGAAACGCCTCGCCGATCTCCTGGAGGACTGCCGGCGGCACTTTGTCCCCACCACCGCCTTTACCAACATTGACAGCGCCACGTTCAAGGAACTCCTGGAGAACACCATCGCCGAGCTCGAAAAGGGAGCGCAGCGGTCGGGCGTGAGCCTGCCGGAGAAATTCAGCTTCACCTTCAAACCGCAACGTGACACCACCGTCTTCACCGCGGCCGACCTCCTGCCGCTCGCAGGCGAACTCGCCGACATCCGGGCCATTTGCGAGGTGCTCTACCAGGCCCGGGTCCACTCCCTGAGCGGCATCCGGCGGGTGCCGGTAAGCAAGAGCGACCAAGGATCCACCGAGTTTTTGACCAGCCTGAAGGCCACCACCAACGCGGTGGTGGGTGCGGGGGTCACCCCCTACGAGTTCACCTTCCAGGGATTCAGCGGTGAGCTGGCCAACGTGCTCGAGGGCTTCTCCCGGTCGCCGCATTGCCTCATCGTCAAGAACGTGAATGTCGAGGTCGCCAGCGCGAGCGCTGCCTCCGCTGAAGGGGAAGGCGCACCGGCGGCCTACCAAACGACCGGCGCTGCGGCCCCCGTTCCCGCCGCCTTGTCCAACGCCGAGCAGATGCGCCGGCGTTATAATCTCCGGGGTCCCATGGGTGGGCCCGGAGGTCCCGGCGGGCCGGGTAGCCGGAACCCCTATGGGCGCGCGCCTGGGCCCACCCCGGCAGTCCCTTACACGCCCGCGACCCCAGCCGCGCCGGTCCGCCGCGGCCCGGAAACCGTCCTGGACGAGAAACCCTTGAAGATCACGATGCTGATCGACTCGGTCCGAATGCCGCCCCGCGCCAAGTAGAGCCCTTCGCATGGAGTTCCTGAAGAAAAACTACGAGAAGCTGGTGCTGAGCGTCGTGTTGTTGAGCCTGGCGGTGGCGGCCGCCCTGTTGCCATCCTGGGTCGCCACCGAGAAAGCGCGGTTGGGCAAGATCCTCAAATGGGAGAGCGAGACTCCGCCCAAAGAGCTCAAGCCCATCAACCTCACCACGAACGAAACGGCGCTCCGCCGGCTCAAACGACCGGAGCCGGTGCGGCTTCTGGGCGTGCACAACGTCTTCAACCCCGTTCAGTGGAAGCGGATGCCCGACGGCAACCTGATCAAAGTGGTCACCGGTGAGGAGATCGGGCCCGGCGCCCTGAAGATTACGGAGATCCGCCCCCTCAACCTGATCGTCGCCTACGACGGGGTCACCACCGGGGACCTCGTCCAGCATCGCATCAGGGTGACGCGCGAGGCCGACAAGAGCCCCGGCAAGCGGAGCCCCACCACGCGCCCCATCACCGCCGTGGGCAACCGGAATGACATCTTTGCGGTCAAGGAAATCAAGCCCAAGGAGGATCCGCAGGAGTTCGTTTTGGAGATGCTGGACAGCAAACAAACCATCGTGGTGACGAAGGACAAGCCGTACATCAGCGTGGCCGGTTATGCGGCCGACCTCCGTTACGAGCCGGAGAAACTCCCGTTTCCCAACCGCCGCATGGAGGACAAGCTCGTCTTTTCCGGTGACACGCACAAAATCGTTGCCATCACGGAGACGGCCGTTACTGTGGAGGCTTTGTCGAACACCAAACGAACGACGATCGTGTATCGGGGGGCCTCCGCCGGGGCCGGCCGCTGATTCTGACTTCTATGCTTTCGCAATCCAACCTTGTGAAACCCATGACTAAAGCCGCCCAACTGTTTTGTATCCTCTGCCTTTCCCTTGCCCCCGCGGCACTCGGCCAGGATACACCCGCCGATGTGGCCACCGATGAGGCCGTGCGCCGTCAGGAAGGCGCCATCCTCCTTCGCAAAGTTCTGGCTGACGCCGCCGCCGCCCAGCAAAAGGGCGATCTCGACCAGGCGTCGAAGGCCTACGAAGACGCCTACCAACTCGTGCTGAAGGTGGGCGTGGGCATCGAGGAGGAAACCCGCCAGACCGTCGCCGGCCTGGCGGTGGTTCGGATGGAGCTCGCCCGGCGCGCCCAGCGCCGCAGCGCCTATCAGGAAGCCGAACTGCATGTCAACCGGGTCCTGGCCGTCGATCCCCAGAACGCCGTAGCCCTCAAGTTCAAGAAGGAAAATGACAAGGCCCTGGAGGCGCTCAAAGGCATGCTGCCCAGCCCGCAGGTCAAGGTTCTGCTTCCCGAAACGAAGAATCAGAAGCAGTGGGCCGGCACCCTGGTGCAAGATGGCAAGCTGCTTTACGAAATGGGTCGGCTCGATGAGGCCGAGGCCAAACTCAAGAGCGCAACGACGAATGATCCCTCCAATCAGGCGGCGTACTACTACCTCAAGCTGATTGCCGAGGCGCGTTACCAGAACGGCGCGCGGGACCGCGAGGTGATGAACAAGGACAAAATAGTGGAGATGGAGAAAGCCTGGCTTCCGCCCACGCAGCGGGAAGCACTCCCCAAGCCCAATCCCAAGGCGGACAGCTATGTCGGAGGCATGGACATCCACGAGGTCCACACGGGCCCCGGCCGCAACGTCATCCAGTCCAAACTCCACCGCATCATCCTGAACGAGGTCGTGTTTGAAGGGTTGTCCCTGCCCATCGTGCTCCAGTATCTCTCCGAGCAGGCGCTGCAGAGGGATCCGGACAAGCAAGGCATCAATTTCCTGATCAACCCGAATGTCGTGGCGGCGGCCGCGCCTGCGCCTTTGGTCGATGCCAACGGCAACGTGATTCCCGCACCGGCGCCCGAACCGCTGGTGATGGACCAGGTCATGGTCAAGATCAGTCCGGCCATGCGCCAGGTCCGACTCATTGATGTGCTCGAGGCCGTGGTCAAGGTCGCCGACAAGCCCATCAAGTACTCGGTCGAGGAATATGCGATCGTCATCTCCCAGAAGCCACCGGATCAGGTCATGCTCGAGACGCGGATTTTCAAAGTCGATCCCAATACGTTCGTGGAAGGTCTGCAGGCCGTGGGCACGTTCCCGTTGGGCAGCCTGATCCAAAGCTCCGGCGGTGCCGGCGGCGGCGGCGGCGGCGGCGGATTCGGCGGTGGCGGTGGCGGCGGATTCGGCGGCGGCGGCGGCGGTGGCGGCAGTGTGTTTGATGTCCCGCGCGTTTATGTTGCCGGCGGTGGCGGTGGCGGTGGCGGCGGATTCGGCGGCGGCGGTGGCGGTGGCTTCGGCGGCGGTGGTGGCGGGGGTACGGGCGGCGGGCTGCCCGGCGTGACTTCGACCAACCTGGCTCAGGCAGTTCAAGACACCGTCCGCGCCTTCTTCACGGCCGCCGGGGTGAACGTCCTGCCCCCGAACCAACTCTACTTCAATGATCGCAAGGGCCTCCTGATGGTCCGGGCCACCTCGCAAGAACTGGACATTATTCAGAAGGCCATCGAGGTGCTCAACGTCGCTCCGCCGCAACTAACCATCGAGGCGAAGTTCGTGGAAGTCGGCCAGAACGACAACCGCGAGTTGGGCTTCGATTGGTTCCTGGGCAACACCCTGGCGCGCGAGGGCGCCATCGGCTGGCAGGGTGGCACGGCACCGTCCTTTGCCGGAGCACCGACTCCCGCCAACCCGCTGGGCACTTTCCCCGGCTCCTTTGGCGTCCCCAGCGCGACGCCGAGGGATACGGACGGCGAAATCACCAGCGGGCTGCGGAACAACGCCCCTTCCCTCTTCACCCTCACGG
>Ga0315274_10005211_pt1 | contig 19013 bp, 26 predicted proteins | sample YL17G02_20_MG_FD_203700 | JGI IMG/M metagenome (GOLD analysis project Ga0315274, IMG submission 203700) | Sediment microbial communities from Yellowstone Lake, YNP, Wyoming, USA - YL17G02_20 | ecosystem: Environmental > Aquatic > Freshwater > Lake > Sediment | place: USA: Wyoming | collected... | reverse complement strand
TTTTGCCATTGGCAGTCATCTTGACTTCCGTGAAGGGATGTCCCTTGCGCTTCGGTATCCGTATGACAAGGCCCTCCTTTTCCATTCTGTTGAGCAAGCCGGCAATAGTCTGATTCTCCCGATGGGTGATTCGAGCTATCTCGGCAGGAATCAAAGGACCCGGATAGTCTCTGCAGCACCAGAGTACCAGGAATTTCTCGGGTGTCAGGCTCACCTTGGCAAGTTTAGTCTCGGCATATCTGTTTATAGCGAGCCACGCTTGGCGAACTAGCGTGTAGGTCGTGAGAGCCTGGTCGGAAAACTCCAGGTCATACACGTCAGGCATCGCCTCCTCCTTCCAGCGCACTGCCTCGCAGCAGTGTCTTGATATAGACTTCTTGTGTAAGTATACATACCGCAGTAGAATATCGCAAGTGGTACGATTTTCTATATGCAGAGCATATATCCGATGTGGGTGGCTGAGCAATTTAAGGTAGAGATGAAATCCGTCAGGGAAGTAGTTAAAGAGGGACTCAAATTACTCTGAGGTAGTGATTTGCCTGACTTGAAAACGTTCATAGCTTCGCTTTTCGCTTGGCCCAAAGCATTAATAACCAGAGCCAGGATATTTTTACTCAGCATAAAGCTTATTGAAAACTGGTATGCCGCTTTAATGGCTTATCTGCTAAAAAAGCCCACGAACATCAGGTTCAGAAATGGGATACGGGGATATTTGGGCTCAAACACGATATACAAAATTGTTTATTACCTGGGACGCAATGTAAGCCTCAAACAGGTGTCCGCCGATATCCTTGAAGTAGGTATTCGTAATCATAAATTCAGAGCCCCGGTAAAGAATGTGGATACCCTGGAGTACGTTTTTTTGAACGAAGTATTTAATGGTGGCACAGACTATCATGGTAAGACCGTTCTGGACGTTGGAGCCTACATTGGAGATACCGCCACATATTTTTGGAATAAGGGAGCCTCGAAAATAATATGTTACGAGCCTGTAAAGGAGTTCTTCTACTGGCTGGGGCAAAACGTAGCGCTGAACGGTATAAATGCGGAATTATACAACTTGGGCATCTCCGACAAGCATGGGGAGATAGATATTATGTACTCTGAGCTTAACTGTCTGGTGGGCTGTGGAGGGAACCTCACTATAAAAATAGAGACCCTATCTCTCAGTGAAGTCTTACAGAAACACGGCAGAGTCGATGTTTGTAAGTTCGTGAGCCCGGGTTGTGAACAGGCTGTATTAAATCTATCGGATGCTGAACTGCTCAAAGTTCCCACGTGGTTCATAGAGACAACTAGCAAAAGATACAAAGCGGAATTATTGGACAGGTTTTCTAGAGCCGGTTTCAAATCTGCAAGAACTATAAAATATAGCATGAGGTCGGAAAAATGGTGCTTCTTATCTTTTAAACTCAACTAATGCCCTTGACGTTACAGAGCAGACAATCTAAAATGGCAAACATGAAACAGTCGCCGGTCAAATATATTATAGTCGCCGTCATATTGCTGGCAGTGGTCGGAATACTTGCTGCTCTGGCAGTAACAAAATCTTGGACGGCATTCCTGGCTATTGCTATCCTCTGCGTGGTCTCGTTTGTGTTCCTCTCCGACATTTCTGGTGAGCAAGAAGGCTCTAAGTAGCTCTGCTTAGGCTCTGGAGCTGGCAGAAAAAACATTTGTATCAGTGTTTTTAACCTATCTAAGACATCCAGACAGCGCAGGCGCTTGAGGCAGAACCTCCTCATCGAGCCGGGGCAGGAAAGTGGCCTGTCTCTCCGCAGGAGGCATGCCCTGAAACCAGATGAAAGGAGTCGCTCGTTTGGTCACCACTCGCATCTTCTGCAGTTGCTCCAGCGAGAAAATGCTGTGGTCTTTACGTGCTTCGATTATTCTGCTGGCTGACGTTGGCCCGATGCCCGGGACACGGAGCAGCTCATCATAGCTGGCTTTGTTGACGTCTACGGGGAAGAGCCAGGGCTGTCTCTGCGCGATAAGAAGCTTGGGGTCTTTTGTTATGGGCAGATTGCCCTTCTCTCCCAGGGCCAGCTCGATCTCCTGAGGAGAAAACCTGTAGACCCTGAGCAGCCAGTCTGCCTGGTACAGCCGGTGTTCGCGATGTGGCGAGGTGGGACTGAAGTCTTCCAGCGGCGAGCGCCATACCGGGGAGAATGCGCTGAAATACACCCTTCTCAACTCCAGCTCATTGTAGAGTGCGCTGGTGGTATGTAAGATGTCGCGGTCTGTCTCACCGGCGGCCCCGACCACGAACTGGGTTGTCTGACCTGAGGGCACCACCCCTTCATTGCTTGACATAACCTGCTTAATCCAGCGCATGCGTTCCACAATATCCTGGTGCAGATTCTTCTTCGAGCTCAATCTGGCCAGATGGTGCGCCGTCGGTGCCTCCATGTTGAGCGATACCCTGTCCGCCAGCCTGCAGCCGGCCTCCACGCAGTCGAAGGGAGCCCCCGGCAGAATCTTGAGATGAACATATCCCTTGAATTCATAGCGTTGGCGCAGGATTTCCACGACATTTATCATTTTTTCCTGCGTTCTGGAAGCGTTGCCTGCTAGGCCAGAGGAAAGGAACAGCCCTTTCACCAGCCTCTTCGCATGGAGCTCCATGAACATTTTGGCTAGCTCATCGGGCTGGAAGGCGAACCGGGGGCAATCTCTGCCGCTCTGATTGGCGCAATAGGCGCAGTCATTAACGCAGACATTGGTTAGCAGGACTTTAAATAGGGGAGTTGTGCCGCCGCCGGGCAGGGCTGCCTTGTATATGAAGCGCAGGGGGGAGCGGCCGAAGTAGCCGCCGGTCATGCCCGCACTGTAGCTGCAGACATCGAATTGTGCACCGCCCACCAGCGTTTCTAGCCTGTCTGAACAATTCATCTTCTATCTGATACAGTTCCCGGACCTATTGTAGTATCTTCCAGTGAATTTATTTCAGGGCGGTAGCCATTGTCCGCCTGACCTGGCGGTTCACGCCGCTGATATTTATCCGGAACGTTAGCAGCTTGCGGCTTACGCCGTAGACTTCGCAAGCTTTACTGTCACTCATCCCCGCTCGCTTTATGAAAAGGAGAACCTCTCTGGGCAATAATAGGGCATTAGCGAGACAAGCTGCCTCTTCTTCCTGGGTCTGGTCATAAGTTCTGAGCATAATCTGGCCGTTTTGTGACAGGAATATCTTACCTGGCTCATGGCCGATGAGAATGTGTGACAACTCATGCATTATGTCGCTGGATTGTCGGGCTTTGGAATGAGACGAGTTGTAAATTACCGCATCGACTCCGGCAAAAGACACTGTGACCGCCGACCACGAATTCCTTTCCTTTCCCAGTAGAACTACACGTGCCTCCGGTGAAAGTCCCCGGATGTCGATGGGTTTCCAGAGCAAGACATTGAGGTGCTTGGCTAAGGCTTCGGGATTCAGAGGAGCTGTCCCAGTCAATCCAAGTTCCGTGCGTATCTGGAGGGATACGTTTTCACACCAGGTTTTGAAACCTCTTTCCAACATTTCAGCTTCCTATCATTTCCTGTGGCTCTCTGAGATCATGTGCTGTGCCGCCAGGATCATTTCTGCCAGTGCTTGAGCGGCTTCCGGGCTTTGGTTCTTATCGGCCCGCAGATGGGCGGAGATGATGCTATCTTGAGACGAGCTTGAGCCCAGGGTTTCGCCCTTCCAGCCGAGTACCTCGCCGGGGTCTATCCTCAGCCACTTACAGATTTTGGAGAAAGTATCCAAATCAGGTAGTTTGCCGTTTTCCACCCTCGATAGCGTTGCTGGACTGATTCCTATTTCGCGAGCAACCTCGCGAATACCCCCCTTGCCTCTCCTATCCCTCAGCAGTTGCCCTATATTACTCAGCGTCACTTTTGCCACTACACACCTCCTGTTTAACATCTGAAACCAGGTAGCATAAAAACTGGGGAGTGCAGAGGGGCAAAGCCCCTTTGCTGGGGGTTTGGGGGGTTGAAAAATGACTAATAAACATTCTAATGAAACAATATTAAAAAATAACATCATTCCTTGGGTGGCATTGTATCACATGTGAAACAAATTTGCAATATTAAGGCGGAGCAGGTTGTTTGGCAACTGGGGAGTACGAGGGGGCTTATCTGCTTTTCAATGAATAAGATTGCCAATGGACTTATTCATACGCCATCTTATTCTCCAGAGATGTCTGGGGATATTGTATTTGACTATGAGGCTACCTCTAATAAGTAAATATCTCAATAATGCAGAAGTTGCTATTTTCCGGTACATACCGATTGGTTGAGGCTCGACATGTTCAACATCGTTTTCCTTTTTATAATGAGAAGCACGGAGGAATACCCCCTTCTTAATCTTACGACGTTGTCGAAATGAGTCCATTTCAAACAGATTATCCTCAGACATCATCTCGCCATTTTTGAATTCAAGACATCTGAACCTCGCCTTCTCCAGAGTTTCTCTGTTGACCATCATACATCCTGCTCCGGTAAGTCCTATCCCGAAATCCCTCAGAGGGTACCCGCTAAACACGACATCATAACCCTGTATCTCAGTCTTCATTATTTTTATGACTGCGGGATCATAGACCATATCTGCATCTATAGACAAATAGTATCTTGCTTCAGTTTGTGACAGGAAATATTGTCGTATAGCCTCTCTCCCGCATGCTATATTCCATACCTTGCTCTTTGCGTAGCCAGGTTTTACAGTATCATAGAGAATTATCTTACCTGCCAGACCATAAGAGTCTAGCATTTGTTCCAACTCGCTGACCAAGTCGATTTCATTCGTAGCCAGAACCAGTTCGCATGAAGGATACTCTCGTTGAACTTCTCTTTGATTTGACATAAATATATCTATGATGTATGCGCCGGGGCGGTAAATAGGTGTACCAATGACGACGTCTACAGCTCTACGCATAATACTTAATACGGATTGATATCGGTGTTTACTATCGTCGAAAGTGAAGCTATGCCAGCAGATAGAGATACATTAAGCCCCACCGATGGCAATAGATATGAGGAGCTCATCCCCATTTTTCAGGGTATTATTCAATTCAGCGGCATGAATTCTCTGGTCATTGACGAAGAACATGACCCGGGGCAATAATACGCCCTGCTTATCATAAAACAGTCGCTTCAAATCAGGGTATTTAGCCTCTAAGGCATGAAGGCACTCCAGAGGGCTGTTCCCTTTTACTTTCACGGACTCTTTGTCATTGGTGTACCTGCGCAATAGCGGGGACACTTTTACCGTAATCATACTTTATTCCTCCGCAGACCGCCGTTACCTGCACTCACAGCAATTCGGGTCTTTCTTTAGTTTGAGTTCGCTGAATCTCATACTGAGTCCATCATATATCAAGAATCTGTCTGTCAGCAACTCGCCTATGCCCAGGATATACTTTATCACCTCCGTAGCCTGGATGCATCCTATAACTGCCGGAGTGACCCCTACTACGGGGATTGGGCCTGGTATCATCTCTTGATATAAACACCTCAGACATGAAGTCTTGCCCGGGATTATGGTGGTAGCTCTTCCTTCAAAGCCGTAGATTGCGCCATGGAACAGAGGAAGATTCTTCCTGAGTGCAGCCCTGTTCAGCAGAAACCTTGTGGAGAGGTTATCGATGCCGTCGACGATAGCGTAGTCCTCCACCAATTCAAAGACATTATCTTCGGTTATCTTTTCATTTATGGCTTCCACCTCTATATCCGGATTCAGAGATTCGAGCTTCTCTTTTGCCGAATCAACCTTGGCTCTGCCTATATCCTTATCCCAGTGTAGAATCTGACGGTTCAGGTTACCGAGTTCCACCTTATCGCCGTCAATGACCCTCAGCTTGCCCACACCAGCCACAGCCAGATAGGTCAGGACAGGCGAGCCCAGGCCTCCCGCGCCGGCAACCACGACCTTTGCCTTCTTGAGCTTCTGCTGCCCCGCTTTTGCCCACTCCGGGATCAGTATCTGTCTTCCATACCTGGCTAGCTCTCGTTTGCTCAGCATCTGTTTCGCTCCCGCAGCAACTGTTGATTGAAAGCAACATAATATCCTATTTGGCCTGTGATTACCAGCCGGGGCCTACCCCGCCCTACAGGAACTAAGTTCGTCCAATGGTGACCCCTGAAGCTGCCCTGGGTTCAATAACCATCTGAAGTGGCGAGTTCGATGGGGGTCGGGGAATACGGATTTACGGTGTGGGGAGTGAGCGGATGGAGAGGACTTAGAGGGTACAACTAGGATTCTGTCTTCTGAAACATGTTCTTTGCCGCGCCACAGACAGGGCATACCCAGCTATCCGGGAGCTCCTCGAAAGGAGTCCCCGGCTTTATCCCGCTACTGGGATCGCCAATCCTGGGGTCATAGATATAATCGCAAGCTACGCATTTCCACCTGACTGTTCCTATCGTTTCCACAGTAGTCTCTTGGTCAACTCGGCATATTAAATCGCTTGCAAAGGCGTCCATAGTTTTCTTGAGGCAGTTGCGAGGACAATAAGGCGACATAAGCCCTCTGATCACTTCTGAATATAACACGTTGCCTCGACGGATACGTTCGCAGAGCTCATGCATAACATCCAGAGCAAACTCTGGATACTCCCTTATTTCTTGAAGGAAACCTTCTCGCCCCATGACTTCCAACTCAGTGTTGTCCTCCACCGCGATTGCGGTAGCAGAGCGGGGAGAGGCATCAACCAAAGCCATTTCGCCGAAATACTCGCCAGGCTCAAAAACGCCTATCTCTGCCTCTTGCCCTTTAGCTCCCAGGACGAGCTTTACTTTACCGGAACGGATAATGTACATCTCTTTTCCGGTGCTATTTTCCTCGAAGACCACTTCTGATTTGCGATATACCCGAAGGGATTTCGTGGAAGGCAAAGTCACCATTTCCTCCTCCTCTGTAGTGCTTCATAGTGTCATTGAACTAAGGAAGGGCGCCTAGCTTTTGCCCCACACAATCTCATACGTTTATTTTCCGTTTATTTTCATTGATGCAGGTTAATCCAACCTCAATTTGCTCCAACCTTTAAGAAGAATAACCAATTTTCTTATTGATGGGTTAGACCACATCGTTTCCACCTCCTCGCCTTGAGCCACACTCGACCGAGTGTGGCTCTTTTTCGTGGCAAGGTCGAGCCATTTGGCGGTTGCCGACTCGACTGTTCGAGAAACGAGTAGCGACTAGTAGACGACAAGGTCCTGATGATCGTCAGGATCGCTCTGCAGGACAATTTGGTCGCTGGCGTTTCTAATGTAAACCATTAAGACGTACAAATCAGGCGCCACGGGCTCCAGTTTCTTGACTCCGTGCACGGCCCCTAAGCCGTTAGCATCGGTGTGCAGAATGCCTAGGTTCAGGGGGCCTACCGTACTGACAATGGAGAAATTACCAATATCAGTAATTATTGGGCCGCTTGGATCAAGTGTAAGTCGCAACCCTTCAGCGGTTACCGCATAGGCGGACTTGGGCTCCAGACCACTCGTGACAATATGATACTGGAAACCAATTTGCGATTGACACCAGAATGTAACATTTCCAGCAGCATCTTGATCAAACTCGGTAGGAAGCAGAAGGTCCGTAATGATATGGATTTGCCCACCGGGCGCTGAAGGCGACGGAATGACCTTCTCCACGCCAGTTAAGAGGTTGAGCGGTGGCAGGTATGGGGGCCAGATTCCAACGGGGTCGACTTTGCCGTAGTTTGGCGGGGATGGCGGTCCGGCAAGCGCTGCCGTCGAAGACAAAGCTACCAATAGGGCGACTCCCAGAAACACTAACAATAACTTCTTCATAATCAATCACCTCCTTTCTTTTAAAGATTGCTATACGTCATTATCCTTAGATTTGCCATTGGCAAGGATTGCTATTGGCCGACCCGTCACCGCATTAGCGTCCTGTCTATTTAAACAGGTCTGCAAAGTTTTCCCACGTATCCTTGGCGTTTTGAGCAGGAAGGTGAACCAAATGGCAATTCAAACACGCATCGTTGCCAATAGCTCCACTCAACTGCTGGATAGATTGGGCGTCAGGAGCCGGAGCTGCCAGAGCCTGCCCCAATTGGTTTATTAGGGCTTTCATACTGTCATCAACAAAGTATTTCCGTGGTATCTCTTTCCCCGATGGGTCCACATGACATTCCTTACATGTGTCGGTGGCCAGAGTATCGAAACGAGCGTTGAAAGCCTGGAAATTCTTGCGGGCGTTGTCTATCTGGCCTTCCTGAAGGTCGATGGCGATGCCGCTATAAGCCCCGGCCATCGCCGTCATGTAGTCACCGAATGACATTGACTGGGCGGTCACCGGATCTGTTATCTCAATATCATCAAAATTCTTCCAGTGGTATTGCTGCTGAACTTTAACCTGATATATCAAATGGCAGGAGCCACACACTTCCCCAACTTTACCCATCGCCGGACCGATCTGGGCCTGATTACCGCTATCGATAGCCTTGCCCAGCGCCGTTACCGGATCTTCAGGGAAGCGACTGGTCCACTCCGGCACCATCTTGGAGACCTTGCTGTATTGAGTCTGGAACGCCTGGAAGTTGGTCTTCACACCCGCCATATCCTGCTCCTGCAGGTCCACCCCGATACCTTCCAACGGCCCGGCGAGGTTGAACATCTCGATAAGATAGACAGGAGCCTGTGCTTTGGGCGGGAAGTACTGCTCCAGGGAAGTCGGGGGAGGCCCGGCTATCTGCTTAAGTTGATCCACCTCGGATTGCTGATTAGAACTGCAACTTGCCATTGCCAGGACTATGAGAAAAAGTGTGATAATGGCTAAGAATCCTATGAAAGAAAACCTCTTCATTGTATACATCTCCTTTTCAAATGACCCTTGCGATTATTCGTCAATTTGGAAGCCATCCTGAGTCAATTATTTCCTCACCTCGGCACCTTTTTCTAATTCCGTTCTATGATTTCAGCGCAGCGCATTTATAAATATCCTACAGCAGGGGAGGCTTGCATCAGCATCAGTAAGAGTCTGATTGTTTTGTAGGACTTTTGCAGTTTTTTCTATCAGTGTTTGTCCTACAAATAGATCACACCAGTGTCAGAAAGAAGTTGAGAGGGTTAGAAGGGACGAAGCGAGGGTTCATAGCTGTAGCTCTTGTACCAGCGGAAGCTGGGCTCTAATTCAAATGCACTCTAGTCTACGAGGCGGTTATTTATGGCATAGCGGGTTAATTCAGCATTATTCTTCTTTTTCATTTTCTCCAGGATACGGGATCGATAGGTGCTGATAGTCTTGACGCTCAATGATAGTTCCTTGGCAATTTCGGTAGCTTTTTTCCCTAAGGCAATCATGCACATTACTTGATACTCACGACTGGACAGTGCCTCATGGGGTAGCACTTCGGCATCTTCCTGCAACAGGGCAGCCAATCTCTCTGCCAGAGCAGAGCTGACATACTTCCGGCCTGTCGACACCTTCCGGATCGCAACTATTAGTTCCTCCGGCGCGCTTTCCTTTGTCAAATACCCCGAGGCACCTGCTTTTAATGCGCGCACTGCATACTGTTCTTCTGGATGCATGCTTACCATAAGAACGAGAAGTGCCGGTCTCTCATTTTTCAACTGAGTTAAAACATCCATGCCATCTTTGTCCGGCATAGAAATATCCAGGAGAACCAAATCGTAGTCGCCTGTCCTCACTTTGCTCAGCGCTTCCCAGCCATTGGTGGCTTCACCGGCGACTACCATGTCGGTAGTCTCAGCAATTATCTGCTTCAGTCCCCGTCGAAAAACTGGATGGTCATCGGCAATTAGTATCTTCAGCATTGAGATTCTCCATGTTCTTAAGCGGAATACTTACTATAATTGTGGTACCCACTCCTGGAGTGCCACTGATCTTGACGTCGCCTCCCTTAGACATAGCGCGCTCCCTCATACCGATTAGCCCAAATGCTTTCGGATCAGAAAGTTGCTTTTTGTCAATTCCTTTGCCATTATCCCTAATCCTTAGTACAACTCTATCGCCGTCTTGTTTTAGGCTTATTCTCGCGTTTGTGGCGTTCGCGTGGCGAACAATGTTCGTCAGTGCCTCCTGGAAGATGCGGAAAATCGCCGTAGAGCGATCGCCATCCAGAATAATATCTTTAGGCCTTGATATGAATTCTAGTTTGATTTCCGTCCGCTTTTCGAACTCTTGCCCCGCCCATTCAATCGCAGCGGAAAGGCCGAGGTCATCTAATACTCCCGGTCTTAATTCAGTAGAAATTCTCTTCACTGTTTGGATGGCTTCATCAATCAGCTCGTACATGGATTTTATCTTCGCCAAGATCAATTCTTGCTCTCTCGAAGTTTTCTTGGCCAACCAGGACAAGTCGATCTTCAGACCTGTCAATAGTGATCCCAGCTCGTCATGAATTTCACGTGCCAGGTTTGTTCTCTCTTCTTCTCTGACCGACTCTAAATATAGTGAAAGGGCACGCAATTGTTCACGTGAAGTTCTCAATTGCTCGTCAGACTGTTTGCGGTCGGTGATATCGCTAACCGTGTGGAAGAAGATTTTACTGCCATCCTCAGTTGATTTCTTGGTTGGATAAACAGCTGATCTGATCCAGCGTCCGGATTGCCGGTCAAGCGCCTCCCGTTCAACGGACTGACCTTTTTGTACAGCTTCTTCCAGTGGACAGGCATACCAGGGCTCTTCAAGCCCATGTATTACTGTTGGGCAATACTTGCCGATAATGTCTTTGACTTCGACGCCCAGTTGCTTTTGCACCGCTCTATTTGCCTGCAGAATGTGGTGATGCTCATCTATCAACATAACGTAGAATGGAAGCGCGTCCAGAATATCCGAAACCCCCAGCCTCATGTCGATACTGTTAGGTTCGTCTTTCACGGCTTTTGGCTGAGGCTTTCGTGGCCTCTTCGTGCGGTGAGGTGCTCCTAATGCAGCAGGTTCTGTCTTTGCGTCATGCTTCATATCGTCCGCCCCACTCCAATCGGTGTCCTATAACATGATTATACCGCAATTACTCGGTTCACAAAACTGGAGGCAGTTTTCAAGCCAGGGCAGATTTTGCCGCCGGAAAGAAATGGGGAGAGTGCCCGTGCTTGCTGGCAAATCCCCGAGACTCCAGATGTGGCACTTCAAATTTGATGGCAGTATCGGAATGAAAAATCCAAAGATACCACAGGCTATATGTGTTGTGGACTGAAATGGCGTATCCTTATCACAACCAACCCCTTTCCAATTTCTAATAACCCGAAGGGCAGAGTTCCATGGGCTTTGCCCGCGCGTATCTAATTCCCCCTTTGGAAAGGGCGTAAGGGGAATTACGTCCACCGCTGTGGATATTAACCGTAGGGGCAGACCCATGTGTCTGCCCTGATTAGGTCTTTGGGACTGGGTGTGGGGTCTCCCGAAGGGTGATTGTGCACCACCACCATAGAGTAGCTCTGCCCAAACTCTGTGCGCTGCTGTACATCTCGTCATCTTGTTCAATCATGCCGACATAGTAAAGCCCTGCCACCGCACCGTCCTTCCGCCCAGCACTACGACAGGCTGAAGAAATCTACAGGCGAAGACCACTTGACATCCTTAGCAGACAGTGATATAAGTAAGTCCAGCACGAACTTACACTACTCCCTTGTACTCTGTTTGTGCTGCTGTTTTTTGCTTCCTCTGAGAAGCAGACCTTTGTTGCAGGGTGGTGCTGAGGTAGGGTGGAAGGTCGCTTTCCTGTCCTCACGGCATCAATTCTTGTTCTTCGCTAGGCTCAACTGTTTCTCCGATTTTGCTCTGCTCACATTGAGGGGCAGACCCTTGTTGCATGCATTCTTGCATGTACTGCCAACAAAGACATCGAATCGCCCGAAAACAATAGACTGTGCCCTTTGGCATATAGTCATATTCATTACCTGTAATAAGCGACTAGTGACCAGGCTCAGCTTTAACATCAACAAAAAGAAAGGAGGTGAGCGAGATGGCGAAATTCCTGGTACTGCACAGCCTTGACCCAAGGACAGCGACGAGCGAGTTCCAAATGGTCGTGACTAAGGCGACGGTGGACATGTTTACTAAAGAGACTTACTGCATTGCCAGTTGGTTAGCAATAGGTGCTGGGAAAATAGCCTGCCTTTGGGAAGCACCCTCAGAGCAGGCTCTAATAGATGCGTACGCCACCAAGGAACCCAACCTGGCTATAGATGGCATCTATCCAGCCACAGTAATCGACTGGGCTGAGATGAAGAAATCGCTGAAACAGCGATAGTCTACGGCAACTGAACGGTTTGCACTGGTCAGACAAACTAATTTTTAGGAGGTCAAAGCCAATGGCTAGATATCTATCGCTCTGGGAAGTAGACCCCAGCAGGGTACCCATCAGTCCTCAGGAGAAAGCGGCTGGCTGGAGTCTCTTGACGAATATGGTCAAGGAGGACATGAAGAAGGGCATAATCAAGGATTGGGGCGCGTTCGTTGGCGAAATCAACGGATATTCGGTAGCTGAGGGAACTGAAGTAGAAATCGGCGAGATGAACGTCAGGTACGCACCCTTTGTTCGCTTCAAGGTATACGCTATCTCCCCGTTGCGTGATGTGGAAAAAGTCATAAAAAGCCTGTCATAGTGATTGAGAAAGGGCGCTAAAACCGCTGAATTATATCGCAGTGGCTGGTGGTCTTCTGTTTGGAGAGGAGGTTATGCCTATGAACGATTTAAGTGTAGCTGCGCATTGCAGCGAGTACTGAGAGATGGTGACTGAGGATTCACCATAGAGTTCCCAATTTCTGTAAGAGGAGGGTAAAGAGATGTTTGTTGTGGCAACGGCGACATATCCACCTGACAAGGCGGCTGAGGTCACGAAGAAGTTCCTCAAGGGTGCAGAAAAACCACTACCATCCTTTATAAAGCCTGGGCACATTCTCACAGCGCCCGGAGGAGAGCTTGGCATAAAGGTCCTCGCGATTTACGACATAGACGACGCCAAGTTTAAGGAAGGTGTCAAAGAGCTTGCGAAGCGCTACGTGCCGTTCTATGACGTTGAGGGATTCAGATACAGCTCTGAGGTTATGATGTCAACAACAGAGGCTATTCCCCTACTTGGGACCTAGATGCCCTGGTGTCAGGAGTTGGTGGTGATAATAGAAAGGCACGCCTAGTGAATGCGTGAAATTGGTGTCCAGACCACGAACCAGACAAGAGGGAGGGAAGAGATGTACGCGAGAGTGACGTTTGCTACCGCTCAGCCGGACAAGATCGACGATGTAACCAAGGTCATGCGGGATTCTGTCCTGCCGGCCCTAAAGAAGCAGAAGGGCTTCAAAAATATGTTCTTCCTAGTGAACCGCAACGCAAGCAAGGGTATGGTCATCGGCCTGTGGAATACGGAAGCTGACATGATGGCTGGTGAGAGCAGCGGGTTCTACCGAGAGCAGGTTGCAAAAGTGATGCCGCTCCTTGCTGGGGCACCTACCCTGGAACACTATGAGGTCAGTGTTAAAGGATGACCCCAAGGACTGGTATTTCGATTGCTCTAAGGCGGTTAAAGAGTTGGGTTTCACGCAGATACCCATAAGAAAGACGATTGAGAAAGCAGTTAACTGGTTTCGAGAGAACGGGTATTTGAAAAAAGTGTAGAGCTCAGCGGTCTCTGCTGAAAAGTTGTAAGGTAAGTGAAGGTAGTGAAAGCAGCGAAACCTAACTTGCTATGTCCTGAACCACTACTTGCCCGGGTGCTTTGCCCCTTTAACAATATCAAAGATGAAGGGAGGAGGAAAGATGAAGTTCATGACCTTGGTTGTTGAGCCTGTAGAGAAGATAGCGGAGATTAGTGCGGCAAGCGACAAGGTATGGGCAGATGTGCCGAAAGGGAACAGGCCAGAAGCAAGCTATGTGCTGCTGTGTGTCCCACGGTTCGACATCCCCCCAAATTCAATTGTCGCTTTTGGTATCAGTGAATCTGATAGTGCTGACAGTATTGCCGCGAGAAACTATCCTCTCATGCTCGCAGGTGCTACTGCGGTCCATGTAATTCCTATTCTAGAGGTACCCGTCACAGGTGCGGCGAAAGCGGAAAAGAAATACAGGGGTTGATTAGCTGGGCTCATGTCTTTCTAAGGGGCAAGGCATCCAGGCTGTGACTAAATATAATGTTATATTGCACCCGCAACCTATGGGTTTCAGGTGCTAGTGCCTCATGGGTAGCGTCCTTACCAGTGTCAATGCTAACGTGGTAGTTGCATCCACACCGTTACCATCGAGTGGCTCTACCCAAGCCGCTTGCGTTGCGACCCATATCGCGGTAGAATATCGCCAGAAAAACGAGGGGTATCTGACTCAAGCTGCCGCGAGAGGAGGGGGACAACATGACCACTATCATGTTAGCGAAACGCCGTTCTCTTGAAGATGCTCAGGTAATCATCGACAAATTCAAGAAGTATTCCTTCGATGACTTACACAAGTTGTTTAAGGAAGGCAGGCCGCCGTCCTTCGATGAGGTCGAAGGCGACACGGCAGGGAGTTTCCTGGCCTTGAATCCCAAGGCCGGGTGGTGGCGGAAAGCAGCCTTAGCTGTTGCCTTCGATAACCGTCTAGCCCGGTGGAAAGGCAAGAGATTCGAGACTCCATTTGACGAAGAGAAAAAGGGCAAAGGAATCAACCTGTTTCAGAATCGCCTCTTCCCTCAACGATTCCGAATAGATACCTTTATCGAGAAGTCACTATTTGACCAGAAACCTTGCCTCGCAGTAATCTATGCCTATTTTCCCTCTAGCTTCTTCGGTCTGCGTGACGAACTGAGAAGAATTGACGATGGTGTCTTGCTCGGTCAAGGGCATCATAAGCTCCCATGGGGCAAGCAATACTCTCTTCAGGGATATTTTGTACTTTGCGCTGTAGACAGGCCAACCTAATGCATGGTCAGCCTAGCTAGCCAGCATCACCCTCTATTGCTTCATGCTGTCCCCAATAAGATGCCCGTCAGTCTGACCGCTGAATTTTGTAGTATGCTGAAAACATTACACCGTAATTTCATTCTGCACAGGTAAAGCGTAGTGCGACATTTATCCCTTGACACTGTTAGAATATTTGTGCTAATATCGGCCTGCGAAAACTCCTGAATCGGTTGCAACCATGGGTTGGGTGCAGCGTACGGCACCTAACAACGGAGGAGCGTTTCGCGGGCCGCCTACAACTGAATAGCGAATTTTAAGAATGCCTATCGCATTGGCGACGCAACTGCGGAACGTGAATTCGGGAACGGCATTCTAGCTGAAGCCGAGCCCTCTTTCCTTGAGGCTGATGTAGCGCTGCTGGCCGATGATGAGGTGGTCGAGCACTTCGATATCGAGGAGCTTGCCTGCTTTCACAATCTGCTCTGTGACCTTGATGTCCTCGGGACTGGGTGTGGGGTCTCCCGAAGGGTGATTATGCACCACCACTAATGCCGGGCAGTTCTCTCGCACCGCTTCCTTGAAAAGTTCGCCTACCTTTATCAGCGATGTGTTGACATTGCCTTTGTAAACGCGGGGCATGGCGAGCACCTGGTTCTTGGTATTGAGCAGCACCAGCCTCAGCTCTTCCTGTTCCAGAAAGCTCATCTCCGCCTGCAGCAGGTTGGCGATGTCAGCAGGTGACTTGACTACCAGGCGTTCCTCCGGTTGAGTGGATGTTAGCCTGCGCCCTAATTCAAGTGCTGCTTTGAGCTGGGATGCCTTTGCCTCTCCCAGCCCTCGCTCCTGACAGAGTTCGCCGAAACCAGCCCTGGCCAGCCCAGCGAGGCCGCGGAACTTGGTGAGTAACCTTGCAGAGAGGGTGAGCACGCTCTCTGAGGTAGCGCCGGTGCGCAGTATGATTGCGACAAGCTCGCTGTTGGATAGTGAGGCAGCGCCGTATTGCTTGAGCCGTTCCCTGGGGCGCTCTGTGGCGGGCAACTCCCTGATGAGAGGGTAATACTCCACTTCTTCAACCCCCATCGAAAAATTCTAAATCCTGATTTCTAAGCCCTGGATGACCTCATATGATGGAAATGTTTTGATTTAACGATTTAGAATTTGTTTAGGATTTCGGATTTAGATATTAAAGTATTCCCCACATCCGCACAGGCTCTTTTAAGATGAGGAAGTTTAGGCAAGGGGCTTAAGCCCCTTGCCTAAACTTAATGAACGTTGCAACCAGGGATTACTTAACCTCGACGTTAGCGCCGGCTGCGGTGAGCTTGTCCTTAATGGTGGCTGCCTCGGCTTTGTTCACGCCCTCTTTTATCGCCTTGGGCGCAGCTTCAACCAACTCTTTGGCTTCCTTCAGGCCCAGCGTTGTTACCTCGCGCACTGCTTTGATTACGCTGATCTTGTTGGGGCCAACCTCTTTGAGTATAACGGTGAATTCAGTCTGTTCCTCGACAGGGGCGGCAGCAGGGGCACCAGCGGCGCCACCAGCACCAGCGGGTGCAGCCATCATGGGTACGGCAGCGCTGATTCCGAATGTCTCTTCCAGCGCTTTAACCAGCTCTGAAAGCTCAAGTATAGTCATTTCTTTTATTGCGGCAATGACTTCGTCCTTGGTCAGCGTCTTCGTCGTTTCCTTCTTGGCAGCGGGAGCGCGCTTCTTGTGTGCCTTTTCCTCCTCTGCTGCTACCGCACCGGCCTCTTCCTTCTGTGCTTCTACATTCTTCTCGGCGGATTCCTCATTAGACATTTGCCATTCCTCCCATTTGTTGAATTCTAGCATTTAATAGTGCGCTTAGGGCACGTAAGTTGGCGCTGAGTACATTGTGCAGTGAATAGATGGGGCCCTGCAGCACCCCGAGCAATCTAGCCCTCATGACATCTATCGGAGGTAGGGTGGCAAGGATGAATATTTCCTGGGGGCTGAGTACCCGTACCTCAAGTATGCCGCCCTTGATGCTGAGAGCAGTCTTTGAAGCGCGGGCATAGTTGGTCAGGGTCTTCGACAGTTGAGTGGCATCCCCCTGGCAGAAGGCAAGCGCTATCGGGCCCTGGAGGTATTGGGAAAGCCCGGGTTTCCCCGCCTTTTCAGCAGCGAATTTAGCCAGGGTGTTTTTGACCACATGAAATTCGGAGTTCACCTCACGAAGCTGGCGTCGCAGTCGCGACATCTCTGAAACCGATAGTCCCCGGTATTCAGTAGCGATTATAAACTTGTTCCGGGAAAGCAGTTCGGTTAATTGCTCTATAATCTCGGCTTTCTTTTCCGTAGGCATGCTTTCTGTCCTCCATAAAAAGAGAGTCCTTATGCCTGCAACATAAGGACTCTTCGTCTCTCAGTAAAGTTGCTTCGGCAGGCATAAGATTAAGCCATTAAGGCACCCGCTGTCTTCAGCGTTATTCAATTGCGTCTATAGTCTAAATCAAAATTCTCAATTATGCAAGTTTTAGGGGGCGCTACAATTCTAGCGGCCTGGTACACCGAAAATGCCCATGCTGCACATGAAGGTGCCCGGATGCCCTCCCTGGTTGTGAGCTATCCCCAGTTGAACATTCTTAAGCTGGCGGGATGGATCTTGGGCTTTGCCCTGGATCTGCTTATATATCTCGTAGACCTCTCTGACACCGCTGGCGCCTACAGGGTGGCCGAATGACTTCAGGCCGCCGCCAGCGTTGAAGGCCACCTCACCATCCAATGCAAACGTGCCGGCTTCGATATCGTACTTGGCTTTTCCTTTCTCGCAGAAGCCCATAGCTTCATAACACATAAGCTCAGCGATGGAAAAGCAGTCGTGGCACTCCACTATATCTATCTCTTTTCGCGGGTTCTTGATTCCGGCCTGCTGATATGTCTGCTGGGTTGCCCTGTAGGTTTCCTCCCAGTGCACCCAGTCGTAGGTTGTCATCATCTTGCCGCAGCCCGGTCCTGCTGCATTGCCCAGAGCCTTGACCGTAATATAATCCTTCCTGAACTTTTTGGCGTCCTCGGCACGGCAGAGGATGGCAGCCGCTGCGCCGTCGGTTACGCCGCAGCAATCATATAACCCCAGCGGCCAGGCGATTATGGGAGCATTCAGCGCCTGATCCAGTGTTATCTCACGGCGCAGGTGGGCTTTGGGATTGCGGGCGCCGTTATAGTGACTCTTCACAGAGATCATCGCCAGGTGCTTTTTCTCAGCCCCATATTGGGCGAAGTACCTGGTGGCAGCCAAGGCGTAGCGTCCCGGGGGAGTTGCCTGGATTCCGAACACAGGATGTACGCCGCCCATCGGCTCTCCGGAGCCCAGGCCTCCGACGCCTCGGTCCTTAGTCTTTTCAAAGCCGACGCAAAGAACAAGGTCATAAGCTTTAGATATAAGTGCGTAGGTTGCCCCGCGGATGGTTTCCAGCCCGGTGCCGCAGAGGTTCTCCACCCTGACAATAGGTATGTAGTCCAGTTTAAGGGGATAAGCCAGGCTTTGGCCTCCGGCGAAACCAAGTGTGCCGGACCAGGCTGCCTGTATATCTTTGGGCCCGACTCCCGCGTCCTCAAAGGCTTCGGAGGTCGCTTCAACTACGAGGTCCCATGCGCTGGCATCCCAGCGCTCCCCGAATTTGCTGCAGCCCATGCCTACTATGGCGACTTTATCTTTAATACTTTCCATCTTTCACCTTCCTTAGGCTCCCCTCAAAGGGCGGCACTTCCAGTAGTAGTTGCGAATACCTCGTTCGCTGTGCATCCATCTGAAGGTAAGCTCTACGGGCATCTCGTATTCTACCTTATCAAGGTCGCGGTCTGTCATCTGGGCGTAGAATCTTCCGCCCTCATCGAAGTCGATGATACACAGGATGATAGGTGAATCGAGGCTGGGGCCCAGGTTGTCTTTGCTGTAGGTGAATAGCTTGCCCCTTCTATCAGCGAGCCGGATTTCCTCGAACTGGTCCTTGCGCTGGCAGTACATGCAAATCCGTTGCGGCGGGAAGTTGATATTACCGCAGACCAGACACTTGCCTCCGCGGCAGTTGAGGTTCCACCTGCGATCTCGCCATGAGACGGTGGCAGCTGATTGATTCTCCCAGAAGGTATATCCCTGCAGGATACCGCGATAGCGCAGGTACTTGTCATAGCTAGCTAAGGGCA
>Ga0315274_10005207_pt1 | contig 19017 bp, 8 predicted proteins | sample YL17G02_20_MG_FD_203700 | JGI IMG/M metagenome (GOLD analysis project Ga0315274, IMG submission 203700) | Sediment microbial communities from Yellowstone Lake, YNP, Wyoming, USA - YL17G02_20 | ecosystem: Environmental > Aquatic > Freshwater > Lake > Sediment | place: USA: Wyoming | collected... | reverse complement strand
TGGAAATGCTGGAAGAACCTGTTCAAGAAGGCTTTGAAGCTAAACAAGAAGAGAAACAAGATTGTCCATGAGCCCGCAGTGATTTCGGTGAAGAATGGAGTGCAGACCATTTTCATTTCGCCTTCTCATTTCAACTCCATGGCACTCGCTAAGGGGCAGACAACCTATAAAGGTCCAGTCGTTTCAGCAAAGTACACTCCCCAACAGGCTAAAGTGCTGGCAGATCACAAACTTGAGACACTGGAGCTTTATGCGCTTGAGCGAGCGTTCAAGGATTTCTCTCATGGCCTTCACGCTTTTCGGGAAAGCATCGAATCTGTAGTTGCCGAAGCAATTCGGAACGCTGAAGCGGAGAAGAGGTCATGATGTCTGAAGAGATCCGGATCGGCGTACGCACATATCACAAAGACGAGCGCGGCGTTTTCGCCATTCCATTCCGCGAGTTGGAGGAGCTTTCTTTCAACGACGTACCCTACTATTCGCAACTCGACGTGCGGCCTCTATCCATCGAGCCTTCCTTCTTCAACGTCACGGCGCATGCACTGCATGCTGGCGGTCCTCACGACGAAGAGTTCTCGCTGAGCATCAAGGTCCAGTACACTCTGACCGGCCAAGGCACAGACCCGCCTGTAATCGCCAAGTACAAGCGAACCCGGGACTATGTGCGCCGCGTGCTTCAGCCGGTTGCTCAGGAGCTTGGCTTCGAATTTGGACCCGACTGGACGCCCTTCTTCCAAGCGGAAGGTAAGATCTTCTGCATAGAGGCGTGCTATCGGGATTACACGCGGGCAGAGAACCCGGTCATAGCGCACGCCATAGCGCCCTTCTTGGCGCAGTATCCCTTACTGGCCCGCTTTCGTGACACTCTCGTGTTCATATGCCACGCGTCCGAGGATAGACCCTTCGTGGACAGGTTGTGCTGTTTGCTCAACGAGGCAAACGTCCCGGTCTGGTACGACCGTCGCGAGATACGCGTAGGAGATAGCATCGTCCAGCGGATCAGCGATGGTCTTGGTGAGGCATCACATCTTGCCATCGTTCTATCACGCGCGTCCACAGGCAAACCGTGGGTCATGAAGGAGATATCAGCAGGCTTGATGCGCCAGCTCAGCGACGCCTCGATACGTGTTCTGCCAATCGTGATTGACACTTGCACGATACCTCACATCCTTGCGGACATTCGATATGCCAATTGCCGCGTCGATCTTACCGTGGGCGTTGGCGAACTCTTGGAAGCAATCTCGCAATGACGGGGACAGTTTATTTATTTTGGCCACGAATTGAGTATGGTGTCCCCAGATAACCCGATTTCATAGATTTCCCAAACGAAGAAAGGACTGGCTATGGCCAAGAAGGTCATCCGTGTTTCCGATGAACAACGTGGCATATTGAGCGCCCACTTGGGGCAAGGACTCTCCTTGGCTTCGCAAGACAACTGGTGTTCTGGAGATAAGACAGCATGGATGCATAAGGCAGCAAGCCTCCTGCATCTTGTCAGCCCACGAGTCTCCACAATGCATTACGGTGTCGCGGCACGCCTTTTCGGAGACCTACGCAACTCCATTGACTGGATGAACTCATTGAAGTCCAAGGAGATGGATTTCGACGCCAGACTCAATGAACGGTTCCTCGGCGCGCTGGGTGGGTTTGAAGGCCTTGTTGAGTACCTGAGGCTTGAACAGACCGTTCCGACTGAGGAAGACGAGGCTACCGAAACCATTAACGCATATTTCTTCGACATTCCGCCTTCCAAAGATGATCGTTTGGTATTCGTGTTGATGCCATTCTCAGAGCCGTGGTCGACGCGCATGTGGGAGTCGCACATCAAGCCCACAGTCGTGGGGCTGAAACTGGACCCTCCGCTTCAGTGCAAGCGCGCCGATGATCTCTACGGCCATGATGTTATGAGAGATGTGGTCGGGGCCATAGCTGCTGCTCGGGTAATCATCGCTGATATCACTGGACGCAATCCCAACGTCTTCTACGAGTTAGGCATCGCGCATTGGATGGGCAAACGCGTCGTCTTGCTTTCACAGTCGGTAGATGACATCCCCTTCGATCTGCTTCGTTTTCGTCACATCCTCTATGAAGATAACTCCGACGGCTATCCTGTGCTTAAGCGACACTTGGAGGCAGCAATTCTGGAATGTGTGGTTTCCTGATAGCGAGCCGTCGGGCGTTCACGGGTTCATGTCGACGGTGCCGGGGGAGCCGTTCTTCTTTGTGCTGGCTCGCCAGGCGGTTGGCTGGGACCATTGCTCGAGGTCGGGATTGGTTGGATCGATGATCGTCAGGGAGTATCCTTCGCCGTCGGTGCGGTCGTACCAGTCGTCTTCATATCGGAAGCTGTGGATTGTTCGGCCGATGGCGTCTGCCAGTTCGATTCTCTCGCCGTCGTTGGCTAAGCTGCCGGAGTATTGGCCTGCGATGGGTGGGGTGGAGCCGTACTTGGCTTGGAAGGCGGCGATGTCTTTGACCACTATGCAGTAGCCGCCGGGGGACAGGTCTGTGTTGGGGAAGGTGAAGTCGATGCCATTGGTGAAGCGGACCAGGTTGAGATTGATCGGCTCGGTCCCGATGTTGGTCAGCTCGATATACTCGGTGTTGGGGTCATTCGGATTGCCTGTATCGGCAGGGTGGTACATGATCTCGCTGATGCGAAGACTCTCAGCCACCGGGCCGACCGCAAAGGTCGCATCGTGAATGGCACTCCACACGCCGTAGAACGTGCGTGCCCTGACGCGGACCGAGTGCGCGAGAGTGACCGGTTCAATGTACTTTGTCGCGTGCGTGGCGTTGATCGCACCGCCGGGCAGGCGGGGGTCGGCGCCGTCGAGCGTGTAGTAGATGTCGCCATAGAGCACTGTCATCGTAAGGCTGAATCCCTTGTCCACCGCGCCGCCGTGCTGGTTGAAGGTCGGCGCATCGATGGCCGGGTACCAGTTCTTGCTCTTGAATTGGCTCAGGACGATGTCCGTCCGCTTGGGAAAGTAGTCGTTTAGAAGTGTGCGGACCTGGGGGAGCCAGTCATCATCCTTCGTTCGCGGCTTGGTGACTTTGCAGTCGCCCCAGCGGGCGGATTCGGCGATGATCGCCAGATCGATCGTGTCCTTGCGGGCGGAAAGCAGGGCGGCAGCCGCCTGCGGCGTCATGACGCCGTCATTGAAGAAATGCTTGTACACGTGGTCGGCGAAATGCATCCGGTACTCGGCATTGGCGGCGAGCTGCTGGTGCAGCCATTGCGGGTTGAAGTACTGCTTCTGCTGTCCGCACGAGTAGGGGCCCGTGCGGTTCTCGTTCACGTTGAAGAGGGTATGCTCCGAATCGTGCCGGAAGAACTTGAAGCCGTCGGGGTTGGTGCGGTTGTAGACGGCGTAGAAGTTGTTCGGGCGGCTGTTCTGGAGGAAGTTCGAGATCGGGGCGTCGATGTCGCCCACGTAGTACGTGCAGATCATGTAGTCGATGAGGTTGTCGACATCGACAAGGCGCTCGTAGGCGGGATTGCGCGTGCCGTCGGGATTGAGCCCCTGCACGCGACAGTAAGCCGCGTCGGTCGCAAAGCCCTTTGTGGCCGCCTCCCACAGCCGGTTGTAGGCATCCAGGGTGCCGTCCGTTGTGTACATCGTATAGGGCATTCCGGGCCCTGCATCGACCTTGGCCACATCGTAGTCGTCGCTGCTGCCCCCGAAATACAATGCGGCGTACCGGGCCTCGGAGCGTTCCTGCGTCTGGTAGAGGCCCCAATACTGGCCGTCGAGGTACAGGTGGTAGTATCGGCTCCTGGTATACGGCTGGCCCGTGGCGCCCTGCAGGTCGCGCGAGAAGACCTCCCGCAACATGGTGTTCTTGCTGCCGTTGTCGTCGCCCTGGCTTCCCTTGAATGCCCAGGAGTAGTTCTGCTCGGTTCGCAGGTCCATTTTCTCGAACGTATCGACGCCCTCATCCTCGAACAACGGGTAATGCAGATCAGGTCGGAAGAACAGTCGAAAGCCGTGCTTGGCGTTCGTACCCTGGCGGCCGTAGCCCCCGCGAATCCGCAGACCCACGTCGACCTGGAAGCCTTCGGTCCCATCCGGATAGATCATCTCGACGGAGCAAGGCCGTTCCCAGTCCCGCCCGTCCTGCATCGCATTGACGTAGATCCCCGTGCTCGCATTGAACAGGCTCGCCAGAGGCGTCACCAGCGAGATCGTGGGGATCGAGAGCAGCGCATCATCCACCAGGTCTTTGTATCGGGCATCATTCACCACGTCCGGGTCCATGCCATAGTCGATGACCTGTGCACCGCCGCCCCCAAAGCCACCGCCGCCTGTCGAGGGATTGGGCCAATCCGACCCGGGTTTGGCTCCGGCGGGCGATTGCTTCACCACGTCGCTTACAAAGATGTAGGTCTGTGTCCTGACGGTGGACGGTTTCCAGCCCTGCCTGATCGCCACGGCCCGCAGGCAGGTGGTCCTACTGATGTTGACAGGACCCGCGTAGAGTGTCCCCGAGGGGTTGCGTCCCGAGATCTGGCCCGGCAGATCGCCGTTGAGAGTATAATAGATTGCCGTATCCGGCGTGTCCGTGGTGAGCGTGACGGAGAAGGGCTCCGCATAGAAACCATGCTCGTGGCTGGACTCGATTCCACCGACCACTCCCAGGTAGCCGGCCTGGTTGGCCGCTCCAGGCGTGGGAACCCCGAAGAACTGCCACCCGTCGTTGGCGTCCGGGTAGCGGCCGTAGGAGATGTCACGAGCCAGCTCTGGAAAGCTCATGCTGTCGATCAGGGTCGCCCCGTCGGTGCCGAACAGGCCGATATCCTCACCACCGGCGTCGAGCTTGAAGCCGGCATGCAGGCCCTGGTCTTGGGTGTTTGCGTCCGCCCAGATCAACAAGTACCCTCGCGGGGCAATCGTGGTCAGAGCCGTATTGGCTGCGGGAATCTGCCATTTGTCCGGCTCGTTCAGATCGTCCGTCACGTACATGCCGCCCAGGTCGATGGGTGCGTCTCCGTAGTTGTAGAGCTCGATCCAGTCATCGTACTGGCCCTGCGGGTCAGGTTTGGTCGCCCCGTTGGATGCCATGACCTCGTTGATCGCCACGGAAATGCCATTGGCCGGCGCCGCCGAGAGCGGCACGCTCAACAGCATCACGAGTGCCGAGCTTACAAGGAGAGTGACGCTTCGATTCGTGCCTTCCGTCATGTGTACCTCCGGTCAAACATGGTCATGGCGTGTCCATCCGCGTCGTCGGTCCGCCGTTGACGGAACACAGTTACCCTGTCAGAATAGTGGCGGTCCGCCGGGAACGGTGACGAACTTGGCGAGATTTCTCCGCAGAAAAGTGTCCGCTGTTATGAACGGCCAATCATCCCCGGCCGGCGCTGCTGACGGGACTCCGTGATAAGGTTTTCTGATAGTGTTATAAGTATTGTGTATGTCATGTATTAAGGGAACAGGCGTAGCGGAGGGCCGGTAGTGTCGTATAGTATGGACAGAGCCGCAGACGAGTGGCAGGTGATGGCGCATAGTCGCAAGTTTGGGAAATGCATGGCTTTACAGTTGCACAACCAGGGTCTGTACGAGACGCAGTACGAGCACGATGCGTGCGGGATCGGGGCCGTGGTCAACATCAACGGCACGCGGGACCACTCCATCATCGCGTACGGCAAGCAGATCCTGATCAACCTGACGCACCGCGGGGCCGCCGGGTCGGACGAGACCACCGGCGACGGGGCCGGCATCCTCTTTCAGATTCCCCATGAGTTCTTCGTCAATGAGTGCGATGAGCGGGGCGTTTCGCTGCCGGAGCCTTTCCGGTATGCCGTGGGAATGGTCTTCGGCTCGAAGGACGCAGGGCTTCGCGGCAAGTGCGAACGGATCCTCGAAGAGTCGCTCGCCTACTACGGCGTGAAAACGCTCGGGTGGCGCGAGGTTCCCAGGAGCGGGGATTGCCTTGGCAAGATCGCTCTGGCGGCCGAACCGGTCATCAGGCAGGTCTTCGTTGACGGCCTTCGTGGCGAGGGCGTCCCGCCCTTGCACATGGCCTCGAGCAAAGGAGAAGAGCAAGGGCAAGATGCCCTCGCCACGGAGGAATTCGAGCGGCGGCTCTACTTGGCCCGCAAACGCGCGGAGAGGCTGGTGAGCGAGCAGTTCGGGCAGGAGGCGGAGGACTTCTACGTCGCGAGCCTCTCGTGCCGGACCATCTGCTACAAGGGCATGTTCATGGCCTGGCAGTTGTTCGCGTACTACCCGGACCTGGCGGATGAGCGGGTCAAGTCGGCCCTGGCGATCGTGCATCAGCGCTACAGCACGAACACGTTCCCGAACTGGCGGCTGGCCCAGCCGTTCCGATGCGTCGCCCACAACGGCGAGATCAATACGCTGAGCGGCAACCGCAACTCCATGCGGGCCCGCGAGCCGAAGATGAGCAGCCCCGTGTTCGGCGACGACATGCCGGACCTGTTCCCAGTCCTCACGCCCGGTGGCAGCGACTCCGCCTGCTTCGATAATGCCCTTGAATTGCTGGTTCGGGCCGGCCGGAGCATGCCGCATGCCATGATGATGATGATCCCCGAGGCGTTCGGGGCCAAGTACCATATCAGCACGGACAAGCGGGCGTTCTACGAGTATCACTCCTCGATCATGGAGCCTTGGGACGGCCCGGCGGCGATGCTCTTCACCGACGGCCGCATCGTCGGCGGCACCCTGGACCGCAATGGCCTGCGACCCTGCCGATACTTAGTGACGACCGACGGCCTGGCGATCATCGGCAGCGAGGCGGGTGTCGTCGAATTCCCGCCCGAGAAGGTCCGCATCAAGGGCCGGCTCCGCCCGGGGCGCATGTTCCTCGTCGATACCGCCGAGGGCCGCATCATCTCCGATAACGAGATCAAGAGCAAGATCGCCCGCCAGAAGCCGTACCGCCGCTGGCTGGACGAGAACCGCATCGAGTTGCGCGGGCTCTTTGACGCCCCGAAGCTCGTCAAAAGCGACCCGCAGACGATTGCCCAGCGGATGCGGGCCTTCGGCTACACGCGGGAAGAGCTCAAGATGATCCTGACGCCGATGGCCGTGAACGGCCAGGAGCCCGTCGGCTCGATGGGCAACGATACACCATTGGCGGTCCTCTCCGACAAGTCGAAGCTGCTGTTCAACTACTTCAAGCAGCTCTTCGCCCAGGTGACAAACCCGGCGATTGACCCGCTACGCGAGGGGCTGGTCATGAGCCTGATGGCCTTCACGGGCAAGAAGCCGAACGTACTCGACGAAACCCCTCAGCACTGCCGCCAGCTCAAGCTGCCGCACCCGATCCTGACGAACGAGGACGTGGAGCGGCTGCGGTCCGTGCATCGCAGCGACTTTCGTGTTGTCACCGTGCCGGCCCTGTTCGATGCCGATCCTGCGCATCCGGCCGAGGCCCTGTGTCGCGGTCTGGATACGCTGATCGCCTCGGTCGAGAAGGCCGTCAAAGACGGCGCCATGTTTGTGATCCTGAGCGACCGCGATCTCTCGGCGTCGAAGGCACCGATCCCGTCGCTGCTGGCGACGGCGGCCGTGCATCACGCCATGCTCAACAAGGGCCTGCGTCACGAGGCAGGCCTGATCGTCGAGAGCGGCGAGCCCCGCGAGGTCATGCACTTCTGCCTGCTGTGTGGCTACGGCGCCAACGCGATCAACCCGTACATGGCGTTCGAGACGCTCGATGAGCTCAACCGTCAGGGCGAGCTGGGAGCGGAGATGGAGCCCGTGCAGATTGCGGACAACTACATCGCCGCCGTCAAGAAGGGTGTCCTCAAGACGATGAGCAAGATGGGCATTTCCACCCTGCGCAGCTACTGCGGGGCCCAGCTCTTCGAGGCGATTGGGCTGGACCGTGAGGTCGTGGACACATACTTCAGCGGCACGAGCTCACGGATTCGCGGCATGGGGCTCGAGGGGATTGCCCGGGAGACCCTGGAGCGACACCAGTCGGCATTCCAGCAGCGTTCGGCCGGGACGATGGACCTGGACTTTGGAGGCGAGTACCATTTCCGCCATAGTGGCGAGCGGCATCTTTGGAACCCGACGACGGTCTCGAAATTGCAGCACGCCGTGCAGAACAATGACGCCGGCTCTTACGCGGTCTATGCCAAGGCCATCAACGATCAGTCGAAGGCGCTGTGCACCCTGCGGGGGCTGTTCGAATTCGTGCCGGGGGCGCCTGTGCCTTTGGAGGAGGTCGAGCCCGCCGCCGAGATCGTCAAGCGATTCTGCACCGGCGCGATGAGCCATGGGTCCATCAGCAAGGAGGCCCACGAGTGCTTGGCCATCGCGATGAACCGGCTCGGCGCCATGAGCAACACGGGCGAGGGCGGCGAGGACCCGCGGCGGTATCTGCCTGGGCCCAACGGCGACTCGAAAAGCTGTGGCATCAAGCAGGTGGCCAGTGCCCGTTTCGGCGTCACGATCAACTACCTGGCCAATGCGAAAGAGCTCCAGATCAAGATCGCCCAGGGCGCCAAGCCGGGCGAAGGCGGTCAGTTGCCCGGGCACAAGGTCACGGCGGAGATCGCGGAGCTGCGGTACTCGACGCCGGGCGTGACGTTGATCTCGCCGCCGCCGCACCACGACATCTATTCCATCGAAGACCTGGCCCAGCTCATTTACGACCTCAAGTGCAGCAATCCGGGCGTGAGGGTCTCGGTCAAGCTCGTGGCGGAAGTCGGCGTGGGGACCATCGCCGCCGGTGTCGCGAAGGGCAACGCGGACGAGGTCCTCATCAGCGGCCACGACGGCGGCACCGGCGCCAGCCCCCTGTCGTCGATCAAGCACGCGGGCTGTCCGTGGGAGCTTGGTCTGGCCGAGACGCAGCAGGTGCTCGTGATGAATAACCTGCGCGACCGGATTCGCGTGCAGGTGGACGGCCAGATGCGGACCGGCCGGGACGTGGTCATTGGGGCGATGCTCGGGGCCGAGCGGTTCGGCTTCGGGACGGCGGCCCTCGTGACGCTCGGCTGCACGCTGCTTCGCAAATGTCATGAAGGGGCCTGCGCCTTCGGGATCGCCACCCAGGACACCGAGCTTCGAAAGCGATTTGCCGGCAAGCCGGAGTATCTTCAGCGGTTCATGTACTTCGTGGCCGAAGAGGTCCGCCGGATCATGGCCGAGCTCGGCTTCCGCAGAGTCGAGGACATGGTCGGCAGGGTGGACCGACTGCGGATGCAGAAGGCCCTGTCGCACTGGAAGGCCAAAGGGCTCGATTTCTCCGCGATCTTTCATCAGCCCGACGTTGCCGATGGCAGGGCGATGCGGTGCGTGGTTCCACAGGCCGACAGGCTCGCCGACCACCTGGACTGGAGAATCCTCGATCATGCCTCGCCCGCGATGGAGCGCCAACAGCCGACTCGAATTGAGATGCCGATCCGAAATGTCAACCGAGCCGTTGGCGCGATCCTCAGCAACCGCATCGTCACCAAGCACGGCCCGAAGGGCCTGCCCGACGGCGCGCTGGAGGTCGTTCTGCAGGGCTCGGCCGGGCAGAGTTTCGGTGCGTTCCTGGCTCCCGGCGTGACATTGCGTCTGATCGGCGACAGCAACGACTATCTCGGCAAGGGCCTCTCCGGCGGGCGGATCATCGTGCAGATGCCCCAGAGGTCGCCCTTCATGGCCCATGAGAATATCATCGCGGGTAACACGCTGCTCTACGGCGCCACGAGCGGCGAGGTCTTCATCAATGGCGTGGCCGGCGAGCGGTTCGCCGTGCGCAACAGCGGGGCGACGGCCGTCGTGGAGGGCGTCGGCGACCACGGCTGCGAGTACATGACCGGCGGCACCGTCGTCATCCTCGGCCAGACCGGCTGCAACTTCGCCGCGGGCATGAGCGGCGGGCTCGCCTACGTGCTCGACGAGATGCAGTTGTTCGACACGCTGTGCAACCTCGACATGGTCGAGCTGGAGACGGTCTGGCAGGAGCGGGACACGGCGATCCTGTACGATCTGATCGAACGTCATCTGGAATGGACCGGCAGCGAGCGGGCGCGGCACGTCCTGAAGGCTTGGCCGGATATGGTCGGTCGATTCGTCAAGGTCATCCCAATCGACTACCGCAAGGCGCTCGAGAGAATGCGGGCCGTTGAACATCGCGACACGGAAACCACGCCGGCGACCGAGGAGGTATTCCATGGGTGAGATCAAGGGATTCCTCAAGCACAGCCGCCTGGAGGTTGGCCATCGCCCAGTCGAGGATCGCATCCACGATTTCAGCGAGATTGACCTGCCGCTGACCCCGGACGCGATCCACGAGCAGGCCGCCCGCTGCATGGATTGCGGCATCCCGTTCTGCCACGGGGCGGGCTGTCCGCTCGGCAACAACATCCCGGACATGAACGAAGCCGTGTACAAAGGCCAGTGGGAGCGGGCCTGCCGCATCCTGCACGAGACGAACAACTTCCCGGAGATCACCGGCCGCGTGTGCCCCGCCCCGTGCGAGGCGTCCTGCACGCTATCCGTCAGCGATCAGCCCGTCCTGATCCGGCACATCGAGTACCAGATTGTCGAGCGAGGTTTCCAGGAGGGCTGGATCAGGCCTCTGCCCGCGCTGCGAAAGACGGGCAAGCGCGTGGCGGTCATCGGCTCCGGGCCCGCCGGCCTGGCCGCCGCACAGCAGTTGGCCAGAGCGGGCCATGACGTGGTCGTCTTCGAGAAGGACGAGCAGGCCGGCGGCATGCTTCGCTACGGCATCCCCGACTTCAAGCTGGGCAAGCACATCATGGATCGGCGGCTCGAACAACTCCGGGCCGAGGGCGTGGAGTTCCAGACGGGCGACAACGTCGGCAAGGACATCTCGGCTCACTATCTGCGTAAGATGTTCGACTGCATCTGCCTGGCTATGGGTACGGGCCAGGCCCGCGATCTGGCCGTCCCCGGCCGGGACCGCGGCAACATTCTCCTCGCCCTGGACTACCTGACCGCCCAGAACAAGCTTTGTGCCGCCGAGCCGCTGGAGGGCATACCGAGAGTCAACGCCCGTGACAAGGTCGTGGTCGTCCTCGGCGGCGGCGACACTGGCAGCGACTGCGTCGGCACCGCCCGGCGGCAGCGGGCCAAAAAGATCTATCAACTGGAGATCCTGCCGAAGCCGCCCGGGATGCGTCCCGTGGATACCCCCTGGCCGATGTGGCCCCGGATTATGAGAACGTCGTCCTCCCACGAGGAGGGCTGCGAGCGACGCTGGTCCGTGCTGACCAAGGCGTTCGCCGGTGACAACGGCAACGTGAAAGAGCTGCACGGCTGCGATGTGGAGTGGATGAACGCCGGCGGCAGTTGGCAGCTCAAAGAGCTGCCCGGAACGGAGTTCGTCCTGAAAGTGGACCTCGTCCTGCTGGCGCTTGGCTTCCTTCATGTCGCGCACGAGGGCCTGGTGCACGATTTAGGCTTGCAACTTGACCCCAAAGGGAATGTAATAGTGGACTGTTATCAAACCAGTGAGCCGTGGGTCTTTGCCGCCGGTGATACGGTGAGCGGGGCTTCACTGGTTGTCCGAGCTATCCATAGCGGGCGAGAGGCGGCAGCGGCGATGGACCGCTGGCTGCGTCAGAATCCCCAGTGACGCACGAAACCCCCTCCCCATACGCTCCGTAGAATAACGGGAGGTCGCAGATAGCCGGTAGGGTGTGCGTCGCACGCCATACGTCGAAGTGATCCGGAGTGGTCGGGCTGCAGGTGCATTCTGACCGGGGCCGTTGGCACAGCAGGAGAATATGCCAAAACGTAAGGATATCCATAAGATACTGATCATCGGTTCCGGGCCGATCGTCATCGGCCAGGCGTGCGAGTTTGACTATTCGGGAACGCAGGCGTGCAAAGTCCTCCGCAAGGAGGGCTACAAGGTGGTTCTCGTCAACAGCAACCCGGCGACGATCATGACGGACCCGGAATTGGCCGACCGAACGTACATCGAGCCGATCACGCCGGAAGTGGTCGAGAAGGTAATCCGGCGGGAAAGGCCGGACAGTCTGCTGCCTACGCTGGGAGGTCAGACCGGCTTGAACACCGCCGTGGCGCTGGCCCAGAGCGGCGTGCTCAAGAAGTACAAGGTCCGCATGCTCGGCGCGAACCTGCGCTCCATCCGAAAGGCCGAGGAACGCGACCTCTTCAAAAAGACCATCCTCGATATCGGCCTGGAGGTGCCCCGCAGCGCGTGCGTCCACTCCTGGGAGGAAGCGCAGCGGATCATCGATCCTATCGGATTCCCCGCCATCATCCGGCCCTCGTACACCCTGGGCGGCACCGGTGGCAACATCGCCTACAACGCTGAGGAGTACGACAAATACATCCACTGGGGCCTGAGCCTCAGTCCGAAGAGCGAGGTCCTCGTCGAGCAGTCGGTGATCGGGTGGAAGGAATATGAGCTCGAGGTGATGCGGGACAGGAAGGACAACGTCGTCATCGTCTGCTCCATCGAGAACCTCGACCCGATGGGCATTCACACGGGCGACAGTGTCACCGTCGCGCCGGCCCAGACGCTGACCGACAAGGAATACCAGATCATGCGGGACGCGGCCCTGAAGATCATCCGGGCCATCGGCGTTGAGACGGGCGGCTCGAACATCCAGTTCGCCGTCCATCCTGAGACGGGCAAGCTCTACGTAATCGAGATGAATCCCCGCGTGTCGCGCAGCTCGGCCCTGGCCTCGAAGGCCACGGGCTTTCCCATCGCCAAGATCGCCTCGCTGCTGGCCGTCGGCTATACGCTCGACGAGATTCCCAACGACATCACGAAGAAGACGCCGGCCTGTTTCGAGCCGACGATCGACTACTGCGTGGTCAAGTGGCCCCGCTTCACGTTCGAGAAGTTCCCGCAGACGCCGGCGGAGCTGACAATCCAGATGAAATCGGTCGGCGAGGCGATGGCCATTGGCAGGACGTTCAAGGAGGCGATGCAGAAGGCGATCCGGTCGCTGGAGATCGACAGGTATAGTCTTGACGACAGGCGCGTCGACAAGACGATCTCGCCGGTTCAGTTGCGGGAGAAGCTTCGCAAGAACGGCTGGGACAAGCTGTGGTACGTCGCGGAGGCCTTGCGGCGGCAGATGCCCGTCGAGAAGATCTTCGCCCTGACGAAGATCGACCCGTGGTTCCTGAACAACATCAAGGACGTGATCGAGCTCGAATCGCAGATCGTCGCCCAGAAGGGCAAGCTGCCCGAGGCGGAGCTGATGAAGCGGGCCAAGCAGTACGGCTTCAGCGACAAGTACCTTGCCTCCGTTGCGGGCGTGCCCGAGATCGACTTGCGAAAGCATCGCCAGTCGCTCGGCATCCACCCCGTGTACAAGATGGTGGACACCTGCGGGGCCGAGTTCGAAGCGGCGACGCCGTACCTTTATTCGACGTACGAGAGCCAGTGCGAGGCGAGTCCGACGAATCGCCGCAAGATCATCATTCTCGGCGGCGGGCCCAACCGCATCGGGCAGGGCATCGAGTTTGACTATTGCTGCTGCCATGCGGCGATGGCCCTGCGAGAGATCGGCGTCGAATCCATCATGGTCAACTGCAACCCCGAGACGGTCAGTACCGACTACGACACGTCCGACCGGCTGTACTTCGAGCCGCTCACGTTCGAGGACGTGATGTCCATCGTCGAGAAGGAAAACCCGGATGGCGTCATCGTCCAGTTCGGCGGCCAGACCCCGCTGAAGCTGGCTGTGCCGCTGGAGAAGGCCGGCGTCAAGATCGTCGGCACCTCGCCCGACAGCATCGACCTGGCGGAGGACCGGAAACGGTTCAACGAGTTAGTGAACAGACTTGGGCTGCTCCAGCCGGAAAGCGGCACGGCGACCAGCTACGAAGAGACGCTGCTGATCGCCCGCAAGCTCGACTATCCACTGCTGATCCGGCCCTCCTTCGTTCTCGGCGGCCGCGCGATGCGCGTCGTCTACGATGAGGCCGCCCTCAAGGCCTGTGTCGAGGAGGCCATCGACGTCTCCGGCGAGCACCCGATCCTGATCGACAAATTCCTCGGTGACGCGACGGAGCTCGACGTCGACGCCATCTGCGACGGGCATCGTGTGGTCGTCGGCGGAATTATGGAGCACATCGAGGAGGCCGGCGTCCATTCCGGCGACAGTGCCTGCTCGATCCCGCCGGTCAACCTGAAGAACGAAATCATCCGGGAGGTGGAGAGGCAGACGAAGCTCCTGGCGATGGAGCTGGGCGTCAACGGGCTCATGAACGTTCAGTACGCCGTCAAGGACGACCGGATCTATATTCTGGAGGTGAACCCCCGGGCGTCGCGGACCGTCCCGTTCGTGAGCAAGGCCATCGGCGTGCCTCTGGCGAAGCTGGCGGCCAAAGTGATGGCGGGCATGACGCTTGAAGAGCTGGGATTCACGAAGGAGATCATCCCGAGCCACTACGCCGTCAAGGAGGCGGTGTTCCCGTTCCTGAAATTCCCCGGCACGGACGTGCTGCTGGGTCCCGAGATGCTCTCGACGGGTGAAGTGATGGGCATTTCGGACGATTTCGGCACGGCGTACGCCAAATCGCAGATCGCGGCGGGCAATAGCCTGCCGACCAGCGGCAACGTCCTGTTCAGCGTCAACGACCGTGACAAGCCGAAGGCGGTGCCCCTGGCCCGCCGGCTGCGGGAGCTGGGCTTCAAGATCCTCGCCACCAAGGGCACCTGCATCGAATTCATCAAGAACAACATTCCCTCGGAGTTTGCGCTGAAGATCACCGAGGGCAGGCCCCACATTGTGGACGCGATCATCAATCGCCAGATCGATCTGATCGTGAACACGGCGATCGGCAAGCAGTCGATCCTGGACTCATTCTGCATCCGGCGGACCGCCGTGGACCGCCAGGTCCCGTATGTGACGACCATTCGCGGCGCGGCGGCCGTCGTCAAGGCCATCGAGACGCTCAAGTCGCGAAAAATGACGGTCAAGCCGATTCAGCTTTACTATCGAAAGCAGGGATAGTCGCGTGAAAGCAGCATTGTTACTGGAAGACGGCACGTTTTTCGAGGGCCGGGCGTTCGGCGCCCGGGGCCAGCGGTGCGGCGAGGTCGTGTTCAATACGAGCATGTGCGGATACCAGGAGATCCTCACCGACCCCTCGTACCACGAGCAGATCATCACGATGACGTACCCGCTCATCGGCAACTATGGCACGAATCCGGAGGACTGGGAGTCACGAAAGCTCTTCGCCGCCGGCTTCGTGGTCAAGGAGAACTGTCTCTATCCGAGCAACTGGCGAAGTGTCGCCACGCTCGACGACTACCTGAAGAAGAGCGAAATCGTCGGCCTTGAAGACATCGACACGCGCAGGCTCGTCCGGCACATCCGCACCCAGGGGGCCATGCGCGGCATCATTTCGTCCACCGAGACGGACCGCGGCGAGCTGGCGAAGAAGCTCCAGGGGTACCCGGGGCTTTTCGGCAGGGATATCGTCAGGGACGTGACGGTGGACAGGACATATGGGTGGAAGCAGGGGGCCGTGAATGTTCTCACCGGCGAGCGGACGGAGCCGCCGGCCAAGTACAAAGTCGTCGCGTTCGACTACGGCATCAAGCAGAATATTCTTCGACTACTGGTCTCGCACGGCTGCGATGTCACCGTCGTGCCCGCCCAGACCCCGGCGGTCGACGTCCTCGCCCGCAAGCCTGACGGCGTGTTCCTGAGCAACGGGCCGGGCGATCCCGCGGCGGTGACCTATGCCATCGACGCGGTCCAATCGCTGCTCGGCAGGGTGCCCATTTTCGGAATTTGCCTCGGCCATCAAATTCTCGGCCTGGCGCTGGGCGGACGCACCTACAAGCTCAAGTTCGGCCATCGCGGCGCCAACCATCCCGTCAAGAACCTCGACACGGGCAGGATCGAGATCACCAGCCAGAACCACGGCTTCTGCGTGGACCTCGACTCGCTGGCGGACAAGGACGTGGAGCTCACCCACATGAATCTCAACGACAACACGCTCGAGGGCCTCCGCTGCCGCAAACTGGCGGCGTTCTCCGTCCAGTATCACCCGGAGGCGTCCCCCGGACCGCACGACTCCCGGTACCTCTTCGAGGAATTCACCCGGCTGATGGACGAGAGAGCAGTGTGACACTCGGGCGGGGATAGAGCCGGTCCGCCGGGACCCGGCGGGTTACTGTTCGCTGGACTGTTTCAGGTACACGTACAGGACCGACACCAGCGCAACGACGACGATCACATCAAGCGTTCCCATCCTTAAATTATAGCCGATCCGTGTCCGAATTTCAAGTCCTCGGGCCGCCCGGATGCACCAATGCCCGATAACACAGGTCGCAGGATGCCGGAATCGCACCCGAACCGTCACGCCTCCGCAGGGATTTTACGCGAAGTCTTGCGTCTCTATACGCCGAAGGCCTTCTGCATCTGCTGGCGGACCAGGGTGAGGCGTTTGAGGTCGCCGCCGCCGACTTCGGCGGTCACCCAGCCGGCGAAGCCGATGTCGTCGAGGGCTTTGCGGACCTGGTCCCAGGGGAGATCGTCGCCGTCGCCGGTGATGTCCGTGAACTTGTTCTGGGCGCGGCTGAAACCTTTCACGTCGCATTTCACGCAACGGCGGCCGAACGTCCGAATCCACTCGCCAGGCTGGCCGTACTTCCAGTGGTTCCCGATGTCATAGTACATCCCGACCCAGGGACTGTTGAAGCTGTCCACGAATGTCGCAAACCGCTCCGCGCTCTGCTCCGGCGGCTTGTCATGATCGTACATCATCTTGTTCCAGACGTTCTCGACCAGGATCATCTGGCCGAGCGGCCCCGCCACGGGAAGGAGCTTCCTGATCTCCTGCCGGCAACGCTCCTCGATCACGTCCGCCGGCCCGTCGTCGCCTCTTCCGACGACGATCAGGACGCCGCTGCCCCCGGCCGCGTGCGAGACGCGAAGGCAATGCTCGATGTTCGCCCGGCCCTGATTGCGCTCCTCCTCTTTCTCGCTCGTCAGTCGTTGCGACCAGTGCGCATGGTTGATCGCGTTGTGAATGAACACCCCCGACTCGCGCACGGCGTCGCGCGCCTGCTCCGGCGTGAATTCCCCCGCCTGGTCGAAATCGACCCCGTCGAACCCGGCCTCGCCCGCCAGCCGCAGCCGCTCCACGACCGACAGCTTCTTCCCCTCGATCTCCTTCGGCAGCATGCCCAGTTTGCAGGACAGCAAAATCCGCTTGCCTGCGGGTGGACTCACGATCCGCGACCCACCTGTCTCTGCGGCGCGGGCCGTACCCGTGTGGCTGACTGCGGCGGCGACGGAGCCGGCGCCCGCAGCCAGAAATTGACGACGACCGAGAAACGAATTCGGATTGCATGCAGATTCATTTGCCATGAGCATCCTCTGTTCTAATGTGCCATTTCCTGTCCTTCAACAAACGGATGATACGGATCACCGAGTATATACACTGTGGCTAGGAACCTCAAGTATCCCTCCGGGTCCAGGATGCATTCTGGTTTCGGGGCAATGTCATTTCTGTACATCCCTTGTTGACCGGATGGGGCCGTTGCGGTATACTGTAAACGGGGAAAAGCTGGTAGAAAGGCCTGATCCATCTGGCATACGCATGGGTCGGAACAGAGGTCGGTGGTTGGGCGGTTTGCGAAGGTACGGGGAAGGAGGAACAGAGATGAGAAATGTGAGTCCATTCGGCATTGGTGCCCTGTTGATTATTACAGGCTCAGTGCTGGGGGCACAGCAACCCATCGAGAGTGGATACTTCAAGTGGCTACTTCATTTCGGCCAAAGCCCGAGCGACAGGATACATGAGGCGCATGGGCATCGATGGATTGACGGCAATCCCAACTTGAGACCTGCTCCCGGCCAGATCATGGACTTCGGCGATGAATGTTGCGGTCCCGGCAACCGGCCGACCACACGCGACATGATGATCTGGACTCCGCAGTACAGCGAGACGGGCTACTTCGCCGAGGAACCGTACGATGACTGGTTCACGCAATACTACCACATCTACATTCACTCACCCGATGAGCGGCCGGCCAGGCTAAGGTTCAGGAAGCTTGAAATACTCACCGTGTGGAACAATGGCGAGGAGATTTGTGAGGTGCGAGACTTCGACTGGCATCAGGAGCGCCATGTGGATTTCACACTTCGTGCAGGCGTCAACTCCATGACCTTCAAATTGACGGGGCCTCCCACTAGTCCCGTCGAGGGCAACCACTTGGCTGTCAGGATCACAGACCGCAATGACAGCGAATTCACGGACTTGACCTACTCACTGGAACCGCCTCTGCCGGAGATGGACGTGCGCGTGATCAGGCGCCTTCCGCTGGACTACGACCCAGGCGCGACTGTTGACGTGACACTGAAGGTCGAAATCAGGCCAGATGTAGATCGAAATGATTTGAAGGTGATTGAGTGCCTCCCGGAGGGTGCTTCGGTCATAGACGCAGGCGGTGGCCAACTGGTCCATAATACGCTCTGGTGGATGCTCGGAGCGGATGGTGTTGGGCGCGCCGAGCTGCGCTATAGCTTGGCCGTGCCGGCTGACCGCAATGGCGCCATGGCATTTCTCGGCTATGTGTTCCGTGACAAGGCGTTCGAGGACACCCTGGGAGACACAGTGCTGTTCGAAGATCAGCCCATCTCTCCGGCCGATGTGACCGGCGGGATTGATACTGTTGAGATTCGCGCTGCCGACTACACCGAAGCAGAAGGCGTGACTGTGGGTGGGGAGTTCATATCCGACTACTCCGGGAGTCTCGAGGACTTTGGTGGAGGATTGGTCTCAGGACTCAAGCCGCATCAAACCGGCGGCTGGGCCGAGTACGAATTCTCTGTGGCCCATGACGGTGAGTATCAGATCATATTGGACTACGGCGAACTGTGGACCATGTTCCACCATGCGGCGAATGTGAGTGTTGTCATTGACGGAACGACAACCATCCATTCTGAGCTCTACCCCACAACCCACAGCTACAGCGGTAGCTACACGAGCCAGACTGTCTATGGACCACAAGCGGATCCGGAAAGGAAGATGAAATGGATTGTCGGGTCGGTTTCGCTGTCCTCGGGAACGC
>Ga0315274_10005206_pt1 | contig 19018 bp, 18 predicted proteins | sample YL17G02_20_MG_FD_203700 | JGI IMG/M metagenome (GOLD analysis project Ga0315274, IMG submission 203700) | Sediment microbial communities from Yellowstone Lake, YNP, Wyoming, USA - YL17G02_20 | ecosystem: Environmental > Aquatic > Freshwater > Lake > Sediment | place: USA: Wyoming | collected... | reverse complement strand
GTTGCCCAGATTAGCCTCGCCGGTGCTCAGCCCGATGTAATTGCCCAAGATAGTGTTTCCCCGGGCGTTTGCCCCGGTGATCACGATCCCGTCCTGGGTATTGCCCGAGATATAATTCGCCTCCCCCGCCCCGCTTCCTCCCACCGTATTGGTAGGATAATTATCAATGTAAATCCCGCTGGCGCTATTCGGCACGGCTGCCGTCCCGTTCCAATTAGTGCCGATATAGTTGCCCTTTATGATGGTAGTGCTGGAGGTCAGCAGATATATGCCGTACTGTGTATTCCCGGAGACAGCATTTCGTAGGGCGGCGGATGTTCCGCCGATGGTGTTGCCGTTGGCGGCATAAACATAGATACCGGCGCCGCCATTAGCGGCGGCTGTTTCCCCGGTCGCGAAAAGGCCGATATAGCAACCGATGATCTGGTTGAGATTACTGGCATTGATCAGCGCTCCGCTAGCCGGCCCTTTGATCAGCGCCACTCCTTCCAATGTGCAGCGGTTGGCGGAGAGAGTTATCAGGTTGCCGGTGATCATATTTTCCCCGCTGATCTCTATCTCCGGCCCAAAGGGATTGGTGTTGCCGCCAAAAGCAGTTTGCGAGCCGCCGCTTATGAATGTTCTCTCCTGTATTAGGTTGAGCGGATTGCTGTTGTTCGGCTTGATCCGCCAGAAATGCGCGCCAGTGGCCTCGTGGGTGGAGTAGCCCTCGGCAGTGGTGGGGAGGTTGAAATAGATATTTTTATTGAGTTCGGTGCTGGAGTTGGCCTGGCCCACGCAATAGGCCAAAGATCCCTCGGTCAATGCCTCGGAGGAAGTATTGGTCACATAGAAATCGGCGGCCCAGCAAAAACCCGAAAGCCAGCCGAAAAATAGCAGTGCCCAAACCGCTTTCTTCATCGTTCCGCATTATAGGTTTTAGCTTTTCTGCTGTCAATTTGCAATTCCCTTAAAAAGTAGACGATATATATAATAGGAGGAGTGACAAATCATGGCGTTTCACCTGAGCCCATTTGATGCCCGGGTCCGTCAGTTTTTCTGCGGATCCCCTGAAGGCCTTTTAAGACCACGGGTCCCCTTGGCAAAACGCGCCGCGACCCAATCGCGGGAGCGGGGGTTCCGTCCTGAGGAAATAAAAAGATCTCTGCGTATGCCTTCCTTTTCTTTGGGTTCTAATCAGATCGTGGTAAGCCCTGGCTTCCCGGATGAAGATTATTTATACCAGCTGATTTCACATCTGGGCTCGCTATTCTCCGGCGCCCGGCTTTCCTTTAAACACTGGGACAAAGGCTTAGACCCTCTAGAGGTTACCTTTGAGGCCGTTGATTTATCCTTACAAGAACCCTTGGTTAAAGCTGTCTTCAGTAGATCCGAGGGATTTCTTAACATTGACTATCTGCGGGGAAGCCGGCCGGGGTATGCCGGCCGGACTTTGGTAGCTCTTTATAATATTGCGAAGGAACAAAAGCTGCGGGAGATCGATTTTTCGCTCTGTCCGGAAAACTTGGGGGTGCTGCAGTTCCATTTTCACATGGATTTTGGCCGTTATCTGGAAGAGGTTCCCGAGCGCTGGATAATAACTCTTTGAACTGCTACAATTAATGCGTGTGGGAAGAACTAAAAAAACTCCTTAAGGATACCGGCGCGGTCAAGACCGGTGATTTCACCCTCTCCTCCGGCAAAAAAAGCAATATTTATATCGATTGCCGCAAAATAACTTTGCATCCTAAGGGTGCTAAGCTTATCGCTAAAATTATTCTCGAAAAGATCAAGGGTTTGAAGGTAGATGCGATTGGCGGCTTAACCCTCGGGGCTGACCCTATAACCGGGGCCGTGGTGGCTTTAAGTGATGTCCCTGGATTCATTGTGAGAAAAAAAGAAAAAGAGCACGGCACCAAGCAGAAAATTGAGGGCCTGCTCGAGCCCGGTTGGAAGGTGGTCATCGTTGAAGACGTCTCTACCACCGGCGCTTCCGCCCTGCAGGCCATTGAAGCGGTGGAAGCGGTTGGGGCCAAGGTGGTTAAGGTTATTTCGGTGGTGGACCGCGAAGAAGGAGCTGTTCAAGCCCTGAAGTCCTACTCTTTTGACCCCATCTTTAAAAAATCCGACCTGGTCTGATATAATGTATCCCGTCACGCTTGCATCGAGCGAGCGCAGCGAGTCGAGATGCCCGTGTAGCTCAGTTGGTAGAGCACGTCCTTGGTAAGGACGAGGTCACCGGTTCGATCCCGGTCGCGGGCTTTTTATGAGTTGACAGGCCTTGGGCCTTGTTGTTATAATTACGTTCGTCCCCAAAAATTTTGAAGGAGGTCCCGACGCTCCGGTCGGGATCCCGCAAAACATCTGATTCGTATAATAAGGAGGCGGGAATAAAAACATGGCAAGAGAGAAATTCGAGAGGAAAAAGCCCCATATGAACGTGGGGACCATCGGTCACGTGGACCACGGCAAGACCACCCTGACCTCGGCCATCACCAAGGTGCTGGCGTCCAAGGGATTGGCCAAGGAGAAGAAGTTCGATGAGATCGACGCCGCGCCGGAAGAAAAGGCCCGCGGCATCACCATCGCCATCGCTCACGTGGAGTATGAGACCGAAAAGCGCCACTACGCCCATATCGACTGCCCGGGCCACGCCGACTATGTCAAGAACATGATCATCGGCGCCGCGCAGATGGACGGGGCCATACTGGTGGTTTCCGCCGCCGACGGCCCCATGCCCCAGACCCGGGAGCACATCCTTTTGGCCCGCCAGGTCAACGTCCCCTACGTTGTGGTCTTCCTGAACAAGGTGGACATGGTGGACGATCCGGAGCTCATCGATCTGGTGGAGGTTGAGACCCGCGACCTGCTCAAGAAGTATGAGTTCCCTGGGGACAAAACCCCTATCATCCGCGGCTCGGCCCTTAAGGCCATGGAGAATCCCACCGATGCCGCCGCCGCCAAGCCCATCCTGGATCTGCTGAACGCGCTGGACACCTATATCCCGGATCCGCAGAGACCGGTGGACAAACCCTTCCTGATGCCGGTGGAGGACGTTTTCTCCATCACCGGAAGGGGCACAGTGGGCACCGGACGCATTGAGCGCGGCAAGGTACACATTAACGAAGAAGTGGAACTGGTAGGGCTGGGATCACACAAAAAAGTGGTGGTCACCGGGGTCGAGATGTTCCGCAAGACCTTGGACGATGGCATGGCCGGGGACAACGTGGGCCTGCTGCTGCGCGGTATTGAGAAGGACGAGCTCAAGCGCGGCATGGTACTGGCCAAGCCCGGCTCCATCAAACCGCACAAGAAGTTCGAGGGCCAGGTCTATGTCTTAACCAAGGAAGAAGGCGGCCGTCATACTCCTTTCTTCCCGGGCTACAAGCCGCAATTCTTCATCCGCACCACCGACGTTACCGGCGAGATCAAGCTCCCGGACAAGATGGAAATGGTCATGCCCGGGGATAATGTGGTCATGACCATCGAGCTCATCACCGAGGTGGCCATTGAAGAAGGTATGCGCTTCGCCATCCGCGAGGGCGGGCATACCGTGGGCGCCGGCGCCGTAAGCAAGATTATTGAATAGATTCTTTAGTTTATTTATTAGGTTATTGGTAGGGGCTGCCATAGTTTCGGCTGTGTCAGCCCTTATTTTTTTGGCGGTCGATTTTTATAAGACCAAGGACGCTTTCCCTCCCCGTTCCTTTATCGGCAAGCTGCCGGTCTCGGGATTAAATCGTGAGCAGGCCATTGCCCTTATCCAAAAGACCCCCACCGCGCAGATCTTCGCGCCCACGGTCTCTTTTTATGTTGATAAGGAGGTCTTTACCTTCCCGGTTGAGGAGCTGGGCGTGATGGTGGCGGCTGAGCAAACCGTGGACCAGGCCTTTTCCTTGACCCATCGGGACCATTATCTAAAGGAGCTGCAAAAGCGCCTGCAGGAGCAGGAGATCGTGCTGCCTTTGATCGTGGACCTGGATGACGACCTGACGCTTATGATCTTAAAAGAGCTCTCCGGCCAGATCAACTCCACCCCGCGGGACGCTTTTATTGAGATCAACGAGGTCACGGGAGGGTACCATATCACTCCCGACTCCCCGGGAAGGCTTTTAAATCTTGATAAGACCCTGGCTTCCGCTCGTTCTCTGCTTGGTCAGGGGAAGGGCGTGTTCCCCCTGGTGGTGGATTATTACATGCTGCCCCGCATTACGGAAGCCGCTTTGCGAGCGGCTCCGCCGGTCTCCCGGTTGTCCTCGTTCACCACTTATTACGGCAAGCATGATTCGCCCAACCGCATTCATAACATAAAATTGATCGCTTCCTGGATCAATAACACCATCTTGCTTTCGGGGGAGACCTTCTCCCTGCTGGACAAGATCGGGGATTTCACCCCGGACCGCGGCTTTAAGGAGGCCTATGTAATACTTGGCGGAGAGCTGGTCCCGGAGCTGGGCGGCGGCACCTGCCAGATCGGCACCACGCTCTTTAACGCGGTCTCCCTCGCCGATCTCAACGTCCTCTCCCGCCGGAACCATTCTTTCTACTTCAATATCTATCCTTTGGGCCGCGATGCCACCGTTTATCCCGGGCAATCTGATATGAAATTCGAGAACAATACCGGACATCCGATCATCATCAAGGCCCTGGCCAATGACCGGCGCTTGTCTTTCGCCATTTACGGCACGCCCACCGGCAAACGCGTGGAGTTCTCGCCGGCAGAGGTTTACCTTCTTGATGAAAACGGCTCTTTTGTCCCCGCTTCCCTGCGCCGGGTCATCCAGACCGATCGCCCGTTCCGCACCCTGATAACCCGCACGGTTTATGACGCCCGGGGGAACAAAATAAAGGAAGAGGTGGTCCGCAGCTTTTATAAACTCTACGGCGAAAAGACCAGTGTCCCCATCCGCCGCACCGAATCCAGATGAAACAGCAAACCATTAAGAAGGAGATCTCCCTTTCGGGTCTGGCGCTCCACTCCGGCAAGGAGGCCACAGTTCGCCTGCTCCCCGCCGCAGCGGATGCTGGGATAGTTTTTGTGGCCAGGGGTCAAAAGATCCCCGCCCTGGCGGAAAACGTTACCGATACGACCCGGGGGACCTCGCTGGGCCGGGCTCAGGTGGTGGAACACCTTTTGGCCGCGGTCTACGGGCTGGGCATTGACAACCTGACCATTGAGCTTGAGGGGGGAGAGCCCCCGGCTTTAGATGGCAGCGCTTATCTTTTCGGGGAAGCGTTGAAAAAGGCCGGGTTGGCGGAGCTCCCTGCCGAAAAACGGCTTTTGGCACCCAAAAAAGACTTGCTGGTGGAGGATCCCGGGGCTTCTCTCCGGCTGATCCCTTACGATGGCTTTGCCATCCATTTCGTGATAGAATTTCCGGTGATCGGCCGCCAGGAGCTCTCCTACAACGGTGATTTTGATGAGCTTGCCCAGGCCCGCACCTTTGGTTTTGTGGAAGAGCTGGAAGGATTGAGGAAAAGAGGCCTGGCGCGCGGGGCGACCCTGGAAAACTCCCTGGCGATCGGGCCGCAGGGGTATCTCAGCCAGCCGCGCTATCCCGATGAACCGGTCCGTCATAAGGTGCTGGACCTTTTGGGCGATCTGGCCCTGGTCGGTCATCCCATCAATGGAAAGATCGAGGCTTTTAAATCCGGCCACCGGTTGAATGTGGCCCTAGCAAGGAGGATCAGAGAAGCATGCTTGACATCAAGGACATCTTAAAGACCATTCCCCACCGTTATCCTTTTATCCTGGTGGACCGCATCTTGGAATATGAGGAAGGGAAAAGAGCGGTAGCCATCAAGAACGTCACCATCAATGAGCCCTTTTTTCAGGGGCATTTCCCTGACCAGCCGGTGATGCCCGGGGTTTTGATCGTGGAGTCCATCGCCCAGGTCGGCGCGGTGCTCGCGTTGCGGCAGCCTTCTTCGCTGGGAAAGATCGTCTTTTTTGCGGGTATAGACAATTTGCGTTTCCGCCGCCCGGTTTTGCCGGGAGACCAATTAAGGCTGGAGGTGGAGGTGCTGTGGTTCAAGCGCGGCCTGGGCAAGATGAAGGGGTTGGCCACGGTCGAAGGAGATGTGGCCGCAGAGGGAGAATTCACCTTTTCCCTGGTGGACCAGGGAGCCTCCGGTGCGCAGATCCACCCCACCTCGACCATCCACCCCACCGCAGTCATCGGCAAGGGCGCGCAGATCGGGCCTTACGTGGTGATCGGCCCCGAGGTGACCATTGGGGATCGCACGGTCGTTGGCCCGCACACCCAGATCTCTCGCTGGACCAAGATCGGCCAGGACAACATTATTCATCATGGTGTCTCCATCGGCGCGGCTCCGCAAGATATCCGCTATAAGGGCGAGCGGGGTGAGATCATTATCGGGGATAGGAACATCATCCGCGAGTTCGTTACCGTTCACCTGCCGTCCGGGGAAGGCCGGCAGACCAAGATCGGCAATGATAACTTTATCATGGTCCACGCGCATGTTCCTCATAACTGCCAGATCGGCAATCAGGTAGTGATCGGCGGATATGTAGGATTGGCGGGACATACCCAGATCGAGGACCAGGCCATTATCGGCGGTATGGCGGGCGTTCACCAGTTCGTGCGCATCGGCCGGCTGGCTATGGTCGGCGCGCAATCCAAGATCGTGCAGGATATCCCGCCCTTCATGCTGGCGGAAGGCAATCCGGCGGAGGTGCGCGGCATCAATTCCATCGGTCTGCAGCGCCGCGGGCTCTCGCAGGAAGTGGTTGCCGAGATCAAGAAGGCCTTTAAACTCATCTATGAGACCAAGCAATCCACCGAGAAGACCGTAGAAGAGCTGAAGAAACGCTTGCGCCCGCTGGAGGAGATCAATCACTTGATCTCATTTTTGGAGAAAGAAAGCCAGCGCGGCATCAGCAAGAAAGTTTCCCTTGAGGAGGTCGAGGAAGAGCTGATTTTCCCGGATCTCCCCGAACTCGGCATCTAACGCTCCCCATGAAAAAGATCATGTTCTCCGCCGGGGAGGTTTCCGGCGATCTGCATGCCTCCTATTTGCTTAAAGAACTGAAGAAACTTCTTCCCGGCGTCTATTTCATTGGGATGGGAGGCGAAAAGCTTGCCGCGGCGGGCTGCGATATCAAGCTGGACATAACCGCGCTGGGCTCCATCGGCCTTTTTGAGGCCTTGCCCCGTATTTTTTCTCTTAATTCCGCCTTGTCCCGCATGAAATCCCTGCTCGCCAAAGAGCGGCCCGATCTTTTAATTTTGGTGGATTCTCAAGGTTTTAATATGCCCTTGGCCGGTTTTGCCAGATCATTGGGGATTAAGACCTGCTATTACATCCCTCCCCAGGAATGGTTGTGGGGAACGCGGCGGGGAGTTAAGAAAGTGATCGATTGCATCGATCTTATCTTGGCCATTTTTGAAAATGAATATGAGGTTTATAAGCAAGCCGGCGGCCGGGTCTTATATTTTGGCCATCCGCTTTTAGACATCGTTAAGCCCTCCCTTTCAAAGGTTGAGGCCAGAAAAAAGTTCTTTGGCATATATGCCGAGCCCGTGATCTCCCTTTGCCCGGGCAGCCGAACCCAGGAGATCAGCGCTTTACTTCCTATTTTATCGCGGGCGGCGACCCTGATAAAAAGGGCACTGCCGGATGTTCGCTTTTTGTTGCCGGTCGCTTCCTCCTGGGCAAAAGAAAAAATTAACGCTTCTCTTAAATATGTGCCCTTGCCTATTAAAGTTGTCGAAGGCCTGAACTATGATGTTCTTAATTGTTCCGATCTGGTGATCGCTGCTTCCGGCACTATTAATCTTGAGTCGGCGATATTGGGCGTTCCCAATATTATGGTTTATAAGCTTTCCTGGCTTTCTTATTTCGTAGGTAAATATATTTTAGGGATCGACAAGAAAATCAAATTCCTTAGCATGCCCAATATTTTATTGGATGAAAAAATAATTCCGGAGTTGATTATGGGCTCAGCCAATCCTGAAAGAATTGCTTTTGTTGCTCTCCGCCTTCTGGCGGATAAGCTTAGCCGCGATAAAATGGCCTCCGGATTTGGCCGCCTGCGCTCCAAGCTGGGCGCTCCCGGCGTAATTTCTCGTTATGCTTCCGCTATCGTGGACTCTTTTTCCTTAAAATGATATAATTTTATTTCATGCCTGTACCATTCTTTGACATAAAAAGACAGATTGCTGCTACCCGAGCCGAGATTTTATCGGCGATCGAAAAGACGGTTGATTCCGGCGCCTTTATTTTGGGGCCGGCGGTCACTGAGCTTGAGTCCTTTGCCGCAAAATACTTGGGCCTTAAGCATGCCGTTGCGGTGGCCTCGGGCACTGATGCCCTGCACCTGGCCCTGCGTGCGTCTGGCATCAGCGAGGGAGACGAGGTAATAACCTCTCCCTTTACCTTTGTAGCTACCGCAGAGGCCATTTCCTATATTGGCGCTACTCCTGTTTTTTGCGACATAGAGCCAAATACCTTTAATATTGACCCAGCCAAGATCCAACAAAAGATCACCAAAAAAACCAAAGCGATACTTCCGGTACATCTTTATGGCTTACCCGCCAATATGGGCCCCATTGTAGAGCTGGCCAAGAAAAACGGCCTTAAGGTAATTGAGGATTGTGCCCAGTCTATCGGTGCAGAGTATGACAACAAAAAGGTTGGCTCCTTAGGTGACGCCGGTGCTTTTTCCTTTTTCCCAACCAAAAATTTGGGTTGTTTTGGTGATGGCGGCCTGGTAGCCACCAACGACGACAACATTGCAGACCTGGTAAAAGTGTATCGCGGCCATGGGAGCAGGGCCACCTACCACTATGACCTGATCGGTTATAACAGCCGGCTCGACTCCATCCAAGCCGCAATATTATTGGTCAGATTCAACTATTTGGCTATGTGGAGCGAAAAAAGAGCACTTAATGCCTCTCTATATAACGCCCTTCTTTCTAACCTGCCTGGTATAACCTTACCCTGCCAGCCCAAGCGTTTTCGCCATGTTTTTAATCAATATACCATCCGGATAAAAGATCGCGACAAACTTTTTGGCTTTCTTAAAGATCGCAGGGTTGGCGCTATGGTTTATTATCCGCTTTCCCTGCACTTGCAAAAAGCCTTTTCCTTTTTGGGCTGCAAGCCCGGGGATTTCCCTGAGGCTGAATCCGCCCAGAGTGAGGTGCTTTCGCTGCCGATTTTCCCTGAGCTGGAAAAAGCTGAGATCGAAGAGGTCTGCTCTGTTATCTCCGCTTTCTGCAAGAGTTCGTGAGCAGGGTAAGGGTCGGGGTGGTGGGGGTGGGGGTCATGGGCGATCATCATGCCCGCATTTACTCTACACTTAAAGACGCCAAGTTGGTTGGGGTTTACGACGGAGACCTGGTTCGCGGTCAGGAGGCTGCCGCCAAATATGGCTGCCCCCCTTTCTCGGACCTTGAGTCCCTGTGTGCCTCGGTCGACGCCCTTTCGGTTGCCACGCCTACTTCCACCCACTTTCCCATTGCCCTCACCCTACTTCGGGCAGGCAAGCATTTATTGATCGAAAAGCCCCTTACCCTTGATCCGGCTGAGGCCCAGGAGCTTTGCCAGTTCGCCTCCAATAGAAAGCTGGTCGTTTCGGTGGGCATGATAGAGCGCTTTAATCCGGCCTTTATCAAGGCCGCTTCAATGCTTAAAAAGGAAACCATCCTTGGATTAACCTTCAATCGTTACAGCCCCTACCCCAACCGTATCTTTGATGCCAGCGTGGTCATGGACATGATGATCCATGATATTGATCTGGCCCTGGCCCTGGCCGGCGCAGACCTGGACTCCGTTAAAGCCTCTGGCAAGGCCGTTAAGTCCCCTACCCTGGATGAGGTAGTTGCGCGCCTATACTTTAAAGATGGCCTTATAGCCAAACTGCGAGCCTGTCGACTTAAAGAATCTAAGGAACGTTCTATTTTGGCCATTACCGATCGCTCGGTTTATGAGATTGATCTATTAGCCAAGACCGTAAACCTTCGCTCTTTTGCCTCCCTTTCCGACAGGGCCCCCCTGGAGGTAAGGCCGGCCGACCAATTGACCCTCGAGCTTAAAGATTTTATTTCCGCTGTAAAAAAGGGCCGGGAACCGGAGGTCCCCTGCTCCTCCGGCCTAAGGTCTCTTAAGGTTGCTAAGGAGGTAGAAAGACTGGCATGCTTATAAGCGTTTTGGCCTTTTTCCTGGTTTTTACCGTTGTGGCCCTGGCCCACGAATTCGGCCACTTTATTGCCGCCAAATTTGCCGGCATTCGGGTTTATGAGTTCGCCCTGGGTTTCGGGCCCAAGCTGCTTTCCATCAAGCGCGGCGAGACCGTCTATGCCCTTAATCTTATCCCTATTCTGGGCTACGTTAAACTGGCCGGGATGGAGGACGAAGAGGAGGATCCCTCCTGTCCGGAGGACCGCAAGTATTATAACAAACCATTTAAAGATAAGCTGTTGTCGGTTGCCTCCGGCCCCTTGATGAACCTGGTTCTGGCGTTCCTGATCTTGACCTTAATCTTTGCTTTGGTGGGGGTGCCCAAGGAGATCTCCAATGTTATTGAGAAGGTCAAACCTGGTACTGTAGCTGAAAAGGTCGGCTTAAAACCAGGGGATGTTCTGATCTCACTTAATGGAGCAAAGGTCTCCAGTATGGCCGCAGCGATCGAGCAGATCCATAGCAGCTCCGGCAAACCACTAACACTGGAGATCGGCCGGGCGGGAAAGACCCTTAAGCTTAAAGCTACCCCCCAATATGATCCCAAGCTTAAGGTGGGATTATTGGGCTTTACCCCTAAGCCTTTATATGTTAGGGTCACCCCCTTGGCCGCGCTCTACTATGGTGCCCAGCAAACCCTGGCTATGGTAGTTCTCATGTTCATTATTATCTGGCAGCTTATCGTCGGTGCGGTCTCAGTGCGCGACCTGGCTGGCCCGGTAGGCATTGCCCAGGTTACCGGCCAGTACGCCCAGTCCGGGGCTTTAACCTTGTTCCATTTCGTGGCCTTCCTTAGCGTTAACATTGGGGTGATCAACCTTCTCCCCCTGCCCGCCCTGGACGGTGGGCATCTCACCTTTGCTTTTATCGAGTGGGTCAGAAGGAAGCCCCTAGACAGAAAGCTGGAGTCCAAGATTCATCAATGGGGTTTGGTGGTCTTCTTGGCCTTGATGGCCCTGGTAACCTTTAATGATCTCTTGCGGATCTTTTGGCCGAAGTAAGCGTGTTCTTTAAAAGCATGGCAATGGTCATGGGCCCCACCCCTCCCGGCACTGGAGTTATATAGCCCGCTACTTCTTTAGCTCCTTCAAAATCCACGTCTCCCACCAGCCCGGTTTCCAACCGGTTCATTCCAACGTCTATCACGACGGCCCCCGCCTTGATCATGTCCCCGGTTATCATTTTTGCCCTCCCAATTGCCGCCACCAAAATGTCCGCTCTTTTGGTGACCGCCCCCAGGTTTTGGGTTCGGGAGTGGCAGATGGTCACGGTGGCGTGCTGATTTAACAAGAGAATCGAGGTGGGCTTTCCAACTATATTACTCCTGCCCACCACCACTGCCTCCCGCCCCTTTATTTCGATGCCTGTGGATAATATTAGCTCCATAATCCCGCTAGGTGTGCAGGGGTAAAAGTAGGGTTCCTGCCCGGCAAATAACCTGCCTAGGTTTTCTATGTGGATCCCATCCACGTCCTTTTGTGGAGACACATTTATCAGGATATTTTTCTCGTCTAGCCCTTTGGGCAAAGGCAGCTGGACCAAGATCCCGTGCACCCTTGGGTCTGCGTTTAATTTTCTTATTAAATCGATGAGCAGGTTTTCCTTATAACTTGCGGGCAGGCGATGCGTCTCGGTCTCTATGCCCGCCTCGGCGCAGGCCTTCTCTTTGTTGCGAACATAGATCTGTGAGGCGTTATCCTCGCCTGCCAAAATGACAGAAAGTTTTGGCCTGGTGCCCTTTTCCTTGGCCAGCTTTTCCGTTTCCAGCTTGACCTCATTGCGGATCTCTTGTGCTATCTTTTTCCCGTCAATTATTTTGGCCATTTTTTTATCCACAGCTCCTATCCACAGTCCTTTTGGGCCTATTTTCCCACGCAGAATTTGGCAAAGATTTGGCCCATAATTTCCTCTTCAACACCCACCCCAACTACCCCATCAAAAGCCTCGATCGCCAGCCGCAGATCGATGGCGGCCAACGCTTCATCTCGCCCTATTTTAATAGATTCCCCTGCCCTTTGCAATGCCTCATTTGCCCTTTCCAGTTGCTCCGCTTGCCTGGCCGAAAGCAGTATTTGGCATTCCCTTTTTTGGCCCAATATGGTTCTATGCATTGCCTCTTCTAGCTCCTCGATCCCCTCCCCTTTTAGGGCCGAGATCCATACTCCCTGAACGCCAATCCTTTGGCCTAGGTCTGTTTTATTGAGAGCTATTACCTGGGTCTTATCCCTGCATAACCCGAGGATCTCCATGTCTTCTTTTTCGGCCATTTTTGACCCGTCCATAACTATCACAACCAGGTCGGCCCTTTCTATCTCCTGCCTGGCTCTTTCTGCTCCCTGCCCTTCGATCTCTCCCCTGGCCTCTCTGATGCCTGCTGTATCTATTATTCTGGCAGGTATTCCCCTCAGGTTTATTTGCTCTTCTATCGTGTCTCTGGTGGTCCCTGGATGCCTTGATACGATAGCCCTCTCATATTTTGCCAGGGCATTTAATAAGGTCGATTTCCCGACGTTGGGTTTGCCTATTATTGCCACCCTGATCCCCTCTCTATATTGCCTTGCCGATTCGGCCGCGGCAAGGCAGTCGGAAACTTTTATCCTTAGTCCCTCTGTTCTATCCAGTGATTCCCGTGCGTTCGTTTTTAGGTCATCAGGGAAGTCTATGGATGCCTCTATTTTAGCCAGTAGGCCCAAGGCCTCTTCCCTTATCTTGCCTATCTCATTTGAGGTTTTCCCGCCCATTTGCTCATATGCCAAACTGGCGGTTTTATCGGTCCCGGCGTTAATCAGATCTAGGACTGCCTCTGCTTGGGCCAGGTCCATCTTTCCCCCCAAATATGCTCTTTGGGTGAACTCGCCTGGCCTGGCCTGTCTCGCCCCCGCCTTTATAATTGACCCCATTATCTTCTCCATGATGGGCGGGCTTCCATGGCAAAAAATTTCTACCGTATCTTCGCCGGTGTAGCTATTTGGGCTCTTTAAAAAGAAGTATAGGATGTCGTCTACGTTTACTATTTTCCCGGCATATACTTTGCGCGGCTCTATCCCCTCGGGGAAATCCTTTATTACCAGCCCAGCGACCCCCCTGGCCTCTTTTCCCGAGATCCTTATCCCACCCACCCCGCCCCTCCCATATGGGGTTATTATCGCAGCTATGGTGTCATCGGGGAGCATTCTATTTTGGGGCAATGATCAGTCTTCTGTCTGCCCCTTCGCCTTCGCTATAAGTGGTCACTTTGTCGTTGTCTTTTAGCGCCACATGGATCACCCTTCTGTCGGCCGCCGACATGGGGGGCAGGCGCTTTTCCTGCCCGTTTTGCTCTACGTCTTTGGCGGCCTCTTTTGCCAGCCGGATCAAGGACGCGTCGTGGCGCTCCCGATACCCCCCGGCATCCACAAACACCCGGACCTTTTCTGCAAATTCCCGGCTGACAATAGATGAGACTATGGTTTGTATGGACTTTAGGGTTGCCCCATCCTTGCCGATGACCCGACCCAGTTCCTCGCCCTTAATGTTCAGCTGGACATCCGCCCCCTCCATCCCCGCCCCTTCTGCTACCGCCATCATTCCCATTAGGTTTAGGATCTCCTGGAGCACCTCAACCGCATCCTCTTCTTTGGTCCCTTTCTGCCTAACTTCCACCTCTGCCTCCTCTCCCCCGAAAACACCCAGTAATCCCGCCTTGCCTTCCGAGAGCACCTTAATGTCCACTCTCTCTTTTTCCTCTCCCAATACCTTCAGCGCCCCCTCGATCGCCTCGTCCACCGTCTTCCCTTTCATCTTGATCTTTTTCATGTCCGGGCTCCTCCTTTAGGGCTAAAATGTTTCACGTGAAACATTTCTAGCTATTAACACTTGCTGGGCAATGGCCACAAGGTTTGATACTACCCAGTATAGTTGAACCCCCGAAGGGAAAGAAATGCTTATTACGGCAATAAATAATGGCATAAAATATAGCATTCCGCCTGCCTGCTGCGAAGCAGAGCCCGGCATGGTCTTTTGTGAAAAATATGTTGTCAGGGCAATTAAAACTATGAAAATCATGAGGGGGTCTGGCCTGGCCAGACTCGGGGTTCGTTCCCAGGCCTTTCTGGTTTCATTGATTGCTTCCTTGTCCTCAATTTTGGCCGCTTTTAATTCGCCCTCTAACCCATTCTTATCCTTGTTTGATTTTGGGCTCCATACGAACATTTTCTGACCTTTTTCCCTGCTCAGTTTTTCATCAATGATTAAGATCCCCGCATTCTCCAGTCCGCCCACCGTCTCTGCTTTGACAAACTGCCTTTCACTTACCCTGCCAGTTATCCACAAGAAACTGGCGCCCTTTGCTGGGTTAGAAATAACGCCTATGAATTCTTGGCTTTGTAGCACGAAAAACAGGGCGATAAAGAATGGTATTTTGATCAACATTGGTAGGCATCCGCCCAGCGGATTGACCTTTTCCTTTTTATAAAGCTCCATTATCTCTTTTTGCATTTTTTCTGGTTGTTCTTTTAGTTTTTTCTGGATTTCCTGAACCTTGGGCTGGATCCTCTGCATGGCCGCCATTTGCACGATCGAGGATAGGGTGAGGGGGTAAAGAGCCATATTTATTGCTATGGTGAGAAATATAATGGCATAACCATAGTTATTCCCGGATATGTTATAGAAAAAGTTTAGCGCCTGGAGCATGAAATCTGTCAATATGTTCATTTTAGCGGATCGTATCCTCCCTCAAACAGCTGGTTGCATTTGATTATTCGCGACAGGCCAACAAATATTCCACTTAATGGTCCGTATTTCTCAATGGCCTGCCTGGTATATTCGGAGCATGAAGGATAATGTCTGCAGTTGGGAGGTAACATTTGGCTAATTTTTTGATATATATCAATTATTTTAATAATTATTGATTTGGTCAATTTTGATCCTCTCAATGCTATTTTTGATTCCATCAACAATATCCTTGAATGACAAGTTATCCACAGTCTCATTTGCTTTAACTATTAACTGTGCTGGTATATTTTGCTTTCTCATCGCTTCTTTTATTCTTCTCTTGGCCCTATTTCTCTTTACCGCATTACCAATTTTCCGGTTTACAACGATGCCCACCTTAAATTCTTCTGCCGGCAATGCAAATATTTGGCCTATTGCCGACGCATATCTCTTTCCTTGTTTGTAAATCGTTTTGAATGCTTTATTTGACTTGATCGATTTCAAACTGAAAGCTTATGGCGGCCCTTTTTCCTTCTAGAAGAAAGGACTTTTCGCCCGCCTCTGGTGCGTTTGCGCACCAGGAATCCGTGGGTTCTTTTCCTTCTTATCTTGTGCGGCTGATAGGTTCTCTTGCTGGTCATAGGTTTTCATTATACTTTTTTCTATATTATCTTGTCAACCACTTACCTTAACTTTTTCTGCTTGTTCTGCTTGATTTTATTCCTTCTCTCTGCTACAATTCGCTTGTTCTGATTTATCAACAATAAACTCCTTACTAAATACCCTGTGGATAAGTGTGTTGATAAGTCGTTTTGCCTTGTGGATAATCGGTGGATGAATTAATATTTTATGATTGAAGAACTGGATATCCATTATTTGTGGAGTTCCTTACTGCCTCAAATAGAGAAGAGCCTTAATAAGCCAATCTATGAGACCCTGGTTTCCTCAACCAAGCCCCTGGAGCTAAAGGATGGGGCGCTGGTCGTCGCGGTTCCCCACGAAACGATCAAGGAATGGCTTTCCAAGCACTGTTTGACCCTTTTAGAGGAGGAGGTCCGCTCCCTGGACAAAGCGATAAATAAGATCGTTTTCGTAGTGGGGGATAAAAACCTTTTCCAGACCCCCTTGCTGGAAGATTCGGACCTTTCCAGCGCGTTCCAGGACAATATATCCCGTTCTCTGCAGGTTACCTATCTCAATCCCCGCTATACCTTTGATACTTTTGTGGTGGGCAACGGCAATCGCTTTGCTCATGCGGCATCACTTTCGGTGGCGGAAAATCCCGGGACCACCTACAATCCGCTCTTCATTTACGGTGGGGTGGGGCTGGGAAAGACCCATCTTATGCAGGCCATCGGTTATCAGGTCCTCAAGGCCTCGCCGCGTGCTAAAGTACTGTATATAACCTCCGAAATGTTCACCAATGAATTGATCGACTCCATACAAGAGGGCAAGACCCAGGAGTTCCGTAATAAATACCGCCGCATTGATCTGCTTTTGGTGGATGACGTGCAGTTCTTGGCCGGTAAGGAGCGTACTCAGGAAGAATTCTTCCATACTTTCAATACCTTATATGAGGCCAGCAAACAGATCGTGGTCAGCTCTGACCGGCCGCCCAAAGAGATCCCCACCTTGGAAGAGCGCTTGCGCTCCCGGTTTGAATGGGGCCTGACCGCGGATATCCAGCCGCCGGATTTTGAGACCCGCATCGCCATTTTAAAGAAAAAAGCTGAGCTGGTGGAGCTTTTGGTGCCAAACGAAGTCCTTCATCTGATCGCCTCGCTCGTTGCCAGCAACATCCGCGAATTGGAGGGTGCCCTGATAAGAGTAGTGGCTTTTGCCTCGCTTTCCGGCTCCGATATTTCTGTCCCCCTGGTCGAGCAGGTGCTCAAAGATTTTTTGGCGCCCAGCAAGTCCAGCACCTCGGTCTCGATAGACCTGATCAAGAAAGCCGTGGCTGAATATTACAGCGTTAAGCTCGACGATATGAGCGCCAAGATCCGTACCAGGGAGATCGCCACGGCCCGCCAGGTGGCCATGTACTTAAGCCGCGAGCTGACCCCGGCTTCTCTGCCTAAAATAGGGGAGGAGTTCGGCGGCCGCGACCATACCACCGTGCTGCACGCCTACGGCAAGATCAAGGGCGCGATCCGCTCCGAAAAAGAAGTGGACGAGGCGGTCAAGAGCATTCTGGCCAAGCTAAAGAAATACACACCTTGATGTTGATGTCCTGTTGACCGCTGTTCATAAGTCCCACTTATCAACCGTTGCGTTTTGCCTTGTGGATATTTTTAAGAACAATATTTTCTTCTATTTGCCCCTAAATCGCGATTATCAACATTTTCACAGCAATCTATGACTACTATTTTTATATATATTGTATTATAATAAGGCATCAAAGGAGTGCATAACATGGAATTTGTCTGTTCAAAAAAAGACCTGCAAGCCGGGGTTTCCATAGTAGAAAGAATAGTTAGTACGCGCAGCACCTTGCCCATAGTCGGCAATATATTGTTTGAAGCCAGCCGGGGAGGACTAAAGCTTTCCGCCAACAATCTGGAGATCGGGATCGAAGTCAACGTAGCCGCTAAAACCATAAAAGAAGGATCGATCTTGATTCCCGCCAAGACCCTAGGAGAGGTAGTCGCCAAATTACCGGACAGTGAAACCACATTCAAACTAAAAGATAAAGGCGTTATCAGCATAAACTATAAAAAATCCAACATTAATATTCATAGTCTGCCGGCCGACGAATTCCCGCAGCTGCCGCACATCAAGGAAGGCAAATCCCTTAATCTCGATGCCAAGCTATTTGCCGAAATGATAGAGCACACCATTTTCGCCGCTTCCAATTCGGAAGATAAGCACGTGCTGAACGGGATCTTGATGGAAGTCGGGAAACAAGAGACCTCTAATATTAGGATGGTGGCGACCGACGGCTATCGTCTGGCCAAAAGGGCGGAAAAGGTCCCCGGCTTGGATATTTCTGCCAATGTGATAATACCCGCCCGGGCGCTAAACGAAGTATTAAGAATTTTGCAGGCGGATCCCGAGGGCCAGGTAAAGATCACGGTCTCCTCGGACCGCATCGCCTTCAAGCACCAGGAGGTCTATCTGGTGTCCCGGCTGATCCAGGGGCAATTCCCGGACTATAAGCAGGTCATCCCCAAGGGGAGCGAAACCAAAGTGAGCATCGAGACCCAGGCTTTTCTTTCTTCCGCGGAGAGGGCGGCCATCATCGCCGCGCAGAGCGCTAATATCGTCAGAATTGAGGTAAGGGCGGGGCAGCTGAAGATCTTGGCCACGGCGCCGGATGTGGGCAGCGTGGAGGAAGTGCTGGAGGTTGAGACCAAGGGGAAAGAAAGGGCCCAAGTGGCCTTCAATGTCCGCCTGCTCACTGATGCGCTCAAGGTGATAGAAACGGAACAGATCTCGCTGGAGTTGGGCGAGACGCTCAATCCCGGCCTGATCCGGCCGGTCGGTGGCCCGGATTATATCTACATCGTGATGCCTATCAGAACCCAGGAGGTCGCGGCTTGACCCAGCTGCTCAAGGACATCCTGCAAGAGAGCAAGCGCCTGCGCTCCTTAAATGCGGTGTTGCTCTGGGATGGGGTGGTGGAGCGGGGGATCGCCCGGCATACCGAAGCGCTAAAACTGCAGCGCGGAGTCCTCTACGTTTTGACCAAAAGCCCGGCTTGGGCGCAAGAACTGAATTTCCTCAAGGTCGACCTGATAGAAAAGCTCAATCAACGCGCCGGCTACCGGGCGGTACGGGACATAAGATTTAAATATGGCCAAAGCTAAAGACACCACCCAGTACGACGCCTCCAAGATCAAGATCCTGGGGGGCATCGAGGCGGTGCGTAAGCGCCCCGCGATGTATATCGGCTCCACCAGCAAGGCCGGGCTGCATCATCTGGTCTACGAAGTGGTGGACAACAGCGTGGACGAGGCCCTGGCCGGCTATTGCGACACGGTAGGGGTCACCATTCACAAGGATAATTCCGTGACCGTCGAGGACAACGGCCGGGGCATACCCATCGACCTGCACAAGGAAGCCAAAAAACCGGCCGCGGAAGTGGTGTTGACCACACTGCATGCCGGAGGAAAGTTCGGGGCCGGGGTGTATAAAGTGTCGG
>Ga0315274_10005204_pt1 | contig 19019 bp, 22 predicted proteins | sample YL17G02_20_MG_FD_203700 | JGI IMG/M metagenome (GOLD analysis project Ga0315274, IMG submission 203700) | Sediment microbial communities from Yellowstone Lake, YNP, Wyoming, USA - YL17G02_20 | ecosystem: Environmental > Aquatic > Freshwater > Lake > Sediment | place: USA: Wyoming | collected... | reverse complement strand
CGGGCAGCGGTTCTAGTTCGGGCGGTACGGCAGGCCCCGCAGGCCCCGCAGGCCCCGCAGGAACCAACGGTACGAACGGTGCCACTGGTGTAGCGGGCGCAACGGGCGCAACGGGCGCAACGGGCGCAACGGGCGCAACGGGCGCTGCGGGCGCAACGGGCGCAACGGGCGCAACGGGCGCTGCGGGTGCCGCTGGCGGGGCCCTGTCAATTACCGCCACGGAGGACCTCGCCGCCTACTCGGTGGTCACCTCGACGGGCAAGGTTGCAAACTCGGCCACCTTGGGGCTCATTGGAAAAATCGTTGGAATCAACCCGGCGACCATCCTCAACACTTTTTCCGGTTCGGTTACGCAAGTGGGCGAGGTTCAGAATCTCCTCTGGGCGTGGACCGCCGGGGACCGGCTCTACCTCAACGGAATCTCTCTTTCTACGACTGCTCCAGCTTCGGGGTTCTCCCAATTCATCGGAACAGCCAAGAACAGCACAACAATAATTGTCGAATTGGGCGACCCAGTTCTTCTCTAATATATGGCCCTAAGAAAACCCCTAGTTATCGTCGGAGGACAAGTTCAACAGCTCCAGTCAGCGGACACGCTGGACGCGGTGCAATCTGGCGGCGACGCCGTGGTGCAGACCAACGACGAGGTCGGTGCCATCGTAATCGGAACCCCCGTGTACAACGACGCCGCGAACGGCGTGAAGAAGGGCAAGGCGGACGCCGCAAGCACCGTCAAGCTCATCGGCTTGGTCCGTGATGTCTCAATCGCAGCAGCCGGGACCGGAGCCATTCAAGTCTCGGGGGTGCTCACCGCCACGACGGGACAGTGGGACGCCGTCATGGGCACGGTCGGCGGACTCATCTTCGGCACTCGCTACTACCTGTCCGCCGCTACCGCCGGACTCGGTTCTGCCACGGCCCCCTCGACGGTTGGTCAGTACGTCGTTGAGCTCGGGATTGCGATGTCCACGGTGGACTTGCTGCTCTCCAACGACTTCAATCCCATCCTGCTCTAATGGCCAACGTCGCCCCACTCAAAATCTCCAACGGGCAGATAATGCAGTTCCAAGCCGGGGACACCATCTCCACCACTATCGCTCCCGGTAGCGGTGGCGGTGGCGGTGGCGGTGCGACCGTGGGGAGTACAACCATCGACTTCGGGGTCTTCCCCGGCAAGTCCGATGCAAGTGTGGCGGTGACAGGTCAAGCTTCGATTGTGGTCGGGAGTACCGTGGATGCGTGGCTACGTCCGGACGCAACCGCTGACCACACCGCCGACGAGCACCTCGTTGAAACGATGAGGGTGATTGCCGGAACTATCGTGGCCGGTACCGGGTTCACTATCTACGCCGCGAACACTAGCCTCTTGAATGAACCGTTGGTTCCCGGCCCGGCGCGAGCCGCGACGGTACAGCCCGGCGGCGGGCCTGACGCATCCAACCGTATTGGCGGGATAGGCACTCTAATCTGGGGGCTCTGGACAGTGTCGTGGAGATGGCAATAATATGGCCAAAGCCTTCATCACCATTTTCAAACGGTAAACCGTCTCTAATGGGGACACTCTAATCACTGGCTTAACCTTCGTCTAAACTTATGGGTCTTCAATTTCAAGGCAACACGGGCGTCATCGCGGAAGTCGATGGGACAACATTTCGCGCGGTGCGAACAACCCCAAGGCCCGTCGAGTTCGGCGCACTGGGCAGCTACCGGGTCGGCGCAACCTCTGGTACAATGGCGGCGGCACTCGGGGCCAACTCCGAGATTTTTCAGTTCCGGTGGCCTGACGCTACCCGGCTGGCGCTCGTCCACCGGGTCACTATCAGCGCAGGCGTGAACGTCGCCGCCACGGCTGCGGCCCTTCTGTCCTTCCGCCTCACAGCGGCCCGGTCGTGGACCGTGGCGGGAAGCGGTGGAACTCGACTCACACTGACCACCAACAACGGCAAGCTCCGTACCTCAATGGGTACTACGCTGGTGAACGACGCGGGTATCGCGACCACGGGTGCGCTCACCGCCGGTACAAAGACGCTCGACGCCACTGACCTCAGCAACGTGTCCTACGGAATCGGGACCGGGGCACTCACGGCCTCGGTTGCGCTGGACATCATTCCGGATACCGTTCTCTTTTCCCAAGACGACACCGTGGGCTACCCCTTGGTGCTCGCCCTGAACGAGGGGTTCGTAATCCGCTCGGGCCTCGTCGGACCCCTCACGATGACGTGGGCCTTCTCAGTCAACGTCCACTGGACTGAGGTCACCACGTACTAACATGATAGAGCTCACCCTATTTTTAGTCGCTTTCTGGACCGCGTTTGCGGTTGGGAGGCGACTCGTCAAAACAAAACAACAACTAAGGAAACACATGGCTGCCATTAACGACCTCGAAGACGCAATCCTCAACGCCAATGTCAAGCTTGAGGGCTTGCAGACGGCAGTGGACCGCATCACCGCCGCCGTTGACCCTTCGCTCCAGCCCCGCATCGCGGACGCCTCCGCGAACGTCAATGCCCTCGGCAATGCGCTCACTGAGCTCAAAGGCCGGATTGACCGGGTAGTGTAGCCGTCCGGTTACGCACGCTCGTATCTCGGAAATACCACCCGCCCTGCTGAGTAATCGGCAGGGCGGATTTCTGTTTCAGGAACAGGCCGGTGGGGGGTGTCGGGAGTGGGGATTCAATCTCGTTGGAGGGGTCGCTCTCTAAGACGCCGTTGCGCGCGCAAACCATCACGAACTCCGGGGATTCGGGGTTCCGAACCGTGAGGGTAGTTTCCGTTGCCGGGACCCGGGCAATCTCGTAGTAGCCCATGTCGCGACGACCGTACAAGACGTATTCGATGACGTCGGGGGTCGGGCTTGGGTCCCACGCATACGTAACTGTTGAGAGGGGTCCGTTTACACGCTTCACCCGGAACCAGCCTTGGTCGCTGTCCGAGGATAGGTCGGCTTCAAGCCACGTCGAATCGGCGTACAGCCGTTGCGTCGTTGCGACATCGGCCCATCCGTAGGGAGTCTTGGTCTGGACGGTATCCACGCACCCGGGGCGGGCGTTCCACCCGAGGGTGAGGTCAGCAGCCGTCAGGGGGAGGGATGAAGCCAACAGGAGGGAGGTCAGTTTTTGTAGCATAGGTGGGTAGGGTTAGAGGACTTCGCGCATTGCCGACAGACAAATCGAAGTGTGGCAAACGAAGTGGAGCTGGTCCGCGCAGTGCGCGATGGCCACATAATGCTCCCCGTGGTGATGCGACTCCAGCTCGACTAGGATTGAGCTCGGACTCCCCCTGAAGGCGTCAAGCATGTAGGCACGCTTAACGTGTGGGACGAAGCCGTCAGCCAGAGCCGGGAGGGGTTTCCAGATGTGCGGGTCGAGAGCTTTTGTTTGCATCCACCAAGCTACCACCTTCCGCCGGAACGTCAAGGCACCGGCCACATAAAAACTGCGCCCCCGTGAACCAGACCCAGCTCAGGGGGTGCAAGTCGTGGCAGCAGTCGCACTCTTCAAAGAAGCTCGAGTTCATCATATACACCCAAAGTTTTTCGGGAGAGTGTAGCCGTTCTTGTCTCCGAACTTGAGTTGGATGTCGTAGGTCGCTGTCTTCCCGAACTTCGGGTGGACGAAGAACAAGAGCTGGGACGGGTCAACCGGCGAAAAGCCGGACATCAGGCCGTAGTTATCGAGCCCCGGGAAGCCGCCGTTGACGAGGACCGAGCCGCGCGCGTGCGGGAGGACGATGCCCCGGTGCATGTGGCCGAGCAAGTAGTAGTGGGGCGAGGCGAGGTCATGCTTGCCGTAAAGCTGGGAGGTGCTGCTCACCATCCGCCCGACAGCGTGGTTCGGGATGCCGAGGGCCTTGTCGCCGCCCTTGAGATGGTCGCCGTGGGAGAGGTGGAACCGGAAGCCCTGCACGTCGAAAAGGGCGAAGGGCTGCTGGTCCAGCGACCACTCTACCGTTTTGATTTCTGAGGTCAGTGCTTGGATGTAGGCGTATAGGAACTGGTCCAGATTGGAGTAGCGGTTGTCCGTGGGCATCTTGTGCTGATTCTGCCAACGGGGGTGGTTGCCGACGACGCACTTGACGCGCACCTTCGGAACCAGTGGGGCGATGTTGCGGAGGAACTGCGCGATAGCGTGTCCCGCGCCGTAGAACTGGTTGAAGAGGGTGTTCTTCTGCTTCGCCTCTGCGCCGTGGATGAGCGCGCCGTCGAGCATGTCACCCCCGAGGCACAGCACCAGCTCGTCGATTTTCGTAGTCGTGTGGTCCTCCATGATAGACGTTACCCCGTCCTGTAGGAACTGGAGACGGTTGAGGAAGACGTCGAAATTGTACCCACCGAATCCGAGCGTCTGCTCGGGGGTGACGTGGAGCCCGACATGGGTGTCCGTCAGCATCAGGACGGCGGACTGGGCTGCGCCGGTCCCCTTCTTCTTGGCCACCGTCGAGGGGCGCGCGTCGTAGCTCTTGGGAGCGAGGTCCGAGGCCAGCTCCACGAGCTGGTCGGCCACGCTGGCCTGTTTCACGGCCTTCTCGTACTTGGTGTAGAGGGCGTCATACTCCCGCTTCCAGTGCTGGTTCTTTGCCTTGTCCTTGTCCTCAGAAAAAGAGGTGGAGACCTTCTCGGGTTCCGGGGACTGAATCCCGAGCCGTTGGCGGAGTCCGCGCACGGCGTTTACACTGCGCCCGAGCTCGGCGGCGATGTCCGCATTCGAGCGGTTTGTCTTCAGTAGCGCCTTCTCTTCAGGCGTCCAGTTTGGGGAGTGTTCCATATCAGTATTTCTTTTTCTTGGGTTTGTAGGTAACCGGAGTTTCCGGGACGGGTTCGGGAATTGGTTCAGGGGCGGCAGCGAGGAGACGAATCTGTTCTTCAGGTGCCTTCAGGAAAGCTGCGTCGAAGTCCCGCAGGGCACCGTCTGGTGTGGACCCCTCGCCGACGAGGTAGTTGGGGGTGTTGATGTCCCCGTAGACGGCGTAGTACTTCCCTTCGGAGGTGATGAGCTCGGGCCGGAGCTGGAATGAGGGCCTCTGCACCTCTCGGACCGACTCGGTCTGGGTGGCGAGGAACGTCTGCTGTAGCTCCTGCGTCTGCATCAGGGACGAGTGAAGCGTCTTGGTCTCCGCGAGGTTCCAGCGGGAATCGTCAGCGAGGAGGTCGTCAAGCTTGGCGGCGACCCCTATGAACGTGGCGGACGCCGCGCTCACGACACCCCCGTCCATCGCGGGGTGCCCCTCGGGCTGCTCTCGAAGGGGGACCGTAAGGAACCCGTGTAGGGTACCCAGAATGTCGAGCAGGACCCCCACCTGCTGGTCGGTTATCCCTTCCCGAGTCGGGAGGGCCATCACGGGCATCTTCGGAATGTTCGGATTCATTTGATTAAAACTGCTTCCGCCCAGCGCAGCAAATGTGCTGCATCTACCCCATTGTCGTCCAGTTCGGCTCCTTTGTCAACCTCCACAATTACAGCTCCCTCGAGCCGGTAGCGTTCGGGCATCCGCTTCGCCAGCCACGCCGCCATCATCTCCTTCGTGGCTCCGCCGTGCCCGGTGGCGTACAGCTTCAGCTTAGAGGTGTCCAAGCATTCGGTTTTAATCCCGTGGAGGAAGGCGAACAGCCAGACCACCGTGCGGAAGCTCGCCCACAGGTGCGCCTGCATCGTCGTACTGCCGAAGCGCAAATCCTCGAACACGATGTACGCCAGCGGCGTACGTTTGTGAACGTCTGCCAGCTTTCCCCACAGGCGTGCAACCCGGAGGTCCAGCCGCCGGTCTCCGCGCAGTTTGCCCTGCTCGGTTACCTCTTTCGCCTTCATCAGGGGCCACGTTCCGGCCTCACGCCCGACCGCCCATCCGGTTTTCGTCCCGAGGTCGAGAGCCAGAATGTTCACTCGGGGACCCCCGTGTGTGTAAACGCCCTGCGTAGCTTCTCCAGCGCCCGGGAGTGGCAGAGCCGGATAGCCTCCCGGGTAACCTTCCGAGAGCGCCCAATGCTCGCAAAGGACTTCCCGTGGAAGTAGTGCTGTTGGAGGACGAGCCTCTCCGACCCGTTCAGGACGTGCCCCATATCCGCCAGCATACCCTTCAGATGGTTGAGGTGTTCAGACTCTTCCCGCTCCTCGTGAGGGCTGGTGGAGCCCTCGGGGAGCTGCGGGGACATGTTTTCCAACGCCTTAAAGTGCTGCTTCCAGAGGGCGGACACTTCTCCCCGGATGAACAGCCGAAGGTAGCTCGAAAAGCGGTTCCCGTGCGTCGGGTCGAACTTGTCGAACGCCTTCATCAGCGCGAGATTCGCGGCACTCAGAAGGTCAGCATCGGGCAGCCGACCTTTTCCAAGCTTGCGGGCCTGCATCGCCGCGAAAAGGAGATGGTTCCGGATGAGGAACTCCCGGGAGTCCCCATTGCCCGCCCGGGCTTCGAGGAACAGTCGGGTCTCCTCCTCTGGGGAGGTCAGCCGAAACGCCAAGTCGGTATTCGGGGGATAGTAGTTCGAGGTCATAGTGTGAACTTTCCGGTTTCCGATTGTGGGGGCCTTGCGGCAGAAGGTTTCATTGGGTATCGGGCGTCCCGCTTAATTACGAAGAGGCGTCGGTGCTCGTCCCCCGAGATTTCGATGTCGAACACGCCCTTGATGGCGAGGTTGCTAAGCATCCGGGAGACTCCCTGCACGTTGTAGGGCCTCATGGCCTCATTCATCGTGGAGTCCATCAGCACGCTCTTGTGAAACTGTAGCGCGGTGCCAACCCACTCGGTCGCATGAGGCTCCCGGACGTGGAAGTATTCGCGCTGCCACTCGTCGAGGATTTCCCCAAAGGTTCCCGAGGTGCTGGAGTGGTTCGCCTCCATAAGCAGGGAGGGCTCGTGAAATTCCTTGACGCCGTACCGGGCGTCCTTGGAAAGGCACGGGGGCGGGATGACATAGTCCAGCAGGAAGCGGGCGAACATCGGAAGCTCCCGGGCGATGCTCGCGCGGATGACCCCGTCATCCGGGAAGGCGAACCCGTCCGTACGCACGTCGGCAATCCTCATCAGCATGATTTTCTCTTTCATGGAGATGTCCATATTCGGAATCCGGCGGAGGGACTCGGGGTCCACGTTCCCGGTGATGAAGGCGCGGCCCTGCCATTGCACCTGCCCGGCCTTGCGGAACTTTTCATTGGACCGGAAGGACTGGTTGGCCACGCACCTCTTCACCATCTCGGAGAAGTGATTCATCATGGCCGACGTTGAGGCCACCGAGCCGTCGTTGACGGTCCAGAGGACGTAGTCGAAGAGCTCCGAGTTGAAATTGTCCTCACCCATCAGCCAGTCTTTTGCTTCGGCCTGCCCGCCGAGGAGCCCGCCGAGTATCTCGGTTGAGAGCAGGGTCTTTCCCCGGTTAGGGGGCCCGAACAGGAACATAGCGTGCCCGCCGCGCGGGTCCCGGCGGTAGGTCGCAGTGTAGAATCGGGAGAGCCATGACAGGAAGAAGGGGAGCTGCTCGGGGCTGGAAAAGAAGCCGTTGAAGAACCACGACAAAAAGGGGAAGTTTCCGTCAGGTCCCCAGATTCCCGGGTCCCCGCTGGGTGTGACCACGTCCTTGTTGTGAATGTTCAGATACAGACTTCCGTTGAGCTTGATGACGCCCTTTTTGTACCCGGCAAAGGAGCCCGCTGAGGAGACGGTGGCGAGGTCCTTGATTGCGATGATTGCGGAGTCCACCGGAGAGAAGTTCTGTCCCTTCTCCCGGCGGTCGGATAGCCCCCGCTGGACACGCAGGAACAGGGACACCCCGCCGATATCCTCCCACGCCCAACCCCCCGCGCCGTTCTTCCGGACGAACTGTCTCCCGTCGTAGTAGATTCCGTCGATGGCCTTCCCCATCTCTTCCAGCTTGTATTTCTGGACGAACGCGTGTCCGAGAAGCTCCGACCAGTCCGAGAAAGGCTTCGTAGCGTGCCCCGAGAAGGTCTGCATTCCGGTGGCCCGGACGATGGCAGACTTCGGCGAGACCGAGTTGTCAATCCAGAAGGAGGGTCCCTGCGAATCGAGCGTGAAATCCACAGGCCACTCGCCGAACCGGGGAAACTTCACCCGCAGCTCCTCCGCGACGGCGTCCAGAGGGATGGTCACCCCCATCTCGGGTCCCGACCAGTTGAATTTCGCGGAGACCGCTTGGAGCTGCCCGAGGAGCAGCGTGTGCGGGACCGGGGTGTCGTGAATCTTCTCCCAGACGCAGCCGTTGGTGTAGTACCTCTCCGGCGCTTTGAGCGCGCCCTCATCCACCCCGGCAACTTGCCGGAACGGTATGATATCCTCCAGCTTGGAGAGCCAGAAGACTGCGAAGTCGTAGGAGGGGAACGTGACCGGCTTCTCGAAGAGCCACACCATCCGCCAGTTTCCCGACAACGACCGCTCCAGCCAGTTCGGGACAATCTTCATACGACCGAGGGCGGCCCGGACCTCCACGTCGGACAGCGGGAAGTCGATATCCGCCACGAAGGCGTGTTGTAGCAGCGGAGGGTTTCCCTCATCGCCGGAAGCGGATGCCTTCACCCGTTGGTTCGCGTTCAGCCCCTCGAACCCCGAGTAGGCGTTGAACTCGGTGGTCGGGAGAAGCATCCATGCGGTTCTCGCCGGTTTGTCAGTCAGACACTTCGGCGGTACGAGGTCCAGCCGTGTGAACTCCCACGGGGCGCAGGGTTCCACCGAGCGGGTCCCGAGATTTTTGAGCGCGAAGAAGGACATGGTTTAATAAGTTATCCGACAACTTAGGATTCGTCAACTCACTTTCTGTAGCAGGGCGACAGAATGGCTTCTGCCGAGATGGGGCAGCCCGAAATCCATTCGGGGCACTGGCCCATCACGACTTCTACATCCCGCTCGGATATCCCGCTGTCGATGTCCGCCTCGTTCACGGCCTCGTCGTGGACCGAAAAGAGCACGTCTATCCCGGAGGTGCGGTCGAGGGCGACGAGCTGGGAACCGAAAATGTCCCGGGCGGTCGCCTGCACTGCATTCTCGGTGAGCATCCCGCCGTAGAAGACGGTGCGCCGATGACCTACCTCGGCGGTGAAGACCGTCTTCTTTGTCAGTGTGCCGTCCTCGTTCCGGATGGTTCTGCGCTCCATCCGAACGTCCTTGTAGACCATCATCCGACCCGACGGGAGCTGCATCTCGAAGTCGCCTCCGACGCTATCCCGGAAAGCGGTGTCGAGGCTCTTCCACATGCCCACCACCTTCGGGTTGCTGGCCCGGTAGGCGTTCACCGTCGTCCGCGAGGTGTGCCCGTAGCCCGAAATCATCTTGGGCTCTCCGTCCCGGTCCACACATACTGTCCCGTCAGGGCGGGTGGCCTGTATGAACTCCGGGTCGTCCGCCGTGATGTCGATTCCCGCCATCGCCTGCGCCACCGCGATGAACTTCTCCCAGCCGCAGCCGAACCCGAGACCCAGCACGCGCGCTTTAGCCAGCGCGTACCCGCCCTTGTCCTCCTTCTTCAGGTTCCCGCCCGTGAACCCCATCGTGGCGCGGGCGTGGGCCTCGTACGGAGACTGGCCCGAGGCCATCAGGGCCAGCATCTCGGTGTCCCCGACCATCCAAGCCAGCACGCGGGGCTCAATCTGGGAGAGGTCGGAAATGATGAGCTGCTTGCCCGGGCGTGCGATGAAAAGAGACCGGAGGTCCATGGAGAACGCGACGAAGTCCGGGAGCGTCGGGGACAACATAATCGTCTTCAGGCGGGGTAAGTCTGAAATGAGCCAGCCCCGGTCGTCGAACATCAGCGGGTCCTTGCGGAGGTTCTGGAGGTTCAGACCGGCGTCGCCCGACCAGCGGCCCGTGTGCGCTCCAAAGTATTTCAGCGAGAAGCCGAGGCATCCGTTCTCGTCCAGCCGCGTTTTGACGGTGTTCAGGGTCCCCAGAAACTTGTTGATGGACCTCCAGTTCGCGACGTGCTCAATCCACGGAAAGCGTTTGCAGTAGGCGTTCTCCCACGCAATGAAGGCTTCTTCCCCGTCGTTGCTCTTCACGGGGGGCATCGGGATTCCCTCCTTGCGGCAGAGCTCCGCGATAGCCTTCGTGCTCGTGGGCTTCATTCCCGACGCAATCCACGGCAGTTGCTCTTCCGCGATGCGTAGGGCCGCCGAGGTCTTGACGATATACAAGTTGAGCTTGTCGATGTCAATCTGCACGCCCCGGGTGCCCTGCCGGATGGTCAGCTCCGACAGGTCCCGCTCCATCTGGGGCCAGCGGTGGCCGTGCCGAACAAACAGCTCACGGCAGTTGAAGGCGTCGCTACGGGCATACGCGAGCATCTCGTCCCAGCGACCGTCGGCCTTGATGTCGGAGGCCGTCTTGCCCTCCGCGTAGTCGCGGGTCTCCTTGGACAGGGTGACCCCAAGAAGGCTCTGGGCGGCGTCCGCAAGCGACCTCTGGTTGCAGAGGTAGGCCGACATATTGGCCGAGCAATGCCACGCGGACGGCGTGAAGGCCGGGGCCAGTCCCCGCTTCACCATCTCTCCCGTTACCAGCGCGTCGAAGTGCTGGTTGTGGGAGACCAAGACTGCCCCGTTGAGGGCAGCCCAGTTGAAGTCTTTCGGGGAGCCCGCCCAAGAGTCGGCCCCGTCGGAGACCGAGACCATGTAGGGGTCGAAACTCGCGTGGTCCACATAGCGGGCCATGCCGAGCTCCTTGATTCCATACTTGAGCTTCTTGCTGTAGAAGGTTTCGGTGTCGAGGCCGATGATGGGGGTGCTCATGGGTTACTTCAGGGTGATGCCGAGGGTGGGGTGGCGGTGGACTTTCCGATAGATGATGAGCTGGGCAAGGGTGTTCAGACGCAGCTTGGCCTTCCGCAGCGCCTCTCCGGTGACGAGGTCCTTGGCGTCCGAGAGGGACGGAACCTCCGACAGGTCCGCTATGACGAGCTGACGAATCGCCGAGTCGAGGTCCGTCTCTACGGCGAGCAGGAACTCCTCGCTGACTCGGGTGAACTTGCCCGCCCGGCGCTCTTTCGAGACCTTGAGGGCGTACTTCTTGACACGGCTACGGGTGATGAGTGGGGGTGCTTTTTCAGTTTGTTCGTTCATAAAATTTGGTCAAATTGACATTTCATTCGGAGTCCGGGGTTTCTTCCATCACCAGCAGCACCCGGTCAACCGGACAGCTCGGGAGACCCACGTCGGCCCACTTCTGAGACAGTCGCACGGTATAGCCGCAAGTGCAAGCGGCCTTTTTCATCCGGGTCGTCTGGACCTTCGGGTCCTTCGGGGACGGGACGATTTTGGCGTGCGGGAACTTCCCGAGCTTATCCGTGATGAGCTTAAGCCGTGCGAGCAGGTCCTCACCAGCGACGCTGGAGGTCGGCTTGCCCTCCAGCATCATCTTGGTGGCGACTTTGCCGAACGTAGGCCCGTGCTTAGCGTCAGCGCCCGCGACGACGTGGCACAGCTCGTGGACGAGCGTGGGGAGCACCCCGGACTCCTCGCCCGATTCGTCCAGAAGCGGGGAGATAAAAATGTGGGGCTTGTTGTCTTCGCTGGTCGAGCCATACCAGCACTGTCCGACGGCCCGCTTCTTCGAGCCGAGCCCTCCAGAAGACGGCCAGCCAACGGAGACGTGGATGGGCGGGAGTTCGTGTCCGTGGCCCCGGAAAAGGGGTCGGAGTTCTTCGACGGCTGCTTGGAGCCAAGCTTCGCGATTCAAGATGGGTTCACTCATATTATTTAGTTCTTGGGTCCGAGATACTCACGGCGAATCTTGTCAACGCCGGTCATAAAAGAGCGGGAGGAAATCTGTTCCCGGTCACCCACGTTGCCGCCGGGGGAGATTTCGAGATGCAGCGAGACGCAGGCATTTCCGCGCTGCTTGACCTCTTCGGCTACTGCGAGGAGCTCTCTAATTTCGGTGATTGTGAGGATGAGATACAGTTTATTCATACGAGAAGATATCACTGTTTACACGGTTGTCAAATACTCCTGAAGTGGCCGGGGCCGAAGCCCCGACCGACGTGATTAGTTGAGCCCGATGACGTCCAGCACGAACTCTTGGAACGCTGCCGAGGTCTTCACACCCGGCTTGATAATCGGGACGGCGGCGTAGAACTCGCCGAACTTCTCGACCTTGGTGGAGAGGCTCCAGCTCTGCTTTGCATAGCCTTGGCGGAGGTGGCCAATCTTGCGAGCGGTGAACATGGCCTTCGCGCCGTGGGTGTAGGCGGTGCCCTTCATCGACCAGAGCACGAGGTTGAAGTATTTCTCTTCGCACTCGTACGGGAACTCGATGTGGTCGGCGTCCGGGACGATTTCCGGCTTCTCCACAAGGCAGAGGGCCGTGGCGAGACGCTGGAACAGGCGCAGCGGCTTCGACGCCGGGTTCACCTTGTTCTCAGACACGCTGGCTTCCCACTCCTTGTAGTCGAGCGTTCCGCCGTGCTTCACGACATCCGCCTCGGTGGCGGCGAGGATACCCATCGCTCCGCCCGAGACCTTCTCGGTGAACTGGGTCTTCTTGAAGCCCAGCACGGTGAGGTTGAGCGGGGCCGTTCCGGCAACAGCTCCCTTGGACGGGGAGTAGATGACGAGTGACTGCTTCAGCACGATTTCGCCGGGCGTGAAGATTTCGGACAGGTCGCCTACTTTCTGGACGATGTTGATTCGGGGGAGGATGATGTCCTCGAAGCCGATGTTCTGGTCGTCAAACACGATGGCCGGGGCGGAGGTGGATTGCACCTTCTGCTCGGGCGTAATCACCACGGCGGTCGTGGCCGAGGTCCCGCTGAGGGTGGCCGAGGTCCCGCTGAGGGTGGCCGGAATCTCGTGGGGAGTTGCGACGGCGGTCACGGAGTCGACGGCGGTCACGGAGTCGGCGTGCAGGTCGATGTAGGCTTCGGCGAGCTGGTCGATGACGGGGGTCTCTGTTTTTGCGAACGATACCTTCATACTTGTTTCTTTCTATTGGGGTTTGGTTATGGTTTTTAGGTTACTGGACATGGCAGAATACCACGCCGAGTAAACTTGTCAAATCACTTCGCGGCAATCTTTCCTTTGTCGGATTTCTTGCTCTGCCGAAGCGACGCGAAGGGGAGCCCCATTTCAACGGCTCCGGCCTCCAGAATCTTCGCCCCGAACAGGTCGGAGGTCTTCTCTTTCTGCCCGCGCGGGGCCGCCATCTCGATGAGCTCCTCACACCCGCCGAGCGGGATGTCGTAGAGGGCCTCGATGTCCTTGTGCATCTCCGGGGGAAGAAACGTCTTGGCGATATCGCCAATCATGCGAGGGTTGAGCACCTTGCGTTTCGTGGAGGAGACCAGCACGTAGCCCTCGGGCACGAAGTCCGGGTTCTCAATCGTCTTCTCGGTCGCCTGCCGACGGAAGGCTTCGGCCCACGTCTTCACGATATCCGCCAAACGGATGCCCATGTCAACGTCTTCGGGGTCGCTGATGGTCGTCGGGTTGACGTTCTCGGGAACGCTGAGCGGCTTGTACTTTTTCCCGAGTTGAATGACAAGGTTGGCCACCGCTGGACATTTTCCCACAAGGTTGCAGAAAAGGCAGGTGCCAACGTTGGGGTTGGCCATCGAAAAATCGTTGGGTCGGAGCGAGGCGTCAACTGCCCGGCCAACCACTGTTCGGATGCGAAGGTATAGCTCGTCGGTGTTCGACAGGTCGAATGTGTGCTCCGACAGTTCGTCGATGTGCGGCTGCATGAAGATGACCTTGCAGCGCATCAGGGTCGGGAACATCCGCTTCAGCCCGAGCATGTAGGCGATGCCTTGCAGGTTGGTGCTTGCCTCGGTGACCGCGTTCATCCCGAACTTCCAGTCGATGATGACGCCGTCCGTCTTGTCTGCCGAGAGGATTGCGTAGTCGAGGAAGCCTGCCGTCGTCCCGTCGAACACCTCGCGACGTGGAGCGCCCCGGAAGCCCGGGGAGACTTGGCCGTCGTCGGTGTGGATGTCGAACTGCTCGATTCGGGCCACGTCCACGACGATGACGTTGTCGTCCACCGGAAGGTAGACCTCTTGGAGGTGAATCCCGCCGGGGAAGTTCGCGGCCTGCTCCTCGGCGAATAGAATGCACTGCGCCACGGCGTCCGCGTGCTTGTCGGAGGCCCGGGCGTCGTCGGTGCGGCCCTCCACCATGTTGTGTTGAATGCTACCCGCCACCGCCGCTGCATTCGTCGAGTTGCGATTTTGATACTTCGGGCACGCCTCGCGGTTCTGCAACGAGGAGGGGCTGAAGGGGTGGTGGACCCGGGCTTCGTTTGGTATTTCAGTGTTCATAAATCAAAATAGGTGCCTGCGAAGGGAATTACACCCTTCACCGACCGCATCCGGGTGACGCAGTAGGACTCCTGCTCTACAGATGGTCCTCGGTCGGTAGCACTAGCTGCTGGCATAAAGGGACTGAGTTAGTTGAGCACCGCGCATCCACACACATTTGACGCCGGGCTTTGGCCAACTCAATCCAGAGCTAAAACTATACACCCTGCTCGCTGGCTGTCAACTGCTCCAGTGAATGTTTCTTCAACGGGATATTTGCCGACCAAAGGTCCCCATCATTAAGCACATCCATCTGGTCGAGCTTCTCGGCGAGCCGCTTGTGCAGCTTCTCTTCCACGGTGCCCGCCGCGAGGATGATGCGATAGAGGGAGGGCGACTTGCCACCAGCCCGGGGGAACCGACCGCAAAGCTGGCGGAACATGGAGGCGCTGTTGGGCAGGGAGACCGCCCCGAGGCGCGGGAACCGGCCCGTGAGGTCCTGCAAGGAGATGGAGACGCCGCCTGCTTGGTTGTTCAGGATGATGACCCGCTCCTCATCCGCCTGCACCCGGTCGATGATGGCCTGCCTGCGGGCGTGACCCGCTGCGCCGATTTGCGTCCCGTCAATGCGACAGTCGGTCTTCAGGCGTTTACACAGCGCCTCGATGGTCTGGGAAAAATTCACGAAGACCCCGATGGTGCGCCCGTTCTCAAGTCCGCTGCGTACGACCTCCTCGAAGAGCGGCACCTTCAGCAGCTCGATTTCCTGCTTCGCCCGGAGCACGCGGGTCAGCGGGTGCTCCAGATTCTTGTCCTGTAGCTTCCGCTCGTTGAGCTCTTGGACCGCGTCGTCCATCTCCGCGTAGAGTTCGTCGATGCGTCCGGACTCCTTGAGGTCGTACAGCTCGGCGGTTATCTGGACGGACGGGAACACGCCGGGCGGGAGGTCCGAGATACGGATGCGCGCCCCACGCTCGACGAACACCTCCTCATGCAGCTCCTGCATCTTGATTCGTCGGAAGTTGTCGTTGCCGGTGAAGGCCAGCCCCCCGAACGGGGACTTGCGGCAGCCCTTGCGGTTAGCCCACTGGTAGAAGCTGTTCTCGCGGCCAACGAGTTGGTGGAGCCCGAGCACGTAGCCGAGCCCCCGGAAGTTCAGCGGCGTGTCCGCCACCGTGGCCGAAAGCCCGAGCACCTTGATGCCCTGCCTCTTGGCGGCAACCAGCATGTCGGAGTTGAGAGAATCCATACCGCCGCAGCGGTGGACCTCGTCAAAAATAATGAACTTCACTGCCGGGTTCCAGAAAAACTTACCGTGCTCGTGAGCAACCGACTTTTCCCGGAGGCAGTGAATCCCGAGGTGATGGTGCGGGCAGCGGAAGGGCTCGTCGAGCTTCACCTTTAGTTGGCACTCGGTGCATTCGTAAAACCTTTCGGCCCTCTTTCGGGGGTTCTCCCATTCGCCGAACGGGGTTGTGCCCATCCTCAGCATCTCGTAGTTGAGCACATCGAACTCGGTGCCCATCGCTGCTGCCGCGCGGTTCCACGCAGTAATAGAAATCTGCGGGCACACGACCAGCGTCGGCAGCGCCAGAGAGCGCGCGATGCTCGTTGCCGTGAACGTCTTCCCGGTACCCATGTCGGAGCCGTCCAGAGCCGCCCCGGAGGTCTGGAGAAGCCCCAGCAGCCTCTGAGCTACTGGGACTTGATACGGGAGCATACCTGTAGGGTCAATTTCCACTTGCATACGCGCAGTCTGCCCGGTGCTTTGCGGCACATCCCGCATCGCCGGGGCACCAGCAGAAGCGAATCTCATATCGAACGCGGTTCCGCGTCTGTCGGAGGAACCGCTGCGTCCATTTCCGCTGGCGCTTGCGGGACCACCCATGCCGGAGCTCCGTAGGTCGGAACAAGAAGGCGACCTCGTGAGGGTAGCAAATCCAGTCGGGGTTGATTCTCATCGCGGGCGGTGGTGTTTGGACGGTCGGCAAACCGGTCGGGAGATTTGGCCTCGAACCGTTGCCAGCGAATTCTCAGACGGAATCTCCCGGAAGCACACGAGAAGGTTCCCCACCTCGTGATGCTCCGTCTGCTCCGGGAAGTCCTCCATCTTGATTTCCACGGTCCCGTTCCAGTTGTGCCCGGCGACCCGCCAAACGTATTTGGTCGAGAGCCGGGTCCAGCGGGAACCAATTTCAGGTTTTGTGGTTTTCATAGCTCGATACGGATAATCTGGAGCGTGTCTTCGTACAGGGCCGATTCAACCGGCGTCAGCGCGAGCGACTGCGGCTCGAACCAGAACCACTGGCCATCCTCGCGGAGGATAAGGTTTGTGACGTGATACTCGTGGCGGAGGTCGTGGTTGCCCGGGAAGATGTCGGACACATCGCCGTTGCATTTCACCCAGACTGTCGCAACCGCTATCGCGGCGGGCGCGTTCCCGTAACGGTTCCGGGACCAGACCGAGGCGTAGTGCATGAACTCGCGAGCGAAGTTGTCGCAGTCCCAACCGTCCTTCGTGAAGGAGATGAACTCCCGGCGCTTCTTGTAGAACTTCACGAGGTCCGCGATGTCCGCGCTACTCGGGACGATGTAGACGGAGTCGAGCGGAAGGTGGGACAGCTCCATCGGGGTTTTCTCCACCGGGCACCAGTCGAACTTCTGACACATGCTGACCAAGACCGGGATGCGAGTGAACGCACAGACCTTGCTGTAATCCGGCTTTGTCTTGGCGTCGCAGCTATGCGTGCCGAGCGCGACGAATCCAAGGGCAATGCAGATAGCGTCGAGGGCGAGAACGAGGTGGAATAGGCGTTTCATAGGGGAGATACTGTACCCGAAAGGAGGCCCTTGTCAAGGGGCGCGAGCTTCTGAAAAGCAGCACGAGAGAGGTCTATCTCGCGGTCCTTGAACCGACGATGGGGGCCTCTGTCGGTTATCGTGACGTCCACAGACTTCCCTCCATGGGTCACCCGGACCCGGGTGCCGAGCGGGAAATGCCAAGAGGCCGCCGTCAGCTTCGACGGGTCGAACGGCTTGCCGTTGGCCATCGGACGCCCGGCGAGCTCGTCTCCGTACCAACTGGCCTTTTGGGCGAGCAGCCCGAGAGTCGAGCAGAGCAGAAATATCGCGGTGAGTTTCATACCGACAGAACCCATTGGATTTCCGGGATGCGACAGACCTCTGCCCTATACCCTCTGAACCATTGCGAATCCGAGCTGCCCGGCGGGAGCTTGCCTTCCCGTATCGCCCGGCCCCGGAACTCCGCGAGCTCTCCCGAGAGACGCGCCCGGAGGAGGTAGAACCCCTCGTTCTCGAAGGCAAACGAGAACTTGTCGGGCCAGCAGAGGCGGGAGGGGAGCATCTTCCGGGCGCGTCTCTCGGGAGAGCTCGCGGAGTTGCGGATTTCGTCAGAGACGCCAGACGGGAAGGTGCCGCCGCCGATGACGTTGATGAAGGGGGAGTTGGCCGCGAGCTCTCCCGAGAGACGCGCCCGGAAGAGTGGGTTCTGGTTGTCAAGCTCCACCATCGAGCGGCTGTGGTGACGGACGAGAATTCCCGTCCGAATCATCCGGTCAACTACCGCGTCCCGGGGGGCGGCCTTGAAGTGGTTCGCCCACGTCAGCTTGCACATCCACTTCGCCGCGAACTGCGCCAGCTTCATGCTCCGTTCGGGGTGCCGGATTCCCTCGGGCCCGTCCACGTTCGGCAAGCCCCAGTAGCCGAGGTCGTGGGTGATGATTGCAACCCACTCGTAACGGTCAGGCCATTTTCCGTACAACATCTTCCACGCCTTGCCGACAACGTAGGGATGCCAGAGGAACTGATGGACCCCGAACAAAAGACTCTTGGTTCCGGTTTTCATTTCAAGGGAAGGTTCCACCGAAAGATGAAGGTGTCAAGGGTCTGGTGGAACTCTTCAAGGGTTCCCACGTTGTGGATGATGTCGTCGCAATCCCGGGAGGTGAACGTGACCGTCGGGTCCGCCGGAACGCCGGGCCGGTGAATCCAGATAATGTGGTCGAACAGTTGGGCGGCCCTCACGGCCTCCACCTCCACCTTGTCCCGGAGACCGGCGGTGACTTCACCCTGCTCCAGCACCCGGCGAGCTAGATAGCACTGGTCGGAGATGCGAAGCCTGTCGAGCTCGTCCTTCCAGAGCTGGCGACGGGTGTGGCGGGTCTCCCACGCAACCTGCGGATGGAGCCCGAGGAAGGAGGCCATGTGCGGCAGTGCCGCCCACGAGGTCGAGCCACCGTAGCGGAGCCGGGTGCGGGAGGCGACGTAGGCGGCTGCCTCGTCCTTCCCTGCCCGCCCCCAGCCAAGGAACAGGACGGTCGGCAGGCCGTTAGGATTCAATCTCTGAGACATAGCGGCGTTTCGGGTTTGGTTTCTGTGACGGAACGTGTGCTATCCAGCGGTAGCCGTCGGGCAGCACTGACGGGGGGCGGACCGTCCGGAAGCCCCGCGCCTCGTATTCAACGAGGGCGAGGTATTCCCGGCGGAATGAATCAAGAGGTAGGCCCACAGATTTGGTTGTCGTTGTGGATGTCGCTGGCGTGGCAGCAGGCTTCCGGGGTTGTTTGATACGACGACTTGCGGACCGGTTCAAAGGTGCGGACCTTGGTCCACGGAGCGACGAGGCGCAGCTTGAACTCTCCGGAGGCCCGGAACTCGGCGGTGAGGGGGGAGGTCTTGCAGAACTGGGTCTTCCCGCCAAAGGTGAAGCACTCATACCGATGGAGCGAGAAAAAGGAGGCCCAGATACAAGGGCGCTTGCGGGAGGGTG
>Ga0315274_10005202_pt1 | contig 19026 bp, 11 predicted proteins | sample YL17G02_20_MG_FD_203700 | JGI IMG/M metagenome (GOLD analysis project Ga0315274, IMG submission 203700) | Sediment microbial communities from Yellowstone Lake, YNP, Wyoming, USA - YL17G02_20 | ecosystem: Environmental > Aquatic > Freshwater > Lake > Sediment | place: USA: Wyoming | collected... | reverse complement strand
GCGTTGATCCAGTTCACCGGCTCCTCTGATGCCCCCGCCAGCAGACCCACCAGCGTCGAGGACACGATCAGGTCCAGGCGCTGACCCGCCGCACCGCCCCGCGCAGACGGGGCCGCGTCGCCCGCGCACGCCACTTCCAGGCTTTGCAGGTGGTTGCCCGCAAGCTGCGCGTAAAAGCTGCCCAGGCGCTGCGCCAGGTCCAGGTAGGGCCCCAGCGTCTCCAGCTCTTCGGCGGGGAGCGCAGGCGCGTTGACCGGGTAGCGCGGCATGCGTCCCGCCAGCACGTCCAGCACCTGCTGCGCCACCTCGATAGCCGTGTCGCGCTGCGCCTCGGCGGTCGATCCGGCCACATGCGGAGTCAGCACCACGTTGTCACAGCCCAAGAGCGGGCTGTCGCGCGGCGGCTCGTGCGCAAACACGTCCAGCGCCGCGCCCGCCAGGCAACCCTCACGCAGGGCCTGCGCCAGCGCTGCCTCGTCGACCAGACCGCCGCGCGCGCAGTTGATTACGTAGGCGGTGGGCTTCATCAGATCCAACTCGCGCGTCCCCAGCAGCCCGCGCGTCTTTTCGCTGTCGGGCAGGTGCAGCGACACGAAATCTGACGTGCGCAGCAGCTCTTCCCACGGCACCCATTGCGCTCCCACCTGGGCAGCACGCTCTGGCGTCACAAAGGGATCGTAGGCCAGGACCTTCATCTCCAGTCCCAGGGCACGCCGCGCCACCGCCGTGCCCACGCGCCCCAGGCCGACCAGCCCCAGCACCTTGCCGCGCACCTGCAGGCCCTCGCCGGCCTGCTTCTCCCAGCGTCCTTGATGCAGCGCCGCGTCGCAGCGCGGGATGTGGCGCACCAGCGCTAGCAGCAGCCCGATGGTGTACTCGGCCACAGCCACGGTGTTGCCGTAGGGCGCATTGACCACCACGACTCCGCGACGCGTAGCCGCCTCCAGGTCGATGTTGTCCACGCCGGTGCCCGCACGCCCGATCACGGCCAGGCGTGGGGCGGCCGCGATGACCGCCTCGGTGACGCGCGTTTTGCTGCGCACCACCAGACCATCGCAAGCCGCAACCGCCTGCAGCAGGGTCACCGCGGTGAGATCGGTCCTGAGGTCCACGTCGGCCTGTTCGCGCAGTAGCCGCAGGCCTTCCTCCGCCAGAGGCTCCGTCACCAGAATCCTAGGCATGGCCCGCCTCCTTGCCCAGCTCTGCGGCCAGAGCTGCGAGCACTTCATCGATGTCCTCGACGCGGCAGTAGCCGAGGTGTGCGATGCGCAACACGCGGTCCTTGAGGATGCCCATGCCCGCCGAGACGGCCACGCCATGCTTGGCCAACAGGCGGCGCTTGACGTCCACCGCCGAGACGCCCTTGGCCATGCAGACGGCGGTCACCGTAGGCGAAGCGCAGGCGTCTGCCGCGAGCAGTCCCAGCCCCAGACTGCGCACGCCAGTGCGCAGCCGCTGTGCCAGGGCGCGATGACGGGCCGCGATGGTGGGCAGGCCTTCCAATGCCATGCCGGCCAGCGCCACGCGCAGGCCGCACAGCACCGACACGGCCGGCGTAAAGGGCGTCTGCCCCCTCTGGGCGAACGCGCGCGCCTGCGCCAGGTCCCAGTACAAGCGCGGGCAGCGCGCCTCGGGCATACGCTCCCAGGCGCGCGGTCCCACACCCAGAAAGGCCAGGCCGGGCGACGCCATCCACGCCTTCTGCGAGGCCGAGATGACCAGGTCACAGCCCCAGTCGTCCATCGGCAGCTCCACCGCCCCAAGGGAACTGACGGCGTCCACCAGCCACAGCGGCCGCTGGCTACCCATGCCACGCAACACCTCCGCGACGGGCTTCAGGTCGTTCAGCACGCCCGTCGAGGTCTCGTTGTGAGTCGTCAGCAGCAGGCGCACGCCGGGGTTGTTACGCAACGCCCGCGCCACAGCGTCTGGATCGAGGGCCTCTCCCCACGGCGAGTCCAGCGGGATCACGTGCGCGCCAAAGGCCCGCGCGATCTGTGCAAAACGCTCTCCAAACGCTCCGACGGAGCCCGCCAGGACTGGGTCGCCCGGCGACAGGACGTTCACCAGCGCTGCCTCCAGGCCCCCGGTGCCAGAGGCGGTCAGCACCAGCACATCGGAGTTGGTCTGGAAAAAGGCGCGCAGGTGCTGCGTCACCTCACGCAGGAGCGCCGCGAACTCGGTGCCGCGGTGGTCGATCATTTCCTGCCCTTGCGCCTGCCGCACGCTCTGCGGCAGGGGCGTCGGGCCGGGTATGCGTAGGTTCATGCACGTCCTCCCGTGATTGTCGTCCTGAGCCGCTGCACGGCTGGCCCGCAGTGCAACTGCGGGGGGGAACGGCGGGGCGACGAAGCTAGACTACCTTGGGAAGTTGGGACAAAGCCCGCGCAACCTCGCTCTCCGGGTACTCATAGTCCACCAGATCGCCGCTCAGGTACGAATCGTAGGCGGAGAGGTCAAAGTGACCGTGGCCGCTCAAGTTGAACAGGATGACCTTGCGCTCGCCGGTTTCCTTGCAGCGCAGCGCCTCGTCGATAGCTGCGCGGATGGCGTGGGCCGACTCGGGCGCGGGCACGATGCCCTCGCTGCGCGCGAATTGCACCGCCGCGGCAAAGACCGGGTTCTGCGGGTAGGCCACGGCCTCGATGTGCCCGTCGCGCACCAGCGCCGACACCAGCGACGCCATGCCGTGGTAGCGCAACCCACCGGCGTGGATGCCCGCGGGGATGAACGAGTGCCCCAGGGTGTGCATCTTGGTGACCGGCGCGATCTTGGCCGTGTCGCCATAGTCGTAGGCGTAGACGCCCCTGGTCAGCGAGGGGCAGGCCGCCGGTTCGACCGCCAGGAAGCGCGTCTTGGCGCCTTCCTTGAGTCTGCGGCGCAGGAACGGGAAGGAAAGCCCGGAGAAATTGGAGCCACCGCCCACGCAGCCGATCACGACGTCCGGTTCCTCGCCCGCCAGCTCCATCTGTTCCAGAGCCTCCTGCCCGATCACGGTCTGGTGCAGCAGCACGTGGTTGAGCACGCTGCCCAGCGAGTACTTGGTGTCTTCATGGCTGGCGGCCACTTCGACCGCCTCGCTGATGGCGATGCCCAGCGAGCCCAGGGAGTCAGGGTGCTCGGCGAGGATGGTGCGGCCTGCCGCCGTCTCTGTGCTGGGGCTGGACGTGACGGAGGCCCCGTAGAGCTGCATCAGCGAGCGGCGGTAGGGCTTTTGCTCGTAGCTGACCTTGACCATGTAGACCTTGCACTCCAGCCCAAACATGTTGCAGGCCATCGACAGCGCGCTGCCCCATTGCCCCGCGCCGGTCTCGGTAGTCAGCCGCCGCACACCGGCCTGCTTGTTGTAGAATGCCTGCGCCACTGCAGTATTCGGTTTGTGACTGCCCGAGGGGCTTACGCTTTCGTTCTTGTAGTAGATGTGCGCCGGGGTGTCCAGCGCCTGCTCAAGACGTCGCGCGCGCACCAGCGGCGTGGGCCTCCACAGGCGCAGAATCTGGCGCACCTCGTCCGGAATCTCGATGAAGCGCTCGGTGCTGACTTCCTGGGCGATCAACGCCATGGGGAATAGCGGGGCCAGGTCTTGCGGCCCGACCGGCTGCAGGGTGACCGGGTGCAGCACCGGCGGCAGCGGCACCGATAGATCGGCCGCGATGTTGTACCACTCCTTGGGCAAGCGCGTCTCATCCAAAACAAACTTGTACGTCTCCATCTCAACATCCCTCCCGATAGTCAATGCTCAATAACCAGTTGCCAATGCCCAATTGCTTATGTCAAAATCTTCATTTTTCATTCTCCATTTCTCCAATTCCCATCGCCCTCCTCACTTCATATATTGTCGCCTGCGCCAGCGGTCGTGCGCGGCGGGCGCCGTCGCGCAGCACGTCTCGTACGTCATTCAGGTGGGCCACCAGCTCACGCCGCCGCTCGCGTACAGGTGCCAGGCTGGCGCTGATCTCGCGTGCCAGGCGCGACTTGCACTCCAGGCAGCCAATCTGGGCCGCGCTGCACGCCCCGGAGAGCTCCGCCAGCTCCGCGACGGGTGTGTACAGACCGTGCAGCGTGTAGACGTTGCAGCGAGTTGGCTCACCCGGGTCGTTGCGGCGCTGTCGCGCCGGATCGGTCACGGCGCGAGCCAGCTTGTCAGCGATGACTTCAGGCTCGTCGCTGAGCGCGATGAAGCTGCCAGGAACGCTCTTGGCCATGGCACCCGCGCCTAACAGGCTGGGTACCACCGCGCCACTCGTCAAGTACGCCTGTGGCTCCGGGAAGAGCGGCGCAAAGGCGCGGTTGAACGCGCGCGCCACCTCGCGCGTCAGCTCGATGTGCGGAAGCTGGTCCTTGCCTACCGGCACCAACTCGGCCCGGTACAGCAGGATGTCGGCCGCCATCAGCACCGGATAGGCCAGTAGCCCGAGCCCGGCCACGCCATGCCGCGCCAGCTTGTCCTTGTAGGTAGGCAACTGCGCCAGCTTGTTGACAGTGGTCTGGCAACCCAACAGGTATGCCAGCTCGACGTGCTCGCGCACGTCCGACTGCCGCAGCAGGATCGAGCGCTGCGGGTCGATGCCCGCCGCCAGGTAGTCCAGTGCCACGCTGAGCACGCGTTGTGGCAAGAGCCGCGCTTCGTATGGCAGCGTGATGGCGTGCAGGTCGACCACGGCAAAGATGCAGTCATGCTCGCGCTGCAGGTCCAGCATGCCCAGCATCGCCCCCAGGTAGTTTCCCAGGTGCACTCCGTCACCAGTAGGCTGAATTCCAGAGAAGACCCGTACCATGATTGACCTCCGCTCAGGACGGCAGGTGGCAGGCGGCAATCTCCGGCTTCCCGCCTAGTCCCGCCGTGTTTCCGATCTGTCTCAGCCCGCACATACTGCCAACCGCAGGGAAACAAAAAGCCTCCCGTCCCCGAAAAACCAGGGACGGGAGGCCATGAAAGGTCACCCGTGGTGCCACCCCAATTAGGCTGACGCTTCGTGCCCCAGAAACGAAAAACCCGCCCGTGACGGCGGATACGTGACCCCAGAGGCCAGCCTCACTCATTGCAGGTACGGGACGGGCAGTAGCCCGGTCCGATACCCTCAGCCTTGATAACGGTGGCGACTCCGGCACAGGCTACTGGGCCAATGGCCGTTTGCCCTGCAACTCCCAAGCCCATTCAGCGTTCGCCTCGGTACCGGGCTCGCACCGATCACCCGGCTCTCTGAACCTCAACCGCAACGCTTACTAGTCTTGTTCGCAGTCTTTGCTGCTCAGGTTGGACGAGAATATAGCACAGAGTCGCGATCCTGTCAAATCGCCGTGTCCAAGGTCATCCGCATCGAGCGCACCCTGCGGTGGGGTCAGCTCAGAGCCAACGGGTCCTTGACCGTGCCGATGAGGGATAGGGCGGCGAGCGCACAGGCTAGGCTGAAGACCACGATCCCCTCCAGCCCCCAGCGTTGCACGATCAAGCCTCCCGCCATCAGTGCAAAGCTCACCACGCCCAGTGCCGTGTTGATCACACCGAGGTAGAGCGCCCGCTCCGGGCCTGGAGCCAGATCCAGGGTCAGGCTGACACATCCGATGTCCGTCCCCGCAGTGGCCGCGCCCAGCAGCAAGAAGACAATCGCGAAAGCGGTATAGGATAGGCGGGCTCCCAGCAGCAGCGTCAGCGTCGGCGCGGCCAGTTGCAGCGCGCCCGCCACCAGCAACAGCCGGCGGTTGCCGTGCCGATCGCTCAGGCGGCCCCATGGCAAGGTCGAACCTACCAGCCCCAGGGTGTACGCTCCCAGGTAGGTGCCGGCCATGGGGGTAGGCGCGCCTAGCCGCTGCCTGGCGAACACGCTGTAAAAGGGCGCGGCCACCCCGATGCTGAGCACCAGGGCGCGACCCAACACAAAGCGCGCAAAGTTGCGGTCGCGTCGCAGCAGGTCCAAGACGGCCCTCCAGTCCACGCTCGCTCCCGCCAGCCCATCTTTGGCGGGCTCCTCTGGCTCGACGAGCTGCGCAAAGCTGGCATAACAGGCCAGCACCGCCGCGCCCGCCAGCGCGAAAAGCCAGCCGAAGTTCAGCGGGAAAGGCAGGCCGTGCCGCTCGTCCAGGAGATAGCGCGCCAGTGCGCTGCCCCCCAAGGCGAGCAGGCCGCCCGTAAAATCGCGCCAGGCGAAGAAGGACCCGCGCCGGTTGGCGGGCACCGCCTTACCCACTACGTCCATGAATGGCAGCCCAGCAATCCCGCAAACAAAGCAGAAGGCGGTAAAGAGCAGCAGGAAGCCCGCCAACAGCAACGGTGGGTTGCGGTCTCGCAGCAAGAACACCAGCGCAGTGAGCGCGACCCACAGGATGACGCGCACCCAGGAGGCGGCCACGTACAGGGGCAACTTGCGCGGCCTGCCTCGCACCCAGCGCAGGATCAAGAGCTGGGGCAGGAACCAGCCCCCGTTGGAGATGGGCAGCAGCAGGCCGATCACCACAGGAGGCGCGCCGAGCTGGCTCACGAACCACGTCAGAATGAGCGCAGGGTCCGTCAGCGACGAGAAAAGGCGCGCCAGCGCGCCATTGGCGGTGCCAAAGACCAGATTGTGCCGCAACTGACGGGGTGCAAGGTTGTTGGCTGGATCGATCAAGCGGCGCTCTCTCGAGTGTGATTTGTGGGTGCGCGCTCCCGCAGGGGATTGTCGCGCCAGCTCAGCGGCTCGCCCGTGCCGCCGTTCTGCACGAGCACGATCTCAGCCAGGATGCTCAGCGCGATCTCGGCGGGGGTTCGACCACCCGTGCGCAGGCCGACGGGTGCATAGACTTTCGCCAGCTTGGCCTCCGGGACGCCCTCACCCAGCAGACGTTCGAATACCGTGCGCACTTTTCTGCGGCTGCCGATCATGCCGATGTAGGCAGCGGGCGTGTCCAGAAGCTGCCGCAGCACCAGGTGGTCGTACTCGTGCCCACGCGTCACGATTACGGCATAGGTCTGTTCTGTGATCTTGACTCTCTGGATCAGTTGGTCAAAAGCGATCGCCAACAACTCATCGGCGTGGGGAAAGCGCGCGCGTTCCACGAATTCGGGGCGGTCGTCTACGACTACAATGCGAAAGCCCAGCACGTGGCCCAGCTCGGCCAGGGGCTGTGATACGTGCCCGCCCCCGGCGATGAGCAGCGTCGAGCGCAGTTGCAGCACCTCGATGAAGACGCGCGCTTCGCCGCCACACACGCCCAGGGCCGCACCGCCCCGCGCAGACGGGGCCGCACCGCCCCGCGCAGACGGGCCGGCCTCATCCTGCGCGCGCAGAGAGTAGGTGGTGACGCGCGACGCTCCACTCTCCAGAGCCTGGCGGCCATCTGCCAGCGCTGCCGCCTCTAGTGCGCCGCCGCCAATCGTGCCCACTGTGGATCCGTCGGCGCGCAGCAGCATCTTGGCCCCCACGCCACGTGGCGTCGAGCCGTTGACCTCGATCACCGTCAATGCGCACGCCGGCTGGTTTTCGCGGATGGCTTCGAGTATGGCTTCGTAGACCTGTTCGTTCTCCTGCATGTTGGGCTCCCCCGCTGTCCGTATTGGCAGGGATTATAGCCCAAGCGTTGGCGCAGGTCAACGCATGCGGTCGCAGCCTTTACCCTTCAGCTTGCGTTCAGGGCCGTCTGTAGGTCACGACGAGTCTGGGGCGCAGTCCCAGATTGCCGTGCTGCGCGCTGGCGAACTGGAACGAGGCCGTAGAAGGCGCCGCGCGCAGCAGCACGCCGTGGTTGGCCAGGCTGCCGTTGACCCAGCCCCGCACCGCGGCAGTCACGTCCAGGGTGTACCAGCGGTTGATGCCACCGGCAGTCACGCTACTCTCGGCGCTGGCGCTGCGGTCGGTCGTGGTGTCGTTGCACCCAGGCAGGCGCCAGGCACTGCCGCCGCGCGCCTGGTTCCAGGTGGCCTCGCAGGCGCTGGTGTCGCGCAGCACGCGGTATGCGCCCAGGCTCATGCTACTTCCGGCCCAACCCACGGCGTAGAGCTGCAGACGGGCTTGCGTCACCACCGCGTCCGTCGGGATCAAGGACAGGTCGAAGCGCATTAGCCCGGCGTTCTGCTGCTTATAGCCCACCTTGACCTGTTCGCTTGCGCAGTAGTTGCTGCTGGCAGCGTACTGGAAGACGTAGGTGTCATCGCAGCCGGAGTAGCCGTCGCTGCCCTGCTGCAGCGTGATCGTCGTCTCGGCGCCAGATGGCGTGGGCGAGGTGGTCGGGGTAGGCGTCGACGTCTGGGTGGGCGTCGGAGCGCCTGAGCCGGACTTCCAGCGATGGTAGAACACGTTGAGCAGTGGCACGAACTCGATGCTGGCCTTCTGGCCGCCCGCTGGCGTGGGGTGGCTGTCGTCGGCACTGCTGCCATAAGAGCAGTAGTTATTGGCCACGCTCTGGGTGTGCTCGATGGCGTTGTTGCGCCAGCGGTGGTGATTGCCCGTGCCAGAGCCGGCGTCGTGCGTGTTGGCGTTGCCACCGTTCGAGGTCAGCACCGTGAAGAAATCAAACACCGCCACGTTGCGGTAGGGGTAGCCCGCCAGCCAGTCGTTGACCAGCCAGTTGTTCAAGGCGCGCGCGTTGGCCGCCTGTTGCGCGTTGGTCTGGCTCTGCACCAGCGGCGGCGCGGTAATGACGATGAACAGCTTGTCCTGGCGCGTGGCAAAGTAGGTCAACAGGTCGTTGTAGATGCCCTTGGCATTGCCCACCGTCAGCGGCCCGCTGTTGCCACGCAGCGGGTTCTCGCCCACCGTGGGCGCATCGGTGGGGTTGCCATCTACTGCCGAGTTGGGGAAGCAGGACTTGAACAGGACGATCTCGTTCTCCCCGCCCGGGTCAGAGGCAAGGCGCGAGTACGACGAGTGCTGCCCGGACTCGGCATAGAGCGCGGCCGTGTACGTGTCGCGGCTAGGGCCCACGAACCACAGCCACCAGTGGCCGATGTCCGTGCTGTTGCCGATGCCGTCCGGTCCCCAGCCATAGTTGGTGTCGCTGACAAAACAGTTGTTGTCGCGCAGTGCGATGCCCAGCCGCCCGCTGCCATCGGCCAACCAGTTTTCTCCGGTGGAGTGGTGGATGAAGATCAGCTTGACCGCTGCAGCGGGTGGGTTCGGGTCATCTGGGCCGCTAGGCGTGCGCGTCGCCGTCGCGGTACGCGTCGCTGTCGGCGTGGCAGTGCGGGTTGGCGTCTGGGTGGGCGTGCTTGTGGCGGTTGCCGGCGCAGTGGGGGTGTGCGTGAGCGTCGGGCCGCCGCTGGTGGTGGCCGTGGGCGTCGGCGAAGCCGTCCCCGGAGGGGTGGGCGTGCTCACACCGCCGCTGCGATAGGTGACTATCAGCCGGGGACGAAGTTGAGGCGCGCCGGACTCGGCGCTGGTCAGATTGAAGGAGCCGGTCGTCGAGGCAGTCTGGCGCAGCAGCAGGCCGTAGTTGGACGCGCTGCCGTTGACCCAGTCCTGCACCAGGCCGGTGAGACTGAAGGCGTACCATTTTCCGATGCCATTGGTGGTCACGGTGGCCTCAGCTGTCGCGCTCCGGTCGCTGCTGGTGTCGTTGCAGCCCGGCAGGGCCCACGGGTTGCCGCTGGCGGCCTGGTTCCAGGTCGCCTGGCACAGGTCCGTGCCGCGCAACACGCGGTAGACGCCCAGGGTCACGTTCGAGCCGCCCCAGCCGGTGGCGTAGAGCTGCAGGCTGGCCTGCGTGACCGTGCAGCCGCCCGGAATGCCTCCCAGGTCAAAGCGCAGCAGCGCCGCATTCTGCTGCTTGTAGCCCACTTTGAGCGCATCCTGCGCACAGTAGTTGCTGCTGGCGGCATACTGATACAAGTAGGTGTCTGCCGCGCCGGCATAGCCGTTGTTGCCTTGCTGCAGCGTGACGGTGGTCTCCGCAGCGGGCATGGTCGCCGTCTGGGTCGGGGTGCGCGTGGCGGTTGAGCCAGGCACAACCGTCGCTGTGGCTGTTGGGGTGGACGTGCGGGTCGGTGTCGAGGTCGGCGTGGTCACGCCGGTCGGGGTGGCTGTGCCCGGCGTTCCGGTGTGATAGCAGATTTCCAGCTTGGGACGCTCGGAAATCGTCCCGTATTCGCTGGCATAGTAGGTGGCTGAGCCGCTGCTGGCGGGGTCGTCCAGCAGCAGGCCATAGTTGTCGTACGTGCCGCTGAGCCAGCCTCGCACCAACGCCGTGACGTCGGCCGTGCGCCAACCAGAGGCCGTTCCGAAGGAGCAGACCGGCGAGGCCACGTACGCGTTGCCAAAGCTGTTCCAGGTCACGCCGCTCTCGCTCCAGGCGCTGGTGATGCGATGGACGTTGACCGTGTGGCCTGCGTCGCCCGAGTAGAGGTAGATGGACAAGGTGGCCGAGTCCACCATCGCGCCCGAGGGAATGCCCGACAGGTCAAAGCGTAGCAGGCTGCGCTTTCGTCCGTCGCCGGCGATGCCCGTGTAGAGGTTCTCCCAGTTGCCGGTATAGTCGGGCGAGCTAGCCCAGACGTAGGCGTCCGCGACGCTTCCGTTGGTGCCCCGCTGGATGGTGGCGCAATCCGAGCCAGGGCTAGCCGTTTGCGTGGGCGTTGCCGCGCTGGAGGTCGCTGTCGATGTGGGTGTGGGCGTCACCTCGCCCGCCGCGCGGTAGGTGATGACCAACCTGGGCCTCAGGCCAGCGTTGCCATGCTCGGCACTGGCGAACTGGAAGTTGAAGGCGCTGTAGGTCGCGCGCAGCAGCACACCCAAGTTGGTCGCCGGAGTGCTGACCCAGCCCTGCGCGATGGCGCTCAGGTCGAAATCGTACCATTTGTTGAGACCGCTCGTGGTGACGTTGCTTTCGGCCACGGCCCGCCGGTCGACGTTAGTGTCGTTGGCACCGGGCAGGCCCCAGGCCGAAGCGCTGGCCGCCTGGTTCCAGGTTGCCTCGCAGGCACTGAACGGACGCAGTAAGCCGTAGGCGCCCAGGGTGATGTTGGTTCCACCCCAGCCAGTGGCGTAGAGCTGTAGCGTGGCCTGCTCCACCAGCGCGTCGCTGGGTATGCTGCTCAAATCAAAGCGCAGCAGCCCGGCGTACTGCTGCTTGTAGCCCACCTTGAGCCCGTCTTGGGTGCAGTAGTTGCTGCCGGGCGCGTACTGGTAGACGTAGGTGTCCTGGCAGCCCGCGTACCCGTCGCTGGCTTGCTGCAGTGTGATGGTCTGCTCGGCAGCGCGCACGGTCGGCGTCGGCGTCACCTCCAGACTGACGTACTGGTAGGCACCCATGTCCGGCGTGGCACCACGCGAGCGGCCTTGCAGGTCATCCGCGGGCGCTCCGTCGGCGCTGCCCTGCCCGATGGCCGGGCTGCCGGCCTGCAGGTGATAGTCGCCATCCTGGCCCCAGGCGGGCGCTACAAAGCGCGGGTCGCCGTAAAGGTTGCCGCTGCCCAGCGATGACAGGTTAGCTGAGGTGTAGGTCGTCGCGCCATGATCGAGCACGTGGTCGGTGTTGGGCAGGTAGAACAGGTTGTGATCGGCCATGAGGGTGCTGGCCGCGCCCACAAAAAGCGGCGAGTTGGGCCCCGCGCCGCGGAAGACGTTGTTGCGCAGCAGGATGCCCACTGCCGTGGCGGGCGTGTCGTACTGCGCGTGCAGCAGATAGTTGCCGCCCAGCGCATCGTCCACCGAGCAGTTGACGATCTCGAACGTGGCTCCCACGCGCTGCGTGCCGATCACGATGGCCGACCAGGGCGTCGTCTGCAGATCGCCATCTCCGCGCCCATAGATCAGCGTGTTTTCGACCCGGCAGCCGCCGTCCCATAGCTTGACCCCGTCGCAGGAGTTGTTGGCCACGACGCAGCGCCGAATCGTCGTGTTGGCGGCCTTGCTGTCCAGTCCGTCGCCATAGTTGTGCTCGGCCACCGTGTCCACGATCTCGATGGGCCCCTGCGAAGGTTCAACCCCGAACCCATCCGGACGGTCGTAGGGCCGGTTGGTGCCGTCACCGCCCTGATAGTAGTGCCCACCCCAAGAAAGGCGGCAGCCCTGCACGCGCACGTTGCGCCAGCCTCCTTGTTGCGCCGCCGGCCCGCCCAGCGCTCCAAAGCCACAGAACTCCATGCGGCAGTTTAGAACCTGCAGGTCCTCCACGTCCTGAAAGTCCATCGCTCCTTCGTCGATGTGGTGGATGTAGAGATCCTTGAGCACGACGTGGCTGACCGGCGCGCCCGAGCCGGCGATCCCGGTGCGAAAATACACGCCCTCGCCGCTGGCCAGATCATCGTGCGTGATTTCGAGGTTCTCGAGGCGCACGTAGCTGGCACCGGCCAGAATGACCGCCGAGAAGAGGTTGTCGCGGCCTGCCAGCACCGGCCGGTTGCCGTCCTCGCCCTTGATCGTGATCCAGGCATCCGCGCGGCCTGACGGAGGAGAGATGATGTCGTCGTCGAACGCGCTCATGACGTATCGCCCGCCCAGGATGACAAGGGTGTCGCCAGGCTGCAACTGGCGCGCGCCGTAACCCGGTGAAGCCCAGGGTGCACTGCGTGTGCCCGGGTTGGAGTCACTGCCACCCGGGCCGACGTAGAAGGTCCGCCCGCCCGAGGCAGAGACCGCGCCCACCAGACGGATCTCGTCAATCCACAGCGGCGTAGACGCATCGCCGTTGCGGTCCTGGATGTTGATGCGCGTGACCATGCGCGCAGCCGCGCCCAGATCGCTCAAAGGGATGCGCACGCGCTTCCAGGCCCCGGCCACAATTGTGCCGGCCTCCACGAAGCGACAGTCCTCCACCACACGCTGGGTCAATTCCTGGTCGTTCTCGTCGCTCAGGCTCAGCCACAACTGGGTGCCCCCCTGCGACTGGCGGCGTGCGTAGAACTCGAGCCAGTTGTACGGCTCGGTCGAAAACGGCTCGTGCCACAGCGAGAGCCCGCCCCAGGCCTGCAACGTAACGGAGATGCCACGCGTGCCGCTGTACGCCGCGACGCCAGAGGACAGGTTGCGTCGCACGCCCCACGACCAGTCTTCCCAGCCCGTGACCAGCGCGTCGCCGTAGGCGGGCAGCACGCGGCTGCTGTCGGTAGGCGGAGTCGGCGTGACGGTCGGGCGCGACGACGTGCTGTACCATGCTCGCAAGACGTCCTCCGCGGGCTTGTCATGCGGGCTGTAGCCCTGGTCGCACGCTCCGCCTTCGACGGAGTCCGTGCCCCACGCCCACCAGAAGATGCCTGCACACCAGGGCTGGCTGTAGACGCTTTCCAGCGCTGCCTGGTAGCAGTTGGCCTGCTCCTGCAGGTCTACGGTGCCGTCAAGTTGCCAGTCCCAGGGGTGCTCGTTGGCCCCGTCCTGGCTGCGATAGCCGATCTCGGTCAGGATGACCGGCTTGTCCCAGGTGGAGGCGAGGTTGGCCAGGGTCGTGGCGTGCGGCGCCCAGGCTGCCTTGAGCTCCGCCAGGGTCGGGTTGTTCTGATCAGTGAGCGGGTAGTAGGCGTCGACCCCGATGTAGTCCAGAGCGTCCCACCAGGTGATGCTGGTCTCCTCACCGCTGTGGTTGGCGGCGTAGGTGAGCGGCCCGTGGTAGAGCGCGCGCACAGCGCTGATCACGGCGCGCCAGCTGCTGGCGCGGTGCGCCGTGGTCACCAGCTCGCAGCCCACCGAGAACTGCTCGACTCCGTTTTGTTCGGCCAGCGTGGCATAGTGCTCGATGAAGCTGCGGTAGGATGCAAACCAGGCCGTCCACTGCGTTTCGCTAAAGTCCAGACCGATCTCGCCCCGCCAGTGGCTCGCGAGATCTGCCGGATCGACGTGCGGCTTGAGCATGACCTTGAGGCCGCGGCTGTGAGCCAGCGCAATGACGTGCGCCAGGTCAGCGTCAGTGGGCGTGGCCGTGGAAGTGTAGACCGCGGTCGAGTCGATCCCATCCTGGTAGCCAGTCACGATCAGGCTGATCCAGTCCGCGCCCGTGGCCGCCAAGTGCGAGACGGACAAGTCGGCGTCGGGCTGCGAATACAACCCCGACCACCAGGCGGCAAAGGACATGCCCTTTTGCTTCGCAGCCAGCGCCGACGCACCCGGTCTCGCCAGAGCCACCAGGCACAGGCTCAGGCTGGTCGCGATCGCGATCCAGGCCATGCGCCGTGCAGTCATCTTGCTTCTCCTTGGGCTCACGCCAGACACCCGACGCAAGCAGGCGGATCCATCCCGGGGCGCGCCACCAGCGGTGCGCTGCCCCTGCTATCAGGAGGCGCCTGGCGTGCCGGTCCTGAAGCCATTATAGCACAGCGCCCGCCCAATGGGATGAAACCCGCGTAAAACTATCAGCCCACGATGAGCACGACCGAGCCGCGCACTTGGCTGTGCTTCAGGCGCAACAGCGCTTCGTTCGCCTTCGCCAGCGGGACAGCTTCCACTTGGGCGTGCAGCGGGATCTCCGCCGCCAGACGCAGGAACTCGTGCGCGTCCCGTCGGGTAAAGTTGGCCACGCTGCGCAGGGTGCGCTCGCCGTAGACCCATTCGTAGCGCAGTCCGGGGATGGGGCTCATGTAGACCGCGTTGATCGCCAGGGTGCCGCCGGGCCGCAAGTGCTGCAAGGCAAGCGGCACCAGCCGCCCCGCCGGGGCGAAGATCACGGACGCGTCAAGCGGCGCAGGCGGCACCTCTTCAGCGCATCCGGTCCAGGCCGCGCCCATTTCTTCAGCCAGTCGGCGGTGCTCCTCACCTCGACTGAACACGTACACCTCGCAACCCCAGTGCCGTGCCAACTGGATCGCCAGGTGGGCACTGGCCCCGAAACCGTACAAACCGAGGCGCTGCCCAGGCCGGACCTCGCTCAGGCACAACGCACGATAGCCGATGATGCCCGCGCACAGCAGTGGTGCGGCCTGCACATCCTCAAAACACTCTGGCAGGGGGTACGCAAAGCGCTCATCGACCACACAGTACTCGGCGTAGCCCCCGTCGACGTGCAAACCGGTAAAGCGCGCCTGGGGACACAGGTTCTCCAGCCCCCGTCGACAGAAATCGCATTCGCCACACGCCCATCCCAGCCAGCCGACGCCGACGCGCCGTCCGGCGGCAAAGCGCGACGTACCCGCTCCCAGAGCATCGACCAGCCCCACAATCTGGTGCCCCGGAATGAGCGGCAGGCGCGGCGCAACCAGCTCACCCTCCACCGTGTGCAGGTCGGTGTGGCAGACTCCGCAAGCGCGCACTCGCAGCCGAACCTGGCCCGGGCCAGGTTCTGGCTGAGCCACGTCAGCCCACTCCAGCGGCCGCTCCTCCACGGGCGCGCTCGACCGCAACCGCATCGCTTTCATCCGTTTATGTCTCCATAAGCTTGTCTAGGTGCCGGGAAGCAAGCTCTCCGCTTGCCTCAATGGTGCGCTGGTGGTATCATACGCCCAAACCGTGGAGACGCCAACATGACCTACATCACTATCGTTCGGCACGGCACGACCGAGTGGATGGAACAGGGCCTGCTGCACGGCCGGCTCGACAGCAAGCTCAGTTCACGTGGGCTGCAGGAAGCGCACTGCGTAGCCGCACGATTGCGCGGCCAGCACTTTGACGCTTTCTATAGCAGCCCGGCCGGACGCGCCATCGAAACCGCCAACATTATCGCGTCCGAGATTGGCATGCACCCTCTGCCGCTCGAAGGGCTGCGCGAGATCGACTTTGGCCCGATGGAGGGCAAACGCATGAGCCCGCAGCCAGGCGGCGGATTGCCGGCCTGGCTGCGACTGCGCTGGACTCTGCTGGCGCCTGTCTTCCGACTCACCTCCGAGTCACGCCAAGCGGTGGGCAGGCGCGTGGTCCAGGCGCTGACGTGGATCGCGCGTCAGCATCCGGACGGGCACGTGCTGATCGTGACGCACAGCGGCACGCACAGCACGCTGATCCGACTCATCGCGCCCGAGGTCGCCGCGCACAGCCCGCGCATGGTGCCTTTTGCACCCTGTGCAATTACGGAGATCGAGGCGCAGCCAGACGGCACGCTGCGCCTGCTGCACCTCAATCAGACCGAGCACCTGCCCGGGCAGAAGGAACGCGCATGAACTGGCACGCGCTCAGCCCCGAACAGACCTGCACACAGCTCGACACGCACACCGTCTCGGGCCTGAACCCGGACGAAGCGCAGCGGCGCCTGGCGCAGTACGGACCCAATCGCCTGCGGCCAGTCAAGCCGCCCACCTTCTGGAGCATCTTTCTCGAGGAGGTGCGCGAGCCGATCCCCTGGCTGGAGGCACTGATCCGGCGCTGACGGCGCGGCCCTGCCAGTGGGCGTTGGCGAAAGGAGGCATCATGCAGCACGAAATCACCACCCCGTCCGCTTTGCTCGACGCACAGGGTAATCTGCTCCAGGTCGGCTGGGCGCGGCAACCCTACCTGGACTGCAACCTGGAGCACGCGCGTTTCTACGCTCTGCGCCCGGCGCAATTCCTGCGCATCAAGCGTTGGGACTATTACGGGGTTACCACGCCCGATTTCTTCTTCTCCGTGACCCTGGCCCACCTGGGCTATGCCGGCACGGTCTTTCTCTACACGCTCGATTTCCAGACTGCGGAGCTGATCGAGGAGACACTGCTGGTGCCCCTGGGGCGCGGCCTCGTGCTGCCCCGCAACAGCACCGCCGGCGACTGCCACTTCCACAACGGCCGCGTGCGCATGGACTTTGGCCTGGATGGTGACCAGCGCCGCATCCAGGTCGACTGGCCCGCCTACAATCACGGCGAGGGCATCGCCTGCGACCTGAGTCTGCGCTGCCCGCCCGAGCACGAGTCTATGACCATCGTGATCCCCATCGCGGGCCGGCGGTTCTACTACAACCGCAAACTGAACTGCCTGCCCGCCGCGGGCTGGATCCGCCGGGGCCAGTGTGAGGTCGAGCTCAAGCCAGAGCGCGACCTGGGCAACGTGGACTGGGGGCGTGGCGTATGGGAGTACAGAAGCTTCTGGGTGTGGGCCAGCGCTTCCGGTTTCCTGCCCGACGGGCGCACGCTGGGCCTCAACCTGGGCTACGGCTTTGGCGACACGAGCGCCGCCACCGAGAATGCCTTTGTCCTCAACGGCCACGTGCACAAGCTAGAGCAAGTCGCGTTCGTCTATGACAACACGAACTTCCTGCGGCCCTGGAGCATGAAATCCGACGACGAGCGCCTCGATCTTCAGTTCGTGCCCTTTAAGGAGCGCGTGGCCCGCAGCGACGCGCCGTTGATCCACAGCGAGGTGCACCAGAATTTCGGCCACTACAGCGGCACGCTGCGCACCGACGAGGGCGAGGAACTGCACGTGCGCGACCTGATCGGCTTTGCCGAAGAGCACCACGCGCAATGGTAGTTTGCCAGGGATTGAAAGCCCTGTCTGACACTGAGAGGTGCCCTCGGGCACCGAGGCCCCAAACCCCCGAGGGGGTTTGCCACTTTCAGGCGGTGAATTCGTTCACCGCTCTGCGAGGAAGGAGTAGTGTGAATGGATAGCAGCGGTATGCTCGTAGTCGTCCTGGTGGCAATGCTCTTGGTCGCGGCCTTGGCGGTCTTGTTGCTGCTAATCCTGTTGCTGCGCAGACCCAGGGAGAGCACCAGCCTCTTGACAACCATTCAAGCCACAGCACAGGCCATCGGTACTGTTCAGGTTGAGTTGCGAGGACTATCAGAGCGGGTCGCAACCGTAGAACGCGGTCAGAACCAGGTGGGTCAGAGCATTGCCGCGATAGGCATCGGGCTAGCTCAAACCGGCACCCTGGCTACTGGTCTCGTCGAGGCAACATCGGTCATACGCGCCGAGCTGTCGCGCGCGCAAGACGGCTTGACGTCCCTGCAGGCACATGCCAAGGCACGTCAGGAACTCGAGAAGCAAACGGCAGAATCGGTCAGACGCTTGGAGGCGATTATCGCTGGTACGCAGACCAAGGGCACAGCGGGTGAGAACATCATCGAGCTCGTCTTTGCCCAGCTTCCGCCGGACTGGCAGGTGCGGGACTTTCAGATTGCCAACAAGACAGTCGAGTTCGGATTGCGCCTGCCCAACAATCTGGTCCTACCCATTGACAGCAAGTGGCCGGCGACGCACCTGCTCGAGCAGTGGGTTGCCTGTGATAACCCGGCTGAGCGACTCGCCCTGAAGGCGCAAATCGAGGCCGCCGTCCTGGCCAAGGCAAGAGACGTCCGCAAGTACATCGATCCCGACATGACGGTGAACTTTGCCATCGCGGCTGTCCCCGATGCAGTCTACGATTTGTGCTCACGCGTTCAAGTGGAGGCATTCAGGTTGAACGTGGTGCTTGTCAGTTACAGCATGTTTGTGCCCTACCTCTTGCTCGCCTTTCAGATGATCCTCAGGACGTCCCAGAATATCGATCTACAGAAATTGGATGCCTACCTGGAAAGGGTCCAGGACAACATCCAGGCAATGCAGGACGAACTCGAGGGACGTTTCTCAAGGGCCGTAACAATGTTGAACAACTCACGCGACGACCTGCGCGCCCACCTCGGCAGGATAAGCAGCGGGCTCACTGGACTGCAAATCGGCACTGGCGCTGCTGGGGCAGTCGCTAAGATCGAGCAATCACAGTCGGGAGACAACCTGTAGAAGTATAATCGTCAGCGGAGATGCCTGGATGGTCGTGCTTGTCCGACCAGACAGCTTCCGGGCGGACTGGCTGTGTGGTTCCCCTGCATCGCGAGCTTGCGATAGGCACCCTGGGCGGCATTCTCCACCAAGCGCACGCGGATGAGGACCGTCGTCGCCATCGTGATTCAAGACTCACGATCCATGGCCCACACCCATCATTCTTCATTCTGCATTCTTCATTCCCGATTCTTCATCCTCCATTTCCCCATTTCCTCCAATTGGGCTATAATCGCGCCCAGTAGTCGCAGCGATCGTTCATTCTCCCGAGGAGGTGCCCACACCGATGTCCTGGCGGCAGATCATGACTATCACACTGACGATGGCGCTCGTTATGCTCCCTTCGTCCAGCGCGCTCGCGCAAGATCCCTGCGCGGGCAACCGCCTTGCCAACGCCTCCTTTGAGGACGGCTCCCACAGCGACGGCAACGGCCTCCCGGCTTCGTCCATCGTGGGCAACGGC
>Ga0315274_10005201_pt1 | contig 19029 bp, 21 predicted proteins | sample YL17G02_20_MG_FD_203700 | JGI IMG/M metagenome (GOLD analysis project Ga0315274, IMG submission 203700) | Sediment microbial communities from Yellowstone Lake, YNP, Wyoming, USA - YL17G02_20 | ecosystem: Environmental > Aquatic > Freshwater > Lake > Sediment | place: USA: Wyoming | collected... | reverse complement strand
ACAAGAGTCGTAAACAGAATCCCCTGAAGCTTTAAGGTGAAGCTTTCCGCTTTTAACGGAAAGAAGTCGGATCGTTACCGGCCGGGGGAACAAAAAAATTTCAGATTAATGACTGAATATTAAAAAAAGTATTATCTTTGTGGAACAGTGTTGGTTTCCAAGTCCCAGTAGGGGAACACACTCAAATAAAACAAGAAGGGGGAAAGTGTCGACTTAAGAAACGGCAAGTACCAACGAAGGGATACAAACCCCAATGGCGTAATGGGAGCGTGGTAGTATTACAAACTATCGGTGGTGGTTCAAATCCATCTTGGGGTACAAAAAATAAGGGAGTATCGGCAGGGTCCTGATCGTGTCTGTAAAACATCGTCTTGGTGGTTCGATTCCATCTGCTCCCACAAAAAATAAATGTAATATAAGTGGATTTTAATTCTGTTAGTGATATTTATAATAAAAGGGAATTATGAAACAGAGAGAAGTAAAAATTACGGATGAAGAAATAAAGTTAGCGTATGAAAAATATGATACACTTCATATGGCTTCGGCAGAACTAAAGATGACTACAGTTTCTTTATGGAGAAGGGCTAAAAAAATTGGATTGGCGTGGAAAGATAAAAACTATAAACCAGAACAAAAAAAAATACCTTTAAATGAAATTATAGAAGGTAAACACCCATATTACCAAACTTTAAAATTAAAAAAAAGGTTGTTAAAAGAGGGATTGAAAGAAAATAAATGCGATATTTGCAGTATTACGGAATGGAATGGTAAGGAATTGTTAATACAATTAGATCATATTGATGGAAATTCTCACAACCATAAATTAGAAAATTTAAGAATGGTTTGTCCTAATTGTCATTCACAAACCCACACATATTGTGGTAAGAATAAAAAAGGAACAGTATCTTAATTGGCGAAGAACTTGACTGTTAATCAAGAGATTGTAGGTTCGAGTCCTACCTGTTCCGCGAAAAATACAATGTTGGGTTCCCCAGTAGTAACGGTATGAACTATAGTAAGTCGACTACAAGAATCTAGTAAGAAGTGAAAGATGGGTTCGTCACGACTAAAGTATTTTTAATTGCTCATATATATCAATTGGTTAGATAGTCGATCTGATACGTCGGAGGTTACAGGTTCGAGTCCTGTTATGAGCACAAATGGAAAGTAAACCTTGATGGCGATAGGGTCCGCCTGCTAAGCGAGATGTACCTGTAAGGGTATTTGGTTCGATTCCAATACTTTCCTCAATATACCGTAGGTCCTGGGTGGACGAGGTGGGCTCATATCCTGCTTTGGGTTGGTTCGAACCCAACATACGGTACCAAGAAGATTGGTGTAATCGTTAGTTAGAGTGAACAGTTCATTACTTTGAAACTACTATGTAACATACTCTGAAGATAGTGTTTAATTACGTAAACGGACACAAAAACAAGTGTATGAGTCAACAACATACCTTACGTGGAGTGGGGAGTTCCGAAATCGGGGATCTTTGATATTAACTTTTAAAATTTAGAAAACTTCATTAAATTAGACAAAATAGACGGAGAATGGTTATCACCCATCGAATGGGAGAGGGAATGGCAAGAACAAAAATTGGTTGAGATATTCGGACATTATCCAAATGCAAGTCCAAAGTGGCAATATCTCAATGGGTTAATTCTAATTGCGTTAGAACATATTGAATTAACTAAAGAAGATGAATAACAAATGGTGTGTGTAGCTCAATCGGGAGAGCGTCGGTTTGTGGTACCGAAGGTAGTGGGTTCGAAACCCATCATACACCCAAAAAGATGATACAAAGTGTAGAATGATAAGCGTGGGGAGACGTGACACAAGGGTTCACAGTAAGGATAAGTAGAAATACTCGGCTCTCTAATGGTGTGTGAAGCTCATAAATGTTAATGACGATAGTATTGAAACTATGGGAAATGTTTATGGTTAAAGCAAGATTCCCGATAAAGTCATTTATCATCTTTTTATCACCCCCATCGTCCAACTGAACAGGACAAACGCCTACGAAGTGTTAAATCGGAGTTTGAATCTCTGTGGGGGTACTAAACTAAAATTTGCTTCAGTAAACAAGGTGTGTTTATCGTAGCAAAAACAAGTTTATTATACTTGGTACAGACAGGGTGTCGGGCAGGTCTCCAAAACCTCGCCGGGTAGGTTCGATCCCTACACCAAGTGCAAAAATTAATTTTGCCAATCAAAAAAGTTTTTCTATCTTTGTTGTATGAAGAAAGAGTTACCATATTGTATGACAGGGAAAGCAATTAAAGGATATAACGAATCTGTAATTGCTAAAGGAGAAACTAATGATTGTGTTGTGAGAGCATTTGCGTCTTGTTTTGAGTTATCTTATGATAAGGCACACAAATATGTAAAAGAAAAGTTTGGGCGTAAGGATCGTCAAGGAACTTACGGAACTGTCATTACTATGATGAATCTTGTTTTGAATAGGACTCAAGTAAATTATAAAAGAATTAAACGATTGGGCACCCCACAATTAAGTCATTTACACTACTCATTACAGTATTCGGTAAAAACAAAGGGTAGTCTTATTTTTAGAAATATGACAGTAGGTACATTCATTAAAAAGAATCCTGTTGGAACATTTTTTATTTTAGTTAAAGGTCACGCATTTACAATTAAAGATGGTGTTGTGATTGGTAATTACGAAGACGCTCAAAAACCAAGACGTGTTATGTTACACGCATTTGAAATTAAATAAGGAACTGTAGCCAAGTTGGTCAAGGCATCGGACTGAAAATCCGACCATATGAGTTCGAATCTCATCGGTTCCACAAATAAAAAAATAAACGGTTATGGACAAAATATTCAGAACGGTTCAAGGAACAACAGTTGATGTGGTATCACATACTTTGGATATTTTGAAAGATTGTCCATATGTTGATATCCATATTGGTACTGATTCACAGAACCACAGGAGAAATACGGTATATGTTACCGTAATTGCTTATAGATACGGGAATAGAGGTGTTCACTACATTCTTCATAAGCAAAAGATTAAAAAAATTAAAGACAAGTGGACAAGGTTATGGAATGAGGCAGAATATTCAATTAATGTTGCCGAATGGTTGACACAAAAAGTTAAAGTTAAAGTGGAAATTGATTTGGATTATAACTCTGAAGAAAAACACTTTAGTTCTAAATTGGTTCAACCCGTTGTTGGGTGGGCAACGTCATTGGGTTATAAATCAAACATTAAACCCGATAATCAAATTGCGACAAGAGCGGCAGATCACCACTGTCGCTAATTGCTCAGGATGATCGTGGTGGTCGGTAGGTCTGCAAAACCTATGGTGTTGGTTCGATCCCAACCTTGAGCTCAAAATAAATACCTTTGTGGTGGAATGGTAGACACGTCAGATTTAGGATCTGATGCCGAAGGGTGTGAGGGTTCGAGTCCCTCCGGAGGTACAAACAAAAAATAACAGAAATGGAAAAGTTGATGAAGAATAAAGAGGGGGAGTTCCTGTACTTGTTTGATTTAATTAAAAATGATAAAGTATCGGGTTCAAATACTGTGTGGAGTAAAAACCTCATCCATGCAAGATCAAGTGCGAAAAAAAGATTTGGTGATATTGATAGAGATTCATTTAAAAGATTAACCAAAACAGAATATGCCAATATGTTGGAGGAAGAAAAATCCAAAAAACTTGCAAAAAAAATTAAATGGTGATTGCCGGTTAAAAAATGTTCACTATATTTGTGAAACATTTAAAAAGACAATGAGATGAAAGCATATGATCAACATAAGATGAAAAGAACTCAAGTGAGAAAAGATCAAGTTGAGGCAGGATTTTTTGATGGAAGATTTGTTTCTAGATCAGAAACTCCAAAAAATTTATACACAAGAAAAACAAAACACAAAAATCTACAATATTAATTTTTATGAAAACATTTGAAGATATTGAATTTAAACCCCACGGTATGGGTGATGGATTACAGGGATTGATTTTTTTCCCTAATGGGTATGGTGTATCCGTTGTTAGATTTAAGTTTAACGATTGTTTCGGATCATATACAAGTAATGATGACGAATGGGAACTTGCAGTTATTTTTGGTAATGAGGGTGAATGGGATATAACTTACAATACGCCAATTACAAGTGATGTTATGGGACATCTTTCTTCAGATGAGGTGACGAAAACTATGAAACAAGTTCAAGAGTTGTAAAAAAATAAATAATATAATATGAAAAAAGTGTTTTTGGCAATCGGGGTTATTGTAATGTTGGGTTCTTGTACCGATAACAACCGAGTAAAGAATTGGGGTGGAGAAGGAACAATCAATCTTCCAAAAGGTCGTAAATTAGTGAATGTTACTTGGAAGAACACTCAAGTTTGGTATTTGACTCGTCCAATGACTTCAACGGATGTTGCCGAGACATACCAATTCCACGAAGAATCATCTTGGGGTGTGATGGAAGGAACTTATAACATTATTGAAACAAAATAATGAGTTAGAGTTCTGTACTTACCAATTTAAAAAAACATCCTTAAAGGGTGTTTTTTCTTTTTATACATATTTATAAATATATTAAAAAGAAGTATGAAAAAAACGATAAGATTGACGGAATCAGATTTAACAAGGATTGTTAAACGAGTGATTAGTGAATCTACCGAAATAAATGAAATTGGTGGTATATCTCTTGAATCAAGAAGTTGGTCCGAAATCGTAGTTTCAAAAATTAAAGAAAGTGGTGGAAAAGATTTTACAATAAACGGAAAAGATTTTCCTGAAGTATATGAAAAATTTCCGGTAGATAAATTTAAAATTAAGTTCATCCCAATTGGAGCATATTCATATGATCAAAACAATTCTGGATTAATTGTTGATGATTATGTAATCACACTTGTTGTTGATCCTTCTCTCATAAATAGAATTGACATTTCAGTTGTAAACCACGAAATGAAACACGCCTATCAAGATTTTAAAAGATATGGAAATAAATCAGTTCCAATCAAGGATTCAAAATTCATCAAAGATATGTATACTGAAGATTTTGAAAAGTTTATTATTCGTTTTATGCAACGAAGAGGTGAAACCGATACATTAACGACAATACTTTATTTATATTATATACTATCTAATGTTGAGCAAGATGCTTATCTTGAAAATATTTACGATGAAGGTCCAAACCCTTATAAATTTGGTTATGGGGCACAAATAATGAGTAGTATAAAATTATTAGATAATTTGAACATCACAAATCTAAACGAAAAAACTTGGGAGGAATTAAAACAATCAAACATACCATTTATTAAAAAATTCAAATCAAAAGAAGAGTTTGCAAGTTATAGTAAGAGGTATTTGAAAAAATTGGCAGAAAACTTTAAAAGAAAAATAAATAAAATGAAATATCTTAATTTCCAAGACAAATAAAGATTTTTATACCAATACTGTTGTAACTATGAAAAAAGTGATTAAACTTACGGAATCGGATTTAACGAGAATTGTTAAACGAGTGATTGATGAAAATAAGAAAAATAAAAAAGAAATGGATTGGAAAAAAATGGGGTTTAAGAGTAATGAGGATTATTTAAAATTTTTGGATACCAAAATGAAAGATTTAATAGAAAAAATAAAAACTACCCCAGAATTATTAAATGTGTTTAAAAGATTACACGATAAATAATTAAAAAACTTGACACTTTTCAAAAGTGTTGTATATTTATAACAAAACAAATAAAACTGCAAATGAAAAATTTACATATCATATCTTTAAGAGGGTTGGCGATAGCTGAAGATACTACCTATAAGGAGATGGTGTAATAAATTATTATATAAAAATTTTAATCCCATCTCCAAAAGAGGTGGGATTTTTTGTTTTAGGGGTTGTGCAAATAGATAAAAAGTTGTATATTTGTAGAACAAACAATAAAGGTTCTTTGACATATTGATAAGATTAGCTTGGGTGGTGAAACTGGTATACACGCTGGGTTTAAGCCTCAGTGGACAGTAATGTCCGTGCGGGTTCGACCCCCGCTCCGAGTACAGAAAAAAAAAGATTAAAAAACTTTTGGCGGATTAAAAAGAATAACATACCTTTGTTGAACAAAAGAAATGAAGGTGTGTGATTGTAAGAAACGGGAAACTCGTAAAGTACATTAACCTGTTAACACAAAATGGTGAAACGAGAGTGTGTGTTAACTACTGAATTGCAAAACATTAAAAAATGTGTTGTTCCTTGAGAAACAAGAGTGCGGTCGTACCAGTGATATATTATTAAGGGTGGTTAAAAAACAAATAATATGTTAAGGCTGGCGGCGGTACACCACACAACACAGAGGACTTCTCATCCTCAAATTTAGTCAGGTAATACGTAATGTGAAAAAGGTATCACATCCTGAAAACGCCACGGTTCATAACCACTTGGACGCGAGAAGTTATAAAGGTTGTATTGTTGCGGGTTCGAATCCTGTCCTGACTACAAATGACACATAGAAAGACAAACAAATAGTTGGAGCGAGATTCTCTCTGTGTTACGGTACAGAAACTAAATGAAGCTACAACACTACAAGAGGTGTTATGTTTGTTGAGTATGATGATATGTAACTGAAACATTGTAAGATATTACAATACCACCGAAAGGAAATGTAAGTGAAAAGTTATCCCATGTCTTGGTGGATGTGTTTTTTTAATGGGTGAGTGGCGGAATGGTAGACGCTATCCGATTATCGGAGATGCCGAGTTAAAAACGGCGTTATGGGTTCGAATCCTTTCTTATCTACAAATCTCAAGAAGTTGCTATCTTGAGGCTGACAGGTTCGAAACTGTCGATTGATTATGGTGTAATGGTGCACAGGAACCGTCATTGGAGTCCAGGATTAAGGTTCAAATCCTTTTTAATCAGCAAAGTTCGGAGTAATTAACCGAACCTAACAAGAAGATGATTCACATAGCTTAAAGTGATTTGGTACCACTAATTACTGGTTGTCTTCTTGAATAACTACTTATGGTGTAAATTGGTTTGCACATCGGCAATCGCCGAAGGGTTATAGGTTCGAGTCCTACGGGTAGTTCAAATATAGCGGGGTGGTGTAGTATTTTTAAAAAAGTTGGTAGTGATTGGTGTTTTTGAAATTTGGTAGATATTTATTATTATGGAAACACTTAATAGGTATCAAAAAGGGGCTCAAATCACTAAAAAAATATTACAAGAAAGGGCTTTTAAAAATTATTATGACAATCCTAAAATTTGTAAAAATTGTGAAGAAGTTATAAAAATTAAAGAGGGTGGTAAAGCTAGTGACACTAGAAAAAAAGTTTTTTGCAATAGTTCATGTTCTGCGGCTTACAACAATAAAGTTAGGGTTCTGAAACAAGAACAAAAACTTAAAGAAACTAAACCTAAACAAAAAAAAGAAAAGTTTGAGTTTATTTTAGATATGACAAAAAAAGAATTATTTAATAAACACGGTGTTTATTATAAATTCAGGGCAGTTATTAGAAAACATGCTCATTTTGTATTTAACAAAAACAAAACAAAAAAAGAATGTTTGATATGCGGATATTCAAATCATGTTGAAGTCTGTCATATTAAATCCGTATCATCTTTTAGTGATGATGAAATTATTAGGGATATAAACTCAATAGATAATTTAGTTGGGTTGTGTCCTAATCATCATTGGGAGTTTGATAACGGAAAAATAAATATATAGTGGGGTAGTCAGTAGTTGGTAGCTAGCGAGGCTCATAACCTTGTGTCGAAAGACCCCGTGGGTTCGAGTCCCTCCCCCGCTACAAATGTGTTGTTCCTGTGAGAAAGGAATCAAGAATAAGAGTGGACAGGCTTTAAGCACTACAACACAGAGTATTTCTCAAACTCAAAATTACCGATGTAGCTCAATAGGTGAGAGCAGGACGCTTATATCGTCAAGGTTATGGGTTCGACCCCCGTCATCGGTACAAATGAAACCAACAGAAGACGATTTATCTTCGTTGAAAGAAACTTTGGCTCTCACAAGATCGCAACTTTTACTGAGAGGAATAATGGACTGAAGTATTCTGTTTAGGACCCTGCTCTGATGTGCACGTCAACAGGTGATGGGGAACAAACCATCTGTAAAATCCCGATTGAAAGTGGTTTCATTTATTTGCGGGTATCGCCTAGTTGGTATGGCACCACACTTCCAATGTGGAATAGGGTCGGTTCGAGACCGACTACCCGCTCAATAGGTAGGATACAATGTATAGACATATATGTTGCACCTGATATGGGTTAATTACCCATTGATGAAGGGGTATAAATGAGAGGTTCCCTTTAAGTCCTATCGACGTTATTAAAATGATGTTTTCAAGGAGTAAGATCCGCAGGTTTACAAACAAAAAACCGAAAAATTCACTCACCAGTAATTTTAAAGTGGGGAAATATGGGCTGGCATGTTCCAAGGCTTCGGCGAGAAACATTTGCAATGTTTTTGAGATGGGTTCGATTCCCATCCGGTCCACCAAATAAACAATTAATACAAACGAATGATGAAAGAAGTTTTATCAGGAACCTTCAAATCAGGAAAAGTAAATTTTGTTAAAACTAACATAAAAACTGATTTGGTAAGAAAACTGAAAAGAAAAATAAAAAAAAGATTTGGTAAATTAAAGTAATATACATATCTTTGTCAAACAAACAAAATGAGTAAAATCATTTTAATTTCGCCCGTTGGACAAGCGGTTAAGTCGTTTCCCTTTCACGGAAAAGATCATGGGTTCGAATCCCATACGGGTGACAGAATAGGGGAATAATAGTGTCTGTACTACCCCCACCATTGCAATGGTATACAGGATTCGCCCCCATCGTCCAACTGAATAGGACACGCCCCTTCTAAGGGTGGAATCGGAGTTTGAATCTCTGTGGGGGTACAAACAAATTGTGCCAACCAAGCATTACTACGATACGGGTTCATACCTGTGGGTTAGGGGTGACGATCAGGAAAGACTGATAAATTTGGTCTATTGGTGAAATGGTATCATATATCTCTGTCACAGATAAGTCCTCGGATCGTAACCGGGATAGACCGCCAAAAAAAAAATACAAATTTCTGTCACTTTTAGGGGGTTCGTAATATTTATAATAAAGACATATTATGAGGTACACTAAAGAAATACTTGAGAAAGTTGTTAATTCATCTAATAATTTTTCAGAAGTAACCCGAAAGTTGGGGTTAAGACCATTTTACGGTAATAGACAAACCGTAAAAAAATATATCAATCTATTTGATATTGATACTAAACATTTTAGATTAACCTCTAATAGTGGGGGGAGTAAAAGAAAAATAGAACTAAAGGATATTTTGATTGAAAATTCTACTTATATTTACACAACTAACCTTAAGTCTCGTTTATACAATGATGGTTTGAAGTCCAAGTTTTGTGAGATGTGTGGTCAAGACGAAAATTGGTATGGTAATAAGATTAGTTTAATTTTAGATCATATTAATGGAATCAATACCGATAATAGGATTGAAAATTTAAGAATTGTTTGCCCAAATTGTAACGCCACTCTACCAACTCACGGAGGTAAAAATGTTAAACACGTAGAAAAGTTAAAAAATAAATGTGAATGTGGTAATGAAGTATTCCGTAATAATAAAGTTTGCCCAACCTGTTCTCAAATTAAACAAAGAAAGGTTGAAAGACCCGATTATTTAACTCTTATTAATGAAATAGATGAGTTGGGGTATAAGGGTACTGGTGTGAAATATGGAGTAAGTGACAATTCCGTTAGAAAGTGGAAAAAATATTATGAAAAACATTTGGTAGATTCAAAAGAATGACATATCTTTGTTAAACAAATAAAAAAGTTCATTGACATAAATAGATTGGTAAGATAGCAGATAGACCTATATCAGCAGAATCCCACAGGGAGTTAGAAATAACGAGCAAAATGGAGCCCCTATCAGATTAACGGGTTGAGGAGGCACTCAAAGTTTTCCGAGAGGTTAACAGGTATATAAACGATGGTTTGGGTAGAACGGATGTTAAAGGCGAGGTATAGGTAGTAAGGATGAGGTGACTCACGAATAAGTAATTCTTAAGGTCTTGCCTTTTTTAAAATATTGATAGTGGTTTTCCCCATTCAACGGATGTCGACAATCCAGAATGGATAAGGAATTCATCACCCCCTGAAAAGGACAGTGCCGAGGCCTCGTAAAACTACGATTATGCACTTAAGATTGGAGCGAGACGGGTACTCCATCACTATCAACAATATTGTGTTGTTCCCTTGAGAAAAGAAGGCTAGATGGTTAATTATTATGCATAACCCAACACAGAGGTTCTCAACCTCAAATTTAGTCAGGTGTTGTGGAATAACTTTGGTAATGAGGATGTATACGCAAGCATTACACGGTAGGTAAAGCAAAGAGTAATTACTTTGTGTGACTAATAAAGGAATCGTCCTTTGAACCTGTTCAAATCAGGTACTGACTACTCACGGTTCTCAATAGACATTTTAAATGGAATTGATGACAGTTGGAAAGACAACAACATAGTCAGGTGGCGGAATTGGTAGACGCACTGTAGGATCCCAACAAGGCATGAATTGGGTGAGCATGGGGGAGCAACGGGCAAATGCAAGCCTGTGGACATACTTGAGTTAAACTCATACAGGTTCGAATCCTGTCCTGACTACAAATATTATAAATATGTATTACATTAATGAAAAAGGTAGATTAATCTACGAATCGTGTGGAATGAAATCAGAAGTGATTGGATTTGATTATGACGGTCAATTCAATATTATACTTCTTTGGGAATAAAATTTAGTCAGGTGGCGGAATGGTAGACGCTAAAATAATGAGTGGATAGCGTGCCATTGGGGTAGAACCAAGAAAGTTACGTATACAGGTTCGATTCCTGTCCTGACTACAAAAAAATTAAATTATTATTATGAAGGATTTTATCACTATATTGACAACATTTGTTGTTATGTTTATTGGACTTATTAGTTATATACATTTCTTGTCGTCGGAACTCACATATACCTCGGCAATTGCTGGAGGAATAGGTATTATTATTGTTATAATACCGGCATGGGACAAATGGAAAGAAAGATTTGACAAATTGTTTTGGAAAAGAGAAAAAAATGATTAACTTTGTAGAAACTAAAAAAGATATGGAAAGATTTTCAATGAAGGAGTTAATCGCCAACAAGTATGGTGAAACAGAAAAAAACTTAAAAACTTCAAGATCAACAAAACGATCAGAAACCAAAACAAAGGATCAGGGAAAATATGTTACCAAGATTGTTGATGGTGTGAAATATATGGTTTTAAAATAAAAAATAGTCGGGTGGTGAGGTTCACGCAAGTCAATGGGGTAATTCCTAATGGTAAGATATAACACTTGAGATGCAGGTTCGAGTCCTGTCCTGACTACATAGTGTTCCGCTTAGCCTATCCTGGGTTATATCAGTGACGGAGCGGTTCTCCCCTATAAGTCCGGACTAATTAGGGTGTTGGATATCCTAATAAGATTCCAACAAAACAGTCAGGTGGCGGAATTGGTATAGTCACTGTGAGGTTCCGTAGTCGGAGTAATAAATCACACCTTATTACCTTCTTACCAACAGGTTCGAATCCTGTCCTGGCTACAAATAGCCCAAAGTACAAGGGAACGAAGATGGTGATTACAGACATAGATTGAAATAAAAAATATCTTCGGATACATCTATGTAATGGCGTGGATGCTCCCCGAATCGTGTGTCGGCACAGTTTGTGTGTTCTGGGGATAAACCAAAAAACACACATTTTTAGTCAGGTTGTGTATAGTTACGCGTAGGAGTTAAAGACGGGTGTATAGCATGGAACAAGCCCTGAAAGAAAAACACACCAATCACAGGGGCGGAACCTGTCCTGACTACAAAAGTAATGCCTGTTGAAGTTGTCAAAGACGGGTTGAAGCAGAACTGTGAATAAAAAGCATCAGTATATAATGACAAATGGAATATACGAATGTCACAGTTAGATTTACTTTTATTTTGGTCCTTTAGCTCATTCGGTTAGAGCAACTGACTCATAATCAGTAGGTGGTTGGTTCGATTCCAACAAGGACCACATTTTAAACCACCAACTATGGTGGTTTTTTTATTTTATTGATATTTATAAAATAAAGATTTATGGGAGGAAAAGTTAAAATCACTGAAGGTGAAATTAAACATATTTTACAAAAACACAAATTATCAATTAACGAGTCCGTTAAATTGACTGATTTTGTAACTAGTGATATGTCATCTGAAAGTCCAAATTTCAAAAGTTTTGTTGAATTTCTGAACGGTAATATTGATGTTGATACAATTGCCAATGATGTTAATTCTTTTATAAAAACAACGACAACACCTATTATTAATAGTAATACCGACGATATTAAGATACTTGGAGGTAATAGAACTGATGATGAATTTTATAAAGAAGTTTTAAATCGTGTTGGGGCAAAACCAACAAAAGAGAATATGAAATTCTTTTACGCATGGAGACAAGCGGAAGGATCAAAATCAACATTCAACCCCTTTAATACAACACATAAGAAAGAAGGGTCTTCATTTTGGAATTGTTTAAAAAAGAGATCAGGAAAATGTTTATCGGGAGTTAGAAATTATAAAACCGAAGAAGATGGTGTTGACGCAACCGCATCAACCATTAAAAATGGATATTATCCGTGTATTGTTGATAGTTTAAAAAATGATATCGGAGCAAAAAATATTGCCGAAAAATGTTCGTCAAACTTAAAAACTTGGGGTACTGGAGGTTTAGTAAAAACTATATTAAATAGTAAGACATTAAATCCACCGGCAATATCAAGAAGTTTGGTTAAAAAAGTTTAAGTCAAATGTTTTTTTTTAAATTTTTATAATATTTATTAGTTATATGGAAAATTACACAGGAGTCATCATCGCATTTATAACAGGTGTGATAGGTCCAATTTTAGTTCTTTATGTGAAAAACAAATTGACTAAAAAGGAAAAACCCGATATGGTAACAGAAACATTAAGAGTTGCTGAATTGGTTACCAATAAAATAGAACACATAAAAGAAGAATTTAATGCTGATAGGGTTTGGGTAACACAATTCCATAACGGAGGTAACTTCTATCCAACAGGAAAGTCAATGGCGAAATTTTCAGTTATGTATGAAACCGTGAATCCTGGTGTAGGATCAATCCAAACAAATTTCCATAATATCCCCGTTAATTTATTCTCAAAATCAATTAACCAATTATTAAGTAATGATGTGATTGAAATCCCCGATTTTAAAGACGAGACAATTTCAACATACGGATTAAAATACATTGCGGAAGATACCAATTGTAAATCAGGTTATTTATTCTCAATTAAAACAATTGATGATAAATTCATCGGAACTTTAGGTGTTGACTACACAAAAAGAAAAACAAAACTAAATATAGAGTCAATTAATCACCTACAAGTTCATGCAACTTCGTTGGGTGGCGTTTTAATGACACATCTACAACAATAATTTTGTAGAATCAAATAAAGTTCATATCTTTACGGTATGAATATTTTCTTTTTAGATTTTGATACAAAAAAATGTGCGGAATATCATTGCGATAAACACGTAGTTAAAATGATATTGGAAACCGCTCAACTATTATGTGGAGCTCATCACACTACTGATAGCCCATATTATGAAATACCTTATAAGTTATCCCACAAAAACCATCCCTGTTCAATATGGGTTAGAGAATCCCTCTCAAATTACCTTTATCTATGTGATTTAGGTTTAGAATTATGTAAGGAATATACTTACAGGTATGGTAAAAGACATAAATCCCAAGATGTTATTGAGTGGTGTTTAATTCATAAACCAAATATTCACGATGTTGATTTTACAACACCCCCATTGGCAATGGGTGACGAATTTAAAATTGGTAATGATGTGATTGAATCTTATAGAAATTACTACATTGGAGCAAAAAAAGATTTTGCTAAATGGAAAAATAGAGACATTCCTGAATGGTTTCAAACTAATGAAGTATTTATGTAAATAACATTTTACTAGTATGGAAATTAATGAGACAAATACATATGACTTTGAGCAAGGATCTGTTGATTCGGGTAAAGTAGTTTTTGGGGGAAAGAACAATAATTGGGATGGTTCTATGGAAAGAGCATTAAAAATTGCAAATTTTGCTAAAGAATGTTCGGGTAAAAAGAATGTTATCTCATCACAAAAACGATCTAGAGTTGATACCGCATCGGGAAATGTGTCTGATCACTATAAAGGTAATTTATCGTCTTATGCGGTTGATATACCAACGAGAGGTAGAAAAGGTGATGAATTATTAAAATGTATTATGTCCAAATTTAATAACGGAAGTAATTCGGATTACACCGGAGGGAAATGGTTAAATGTGACTATTGAAGGGTATAGATATCAATTTGGTTGGAGAGTTAAAGATCATTACGATCACATTCACGTCGGAGTTAAAAAAGTTGGGACATCAAGTGGTGTTGAGAATAATGATGAAGTGGCATCCAAGGTTTTATTTGACGCAAATAGTTTCGGTAAAAAAGGTGATGAAAACCTTAATAAACTTTTAGATAAGTTAAAAAGTAAAGGTATTGAGAATCCCCAAGAATCATTAAAGAAGTGGATAGGTAGTGTCGTAAAAAAAGAAATGAAATACAAATCATTCAAAGACATTTTAGATTCTGATGAATACAAACAATTATTAAAGTATCTTGAAACTAATGAAATGGAACAAATGGATGAAGAAATTCGAAGAATCAAAAAAATTATAGGTTAGGGTATTGTTTAATCAGAAATAAATACTTAAGTTTGTATTGTTAATGTAAGTATAAACCTTTAAACCCCATTATTTAATATGGAACAAGAAGAAAACAAGGAGATGGTGATGTACGCATACCGTGACTCTGAAGGTAAACTATTGTGGACATCCAATTTGGATTTCGCTCAATTAAGAGCAGATTCTTACGGGACATTCAAAGTTTACGAGGAAAAAACAAAAATCTAAAAAAAGTTCACAAAGTACTTGACAAAACAAAACAAATGTCGTAACTTTGTAAAACATTTGAGATGGGAAACGATTCAGATACAAGTTTCAAAAAAAAACAAAAAAAGATTTGACAGATTGAAAAAAATGTCTTACCTTTGTAAAACATTTGAGATGGGAAACGATTCAGATACAAGTCTCAAAAAAAAAGTTCACAAAGTACTTGACAAAACAAAATAAAAGTCGTAACTTTGTAAAACAAATCGGAAACGTCCGATATCGTTCTTTGAAAGATTAGATATCCATTCAGGATTACCAAGAGTGTCGGTGATATTATCCACCGATTAAATGACAGAAAGTTCGCAGCTTGAAGTAAACTGATAAAGATATTGGGCCGTATATAGTCCATAAAATAAACTACGAAAGTAGGATAAAGTGAACCCTTAAGTGTGTTGGGTTTGCGGTTTAGGAAACTGAACTTGAGTATACAAGCGGGATACCGTGTAACCTTTAGTACCGAGGTCAACGATGTAGGGAAAATGGTTAGACGATTGGGCGATGTGGGTCGTCTGATTGAGATGGGAACATCAATAGGAATAACCCGTAGGAATATTGCAAAAAATATGATTATCCGATTATATGATTGCGTGTTCCAATATGATAGGTGACTTAAAACCGAAAGGTATGGCAACAAACAGGTGGTGCTGACATTGTCCCTGACGGAACTCTACCAAGGGTTTAGTTTTGAAGTAATCTTGAGATATGGGAATGGGGACATTTCAAGGAGTAGTTTGGTATTTTGTTGTTCAAAAGACGACGAAGCTGACAGACGGACCACTACTTCTATCAATCCACGACACAAAACTTTATTTTTACATTGAAGAGTAAAATCATAAATTAGAACTAAAGCAAAAGTGTCCGTCAGGTAATAGCGAAAGGTGACTACATAGTAATGAGCCGTTCATTGCACAGAAGGATCGCAAGTCTGACTGTATTCTTACCAAAAACCTCTATTCCCGCAAGGAAGAGTTGGGGAGGCATCCTCAAAGAGAGTTGAGTAATGAGAGAGTAGCTAGTACCTCAAGGAGTGATTCACCTAAATAATCGTCACTGAGGGTTACTTCTCAAAAGGAAGTGGATACGAAGGGAAACAATAATCCTTCAAAAGATTCTCAACAAAAACTGTAATCTCAGGTTTTTATTTTTTAGGTAAAACTTATTAAGTTAAAAAAATTAATTAGGGGCGATGTGAATCAGTCCCTTTTTTTGTGCCTTAAAAAATAATAATCCCACAACATTAATCAATAATTTTACCGCATAAAAAAACCCCACCTGTGGAGATGGGGTTAATAGTTAATCGTAATCCTATTCGTTTTTTAATTTATAAAAATTGTAAATTATATCACAAAAATTCAACATATCTTCATGTGATAAATTATTTTTTGATTGATTACAAATTATACTAACAAATTGTAGATTACCTTTAATGTACCCTTTATTACTATCTATCCTATCTAAAGATGATGTATTTAAATTACTCCTATTCCCACGATAATTCGGGTGAACTAATTGTATACCACTGTAAACACAAATACCGTTTTGATTATTCCATTGTTCTAAAAGATCCTCCAAAGTTACGTTTATCTCATGTTTTCTTTTTTTTAATCTACGATAATGTTCTCTTAATCCGGTATAATCATCTCTTTTATTATTTGTTACTTCTAGTAAATATTTTACATTCTCATTAACGTATTTAAGTAGGTGTTTATTATTCATTTTACCACTACAAGATAATGAACAATAATTTTTCCTATCAATTTTTTTATTTCTATTAATTTCGGATTTATCTTTAAGAAATTCTAACCCACATTCAGGATTATTACAAATAGTTAATTCTTGTTTTCTTTTGTTCATAATGTTCTTTTATAATAAATACTTACATCTCCACAAAAAATCGTCTCCACAAAAAAAAAAGACATAAAAAAAACCTCACTAAAAATAGTGAGGTTCAGTGTGGAGGTGCGGGGACTCGCAAAATCAATAATTTTCATTACTGTGTGGACTATATCATCATCTCTTTGAGATGTCGGACGCTCTAGCTGGTTATTAAGTGTATCGCCACACTCCAGTAGTCTCTGCACCTTCTTACTCTGTAAGCTTGGCTCAGGATTGCCACCACCATTACGTGCTGAGGTTTCCCTGAGTTCATCCGATTTTTAATCTATTGTCACCAATAGATGGGTCCGAAATTAAACCCCGGTCCATAACATCCCGTAAAACAAGGACTACACGTTTAGGTTGACATTTTCTAATGTCCCAAAATAGAAGGTTTTTTCACATCAGAACCGACAAACAGATATAGTCAAACCAAATTACCCCCTGACTATTAGAGGTTGTTCCTTTTTCGGGTAGAAACCACACCTTTGTAGGGACTTCTGTTGCTAGGTTGTATGTCCACCGACCCCCGTTTCCGTATACTTATTAAGCTACAGTAACTTCAGAAGTACGAACTAATCCGATAACTTCCATTTTGTTTAGCACATTGCCAGTTGTTTTTCTGAATCAGTTTTTAAGGAGATTAATTCAGTCCCCACGTGCCCTTTATTTTCAGCCGACATCTGTCAAATCCAAAAACACCCCCATAAATCAAAGAACTTTCGTTTCTATAAATACAAATATATATAGAAAAGTTCATAAATCAAAATTATTTGATATTTATTTTTATATGGAGGAAACTAGTAAGATATATGATTTACTTTTAAGAGTGAAAAATGGTTATAATCCAGGATGGTCAACATATTTCTCAAGATATGATGATATTTTAGATGATATACGATTTAACGATAAATCACCAGGTTCAAGTACGGTTGTGATTAAATTTATGAGTTATGACGACTATTTTAAACTTTTTGATGAGGATGAATTATATGATGAAGATATTTGGACAATACAATATTTTTTAAATAATCAATGGGAAAACAATTACGACACATATGAATTGTCTGAAAATTGGGATGGAGGACATCTTCAAAATTATTTTGACGAGGAGAATTTAAAACTTATTAACAATATTGTATCCATATTATCCAATAATTCCTCAAAAATGAGTTTTGAGGAAAAATCACAATTAATTCACGATAATTTTAGTGATGAGGTTGAATCAATAACATCTGAATGGTCGGAGATTGATCACAATTGTAAAATTAGCAAAATACAAGAACTATTATACGAAGAATTTGGTAATCAATTTTACACTATGGGTATTAGAGAGGAATCTGCTTTATATAAGTATAGAGTGACAGTTAACTCATTAATAAGGTTATTCAACATATTTAAACTCCAAGATAAAAATATTTCTGATGTCTTAAAAGAAATAATAAAAATTAATGGTGAATCTCACGGTGATAATTACAATGAAATGTATTGGAACACAAGTTGTGATGATTTTGACGAGGAAAGTTTTAACAAAGATGCTAACTGGTATCTAACCAAAATCTATGACAAAATTTTAGATGATGATAAATATATTGATGTTTACGAGTATTTCCACATTAAAGAATTAATTGAAAAGGAATACGGATTTGATAAATGGAATAAAATTAATACTAAAGATGACCTATACTTCAATATCAATGAAATTAATCCCGAAACAAATAAAATAAATATAACTATTAGGAGTAACAATGGTGATGAAGATCGTTCTGTAACATATGACGAACTAATTAGATTGCAAACTCAATACGAATTATTTAACGAAATACGAAAAATACAAAACAAAATTTTTTTAATTTGAAATAAATCCATATATTTGTGGTATGGAAAGAAATTATGAATTACTGAAAGAAGTTTTGTCGGTTCCCACAAAAACTTATCAAGAAGATTTAATGGTACAATATATCTGTGATTGGTTGGATGCGAATAACATCCCCTATTATGTTGATGAACTTTACAATGTGTATGCAACCAAAAAAACTGACGAGAATGTTGAGTTTTTTCCTTGTGTTGTGGCACATACTGATACCGTTCACA
>Ga0315274_10005199_pt1 | contig 19029 bp, 19 predicted proteins | sample YL17G02_20_MG_FD_203700 | JGI IMG/M metagenome (GOLD analysis project Ga0315274, IMG submission 203700) | Sediment microbial communities from Yellowstone Lake, YNP, Wyoming, USA - YL17G02_20 | ecosystem: Environmental > Aquatic > Freshwater > Lake > Sediment | place: USA: Wyoming | collected... | reverse complement strand
GCTTTGCCTTACGCTTCCTTCAGACTCCGCCTCGCGACGGACGCCCTTGCTTCAGCTAGCGGTTCCGGTCATCTCGGCCCGCAGAGGACTTCCACCTCCTAGATACACGACATGCCTGGCACACAACCACAAAGGCCCGGCGCGGGGCGGGCCTTGTCTGCCAGAAACCTGTACCGACACGTATTGCGGAGACTACGATGCGGCCAAGAACGTGAGAACCTCGCCACCCGCAGAGAAGACCTGCAACTGGCCACCGGAGAGCTTGAAGGTCTGGGCCATTCCCAGCATCTCCAGATACTGCCGCTCCTGCTCCATGATCCCTTGGGGCTCCACGCAGGCCATCTCCGTCATGAAGAGGTCGCTGAGGGTGAGCTTGTCCCCACCGACCTTATACGACCCCCCATAGGAGTTGCAGGCCGATCCGTGAACCTGTCCGTTCTCAAAGGTCGCGGTGATCGCGGTGCCGGGGATGAGACCGGCTCCCCCCAGTGTCAGCAGTCGCCAAGACGTGCCCTTCAGCGGATCGCCAGTGGGCAGGCCGGGCAAAGCACAGGCGGCCATAGAGAGCAGGATGATGGTGGCCAGAGTGAGCGTGGCTAGGTGTCTCGCTTTCATGAGCTGTTTCCTTTCTCGTTCGATTCTCCACACTACAGACGCCCGCCGGCGGGCCTTGGTTCCGTAGCCAGACCAGGTGGACCAGACCTCGCCAGCCCTGGCGCTTCCGTGTCCCCTGTCCTACAATACCTCTGGCGGGCGACCAGGCCCGCAGGCGTTCTGGCCGGGGAGGGGGGGATGGAGGAGAAGGACGTCCTTCAGGAGTTGCAGGCTATCCGCCGTTTGGTGCGGCAGACCTGGATCATGATGATCGTCCTGTTGGTCGTGGTGGTGGTGCCGACGGTGTTCGTGGGGTGTTCGCTGTTGGGGGTTGTTCTGATAGAGTTCCTGCCGCATTGAGCTGCAGAAGCGCTCGCCCTCGGCCGCCTCGTCAGTTCAGTCCTCCACCCAGCGGCGATCTCCCCGGATCCAGGCGAAGTACAGATCCACCCCGTCACGCTGCCCAGCCAGTGCGACACCATTCAGTCGGGCAGTGGCTCCAAAAAGGGACACGAACGAGGCATAGTCGTCAAAGCCGTCGTCAGTCTCACTGAACGAATGCACCATCACCATGGCGTGGGCCGCAGTGAACTCCTTGGCCTCGATCAGCGCGGATGCAGTCCTATGCATAAGCTGATATCGCGTGCCCGGCGGTGGCTGTTGAGAGAAACCAAGGACATCGACGAGGAAGTCGAGGCGTTTGCGCTTTCCCGCAGAGGCATCCTGAAGCCACCGGCCCAGGGTGTTCCCGAAAGACTCTCGAACCTTGCCCTCAACAGTGATCGACACGAGATCGTCCCCGGATCGGCCCAGAACCCAGATGTCGCTTTGGGAAGGTGTGCCTCCACCCGGCAAGGGAACCTTGTGCTCGGGCAGGATGAGCAGTGGCTCAAGGCCTTGCATGACCTTCATACCTGAACTCAGGAAGACCCGCCTCACCTCCTCCGGGAATCCTTGCGGCCTGTGCCAACAGTGCGCTAAGGCCCAGGCGGAATGGCCTTTCTTCCAGTGTCTTTCCGGCTTCGCAAGATACGCCTTCCAGTCCTCGGGGCTGTGAGCGGGGATCAGAATCTTTGCCATTTGTTCCTTCCTATCGTCCACAACGCGAGCTGAAACTACGAGCGCTCCGCAGTGGATGCCCTCTATGGGATTTGCTCACCTTCCTGCCTGACCACACACACCAACGCCCCTTCCCGAAGCATGCCCTGGTCGAGCGGAGTCTGCAGACCGACCTTCTGGCCCACCTCTGCCGCCTCAACGGGAGTGCCATCCAGCTGGATGGATTCGGCCACCTGCTCCGCGAAACCGCCCGGAAGAACGAACCCAACGCGGTCGCCCAGCCTCAAGGGTGACTCCTGCACGTCGATTCCTACGGCCGCGACCTTGGCCCAGTAGTTGAAGACCAAGCCCACACGCTCATAGTGGGCTGGCACGCGGCCAATGCGGCCGGTGCGATAAAACAGCGACCTCAAGTGACTTGGGTCCCAATCCTGCTCCAGCATCCCTCGTACCAAGAGAAACAGCTCCCACGTGGTCAGAAGTCCCACGCCGCTCTGCTCTGCATCATCGACCTGCTGCTGTGTGAACGCTCGCTCGTGGTTCCTCTCGAGAGCGGGCAGATTGCGCTGATGGTTGACTATTGACAGTCCCTGCACATCGGTGCGCTCCCACTCCTTCATCCGACGATTGACATACTTCACGACCTGGAACGAGTCCGCTTCGGTTGGCAGTCCTGCCAAGCCCTTGATCTCAATCACCAGCGAGGGTGATTGGTCAAGAATCTGAAGATCCTCCTGTCTAGGGACTTCCCCTCGTTCCTGTGAGAGTAGCTCATCCACGTTCACGAGATTCTTGAAACCGATGAAGCGTAAACACTGCTCCACAGCCTTCACCAAGTCCTCGCCGCTCGTGGTCAGGATGTCGTGCAGGAACCCCATCTCGGACCTCTCTCTGTCGATGGCCGAGTCCAGTTCTGCTAGCCGCTCATTTGCTCGCTTTGTCACAGCATCTTTGTTCTTCTTGAGCTGCAGCACGCCAGGAAGCTCATACTGTGGCTGTTGCACCCACCGACGCCCGACCACATGGGGGAAGAGGCGAGGCTCCAAATCGGGAAGAGCTTCCTGTACCAACTCTATCACTAGGCCAGCTTTGTCAGCGACCTGTGGCAACACGAGAACGAATCCCTTGGCAGTGTGGGGAAACAATGCTACCGATACCGTTTCCCCGTACTTGTTGACCGCCAGAGGGCGCCACTCGTCTTCGGACAAATTGTACTTGCGCTCCAATGTGCACTCGTACGACGAAGCACCCAGGTGTTTGCCTAGCGTGGCACAAACCGAAGCTTCACCACTGATGGCAGCCATCTCGTCGCCATGGCGGCGACTCACCTGGATGTGTTCCGAGCTCAGAGTACTTAGGAGGCACCAGTTGTCCCACGCCGCCTCCTCTTGACGGTCTCCGCTGCGGTACAGATTCCTTTCAACAAGAAGGTACTTGTGTTCAACACGCGGAGCCGCAAACACCAGGAAACACCCTCCATGGGCTATGATACGATCGAAGTCAGTCTTGACGAAGTGCATCACCGCGGGCCGCGGGTCTACCACGCCGCCCAGGGACCCTGCCAGCAAGTCCGCCTTGCCCTCTTGCACCAGCAGTTGCCCTGCTGGGCCAGGAAGAGTGCCCGGCGCCGATAGATCGATTACGACTATCTCCTGTTCCTCATACGCGGGAAGTGCATAATCGGCCACCACTTTGACGAAATCGCCGCTGACTGGGACCCTATAAGGGTGGCCCAGAGTGCCAGACGCAACGTTGTACCCGAGATCCTCAAGACGTCGGTGCACGTCTCCTGGGAGATCAATGAGCATTATGCGAGGTTTGAGGTACCGCACGTGTGGACCAGGTTCTCGGTCGCACTGCTCGCTAGCGTTCTCCGTCTTCCTCGCCATCAGTACCCTCCATATCCTCTCCAGCAACGGCCCCCCGCGAGCGCCACGACACCCTACGCCGAACAACGCCCCAACACTCCTTGTTCTTGAGCCCCATTCACTCCAACCAGCCGAGGGCTGCCATGGTCGCCCTTCCGGCAACACAACAGCGTTGGGCTCGACGACAACCATAGGTCCGACCCCGGTGATCGCCCTACGGGAGAGCAGACAGGCGTTCCAACGGCACCCACCCACTCTGTCCGCTCTCGTCGGAGACCCAACCCCAGCCGCTCTCCGTCAGCAGGACGCTCACCGTCCCCCCCTCCTCCACGCTCAGCTCCGTTGCCGTGTAGTCGCGCTGGAGGACGCAGAACTCGCCCTCGTTCTTCACCCAGTTCTCCGGCACCCAGCGGGTCTCGCCGGAGTCAGCCGTGCACCAGATCCACCCCGGCCACTCACACTCCCGGGGCTCCCACCTCAGGCGCTCGCCCTTCCGCAGGGTCAAAGGCTCCGTGTATGGAGAGCGATACGACCTGACGACCCGATACCTCTCTGGCATGGCAGAAATCCCCTACTCAGTCCTGGACGTCGCCCTCTCGACCCTCGGGCAGCTCGCCCGCCGTCCCCCTGCCCGCGCTGATCTGGACGCTGGTCAGCCCGCTCCGCACCTTGTCCGATTGGCCGCACCGAGTGCTATGACGTCTGGCACTCCCTGTTCCCTCCGGTAGAATCGGACCATCCACCTGCAATCGTGCTCGGCTCGAACTCTTTCAGTACCAGTAGGTCGTCTCGTCACGTGACAGCAATTGTCCAAACTGGCGATATCTCCAGGATGCGTGTGCCGCGTGAATGACGCCAGAGACGACCAGCGTGCCCGCGCCTACCACCACGGCCTAGCACGGCTCGAGCGGCCATTTCGCCAACACCACCAGGACCGCCCAGGCGATGCAGTTGAATGACACCACGGTGGTCTTGGCCTGGGACACGGTCAGGGCTCGGTCAACGATTCCGCGGATTGACGACCACCGCTTGTATCTCTCCTGATCTTGAACGACTCCTCTTAGGAAAACACCTTCCAACTCCGGGCCCACCTCCCTGAACCTATCACGGATGAGTCGCAGCCCCATCGCCGTCTCCGCCATTCTCCTGTCCAACCCCATCAATCGCAGGTAGGTGATCTCGCCAATAGCGACCACCAGTCCCAGCAGTACACATGCCACAATCTGTGCATCATGTCCGCTCGGATCACCCGGACCGCCCCCCAGCCAACCCCCCAGCAGAAACAGTAGGGCACCACTGGCGACACTGATCACAGTCAGATACGTCTGAAGTGCTCGCCCGTAATCTCCTTTCCATGACAACTCCAAGCCCGTCAGTCGATCGTACTCAGCCAGCAGGATTTGCACGCTGTGCTCCCTCACGACTGCACCTCCCCCCGAGACGCCCTGAATCCGCGACGATGGCAACGGATCTCCTCTCGTATCTTGGCACGAATGCCGTGTTCCGCGGCGTGCTGTGAAATTCCTCCCACAGTCCCAGTTCGTGCGTGACGACGCGTCCCCACCGACATCACCTCCGGCACATCTCCGGCCCCTCCGGTGCCCAAGGCTTCATACCCACTTCCGGGCCACCCACCGGCTCTCCCCAGATTCGGTGGTGCACCAGATCCACCCCGGCCACTCGCACTCCCGGGGCTCCCACCTCAGCCGCTCGCCCTGGCGCATGGTCAGCGGCTCTATGTATGGCGAGTGATACGACTTGACGACCCTGTACCTCTCCGACACCGTACTTCCTCCGTGCGTCGCAGGTCGCAAAGGCCCGGCGCAGGGTGCGCCCCCACGTGCTCACTCTTCTGGATAGGTGTCGAACAGACGCGCCTCCCCTACCTCACCATCCGCTCGACCCTCTGGCAGCTCCCCCGCCGTCCCCCTGGCCGCGCTGATCTGAACGCTGGTCAACCCGCTCCGCACCTTGCTCAAGAGCACGCTCAATTCGTCGCGGGAGTTGGTCAGCATGGTCAAGGCCCGGGAGAACCGCCCCTCCAGCTCCCCCTGGGCAGCCTGGATGTGCTCGTCGGCGCTCCTGAGGTAGGCGTCCAGCCGCTGCATGTCTATGCTCTGCGAGGTCTTCAGGATGGTCTGGAAGACCAACAGCAGGTAGGGCACGAACATGCTGTAGCCGATGAGCACCACGTTGAGCTGGAAGACTTCGGCCTGGACCGCCGCGCAGAGGTCGTACACCGCGTCGGGCACCGCCGCGATGCCGAAGTTCACCGTCACGTTGGGGTCGATGTACTTGCGGACCTCCTTGGCCTTGTCCAGCACCGCCTTCTCGATCTGGGCCTTCAGCCGCCGCTGCTCCTCCAGGTCCTCGCAGGCCGCGAACTGTTCCAGCAGGTGCGTGGCCGGCCACTTGGAGTCGATGGGCAAGACCAAGTTGTTGGGCAAACGCAGGGCGAACTCCACGGCCTTGTCCCCCACCCGGAAGTTGCGCACCTGCCACTCCTGGGGGAGATTGGCGAACACCGTCTCCAGGATGTTCTCGCCGGCCATGCCTTTGGTCTGGGTGCCCGCGATGACCATCTCCAAGCGACGGATGGAGTCCGCGGTCTGGCGCTCCATGTCCTGCCGGGCCCTGGTGTAGGCGTGCAGCTCTGCCAGGCCCTGCTGGATATTGGCCACTGCCTGGGAGACGGGTTCCAGTTGCGACAGCTTCTCCGTGATCACCGCCGTCTCCACATCCCGCTGGGAGGAGCGCAGTTGGAGGTACTGCATAGCCAGCAAAAGGAGGACGGCACCCAGCAAGAGAACGACCAGCACAATGAGGACCAACATCAAGGGATCCACGAACTTCCTCCTTCCAAGCGAGGTGAGTGAGGGACCGAAGGCAAGCCAGTGCGAAGAAGAGGTCAAGTAGTGCAGGCCCGCCCTGCACCCCTGATCGTAGTATACCACAAAGGGGCTGCCCTGTCAATACAGGCCACTGCTAGACAGCAAGACAGCATCCTGAGCCACGCCCTGAGCTTGCCGAAGGGTAGCTGCGAAGCGGAGCGAAGCAGCGTATCGAAGGACGGGGCTCAGCGCGCCTCCGTATCTTGACCGTCAACCCTGGCCAGAATCTGCCAGTGGTAGCTTCCGGGGCGGCCACCCCCCACATCCTCGCACTCCAGGAGAGTGAACCCTCCCAGAACGGGCTCGATCTCTGCCCGGTCGAAATAGTGGTGAGGATAGCTCTTCTCCTCATGCTCGGGAATGACGTAGGTGCCTTTCTCGATCTCCTCGCCGAGCCCACACTGGTCGTGCATCGTGGAGATGAGGGAGCACAGCAGGTACCCCCCTGGCCTCAGACACCTCTCTAACTCAGCGACAGTCCTCCATATGTATTCGACTGTGCCATGATAGATCACGTTCCAGGCCAGGATCAGATCGAAAAAGTCACTCGCATAGGGAAGCTGGCTCATGTCGCCCAAAGCGAGGTCCAGCGCCACGTCCTCCCGCTCCGCCCACTGGAGCGCGAACTGGAGGCCTGCCGGGCTGGTGTCGATCCCGTAGACCTCGAACCCTTCTTTGGCCAGAAGGATGGAGTGCCGTCCCAGCCCGAAGCCCAGATCAAGGACCTGCTCCAGGGCTTCGGTCTTGAATCTGGGGAGATGCCCGACGACAAAGGACTCCGGCTCAAGCCACCACGCCCTTCCCTCTTCGGTTTGCCAGATCTCGTCCCATTCCTTCATTGCTGTCGACCGCGCCCAGTGCGGCGCATCACCGTGTCAGTCGATCTCACCCACCCACATGCTTGCATGCGGCCTTCGGCCCATTCCCTTCGACGTCGCTCAGGGCAGGCTTCGCAAGGCTCAGGACAGAGCTTAGCATGCTTGACTAGCCTGTTCCTGTGCCTGATCGACACCAACCTCAACACAGCATCCTGAGTAGCTGCGAAGCGGGGCGGAGCAGCGTATCGAAGGGTGCGGCTCGGTCCCGGTGCCCCTGGTCTTCCCAAACCGCATGCTTCGATACGGCCTTCGGCCTACTCAGCATGCCTTCTTGGTGGGGCTTTGCCTCCATCCTGACCCAGCCTCAAGGCGGCACCCTCACTAGCGGCCTAGCATAATCAGGTGGCGTATCGAGGGCTGCGTGGCGCTTTCCCGGTCACGTTTCCTGCCTATTTACGTGATCGGCCACCCACTGACACACCTGGGTCGGCGTGAAGGGTTCGCTGAGCAGGCGGGCGAAGTTCTCCACCCTGTCCGGCCCCCGCAGCAGAGGGGCCAGGAGCTTCCTGCCCACACCGTAGTTGAACGTGTACGAGCGCCAGACGGGATGCAGCAGAAACTCCAGGCCCTTGGCTGCGCGCTCGGGCGTGACAAGCCCGAAATGCACCAGGTACTGCTGAACCTCGTCGGGGGCTCGGCCGTCCCTATGGAGCAGCAGCGCTGCGTTCCCGTCCACCACTCCCAGCATGCTCTCGTTGGCCCGCATCACACCGATATCCCGCTCCACATGCTCCGATGGGAGACCCGCCAGGGGATACAGTTCCTCGCGCAAGAACTCCGCCAGTTCGGTGCCCTCGAAGATGATCTCCCAGGCCCACATGGCCAGGCCCTCAGATACGACCGCCTGCGGACCCATGGCCAAGACAGAGTGCTCCGCCCACCCTTTCCCCCTGTACAGGAGGTACTCTTTGATCGCCAGCTCAGTGTGGTGACCGGGGTAGGTCTCGTGAGGCAGAACCGGCACCACCTGCTCTATCCCTATGGGCAAGTCGGTGTTCAGGTCGATTCGCGACCGGCCCTGGCCGAGATACCAGTTGTAGGCCTGCCACGGCTGGTTCTCCACCAGCTGGAGGGAGACCTCCTCCTCTGGCGGCACGTCGAAGAGGGCCCGCGCCCTGGTACGCGCCTCCTGGACGAGACGTTCACACACGGCAAGCACGCGATCTCGCCGCACCTCCACACTCTTCTCCCAGGCCAGCGTCCGCTCGGCAAGGGACCCCTTTCCCGGCAACAAGGAGTCCATCTCCGCACGGAAGGCCTCAAAGACAGTCTCACCCACCATCTCGGGAGTGATGTCGAAGTACAGCTCCACCTCTTCCACAAAATCCAATTGCTCGCCGGAGAGCTTACGAATGATCGCGCTTATCGCCCGGGTCTGGCCCAGCAGGTAGTCCTTACGTTGAGCATTGTTGTCGCTGGCGACGATAGCCTGCAGGAGTTGCTGGGCATCGTCGGCCAGGCCCTCGAGCGGCCGCAGTTGACCCGTCTCAACCTCGGCTTTCAGTTCCCGGGGGCCAAAGTACGCGTCCACAAACCCCTCGAAGTGCCGGTTCAGGTTGAGGGCCAGGGTGAGGTAGCCTCGTCCGATGTCGTCCATGTCGGTGCTCCTTCAGCGACGGGCGAGAGACCTAGCAGCCAGAAGAGGCAGAGAGGTGCGGAGCGATGGCATCAGAGGAGATCACAGAGCGCCTTTCCCCCAAGGTAGTCGGGAAAGCTGTACACGCCTGTGACCTGCAGATAGCAGCGGTCAGGGTACTTCTCCCATCCTCTCGCCAATCCGATACGCAGGTACACTTCCCGTCGCGCAGAGCCAAGGAACTCAGTCATCCACTCACTGATCCTACTCAGATCCCACCCCTTGCTATCCCTCAGATTGTCACAGGCGGCTCTGAAAGTCAGGTCGGTGACCGCGAGGCTGAATTCGCACCCGGATCCATCTGTGAATCGGATTCGGTATTCCCACTTGGCCTCTTCGTCTTCATAGTGCCTCTGGCCGTATGTCACCTCGGAGACTCCCTCCGCCAGGATGGTTCCCAGGGACCGCTCTCCCTCACCCTTGCAGATGTATCGGTCCTCTTGTATGGGTGCTCCGAAAATGGATTCTACTCCGTGGTCCAGGTGACCCTGTAGGAAGAGCCGCCTTTCCTCTGGGGACAGAAAGCGTACCAGTTCGGGGCCGATACGGGGATCGATCTCCCAGTCCTCGGTGTGGGGAGGCTCGGAGATTGGACGTGTGAAGCTCAGACGCACTTCGGCGAAAGGCCGCACGATGAGGAGCTCACCCTTCCAGAGGAACTCTTCGGTTATGTCCTTCCGGCTCTTGTAGGGCATGACCGGCCTAACAGCCACGCCATCGTCCGAGAAGAAGCCTGCTACGCACACCCGCGGGGCCCCCATCCGCGTCACATCGGTCACGATCATCTTCCGCCTCATTGCCACGACCTCCTTTCGAGGGAAGGCGCCTCGGCATCTTGAGCAGGCGCACAAAGGACGAACGCCCCGCATTGAAGCTGAAATCACGCGACGGGCGACTGCTACAAATGCACCACCTCTACGTCGGGCCAGGACTCCTGCAAGTGCTCTGCCACCAGCCTTCGATGGCAGTGATCCGCGTCCGGTTCACTGCACAGTAGACAAGACCGCTTCTCAGAGAAGGACTCCGGGTCCAGGCCACTCAGGACATCCCTTTCCTCCAGCAATCTGGAGAATTCGGCCACGTAAAGGTCCCAATCCTCGCCGGAGTCGCGATAGGCCTTCATCAACTCAGGCGTCGGGGCCAGGAACTCCAGATGGCAGTACTCGATGCCCAAGATGCGGTCCAAGAAGTATTCGAGGTCTTGCTTCTTGGTGAAGCCAGCCAGCTGCGAGGTGTTCTTCAAACGCACATCCACCACCCTCTCGATGCCATGATTACCCAATGCGCCGAAGAACTCCTCCGCAGACTTCTTCGTGTACCCTATCGTATAGATCTTCATTTCCACTCGTCCCCGAAACCCAGTTGCTTGACATCCCTGTCCAGGGTTCTCCGAGCCTGCTCGGTCCAGGTTTCACCATCCTTGAGCCTGATATGCTCTACATCAATCCCCCTATCAAGCAGCGTCTGAGCGATGAGTAGGTGGCGATGACAGACTCCGGGGTCCTCCTCGGCACACATCACCGCCGCCCACTTCTCAGTAGCGAGCTGGATGAGTCCCTCGATGCCTCTGGAATACCACTCCTTCTTCTCCACCTCCTCATACAAGACCCTTTCCTCATCTTCTCTGTCATAGCAACTCGGGTCTCTGGGCCTGCCTCCCAGATAGCCCCCACCATACTGGTATTCGATCCCTGCCAGCGCAAGCCGCTCTGCAAGATCTTCACGATTGAACTGAGGAGCGTGCCGACTGTAGGGTGAACTTCTTACGTCCAGCACCACGTCTATTCCATACTGCCTCAGCAAGTCGACTATCTTGTCAGCCTCCACGTTGCTGTGGCCTATTGTATAGATGACCACGCCTATTCCTCTCCTAGCTCACAAGGACGCGCTGTGGCCAAGCCGTATACCGACCACAGTCTCCGACTGGCTGCCGGGGCGGGTGCCACTCCGTCAGCGAGATCATACGGGCGGTGATCCCGCGCCCGTGGCCTCGCTTAGAATCCGAGTCACGTGCGCCTTCACTGCAGGCAGATCTGCCTTCAAAGTGTGCCAGATCACCTCGAGATCGACGCCGATGTACCCGTGGATCAGCTTGTCCCTGGTAGCCCCCATCTCCCGCCAAGGAACCGAGGGATACTGCTCTCGCGTCGCCTCAGATATCCTCTTGGCCGCCTCGCCGATGATTTCCAGTGCCCGAATCACTGCCTACACGGTCTTGTCGTCAGCGGCGAAACCCTCAAAACTCATCCCAGACGTGAATTCCTCGATCCTTTCAATCGAGTCCAGGATATCGGCAATGTAGTCGATCTGATCGCGGGCGCTGGTCATACCGACACCAGTTCGTTGAGGATGCGCTGGCCGACGCGCGGCTTCAACGCGCTCCTCATCACTAGATCCACCTCTACGCCAAGAATCTGGCTGAGATAACTCTCCAGACGCACGAATTCGAAAAGGCTGGGCGGCTGATCAAAGTCCACCAACACGTCCAGGTCGCTCGTCTCATCCTGGTCACCGCGAACGTACGACCCGAACACCCCGACTGACTTGACCTTGTACCGCTCTTCCAATTCCGGCATGTGCGCGCGGATTGTCTTGACGAATCGTCCGGCCCGGTCCTTCGGGGAACGCTCCCCGATCTCGATGGGCAGGCCAACAGTTGATTCGTCGCTTGCCCCAGTCATTTTGCACCTCCTTGCGGCAGATTTGGAGTCTGAAGCCGACCATGATGAAACCGCCACATTCAGTGTCACAGAAGCTACAGCTTGGACAGAGTACATCGTGCCCGCAATACGCCGGTGCACGCACAGCACGTGTGGGTTTCCCGGCCCCAGTGCTCAGAAGGGCAGACTGCCTCCAGGCTCTTCACATCCGACGGTAGATTCTCCCGCATCAGTCCTTTGGGCAATACCACAGGCCTAGCGTCGACTCAACCCGGGCAACTGGTCCAGTCCTGCGGCCCTGGCGTGGCTGGTGGCGACACCCTCCAGCTCACGCATCACGTCGCCTGGGAGATCCAGCGGCTGATAGGCGGCGATGAGTTCGTCCACCCGCCGGTGCGCCCGGGCATTGACGTCCAGGGCCCCTTTGTCGAACCATGCCTTCCGGTAGTCGCGGTCGATGACCTCCGAGGGCATGTAGTCCTCCCTGCGGTAACGACGGGCGGTGTGCTTGGTCGCCAGAAACTGGCCCTTGTGGCCCACTTCGCGTATTACGTCCAGAGCCAGAGGCTCATCCGAGTCATCGACGCCGCGCACCAGTCGCTTGGCCATGCCCACGATCTCGGCGTCGATGACCAGCTTCTCCAGACTGAAGCAGCTCTCGAAATCCATCATGCCGGGCCCAGAGATCATGTTGATGCCCGCCAGGGCACCCAGCACGGCCCCGGAGGCCGACTCCAACCCCGTCTGGGCGTCCACGATCTTGGTGTCACTCATGCCTAGGTACGCGTGGGTGGGCAATCCGCCGGGCTTGACGGCCTTGCCGATCTGAGCATAGGTGCAGTCCAGCATCATGGTGGCCATGGCCCCCATGGGCGGCGCACCCGTGCGCATATCGAAGTAGGCCGGCGAACCACCCCACACGATGGGGCTGCCAGGATTGGCCAGTTGATGGATAGTGAGTCCGCTGAGAGCCTCGGCAGCGTGCTGCACCGCGGAGCCGATGATAGTGGCGGGACCCGTGGCCCCCATGAGGGGCATAGGGATCAACTGCGCCGGCACTCCGGCCCGGGCAGCATCGATCAGGTTGGCACAGGTGATGTCGCTCCACATCAGCGGTGGAGAAGGGCAGGCATCGAAGATGGCCCGCGGCTTCTCGGCCAGGGCCTCCGCGCTCCCCGCCACAGCGATGAGCAACTCATGCATGATGGAGAAGCTCTCGATGGAGAAGGTACCCGTGACGATGGGCTTGCGCGCATACAGCAGGAGCAGGTACAGACGATACCAGTCGCCCATGGACTTGGGCACGTCGCCGCAGACGATGGAGGTGGCCACAGCGTCGATCTGGGGCAACATCTCCGCGAGCCGGACGAAGTTCTCGCAGTCCACTGTAACCGGCGTCCGCGACTCCCGCGCCTGATAGTCGATGATCTCTATGGCCGCCGAACCGGGGTCGAAATGGACGTCGTCGCCTCCGTAATGGACCACGGGTTCCCCATCCAGATCATAGAGGTAGAAGGAGCCGGGCGCCGTCTCCACCGCCTTCTCGGCCAGCGAGCGGGGGATTCTGGCCACCCGCGCGTTCACGTCCACCTCGGCCCCGCCATCAGCAAGGAGCCGCAGCGCTTCGTCGTAATGGATCTGAACGCCGGGATCCAAGAGCAGCTCGTACGCCTCGTCGAGGGCGCGATTGACCGTCTCTGGGGATAGGAATTCGAGTTTGGGTCGTATCATGTCACCTCCTTGGGTCCAGCTAATGATAGCAGCATGTCCCAGATTTGTCAACACAGACCACCTGGCTGGCCCCTCTGGGAATGCAGAAAACGAAAGCCACACTCTCGTGAGCGTGGCCTCGGCATCGGACGGTCACCGTCGCGTTCACGGCTCGTCTGGTTGGAGCTCGAAGGCACCAATGTCGCAGGGCGTGCCCATGGAACTCACTTCCATAGGCCTGGGTATACCGCGCTGGTCAAGCCTCAGGATGCAACTGATGGAGGAGATGGCATCGATCGCCGGGCTATCAGGAAGAAGGGCGTGGGTCAGGGTGTCACCCCCGTTATCGGCCAGCGGCTGCAGCAGGGGACTCCCTGTGAGTGCCGGGCTACAGCTCCCGTCCTCCACCAGGTTATTGGCGTTGATGTCCACGGCCGAGTGCTCGCCGAGCATACAATCAGCACAGCAATACTGGCTCCCCGTGGTGTTCCCGGCGATGATGGTGTTGGAGAAGTCCAGCCATCCACGGACAAGCCCACTCTCGCCGGAGCCACGGACGTAGATCCCTCCGCCGGTCTGCGCGGCCCTGTTGTTGGCAATGGTGCTCTGGGTCACCTGGACAGCGTCTCTGACGCACACCCCGCCACCACTGCCTCCGGTGGCGTCATTGCCGCTGACCGTACTATTGGTCAGCTCCAGCGTGCCCTTGCAGGCCACAAAGATGCCTCCACCGTCGCCCTGCGAGCTATTGCCGCTCACCGCGCTGTTGATCATCACCAGCGGACCCTGCTCCAACTTGATCCCGCCCCCAGTGCCGCACCCCGTGAACCCTCCTCCAGTGCCATCCGCGACGTTGTTGCTGACGATGGTGTTGATCAAGGTCATGCTGCCGAAGGTGTTCAGGCCACCACCAGCGCTGGCGATGTTGTCCGTGACCACGCAGCGCTCCAGGGTCACCGTACCCCGGTTATCCACGCCGCCGCCCGCCTCCGTCCCCGACTCAGGATTACCATGGCGGATGGTCAGGTCCTTGATGGTCACCGTAGCCCCTTCAGCGATGACGAACACGCTCTCCGTGGCCTCGCCGGGCTCGGCGTGAGCCTGCACTATGGTACCCTCAGCCGCCTGGCCCAGGATGGTGACGTCCTTGTTCACGACGATGCCCTGTTCTGTGTGTACAGCATCCAGAACACCGATGACGTCACCGCTGCCGGCATCGTCAATCGCCTCTTGCAGCGTGGTGAAGCTGCATCCACTGGAGCAGACCGTCAGGTTGGGCTCTGGCGTGGGGGTAGGTTCTGGTGTGGGCGTGGGCGCGGGCGTCCAGATGGGTAGAGGCGCCAGACAAAGGCCGATGAGACCCACCACTCCCAGAGTGAAGAGAACGCTGATCAGAACCCCCTTGAACCGGTCGCTCAAGGGATTCCCCCTTCACGGCGATCCTGATAGAGCAAGACAACCCCTCTTACTTCTCGTAGACCCACTCCGCGAAGAGCGACGTCAGATCGCACTGGCAGTGTTCCTCAGCCAGTTGCTGGAAGGCCTCTCCAGTGCTTATGCCCCACTTGTGGCGCTGGTAGTAGTCCCTCAAAAACTCACCGAACGTCTCCTCACCCATGCGGTCAGCCAGCGTCTCCATGAAGATAGGTCCGCGGCCGTAGACTACAGCACCGTACTCCAAGGAATCGCTGTAGTCGCCGCTGGGCAGGCCAATCGGTATGTCCGCCATCTCGACGCGCTGCCACCTGTCACTCCATGAGCGGCTGAAGCCCTCCATAGCGCTCTCTCCGCCAATGTCCAGGTAGTAGAGCCCGGTCACGTACTGGACCAAAGCCTCGTCCATCCAGGGTTCGTCCACCTGGTCGTTGCCCACAACGTTGTAGAACCACTGGTGGGCTACCTCGTGAGCCACTCCGCCCTGGAGCAGCACCTGAGCGGGCAACCCCGATATCTCCGCCTCCGGATCGTAGAGGTGAAGACCGATGCCCACAATGCCCGGGTACTCGATGCCGATGGCCCGCATGGGTGTGCTGGCCACGTCGAATTCGACATAGGGATATGCTCCAAAGCGCCGATTGAAGCTCTCCATGGCCTCGACCGCGTACTGCAGGGCCAGTTGGGCGTGCTCCTGATACTCGGGAAACGCGTAGCTGTTGATGGTGGTCTCTCCAACACGCTCGCTGACCACGGTATAGCGCTTGCTGGCGGCGATGTAGAAGTCTCGTGCCGGACCAGCGGCAAAGGTCAATACCTGCTTGCCCTCCTGAAGCTCCTGCCCTACCCCAGTCCCCGAGGCCACTACCACCACATCGGTGGGTGCCGTCACCCGTACCAGGTAGAAGCTGGCATCCAAGTAGGTCAGGTCCCCCGCGGGGGGAGGGACCTCCACGTTCCAACCCTCGTCATCGTACACAGGAACCGCTGGATAGAACTCGTCCAGCACCAGTATCTCGTCGAAGTAGCCAAAAAGTCCGTAATTGCCGCCCATCTCTCGAGGGACTTCCACTTCGAAGTCCATCTCGATCACGACCTCCTCACCAGGCTCAAGAGCCACCGGCAAGGGCACGCGGAAGGCGCTCTCCTCGAATTCGTATTGCCCCTCCACCGTCTGCCCGTCGACCGCGACTCTAGACACGGTGGCCTTGCCGCCGCTCATGTTGGGAAACAGTCGGAGGTACACCTCATTGAGAGGTTTGCCCTCCCGATTGGTGTAGGATACCTCTTCGTGTCCTTCGAGGATCAGGAAGTCATCGGGGATTAGCAGCTCGATGTGATACACCGTGGCGCCTGGAAGATCGTCCAGTACGGTCTGCTCGGCATCGATCAGACCATCGCGAAACACCATTCGGTCGTCCCAGTCAACCTCGTCGGGCGATAGGACGACGGTCGCAGCCGTCGTGTCCATGGGCGTGAGGGTGGGCAGCTCCGTCGGGGTGGCCGGCGCTCCGCCGCAGGCCGTCACCACCAGGACGACGACCATGCATAGCAGCACAGAGAACCTTGCGACACTGCTCACGTCAGACCTCCGGTAGGATTAGAATCCGACTCTAGCTTTCAATAGATACTCGACAGCAACCTTCGGCGTGGACCCGGTGGACAACGCATGGGGGTCAGACTTCAACGCGAGAAGGTTCCCAGATCAGCACAACCTCTCGTACCCGGGGAGACCCTGTGTGAGTGCATCGTCTCTGCAACGACCCTATCGCTGTCCACCAGTCCACACCGGCGAGGCACGCCAGGGGTTCACCAGGCACGCTGCACGAATTGGCGCTCGGCGTGAGAGGCAGCCAGCATACCCAGGGCGTCGACTCCTCCGCGGTTCACTGGCCAGCTCGCTAGCCCAACCTGAGCAGATCGTCGATCTCCAAGGTCGTAAGGTCTTCGGTAGCGATCTCCGCCCCTGCTTCCTCCAGCGCTTTCCTCTCTCCTATGCGGAGCACGCCCACGGCATGGTACCCCAGTGACCTGGCGGACCTCACACCCGAAGCCGTGTCCTCGAAAACAAAGAGCTTGTCAATGCGGCCCTCAACGAGATTCCGCAGGCCGCGCGCTGCATACCTCAGGATCCCGACCTTGCCCCCACGGTCCACGCCGCAGGCGTCGAAGTCGAAGACGGAATAAAGGGTGTCGCCTTCCGACATGGCGCCGAAATCATGGCCGACTTCCCTCAGCACTCGAGGCCTGTCGACCAGCCTCAGCAGCGGGCCTGCGTTTTTCGATGCCGATGCCGCGGCCTGGAGAATCCCTGCCCGCCTGGCCTGGAGCAACAAGGCCACAGCATCCGCGAAGAGCTTGAACTCGCCACTCCCGATCAACTCCTTGGTGAGCGAGTCTTTCTCGCTGGAGAACCTCTCGATGAGCCTTCTCTTCGCTTCGTGAGAGGTGGCACCAAGACGCCCATAGACGCCCAGCAGTTCGAGGATGTTGTGCGCTCCCTCATTCCTGGGCCTGGAGGCGACGTGGGTGACGTAGAAATCGGAAGTCAGCCCTTCTGTCTTCCACGGTTCCCTCATCAACGTGAGGCGCCATGACTCCTCGTGAGGGCTGTCCAGAACCACACCATCTATGTCCCAGATGAACCCCACTCTGTCTGCCATAACCATCACCCTTTCAGTCTCACACTCAGTCTCACCTACACAGTCTCAGCCGCCGAGACCACTCTAAGTCCTCACCGCCCAACGGAACCGCCCGACCAACTCCGGACCGGCCACACGCATAGCTGCCGGTGCGACGCGGCCGGGCAGTACACATACTATAACATACCTAAGTGGGTCCATCAAAGACAAGCCGCTCGTGGCCTCCATGGCCTGTTCCACGGCCCGAGAAGCAGGGAGCTCCCTCCGTTCTGATTGTGGTGGTCCTGTACCTATTCTGCAGACAAAAACTTGACATTCGGTACAAAATGCTGTAGAATGTGAGTAGATCAGTGCGGAGGTTGGCAGCATGGCCATTACTCTGAACCTCAACGTCCTCATGGCGCGCTGGGAGCAGGTCAATCCGGGTCAGAAGCTAACCCTGCGAAGACTCGCCGACCTCGTGGGAGTCGACAAGAACACCCTGGGCCGGCTCAGGAGTGGAACGGCGGAACGTGTAGACCTCGATACGCTGGACGCTCTATGTCGCTTTTTCAACTGCGCCCCCAACGACCTGCTGCTCTTCAGCAAGGATGGCACAGGGGTCGCCAGAGCGGAGAGGAGGGACAGCATGAAGGACAAGCTGGTCAGGGACGTGATGCACCGCAAGGTCATGAACTGTCGAGTGGATACGCCACTACGTGAAGTTGCCAGGCGGCTGGACTCCGAGAAGATCAACGCTCTGATCGTGGTCGACGAAAGCGGTGATCTCTCCGGGGTCGTCTCTCAGACCGACCTGGTCAAGGTCTGCGAACGGGATTGGGAAAGTATGGTGGCCGAAGACGTGATGACGTCAGATGTGGTCACCGTCGTGGCTGACATCCCCGTTCTGGCTGCGGTGGAGTTGATGGTCGACAACCAGATACATCGCGTGGTCATCACTCAGGGCGGGCTGGCCCCACGCCGTCCGGTGGGTGTTCTCTCCATGACCGACGTCGTGCGGGAGATGGCGCGATAGCCCGCAGAGCAGTGCACCGCCTGCCCCACACGGGCTGCCTACCCCGTAGACTGCCCCGCGGCTCTGGTTCGACGGCTCGCCTCTCAGGACAGTCGCCTGCTTCAAGAGTATTTAACCACGGGGCCGCGGCTGGATGGTGACCATGCTCTAGACGGGCCCGCTCCCCTCGTCCATGGTCACCTGCGCTGTACATACTGGCCCGGCTTTCCGTCCATGCGCCACGAAGACGCTGACGCTGGCGAAGCTGTCCCCGCCCGCGGACTGTGCGCAGCAGTCCTCACCCACACAGTCGGTCGCCACACCGAGCAGCCCTGCTTCCGAGAGCCACATCCTAACGTCCTCGCGCTGGAATCCCAGCCAGCGATCGTGTTGCTCGGTCCTCAGGAACTCGAAGGGGTGCTCGTCCATGTCGGTGATGACGAGCCGGCCACCAGGCTTCAGAATACGAACCATCTCACCAATAGCCCGAGGCGGAGAGTCCACGTGATGCAGGTACATGTTCGCGAACACGTAGTCAACCGCCTCATTGTCGACGGGCAAAGACTCCGCGCGCCCGACCCGGTATTCGATGGTGTCGAGATGGGAGAGCTTGCTCCGCATCTCGTTGAGCATGGCTTCCGACTGGTCAACGGCGATCACTCT
>Ga0315274_10005198_pt1 | contig 19031 bp, 19 predicted proteins | sample YL17G02_20_MG_FD_203700 | JGI IMG/M metagenome (GOLD analysis project Ga0315274, IMG submission 203700) | Sediment microbial communities from Yellowstone Lake, YNP, Wyoming, USA - YL17G02_20 | ecosystem: Environmental > Aquatic > Freshwater > Lake > Sediment | place: USA: Wyoming | collected... | reverse complement strand
GAGTAGTCTTCTGAGTGACTCCCCATCGTATCCTCCTGCATTGAATCAAAGGTGAAAGTCTCACATTTCAAGTCCTTCTTCAGACTTCACACTTGAAAGTGGAGTTCTGCAAAATGGAAGTTAGGCTTATATTATTCAAGGAAATCGGTTCTGGGATTTCCTTGAATAATCCACGTAACCAATCTTTGCGCCAGGCACCTGCCATTTTGGGAAGGAAAAATCAAAAAGACAATTTTTCCTTCCCAAAGCAAGCCTAACTTCCATTTTGCAGAACTCCACGTAGAACTTGGTCCTACACGTCACACGTTTTCACGGCTTGGACGAGCGACTCCATGGGGTCACGCGTCGGTGTATACTCATGGGCGACGTAGCCTTGATAGTCGCTATCGACAATCGCTCTCATCACGGCGGGGTAGTAGATTTCCTGGTTCTCGTCGAGCTCGTGGCGGCCCGGCACGCCGGCGGTGTGAAAGTGGCCGATATACTGGACATTCTTCTTGATCGTGGCGATCAGGTCGCCCTCCATGATCTGCATGTGGTAGATATCGTAGAGCAGCTTGAACCGCGGCGAGCCCACGCGGCGACACAGCTCGAAGCCCCACTCGGACTTGTCGCACATGTAGCCGGCGTGGTTGACCTTGCTGTTGAGCAGCTCCATGCAGATCGTCACGCCGGAATCCTCGCCGATCTTGACCGCTTCCTTGAGGACCGCCTGGCAGTTGTCCATGCCCTCTGCGTCGCTGATCCCCGCGCGGTCGCCGGCCATGGTAATCACGTTGGGCCACTTATACTCGGCCGCCGCTTTGATGTTCGTTTTGAAGTCCTCCATGAACTTGGCGTGCATGGATTTGTCGTTAAGACCCTTCTTGATGGACCCCGCGCCCGGCACCATCGTCGCCACGAGACCATGCCTTTGCAGTGTAGGCCATTCATCCTTGCCCATCAGGTCCCTTCCCACCAACCCCATCTCGACCAGCAGCTTCGCCGTCTGCTCCCGGTCCAGCTTGGCTCGCGACAGGCACCCGCCGCAGATCGACTGCTTGATCCGCCCGTTCTTGACGACCTTCCCGGTCTGCCCCCGCGCGACGCCCGGCAGCGCCGCCGCCCCGAGCATCGCCGCCGCCCCCGCAAGCACGTCACGACGTGTTACCCGCCCCCCGTCCGAATTCCTTGGATTGTGATTCATCTCACGTCCCTTTCCGAAAGCCAGGTTTTCCGAAGCTGTGTGACATCCAAGGGTCCATGCTATCACCAGTGCCCTCGCGATTCAACAACTGCATTCGTGCTGTATTGACAGAACAGGCGGATTCGGTGACAGTGGGGTCATGAGAAGACTTCGTATCTCGGGGCTGGTGCGATTTGTCAAGCGGGTCAGGCAGGAGTTGGCTGGGCCGGTGTCGGCGGAGCGGCTGGCGCAGCTTCGAAGGCAGATAGATGAGAACATCGGGGCCATCGAGCAGATCGCGAGAGATGAAGGCGTCCCCATCCAGAGCCTGCCGTTGCCTTCGCGTAAGGCTTACCTGTTCCTCAAGGGTCTGGACCTCAGCACCGTCGCCACGGAAACTACACCTTCGGCGAGCAGTTTCCCGCCGGAGAGCGTGTCGTTTCGCGGCCTGCAGAGCTACTTCGACGGCCTTCTGAGCCGACTCGCTCGATCCAACAACCCCTCGCAATGGGAGGAAGTTCACGGGCAGATCGTATCTTCAAGTGAGAATATTGAGAACGAGATCAAGGCAAAGAATATCCGGCCGGAGCAGCTCAAGAGGCAGGCGAGGGAGATGCGAGGGTGGTTGGCCTATTTCTCGGAGCGAGAGAATTTCGAGGAGTATCGTAGCGCCGTCGAGAGGGCAGGACGTGTCTTTCGCGAGGCTTGCACCTGGCCGGCGGCGAAGTCCGTTGCGATCCTGGTCCATTTCGGTCCCCTGCCAGGGATGTACCGCGTTCGCGGCCATTCCGATGCGATCGTGGTGCACCTGGCCACGCCCATGATCTGTTTCGATGAGGCCCTTCTACGGTCCGTGGCGGACATGGCGTTCAAAAAGGGCGGCGACAGGAAACTCATGCACGAGGCGGCGGGCAGCGAACCTTATCGGAAGATTGCCTCGGCGATCGATCTGCTCGGCGGCGTCGTGGCACAGACTCGCGGCATCCACCACGACCTGGCCGCATCCTTCGATCGTGTCCACGCCGCCTACTGCAACGGGAGCATGAGCCGGCCCCATCTTGTCTGGAGCCGGACCTTTGCGGCTCGCAAGTTCGGCCACTACGATCACGCACACGATACCGTGATGGTGAACATGGTGCTGGACAGGAAGACCGTGCCTGAGTTTACGGTCGATTTCATCGTCTATCATGAGCTTCTGCACAAGCAGTTGGGAATCACCTGGCAAAGCAACCGAATGGCCGCCCACACGCCGGAGTTCAGGGAAAAGGAACGGGAGTTCAAACAATACGACCAGGCGAAAGCCGTTCTGAGAAAGCTCGCTACAGAAAGGTGAGTATGCTATGATGTCAGACAAAGATAAGGTTGCACGACGGGGTTTTCTGGCGGGGTCGGTGGTAGGTGCGGCGATGGGCATCAGCTTGGGGAGTTCCGCTGGGACAGCCCGTGGGGAAAAGAACGTGACAAGAGCCGAAGGACTGCGAGAGAAATTGTTGGAGTGCCTGGGTGGGCCGTGGCCGCAACCTTGCGATCTGCGACCGGTGATTCGCGAGACGATCCGCAAGGACGGCTACCGGATCGAATCGGTAACGTACGAGGTTGAGCCGGGCGACCGCGTGGCGGCGATGCTGCTGGTGCCCGACGGCATCGATGCCAATCATCCGGCGCCCGCCGTGGCGGTCTGGCACCAGCATAATGGCGAGTGGCATCTCGGCAAGAGTGAGCCGGCGGGACTGGCCGGCAACCCCATGCACCATGCCGGCGTCTCGCTGGTCAAGGAGGGATACGTGGTCCTGTGCCCCGACGCCCTTTGTTTCGAGGAGCGGCAAAGCAAGGATCTCCGAGGCGGCGACTTCGAGCGATTCGAGTTTCTCCGGTATGTAGTCGCCGGCAAGTGCATGGCGTGGAAGAACATTCTCGACATGCGCCGGGCGGTGGACTACCTCTGCTCCCGGCCGGAAGTCAAAGCCGACCGCATCGGCTGCTACGGCCATTCGATGGGCTCAACGCACACATGGCTGGTCGGCCCCTGGGAGCCGCGACTGGTTTGCCTCGTGGGCAACTGCTGCCTGCCCACCTACGCGGCCATCCATCGCACGCACCTTCTGCACTGCTTCCCGAACTTCATTCCGGGCTGGTTCCAGTACGGGGACACGCCGGACATCGCCGGCCTGATCGCCCCCCGCGCGCTGCACCTGAACTTCGGCGAGCTGGACAATGGCAGTCCCATCCAGGAGGTCCGCGAAGGCGTCAAGACCATTGCCCGGGCCTACGAGCACGCCGGGGCGCCTGACCGCTTCAGCCACTACATCGAGAGCGACGCCGGCCACATCCTCTCGGAAGAAATGTGGCGCCGCACCCGCGACTGGTTCCACAAGCACCTCTGATACGGGCGTCCGTCACTCCACCGGTGGCTTGCCTTCCATCGCATCCATGTGCTGCTGGAAGATATCCGAGGTCTGCTTGTCTTTGTCCAGATTGCTCCGCGACCGCTCGGCCTCGGAGATGGAGGTCAGCAATTTCGGTTCCTTGGCAACGATCGGGGTCAGGAAGATCAGCAGCTCTTTCTTCTCCTTGATCTTCTCGGTCCGCCTGAACAGATGCCCTGCGATGGGGATATCACCCAACAGGGGTATCTTCTGCACGTTGTTCGTCACCGAATCCTCGATGAGGCCTCCTATGACGATGGTCTGTCCGTCAAGCACCGCCACTCTCGTGTTGGCCGAACGCGTGGAGAATGACGTCGCGCTGAGGGTCTCGGATATCTTCACGTTGCTCTGCAAGTTCTTCGTGATCTTCGGACTGACTGTCATGTTCACCAACCCCTCCGGATTGATGGACGGGGTCACTTCCAGGACAATTCCAATGTCATTGCGGTATGTGACGGTCGTTTGGGTCTGTCCGGCAACTGTGGTCGTGCCGCTGGGGATCGGGATTTCTTCCGCAACGGTAATCGTGGCCATTTGGTTGTTTCTCGTGAGCACGTAGGGCCGCGACAGGACGTTCAGCTTGTTGGTCGTTTGAAGGGCACGCAACGTGATATCCAGGTCCCCCTCAAGGGTCCGTATCGACAGGCCTGTCGAGCTGACTTTCCCTGCCTCCGTCAACAGGGTATCGGGCTTTCCAAAAACCTGCGTCGTGTCCGTGCTGCCGCCGCCGCCGCGGAGATTCATCATGGAGAACTCGGTGCCCAGGTCCAGGCTGTTGCTGTGCGTCACCTCGGCAAACAAGACCTTGATGAGGACCTGGCCGACGGGTTTATCCAGTTCGTCAATGGTGGGTTTGATCTTGTCATAATTCTTCGAGGAGGTCATCACCAGCAGGGAATTGGTATTCGGGTCGGCCTCGAAGTACGTCTCTTCGGAGAGGCTGTCGCCGCCGCTGGAGGAGGTGTTGGAGGAGGAGGTGGTGCCTCCACCACCGGTCGCCATGCCGCCACCGGCCGCACCGCCCACGTTTCTCTGCCCGCCGGTCACGCTGCTGCGGCTGCCGGTGACCTGCTGGTTCAGGGCCTGCATCTCCTGGAAGAGGTTGTTCAGAATCGTCATGAGATTCGTGGCGTTGGCGTTTTTGAGTGCGTAGACGAAGATGCGACGCTCCGCCGCCGGGTTCTCATCGAGTTCTTTGATGACCTGGGCGATGACCACCAGTGTTTCCGCCGGACCACTAACCACGACGGAGTTCGTCCGCGTGTCCGCCGAAGAAACCACCGTGATGTCCGAGGTGCTGGTGGTTTGGCTGCCTTGCTGGCCTCCAAATCCCCCGGGCCCCCCCCGGAAACTGACCACCTGGTTCTGCTGGGAGCTTGACCGTGAAGACGATCGGGATGAAGTCGTGCGGCTTTGACCGAAGACCTCGTTGATGAGCTGGGCCGTATCTGATGCATCCGCGTATTCCAGGCGGAAGACCTTCACGTCCGCCACGTTGGACAGTGGAGTATCGAGCTTCTGGATGACGCCGTTGACGACCTCCAGGACGGCGTTCGGACCAGTGACCACGACGGTATTGGTGCGGCTGTCGGCGGCGGCGGTGACCTGGACCATGCTGCTGGTCCCCTCCGTCTGCTCGCCCTCGCGCCCGGCTCCGAACGGCCCTCGGAACATCATGGGGCCCGGCATATCCCCGCCACCGCCGCCCCGGCCTGACCTGGACCGGGAGGAGGAGGAGGACTGATTCTGGCCAAAGAGCTGGTTGATTACGTCGGCCACGTTCATTGCGTCGGCGTACCGGAGCTGAAAGACCCGGACATCCGCAACCTTGGCGGATTTGTCGTCCAGCGAGTCAATGATCCCCGCAACCAGCTCCATCGCCTCGGTGGGTCCACGAACCACCACGGAGTTCGTCTGCTCGTCGGCAGCGGCAACCACCTGCACGTTGACACTGCCACCGCCCTGCTGACCGGTGGGACTCTGGCTGTCGCCCCCTCGGCCGCGATCCCCCCCCGGCCCTCCACGCATCTGCATCAGCATCTCCATGGGTCCGCCGAATCCACCCCGCTGGTTCCGGTTGCGGCTGCCGCTTTGCGCCTGCTGCTGAAAGATGCTGTTGACCAGCGTGGCCACGCTCGTGGCGCTCGTGTTGACCAGCCGAAAGACCCGGATTTCCGCAACCGACGCCATGTGCGTATCCAGAGCCACGACGATCTGCATCAGGCGTTTGATATTGGCCGTGGTGTCGGTGATGATCAGGGCATTGCCGTCTTCATTCGCCTCCAGACTGGCATATTCCGGGAGCAAGGCCTTCAGGTTTTCTGCAAGGGCGGTGGCCGTCACGTGGCCGACGGGGACTATGTAGGTCTCGACATTGTCGCTGGCGACCACGGCATTCGGGTCCCTGCCAGTGCGGACCGGCATGTTCTCCTTCTTCGCATTCGCAAGCGTGACCACCTTCAAGGTCTTGCCGGTGAGCACGGTGGTCAGGCTCTTCTCCTTCAGCATGGAGTTGATCAGGGACACGGCCTGGTCGAGCGAGATGGGCTGGCGGCTGATGACCGTCATGCGGCTGTCCACAATGGGCTCATCCGACACGACCGTCAGCCCGGCTGTCTCGGACAGGTACTCCAGAACGGTCTGCAGGGGAGTATCCTGGAAGTTCAGCTTGACCTTCACGTCACCGTTGGTCTTGACCACCTCGACGGGGGCGGCATCCGCCTTGGGCTGCGGATCGGGGGTCTGTTGGGCAACGGTATGGCCGGACATTGACACGACGGCAAACGCAAGGCTGGCGCCCATCATAATGACTTTGAAACTACGCATCGATATTGCCTCCTGTATGTTCAGGCGACTGGGGGATTCCCAGCGCCCGAAGCTACTGCCCGAGTTGCTGTTTCCGTTGCTCCATGAGTCGCCTGAGAATCTCCGCTTCATCTCCCGAAGGGACCGGGGGCTGTGCCTGTTGCCCAGCCGCTGCCGGCGAAGAGGCCGGCAACGCCTCCAGCAGATCCCTCGCCATCACACTCCCGCGTCCGCCCTCCAGGTCATATCCCAGCTTGACAACAATCGTTTTGCCCTCCAGCTCGTACTCAATCGCATCGAGATTCAGAGTCTTGATGGCGCCGCGGGCCACACGGTCGCCCTGCCGCAGCCGCAGCACCTCGCCGCCTTGCGTGTCCTCGACGAACGCGATGAACTCATTGTCCTCCTGGACGACCCCCTTCAGAAGAAAATGCGTCTCCGGGTTCGGCACCACCACCGGCGGCTCGCTGTTCCTCTCTTTCGGCCTGAAGGGGGTGCGCTGTCGCGAGAAGATATTCCGCTGAAGAATGATGCTGTACCTGGCCCATGCACCCGCCCCTTCGCCCCCGGGGCTCTCCGTGGAAGGTCCCACCTCGTCCGGGCGCGGCGCCGCTGCCTCGTTCGCCCCGGTGGGCTGTGCCGCACCATCGGGTTTCGCCTGGGCGGCATTCGGCTCGACCGGTTTCGTCGCTGGACCCTTCCGTTCGGAGACCTGCCGAGGGGCCTGTTCAGTTCTCACTGAGCTTGAACGAGTGGACACGTCTCGACGAACACGGTCTCGTCGGCCCGAGGTCTGACTGCGGCCGGTCACAGGCCACAGTGCGACAACCAGCGCCATGGCGACCGCCAGAAGCGTGAAGACTGCGACCCTATTGTAGGAGTTGTTCTTCATTGTCTGCCTCTTGTTGTCTCGGCTGTGATTGCTCTTGCGACGGCTTCGGGGCAGCCCCAAGGTACAGAGCGGACAGGGTAAGCTGCAGGGATATGCTATCCCCGGATTCACCGGCCGAGCCAAGCTGCATACCCTTGACCTTGATCGGCATCTCGGCCGTTTCCACTTTGTAGAGGAACTGCGCCACGGCGTCGAGCCGCCCCTTGCCAGCAACCACGAACGTCATCTCCTTCAGACCCTTGTCACCGGCTGCACGCTCGGGCTTGACCGACGTGAGCGTCAGCCTCGTATTCGCGGACCAGTCATCGAGCGCCCTTGCCACCCGGCTCTCCGCCTCCGCGTCGTTGCGCAGGCCGTCGGACAGCATCGTCTTCCATTTCCGCTCCAGCATCCCCCGACGCTCGAACAGGCTCTGCGCCTCGGTGACCTGGGCCAGGAGTTCCTGTTTCTGGTTCTCGGTGGCCTGCAGCCGGCGCCACCCGGGGGTGAGGATGAACTTGTCAAAAGCAAGGGCGCCCACCACCAACACGGTGACCAGAGCGATAATGCGTTCACGTTTCGAAAGAACCATGTCTATTTCACGCCTTCGAATTTGAAGTTGATGGCGAACTCCTTCTCTCGGGAGTCCCTGCCCGCGTCCCGGATGTGGATCATCTTGACGTCGGAGAACGCTTTATTCTGCTTGATCGTGTCCAGAACCTCGGAGAAACCCGCCGCGCTGGTGGCCTTGCCGACCAGCGAGCCCGTGCCGTTCTCGTTCAGGGCCAGGCTGGTTGCCCATACTCGGGGCTCTTCCGGAAACGCGCTGGTCAGCTCCCGCAGGCAATCCAGGAATCGAGGCTCTCGCGACACCCAACTGCCGGCATACGAGACGCGATCGACGATTTCCCGGGCCGTCGCGATATCCGGGCCCATCTGCTGCAACTGCAAGGTGTAGACGGCGATATCCTTCTTGTCGCGCCGCCAGTCCATGAGGACGGCGCCCACGCCGATGAGACAGGCGACGGCAAGGAACGCTGCCCACACAATCGCGCGTTTGTGCCCGGACGTCCTCCTGGCTCCGATGCGGGGATGCAGGAAATCGATCTCGGGCCTGCCTTCGCGAGCGTCGGCCAGAGCCACCGCGATGGCGGCCACCGAGGCGGCGACCCGCGAAGGATCAGAGCATTCCAGCCCGTTCGACAGCAGGCCGGCACAGCCGTCATGCACCGTGATCTGCGGCTGCAGCCGCTCGTTGATGCGGTCGAGGACCTGATCCGCACACCCGCAGGCGTCGTACGCCGTGACGCGGTAAGGCGGCGATTGACCCTGCCCTGAGGACAACAGGACCAGTCGCTGGATCGTGGAGCTGAGCAGGTCGGCATAGCCTACCGGCGTCCCATCCTGCCCCATCGACACATGCTTGATGAACCGCGGGCTGCCATCGGGCTGCCCCCAGAACTCACAGTACGTCGGGCGGGCGTACAGCCCGTAGCGATGTGTCGGATCGGCCCCACGCGACGCCCCGCCGCACGCCAAGGCGGAGATGGTCACGGACTGCGCGTGCAAACCCGCGGCATCCATGATCGCCTTGATATGACTGACAACCTGTCGCGGCGCGGCCAACAGCAAGACCTGGCTCTTCTCCGACGTGCTGGTTTTGCCACAGTAGTCGAAGACCAGCTCGCCGGCGTTCATGGAGAAGGCCCGCTCGGCCTGAATGCTCAGCATGCCGGCCAGGGCCTCCGGAGCGGCCGGTGGCGTCTCGATCTCCTTGGCCAGTATCCACTTGGCCGCCAAACCGACCGCCACGCGGCTGGAGGAGAACCCGCCCTCCCGAAGGAACCGCCGAAGCTGCTCGCCCAGCTCTTTCGCATTCTCGACGACGAATTCCTTCTCCCAGGAGAACTCTCCGGCGGCTCGAACCTCGGCACGACCCGACCGAATGCACAGCTCCGTGGCGACGACGCCGCAGTCATCAACAGCCAGTCCCAATATGTGTCGCGTGCCGACCATCATCACATCCCGTCAATTCATACTCAGAACTACGCTCGTAAGGGGCTCGCCTTTCCTCAGGGCCGCCACAATCTGCGGGTCCAGGGGCCAGCCAAAGTGCGTCAACGTCTTCCAGTAGACCACGCGGGGCGATGTCTCCTGCGTGTCGATGACCGCCTTGTACCGCTTGTACGCCCGCCCGTTGCCGGAGAGACAGACGATATCGGCGGAGTACTGGCGCGAGCGGACCGTGATATAGCTGCCAATGCCAACCGCTTTGGCCTGGTCCATCGCCTGTGTCACCCAGGCGATGGAAGTGAGCTCGTCGCTGTTGGCGCTGCGGTACGACAGCATCGCATCGACGTCGCTCTCCTCCAGTCCGGGCAGACACAGCAGAACCGCCTTGGGAGCGGTGTTCACATTCACCAGCCCGGAAAGGGTTTGTTCGTCGCTCGTGGTGAGTCGATCGGCGATCTGCGAGAACTCCTTGAAGGTCATGCCCGACCGGTAATAGAAATGGAGGATATTGGTGAAGTTCGGGTTTGAGCTGATGCCGCTGGCCATGATGATCTCGATGGCCCGATCCTCCTTGAACGCTTCCTGCAGCGCCGTCTGCAGGTCCGATACGGAGGAGGCGCTGTTGATATTGATTCGCGTGTTGCCCTCACCATCGACGTTGGCCTCCACGCTATACACGGTGACATAATCGTAGAACCCGGCGTCCAGACGCCCATTGCGGTTGTCCGGCGGATCGCTCTCGTCTCCATCGTTCTCGCAGTCATCGAGGATGCCATTGAGGTTCGTGTCCTCGCCGTACAGCATCTCCTCCGAGGCGCCCTTGATCAGGAGAATCTCGTCCACGGTCTCCAGCGGCGCGTTCTTGCAGTGATAGGCGTTCGACTGCAGGAGGTAATACTCGTCCTCGGCCCCCCCGGTGGTGACCTCGCTATCGGTATCGCGCCAATCGATGATCGAGGCGGCCAGCTCCACCGTCATGCCCGGCAGCCGCTGCAGCATCTCCTGGGAGGCGGAGTTGAGATTGATCTTGTTCGATTCGTTGGCCAGGCCATACGCGAATTCCCGATCGCTCTCCAGGTTGGAGCGCAGGATCCAGAAGTACCCCTGCCCCACCTGCAATGCTTCGTAGGAGTCGGTTGTCTGAGAGGACGTCTCGTTCTCCTGCGTGCTCGCACTGAGCTTGGCCACGAGGTACTCCAGGGCGCCGGCGGCAATGCACTCGGCCTGCAGGGAAGCGACGTGGTTGGCTGACACGGATGCCGCCACTCGCATGGAGCGTGCGAAGACCAGCGCCAGTCCCGCCAGGACGAGAACGACCCAGATCGTGACGATGAGGACCGTCCCGCCCATGCGGCGAGCCAAAGCAGATTGTCCGGTCGCCTGTCTCATAGCGTCGACTCGCTCTCCTCCTGCGCCGGGGTCTGGCATGGTATGGCGAAGCTCTGGACGAGCCGCCGCTTCTGGGGTTCTTCCACGCCCTTCTTGCCGTCATGCGCGATCTGGATGTCGATCTCGACGGCCAGGGGCAGACTATTGGCGTCGGCCGTGGAATCCCACTCATCCAGCCAGCCGGAGCCGTCGAAATAGCGCAGGTTCATGGATGCCACCTGGCGACAGAGGACCTGTTCGCTGGCCTCCGCTTCCTTCGGGGCCAGCAGATTCGTTGTCAGCCGGCGGACCAGTAAATAGCTGCCGTCCTTGCTGTTGGGGTCTTCCTCCAGAAGCACCTCGATCTTTCCAAGCCCCCCCACCAGCTCCTCATCATCATCGACATGGATGTGGGTGGTGCAAAACTCAAGACTATCCGTGTCCACACCTTTGAAACCCGCGGAATCGGTGCCCGTGAAGGCGCCGGCCAGCGTGCCGCCGGGCGGAAGCACGCCATTGATATCCTCCTTGAGCAGCTCAATGGCATTGACGGCCTGCAGGGTGGGTTCCACGGCCGACAGGGCACTGCGGTACGCCCGAAAGCCCGTGTACAGCGCCGTGTACAGGCATGAGGCGACGACCACCATCAGCACCATGGCCACCAGCAGCTCCAGCAGCGTGAAAGCCCCATTTTGTCCCTTGCGCAAAGCCATCTCACTCGGCCTCCGGATAGCGAAGCGTGCTCAGCGTGATGCTACGCTGCCTGCCCATCGATTCCCAGAGCACCGTCAGGTCGAACTGGCGAACCGTGGTATCCGTCCAGTTGGTGACGGCCACTTTCCACTCATACCCGGGCCAGTCCTCGCCAAAGTTCCCGCGCTGGTTTCCGGTCTCCCAGTCTCCCGTGACGGTCAGCTCGGTCATCTTCGCCTTCGCCAATGAGGCGGCCTCGATCTGCCTCCGCGACAATCCGCCCAGCCGGGTGCACAGGCCGATACTCCGCATCGCCACGGGCATGATGATGGCGATCAGCACCACCGTCGCGAGCAGCTCGATAAACGTGAAGCCGCCCGCGCGGTTGCCTCCTGCCGTCGTGCTATTGCGATACATATTGACCATAAATCCGGGTGCCTTCCACGATGGAGAACGATTCCGTCGCCGTGGGACAGGTCACTTCCATCGCCTGCCCGCGCCGGTCGATGAGCCGAACGGTGCCTGCGGTGACCGTGCCATGAGGCGTGAACGCGAGGAACTTGTCATTCCCATCTTCCTGGATTCCGTCCAGCTCCATCTCAATATCCTTCGGGAGCGTGTACACCTGCCCCATTCCGGTCTTGAGCTTCTCAAACGTACCCGCCTGCTGTGACGTCAGCCAGTAGGTGCGCTGCTGCGTGTCGAAGTTGAGCCGGTAGATGATGCCCTCGCAGATGGCCTGGGAGCGGGCCAACTGGGTCAGGGCGAGGATTTGTGCGGCCGCGTCCTCCGTGCGACGCGAGGTGAAGAACCCGCGCAGCGACGGCGCCGCCATCGCCAGCACGGTCGACAGGATGACCATCACCAGGATCAGCTCCAGGAGCGTCATGCCTCTTTGCCTGCCGCATTGTCCAGGATTCATCATCACACACGTACCCGCACTCGGGCCATCAGCACTTCAAGTTGCCTCGCTATTTTTCTTTCGACCAATTCACGATGTCGTCGTCGCCGCCCAGTTTTTGATCCGGGCCGTAGGAATACAGATCATAACCGTCCTGATTGTACTGGCCGGGATACCTGTAGATGTACTCCCCGCCCCAAGGGTCGTTCAGTGTGGCGCTCTTGAGGTATGACCCATTCCACCCTTCGGCGTTGGAGGTCGGCTTCTCAACCAGGGCCCTGAGCCCCTCCACATTTGTAGGGTAGCGGCCGATGTCAATCTCAAAGGCATCCAGGGCAACCTCGAAGTAGGAGATCTGCGTGCGGGCTGCCGTAATCTTCGCCTGCTCCGAGCGCCTCGCAAACTTCGGCGTCACGATGGCCGCCAGGGTCGCCAGAATGACCAACACCAGCAGCAGCTCGATCAATGTGAACCCCGGCCGCAACCGATTGCGGATTGGGACCTGTGACGTGCGCCTGCAACTCGATACCTGGAACCTGCGACTGATACACTGTACCCACGCTCTCATATCATATCCCCACTCATTTGATTGCAGATGAGCGACTGTGCATCCAATCCACGATCCGCAATCGATGCTCTTACCGAATCAGCTCCTGCATGTTGAATATGGGCAAGATCATGCCGATGACGATCGTGCCGACCAGGGCAGCCATGACGAACAGCAGGGCCGGCTCGACCAACGCCACCAACATCTTGAGATGGCGATCCAACTCCTGCTCGTAGGCCGCGGCCAGGCGGGTCAGCTCCTTGTCCAGGCGACCGCTTTCCTCCGCCACCGATACCATCTCAATCACGGAAGCCGGGAAGAGCACGCGGCAACTCTCCAGGCTACGGGCCAGGCCGGTCCCGCGCTGCACATCCTCGATGGCGCTGTCCACCGTATCGGCCAGAACCTGGTTGCCGATGGCCTCCTTGGCCACACGCAGGGCCGCCACGAGCGGCACGCCGGCCTCGATGAGCGTGCCCAGCATGCGACAGAATCGCACCAGGGCAAACCTCGACACCGCCCGGCCGAACAACGGCGATTGAAGCATCAATCGCTCCAGAATGCGACGCCCTTCCTCGCGCGCCAAGGCCCGCTGAAGCCCGAAGGCCGCCAGGGCGACCACAAGCACCAGGACGAACCAGTAGCGGACCACCAGATGGCTGACCCCCACAATGGCCTTCGTCAACGCCGGCAACGAGCCGCCGAATTCCGCAAACATCAGCGAGAATCGCGGAATGAAGTAGATCAGCAGAAACGCAAGAATGCCGCTGGCCAGCACCGACAGGATTATCGGGTAGATCAGGGCTGACGTGACTTTGCCCTTGAGGTCCTGCTCGCGCGAGCGGAACGTGGCGATCTGTTCGAGCACGACATCGAGAAAGCCGCCGGTCTCACCGGCACGCACCATCGCGACGTACACGGGCGAGAACGCCTTCGGGTGGTGAGCAAATGCGTCCGCCAGGGACGCCCCGCCGGCGACCTGGTCATGGATGGTGGCCCAGAGCTTTGCGGCGGCCGGCCGGGAGGCTTCCCGGCTGAGGATATTCAAGGCCCGGCTCAGGGGCACGCCCGCCGCCAGGAGATTGGCCAATTGGCGGGTGAACGCCTCGACCTCGCCTTTGGAGACACGGCCGACGCGTGCGGTCAAGCCCTCGGCCCGGCGGTCCTCCTGCCTCTCAATCGAAATCGGGCTGAGACTCCTGCCGCAGAGCTGCTCGATGGCCGCAACGCGATCGGGCGCGACGAGCTTGTCGGCTACCTGCCGCCCCTGTGCATCGATCGCCTTGTATACGAATGTCGTCATGCCGTGACCTTGCCGCTATTTCCTATGTTCTGAAGCCGACTCAGATCAAACGTGTCGTCCTTGGTGACCCGGAGAATCTCCTCGATCGTTGTCCGCCCGTCGCGCAGGTGTCTGAATCCATCGTCACGAAGACTCCGCATGCCCTGCGTGGCGGCCAGCTTGCGCAGCTCGGGCGCCGAGGTGTTCTCCAGGATGCGGGATCGAATCTCGTCCGTAATCACCATCATTTCAAAGATGCCGATCCGGCCGCGATAGCCTGTCCCCTGGCATCGCCGACAGCCCCGACCCCTGTACAACGAAGAGGGCAGCTCGTCCCCAAACCGCTGCCGCAGCGGCACCATCTCGTTCTTGGAGAGCGGCTCCTTGCACTCGGGACAGATCACTCGCACCAATCGCTGGGCCAGGACGGCTTCCAGTGACGAGGCCACTAAGTAGGGCTCGATTCCCATGTCCACCAGCCGGGTCAGAGCGCTGGGGGCGTCGTTCGTGTGCAGGGTCGAGAACACCAGGTGCCCGGTCAGAGACGCCTGGATGGCGATCTCCGCCGTTTCCGAGTCACGAATCTCACCCACCAGGACCACATCCGGGTCGTGACGGAGGATGGACCTCAGTCCATTGGCGAAGGTCAGCCCGGCCTTGCGCGAGACCTGAATCTGGTTTACGCCGTGGAGCTGGTACTCGATTGGGTCTTCGATGGTGATGATTTTTCTCTGAATGTCATTGATGCGCGACAAGGCGGCGTAGAGTGTCGTGGTCTTCCCGCTGCCGGTCGGCCCTGTCACCAGGATGATTCCGTGCGGCCGTTCAAGGATCATCGCAGTGATATCGAGGTCGCGAGCGGACATGCCGAGCTTATCGAGTCCCAGCAGGACCGAGGACCGGTCCAGCAAACGCAACACCACCGCCTCGCCGTAGAGCATGGGAATCACGGAGACGCGAACGTCGATCTCGCGGCCGGCGATGCGAATCTTGATGCGGCCATCCTGTGGCACGCGCTTTTCCGCGATGTCCAGCTTGCTCAGGATCTTCAGGCGAGAAACAATGGCCGCCTGGAACTGCTTGACCTCGGGAGCGACCGAGGCCTCCTGCAGAACGCCATCGATACGATACCGCACCCGCAAGGTCTCCTCGAACGGCTCGATGTGCACATCCGTTGCCCGCAGCTCGATGGCCTCGGTCAGGATCTGATTGACGAAACGGACGATGGAGGCGCCTTCCGCCGCCTGCGTCAGGTCCATGTCCTCGTCCGCGTCCGTGTCGATGACCTGCAAGCCGTTCTCGCCGGCCTCGGAGATCATCGATTGCACCGTGTCGGCCCCCACGCCCAGGTATCGTTTGATGCACCGGTCGATCTCCGCCAGCGGGGCCAGTGCGAGCTGGAAGTCCCTGCCGGTGACTAAGCGAAGCTCATCGACCGCCGACGTGTCGAACGGGTTGCTCGTGACGGCCAGCAGCTCGCCGTGCTCCCCCTCAACGGGCATGATGTGCTTTTCCAGTAAAATACGGGCGGGGAATCGGGCGAGGGCCTCCTGGGAGAACGTCTTGTGCTCCAGTTCGACAAACGCAAGATTGAGCTCGCGGGCGAGGAATCGCAGCAGGGTTTCCTCGGCCACGCCATTGACCGCGAAGGCCCGGGCCGGCGGCTCACCCTCGGCGAGCAGACCGGTGATCCCCCGGGCCGCGGATTCGTCAATCAGACCCTGATCGAGCATTCTGTTGAGAAGTGCATTCATTGGATTGGTCGCGCCTTAGGGCACCTGTCCCATCATAACCAACTGCGCTTCCTGGCGGACGGTGAGAATCTGCCTCAGCTCCTGCTGAGCCGCCGCCAACTGCTGCTTTGCCTTCTCACGGGCCTCACGAAGGGCCGTCAACTGTTTCTTGATCTCCTCGGGCGTTGCAGACTGATTCTCGAGTGTGATCCGCAGTTGGTCCTGGGCCTTCTCTACGGGCGTCATCGTAGCGGGGTCCTGTTGTGGTCCTCGCCTGCCGCCTTGGCCACCGGCATCAGTGCCTCCTCGCTGTCCTCGCATCCCACCCATCATGCCGAACATGCCGCCGCGTCCGCCGATGCCCTGCGCCTGACGATTCAGTTCCATGACCTTCGTCAGCCGGGGCTCCAGGACCTTCCAGGCTGCGTCATCGGCGCCAAGCTGCTCCTTCATACGCTCCATCATTCTCTGGCGCATCTGTGCCGGATCGAACTGTCCGCCCGGCCCGCCCTGGCCACCGCCGCCCGGCGGCTGAGCAAGGCACGGCCCTCCCATTGTCAGGGCCAAAACGCAGGCGACGATCCCAATCATGATCACTTGTCTTCGCATCTTCTGTCTCCTTGTCAAACCGACCAAACCCTATCCTTCGCGGAACGTCGGGCCATTGCCCGAGTTTCTCAGTTTTCCACACAGAAGCGGCCACCGCCTCGCAGGGCCCCCAGCGATCCACTGGACAGCGTCCATCCGCTGTCTTGTCTTCGCCAGAATCTCGCCGGCCCGGCACGTAGCGGCAGAACCGCTGTCCGGCTCGTGCCGCTTCCCTCCTTCAGCGGCCATCCGTACCAGCCTTCGCGCAGGCCCGCGTTGACGAACGCCTCAAGCTCGTTTCTCATTTCCTCAGAACTCATGGCCCTGACTCCTACAGAGGATGGTTTGGAGTGCTTGCGTTCCATCTTGAGTCCAAAACAAGCTAACCGAAAACTCAGCACTCAAAACTCAGGACTCTCTTGTTTCACCCTGTAAGTGGCGTGGAGCCGGGGACGGTTACAGAGTACCACGGTTTTCAGCGTCAAGCCATCTGTTTTGAGTCCTGGGTCGGATGAAGAGAAGCACGGCCGGCCGAGAACTTAGCTTTTTTTCCTGTCACCATCACCTGTTCTCTGCCACTAATAGGGTGGAGCAAGTGAATAGATGACAAACGCACCGTGCCAATGCTGCCCTGCTGAAGGGTTATTGGAAGATCGAGAGCGATCCGGTAGAATAGCGCTTGTGGAAAACACAGACTGGTTGGATGTAACAGCGTCGGTCAAGGGCGACGAAGACGCGTACGAAAGGCTGGTCCGCCGGTATGAGAAGCAGATCACCGGCCTGCTCTGGCGTTTCACTCGCGATCCGGTCCAGTGTGAGGAGCTCGTGCAACAGGTGTTTGTCGAAGCGTATTTCAGCTTGAAAACGTACCGGGGCGACGCCCCCCTGCTGCACTGGCTGCGACGGATCGCCTCCCGCACGGGCTACCGGTTCTGGCGGGAGAAGGCCAAGGAGCCACAGGAAATGCCCCTGCCGGACTTTGAAATCATGGAGCAGATCGAAGCGGAGGAGGAGGAGCGCATCGACCCGTCGGAGGCAGCGGCGGTCCTGCACGCCCTGCTCGCCCGGCTGGCCGCTCCCGACCGCTTGGTGCTGACACTGCTGTACTTCGAGCGTTGCGGCACGCAGGAGATCGCTGAGCAAATGGGATGGACCCGGGCAAAGGTCAAAACGCAAGCGCTTCGCGCGCGTAGAAAAATGAAGGAAATTGCCGAAAGAGAACATCTTTTGGAGAGACTGGGATGGACACTTTAGAGGGTCTTGCAAAACTCGCTCGCAGAGCCCGCGGGGAACAGACGCCCGTATTCGACGTGGCGGAGATGGTGCGGCTGCGGATCCGGTCCGAGAGCCGCCCGTCGGTCACGCTGATTCCGCTGGGTTTGTTTGGCGGACTGTCGGCCGCAGCGGCCTCGATCATCCTGTTCTTGGCCGTCCAATTCTGGCAATACATGAACAGTCCTATCATGGAGCTGGTAGCCCCCCTGCCGGAAATACGGTTATGGTAGATGAAATGAAACCCGTTCATCCCGTGGCGCCCCGGCAGAGGTGGCCGTTCACCCGCCGGCAGATCGTCGCCCAGATCGTCGTCGCTGCTGTGATTCTTGCCTCCGGCATCGCCATCGGCACCGGCGGCACCATTCTCACGCTCAAGGACAGGATCATGTGGCGGCCCCCAGAAGAACCTCCCGGCCGCGGCGGGGGCATCAGAGGACCATTTGGTCCGGACCCAATCGTCCAGGAATGGACGACCAAGTACGGCCTGACCGGCGAGCAGGCCCAGCAAGCGAAAGATACGCTCACCAGACAATTCGAAGCCACCCGAGCGCTATGGATAGAGTTCGCAGAAAGAGACAAGACTGAGCGTGAGAAGTTCGTCGAGGCCATGAGGGGCATCCTCACGCCCGAGCAATTCAGCAAGTGGGAGCCCGAGTTCATACGAAGGACCGAGCACTTCCAGCGGTGGCGGCCCGACGGTCCGAGAGGGCCCGGTGGCCCTGGCGGGCGTGGCAGACCCGACGGCCGCGATGAACCTGGGGGATCTGGTGGACGTCGCGGCGACCATGGCCCGCGGGGCATGAGAGGGCCTGAATCTCCGCCTGATGGCCCTCCACCTGATAGCCCCCGGCCTGACAGCCCTCCGCCCCAGTAGGTCGAGTCAATCTGTGCATATCGCAGGGTGTGCTCTGTTTGGCACACCCTGTTCTTTTGCCTATTTCGCTTCGCCGCTGACAAAGCCTGCCAGCGCGTAGACCAGGGTGCCTTGCCAGTTTATCGCGATCTCATTGGTTCTGTAGTCCACCTGGATATCGTTCCAGTTCGTGGCGGACTGGCCGCATCGAGACAGCGCTGCGAGTACTCGGCATCGTACGGCTTGAAGTGCCTCGCCGCCATAGTCGTCATGGCGACGAAATCCGCGACGGCCGCCGAGCTCCAGTCCGTGAAGTATCGCTTCTCGGTGTCCTTCTCAGGCATGACGAAGCCTTCGAGATTCACTCGCGTCAGCTTGTGCGAGACCTTGCCCGACCCGTCCGGGTACGGCATCTTTAGCCCGACTTCGCGGATTCGGGGGTTGGAACCTGCGTAGCGGGGTCGAAAACGGGCTTTGAGAGCCAAAGTCTTCACTACATGCCGGCGTCCAT
>Ga0315274_10005197_pt1 | contig 19040 bp, 15 predicted proteins | sample YL17G02_20_MG_FD_203700 | JGI IMG/M metagenome (GOLD analysis project Ga0315274, IMG submission 203700) | Sediment microbial communities from Yellowstone Lake, YNP, Wyoming, USA - YL17G02_20 | ecosystem: Environmental > Aquatic > Freshwater > Lake > Sediment | place: USA: Wyoming | collected... | reverse complement strand
CGTCCGGAGGTTCCCTCCGGGAGGAGCGGTCTGGGATATCGGAGGAGGGAACGGGATGGTGACGGCGGCCCTGGTGCGGGACGGCTGGGATGCCGTCCTGGTCGAGGCCGGGGAAGAAGGCTGCCGCAACGCCCGGCGGCGGGGCGTCGAAAAGGTCATTCGAGCTTCCCTGGAGGATCTTCAATTCCGGGAAGGATCGATCGCGGCGGCCGGGCTGTTCGACGTCCTCGAACATGTCGAGCGTCCCCTTGATTTCCTCCGGTCGATTCGGGCCGCGATCCGGAGCGGGCAGGAGGGGCGGCTCTATGTCACCGTTCCCGCCCACCGGCGGCTTTGGAGCGGCGAGGATGAATGGGCCGGCCACCTGGTTCGCTTCGGGCCGGCCGACCTGTTCGCCTTGCTCGAGAAGGCCGGGTTTCGTGTCCGGTATCACTCCTTTTTGTTTTCGTTCCTCAGCCCTTTTGTTTTCCTGTCCAGGACCCTTCCCCACCGGTTGGGCTTGAGACGACGCCGGCCGGGAGCGGAGAGCCGGACCGCGCAAATCCGGGGCGACCACAAACGGAGGGCCGGGCCGCTCGGCCGGGCTTGGGAGCGGCATCTCAGCCGCGAGGTCGCTCGGATCGCCGGCTGCCGCGTCGGCCATGGAACCAGTCTGATAGCAGTTTGTTCCGGATCCGGAGAAGCCGGATGACGAGGAGAAGCCGATGGCGCAGATCAGGATTCCTTTTAACAAACCCTACGTGACGGGAAAGGAATACGAATACCTGGCTAGGGCGGCTGAGTCCGGCCACATCTCGGGCGACGGCCCGTTCTCCAAGAGATGCCAGGAGCTATTAGAAAAGGATCTCGGCGTCCCCCGGGTCCTTCTGACGACGTCCGGAACCGCGGCCCTCGAAATGGCGGCTTTGCTCTTCCGGGTTGGGGCGGAGGACGAAGTTATCCTGCCCTCCTTTACGTTTGTTTCGACCGCCAACGCCTTTTACCTGAGGGGCGCCCGACTCGTCTTCGCCGACATCAAGCCGGACACGTTGTCCTTGGACGAGGACGCGCTCCCCGGTCTCGTGAGCGAGCGGACCCGGGTTATCATCCCCGTCCATTACGGAGGAGTCGGCTGTCAAATGGACGCCGTCATGGACTGCGCCCGAAGGCGGGGGATTCGGGTCGTCGAGGACGCCGCCCAGGCCTTGGGAGTTTTTTATCGGGACAGATCCCTGGGGACGTTCGGCGACCTCGCCGTGTTGAGCTTCCACGAAACCAAGAACCTCCAATGCGGAGAGGGCGGAGCCCTGATCATCAACGACCGAACCTTGATCGAGAGGGCTGAAATCATCCGGGAGAAGGGGACAGACCGAAGCAAGTTCTTCCGGGGCGAAACGGACAAGTACACCTGGGTGGACCTCGGATCTTCCTACCTGCCCTCGGACCTCCTCGCGGCTTTCCTCTTCGCCCAGCTCGAGAACGCCGGGGATATCGCGGCCCGCCGGCGGCGGCTGTTCGAGACCTACCGGGAAGGTCTCGGGCCGCTGGAGCGCCAGGGACGACTTCGCCTGCCCGTCATCCCGTCCGGATACCGGAGCAATTTCCATATATTCTACCTCCTTCTCAACGAACCGGAGCAGCGGAATCGACTCATGCATTTCCTGAGGGCGAAGGGCATCCTGGCGGTCTTCCACTACCTCCCGCTCCACCTCTCGCCGGTGGGCCGGTCGCTGGGTTATAAAGAAGGGCAGTTTCCGGTCACGGAATCGGTGAGCGCGAGGCTGCTGCGCCTCCCCTTGTACTACGAACTGACGGAAGCGGACCAGGGCGAAGTCATCCAGGCCGTGACTGATTTTTTCCGTTCTTAAGCCCGGTCAAACCTTCGGGGGGGTGTTTCGTTTCCCCTTTCCCGTTATTCGAGCGTTTGAGCCCCGCGGACGGGGGCCGGGGCCGTCCGGTGAAGGTCGAAGACGACGATTTCGTTCCGCCCTTCCCTCAGAAAGAAGGCCGGGCAGTAAAGACGTTTTTGCGGCCCGATCTCCCAGTACCGGCCGAGATTGTTTCCGTTGATCCAGACGACGCCTTTCTTCCAGCCGCCGAGATCGAGATAGGTGTCGCCGAGCGCCTTGAGATTGAACGTTCCCTGGAAGAATTGTCCCGGCCGAAGGGTCGTCGTCATCCCGAATTTCAGCCCGGCCAGATACTTTTCATCGAACGGCAGGCAGACGACCTCCCAATTCATGAGCGTCATCCCGTCGAGCGTTACCCGGTCGGTGATTCCCTTGCGGTCGATCAGGTGCTGGCTGAAATTGATCCGACCCATCCCCTCGACCAGGATGTCGAGGGTTTGCGCGGGCGGATCGGTCTTCGGGATCTCGATGGCGTTCTCTTTTTTGGCCCGGTTGAGCGTCCCCAGGTATTTTCCGTCGATGTAGATGTTGGCGTAATCGTGAAGTTCCCAAAGGGTCAATCGACCGCTGTGGTGGCCGACGAGTTTCGTCCGGTAGAGGATGAATCCATGATTCTGGCCGAACGCTTCCATCGGTTTCGGCTGGGGGGTTCGTACCACCGCCGGAAGATTGTCGAAGACGTCAGCGCTCCGGCTGAAAGTAATGTCCGGGATCTCGATCGCCGGCAGAGGCGGCGGCAGGTCCGGAAGGGGGGCGCCGTCCGGCTGATGTCGCGCCAGCAGGTCGCGAATGGCGAAATATTTCGGGGTGGGTTCGCCCCGCTCGTTGAGCGGCGCGTCGTAGTCATAGCTCGTTACGTCGGGCTGGAAGGTCTCGCCCATATTCGCCCCGGCCCAAAAACCGAAGTTGGTGCCGCCGTGATACACGTAGAGATTGAAGGATTTTTTGTTTACGAGCAGCCAACGGAGGTCTTCCAAGACTTCCTCGGTCTTGGTTCTGGCCCAGGGCTCGCCCCAGTGGGTCAGCCAGCCGGGATAGAGCTCGCTGCAGAAGACGGGAACGTTCCGGCCCAGCCTGGCCGCTTCGGCGAAATGCCGTTCATTCGCGCCCAGATCGAGGCCGATGGCGCAGCCGGGAATCGAGCCCGCCTCCAGCATGTAGGGCGTGGCGCCGTCGGCCGTGTAAAAGGGGATTTCGATGCCGGCCGTTTCCCACATTTTTTTCAGGGCGAGCATGTATTGGAGGTCGTTGCCGTAGCTTCCGTATTCGTTCTCGATCTGGACCATCAGGACGGGTCCTCCGTTTAGAACCTGAAAAGGCCGGACGATGTCCGCCATCGTCTTGATGTAGGATTCGCAGGCGGCCATGTAGCGCGGGTCCAGGCAGCGGACTTTGATATCCGGCGTCCGCAGAAGCCAGATCGGCAGTCCGCCGAAATCCCATTCGGCGCAGGCGTAGGGCCCGGGCCGGACGACGACCCACAAACCGGCCTCCTGGGCTGTTTTAATGAAGGCGGACAGATCGTTCCGTCCGGTCCAATCCCAGCGGCCGGGCTCCGGTTCGAGGATGTTCCAGAAGACGTATGTGCAGATCGTGTTCAAACCCATCGCCTTGGCCTTGAGAAGCCGGTCTTTCCAGTATTCGCGGGGGATTCGTTGAAAATGAAGCTCTCCAGCCATCATCAGGAACGGTTTGCCGTCGAGGACGAATTCCGTCCCCCGAAAGCCGAAGGCGTGCCTCTCCGCGGCCGCCGGATTGGAGGCGGAGGTCCCGGATCCTTGCAAAATGGCGGCCAAGACGCAAAGGCCGCAGGCTAGGCTGATCGACCGTGTTTTCATGTCTCCCTCCACGTTTGGAATTCGGGCGCTCCAGTTATAGCCCAGTGGGCCCGTCCTCGGGAAGGGGAAGGCCCGAAAGGCTTGTCGATTAGGGCAGGTGGACGAGCCCGGCGATTTGCTTGACGTCGATCGTGCGGGCTTTGTCCTTGATCTCCCCCGCGTGCCGCGCCTGCAGGCTCTTGCCCCGTTCTAGCAATGACGCGAACACCTGCTTGAGTTGGGAGGCGTCGAGAGTGCGGCCGCCGGCGTAATACTGCTTGGCCACCTGGCCCAGAGCATAGGTGGTCGCAAAGGAGAAGGCGGAGCCGACGGCCGTCCGGCCCAGTCCGCCCAGCAGGCGGCCGCCGACTTGTTTGAACAAACCCCCGATCAGCTTTCGGCCGATTTGCTCGATGAATTGCCCCGTAAGCCCCACGCCCAAGGTGGCCGCGAAGTCTTTGATATGACCGCGGTCCAATTCATACCCGTAAGCCTTGCCGATGCCGTAGACCATCTTCATCTGAAGCGGAAGGATGGCCATCGAGGCCAGCGACTGCGGGAGCAGCTCCAACGCTCCGTTGAGGATCGAGGCGTTCAGGATCATTTTATCCAGCGCCGCCGTATCCACGGCGGGAGGCCCGTCCGCCGCCGCGCCGACTCGCTCCGCTCCTCCCGGCAAAGGCGCGTCGGCGACTTCCGCCGCGGCCAGCTCGAAAGCGCGCGTGGATTCGGTCCCGAGATCGAGCGCCGCGCGCAGGCGAGCCAGGAATGCCGTCTCGTTCTCGTTTTGAGCGCCGTCGGCGTCGCAGACGCAGACGGCCATTTCGTAGGCGAGCTGACGGATCTCCCCGTCTTTGAGCTCGGCCGCCGCGTCTTCCAGCGTCCGCCGTTTGAGCAGGACATCCTGATAGATCTCGGGCAGATCGATTTCAGCGCCCGGCGCAAGGCTTTCGGAAATGCGTTTGATCTGCTCCCGCTCCCGTTCGTCCTTGGAGCCGTCCGCGAAGGCCGCCATGAGGCAGATCGTCAGGATCGCTTTTTGTTCCGCGTTATTCATCTCAACACATCCTTTCGGAATCCCGTCCGGGTTTGGAATTCTACGGTTTATTTATAATCCAGGAGACCGTCCCTTGGGAAGAGGCGTCCCGAAGATTCCCGGGCGTTGAGCGCAGGGAATTGATAAAAACTGAAAAGGCCGATAATATTTAGATAACGGATTATTCAATAGGAGGTTCGCAATGCGGAGATATGTTTTAATAGGAGCAGGATGCATCATATTAGCAACTTTCGGCATTCTCCTCTTTTCTCGGGACTCCGATTTTCCTCCCATCTACGCTTTCAAGGAAGTGCCCAAACCGTTGTCCGGCAGCAACCCCGTCTATCATCTCGTCCCTCGGTCCGTCCCCCGTCCCGGCGAAACCTTTCAGGACGCCTCCTTTAATACGACCCTGACCCGAAGCACAAAGGCCTTGAATTTAAGACACGAGTACTCCCGCTTCGATCCCTTCAATCTCGATCAGTCCCTGATCGCCCTGCTCGACCTGAATTCGGCGGATTGGAGAATCTATAAAACCAAGGGCAACACCTACGATCAGTCCGGCAATTTCGTGAGGACGCTCAATATCCATGGAGAGCCGCGCTGGGATTCAAAGGATCCCAGCTTGATCTGGGGGCTTCGCGATTTCAAGATCGTCAAGATCAACGCCAAGACCGGCCGCGTCACGACGGTCAAGGATTTTTCAAAAGACCCGACGATCGGACCCATCATCAAAGCCGAGACCGATCTTTATCGCATCACGACGAAGAACGAAGGGGAATCGTCGCGGGACAGGCGCTATTGGGCCTTTTGTCTTCAGGGGTCCGGGGACGACTATCGGCTCAGATATGTTTTTTGTTGGGATTTAAACCTCGATAAGATCTTGGGCCTCCACAAGCTTTCGTCCGACGAAGCCGAGACGATCGATTGGATCGGGATGTCGCCCCTGGGCAAGTGGGTCCTTATCGGCGGAGACGTCGGAGAGGACCGTCATTGGGCCGGCCTCCAGATGGCCGACAAGAAGCTTTCGTCCTTCCACAAGCTGGCCAGCGCCACCGCCCATTCCGACGTCGGGCTGGATATCCAAGGGAACGAAATCATCGTGATGCAGAATTCACGGACTGATTATATCGATTATATTCCCATCAGTCTGAGCGCAAAGCCGGTCGACGATCCGGGCGATTATAAGAACAACAGCGTCAAGCCCATCATCCGCTTGTACTATAATTCCGACTCTTCGATCGGCCTGAACAGCGGCGTTCACATCTCCTGCAATTACGCCGGTTATAGCGTCATTTCGACGAACATCGAGCCGGGGGCCGCCGAGCAGAATTGGCTTGACCGGACCATCACGCTCGTCAAGCTCGACAAGAAGAAGTTTCGCGTCTTCTATCTGGCAAAGGTCTACAACACGACCGGGGCTTACTGGGAAGAAACGCAAGCCGCCATGACCAACGACGGTTCCAAGGTCGTTTGGGCGTCGAATTGGGGCCGGAATGTCGGCCATGACGAGGTCTTTCTGATGAGGTTGGATATGCCGGCCAACTGGCAAAAGTGATGTTATTTTCGGAGCCTCTCGTAGGCGCCGATGTCGATCGCGGCGACTCCGTCGCCGTCACCGTCTTGGGGCCGGGCATTCCCGGCAAAATCGAAGGCCGGCGCCTTCAGGGAGGACCCCTTGTCCAGCGCCGGCGATCCGGACCGCAACCGGAAGTCGGCTTTGGCGGGATCGGCCAGCAGGGGATCCGCCTCCACCCATTCCGTCCCCCGGACTTCGTCCTCGAATTCCATGAACGGAAAGACGAGGTTATGGTCCACCCGGACGGTCTGCTTGGGAACCGAGGCCGCGACGGCTATCTGGAAGGCTGAGTTGCGGCAGCAGATGTTGTTCCTGAGGATGATGTCGCGCGCGTCCGCGTTGTAGCAGCTGATCCCTCCTCCCCAGGGGATGCCGTTGCCCCAGGCCGTATTATTCACGATCTCGACGTTCCGGACGGGATGACGAACAGTCGTCAATCCGGCATCGGCGATCGCTATTCCGTAATATTTGTTCCGATAGACGATATTGTTGTAAACCTTGACCCTTTCCAATAGTCCCCCCGTCTCGCTGGACAGCTGAATTCCGTTGGAGTTGGTCACATCGTGCACGACGTTGCCGAAGATTTCGATGTCGAAGGTATGGTGGTTCCAGGCATCCACGTAGATGCCGACCGCGGTGATGTGATGGACATGATTCCCATAAACCTTGCCGTTATAGGAGGCGTCCTTGACGCAGATCCCCTCTTTCTCGGAGTTGTCCACATCATGGACAACGTTGTTCTTGATTTCAAACCGGCAGGTGTGAGCGACCGAGATCGACTCCTGCATTCCCCCGGAACAAGCCTTGGCCACGTCGTTTCCATCCACGACGACGTCGCTGGAATTCCAAATGCCGATCCCGGATGAAACCGTTTTGTAGGTGCGATTCTTTTCGACGGTTATCCGGCGGGAGCGGTGGACATAAATGCCGGCATAGCCCGCGTTGATGATGCGCAGCCCGGAGATAACAAGGTCTTTCTTGCCTTCGACCTGAAACAACCCCTCGTCATCCGGAACCGCAAGGCCGGTCCCATCGATGGTTGCCCTTTCCCCCGGATAAGAGGCATATCGAATCGGGTGGTCGGCATCGGTTCCCGAGTTTTTGGGAACCACTCTCTCGCGGTAGGTGCCTTTTCTTATATAGACGGTATCGCCCGCTACCAAGGTCTTCGCCGCCTTACGGATCGTTCGCCAAGGGCTGGTCAGGCTCCCCGGATTCGCGTCGCTTCCGGAGACGGCGACATAGAAAACGCGTCCGCCGGACTGAAAAAGACGAGCCGGAACGCTCAAGAGCAGCAGGCAAGCCATCAAGACGGGCGCAATGAGTCGGATCTTCGAATCCATGCTTTGTCTTTCCTTGAACCCGCTCTCAGAATAATTTGAGCCTTGCGGCGGTGTCAAGAACGCCTCCGGCCGGCGTCCGCTATCGTGCCGCCAACGGGATGGGCGGCCCCAATGTGTCCCGGTGCGTCGAGATGAGCGTCCGCATATAGGGTCCCACGCCGTCGGCGCTCGTGAACCCGGCCCTGCGGGCCGCGGCCTCCGAGACCTCGGGCGGGATCGTCTCGGACTCGGCATACTGCCGCCAGTTGCGGTAAGCGGCCAACGTCACAACGTCCCAGGCGGCGCCCTGCTCGTGGGAAAAGATCAGCGTCTCGCCGCGCCCCCGTTCGCGATTGAAGGCGTTCTCCATCCGGCGCTCCTCGATGAGCGCCTCGCGCTTGCCGGGCAGCGCCCGCATCATCTCGAAGTGCAGCAGCCCGGCCTCCTTGACATGAGCCCGAAAGGCCTCGATCGAGGGCCCCGCGACGTAGAGGTCCTCGTGCCAGGCGACCATGGAGTAGAACAGCCGGGCGAACTCCGCCGTCGACAGACCGGAGGCGTCGGCGGCGGCCTCGCGCTTCGCGATCCGCTCGCGGCTGTAGTAGTCCGTAAAGCTGCCGCTCGGGTAGATCACCACGAGATCCCAATGATCCCCCTGGGAATGGCGCACGATATAGGGCAACTCGTCGCCGCCGGCCACGACGACCGGAGCGCGCTTTTTATAAAGGTCGATCAGGTCGACCAGCCGGCCGGGCGCCGCCTGGATGATAGCGAAGCGGTAAAGGTACACCCCTTCGCGCGGGCCGCTCGACGACGCGCCCGGCAACGGGGCTTGGGCCTGGGCGGATGCCTCTACCGCGCTGCCGACAAGAATCAGAAAAGCGAGCGCGGCGGCAGGGATGAACCTTCGCCTCCAGACGGGCTTTCTCGGAGTTCCATCGATCATCGTAGCACCTCCCGCGTTCGATAATCACGCGCCGCCTGCGGAACGGGAGCGCGCTTGTCGGCCGGACCGCGGCCGGCTTTGCCAGCTATGGCAGTCGTTGTGGACCTTGATATTCGCCGAGCCAATTTTGACCGAACTCATTTTCGAGACGGCCGAGGACAGGGTCGTCGCGGGCATTGTCGGGAAGGGCGTCACGTCGGCCTCCGTGAGGGTGGGCGCCGTGGCCGATTTCGTTTGTTTCTTCAATTGACAATCGGACGAGAGCCATCCCGACTTGTCCCATTTCCAGATGCCGTCATTTTTGACGCCGACCTGGCCGCCCTGTCGCGTCAGAGCGTAGCCAGAAGGGGCGCTTGCGTAGATCTTGTCGTAGTAGGTCCAAGCGTTGGCCCTCTGAAATGCGCCGTCGGACAGGAAGGACATGATCGTATCCTGGTAGGGCTCCAAGATCGAGGAAAACATGACGGCGCCGCCGCTCGCCGATGGGTAGGCTCCCGACATATCGAAAATGGCGTCCGTGAGCGCGTTGATCTCGGCCTTGACAGCCCATTTTGCTGCGCCCGTCGAAGTCAGCTTCAGAGCGAGGGGGTTTTTGATGGAAGCAAAGGAGGCGCTGTATTCATCGAGAATGAGCCCCAGCAGGTATCCTCCGTCGGAGGTCAGGATCGAGGAACGGGGATGGATCGTCAGTTGGAACAAGCCGTCATCGATTTTGTACCGTTTCAGCCAGGCGATGGACCCATTGCCGTTGAGCTTCAGAAGAGCGGGGTGGACAAATGCCGTTTCAAAGCTGAAGCCGAACAGGGTGACGTCATTGTAGGCCGCAGGCGAGGGGAGGATGAGCGGATTTCCCAGGATCGTGACGGCGCCGAAGGACTGTTGGCCCTTCAAGAGCTTTTTCTGCCACTGGATGGCCCCGGTCGAGGAGATTTTCATCAGGTAGGGCTCGTCGAAATCGGTTTTTTCATCGGAGACGACGACATAGCTGGACCCCTTCATTTGGGAGGCTCCCAGTGCGGACAGGCTGAGATTCGGCTTCCCGAAGGTCCTCTGCCAGACGATTTTCCAGGACGCATTGAACTTGACGATCCACTCCCGGACGGTCTTGCTGTCCTGGACGGCGCTGCCGCAGAGAAGGAAACCATTATCCGTCGTGGCAATGAGACCGTTGAAATATTCGTCCGAACTCTTCGAGCCGACCAGCCAGCAACTCCGCGCCAAACCGGCCGGGCTTGTGACCAGGACGATGCCGTCCAGGTCATAGTTATAGGGATCGGTGCGAAAACGCTTGCAGGAGCCCACCGCGACGAGGTCCCCGTTCGGCCGTTCCATCACCTTCTTGAATTCGGGCTGAATCTTTTCCCTGCCGGTTCGGATCTCGTAGTAGCTTTTAACCCAGCCGGACGCGGCCGCCGTTTCCTCCGAAAAAGACTCGCTCGCAGCGGACAGGATTAAAGCTAAGGCCAAGAGCGCGAATGATCTTCTTTTTCTCATCGTCCCTCCTTACGGATGAGGGCTCCGCGGCCCCGGATCAAATTCGGACGAGACAAACCGCCAGAGTCCGTTGCGGGGTATGATATCAAAAAGAAAGGCAAGTCAAAAGAGCCGCGCGAAATTTCGTGAACGGCGCTTTCTGACCTAGAGAAGTCGCTGAGATTTGGACCGCCCTAGAATTATTTGGGACGCTGGACCTTGAACCGCAAGTGGAGCGGCTTGTTGATCTTTTTCCCCCGAACGGTCACCCACAGGTTGCCGTTGAAGTTCCGGCACTCGGGATCGGCCGGGATGAGGACCGTCAGCGTGATGGGAACGGGCGTCCCCTCCGCGACTGAGGGCAGACCGGTCGGCGTCACGGTCAGCACGTTCTTGATGGAAGGGCTCACGGCGAAGCCGACTTCGGTCAGGTTCTTGTTCGCCGTGAAAACGGCGTTCAACGCCGCCGTGCCGCCCGGGGCGATCGCCGCTTTCGCGAATGGCTTGTCCCAGACGACTTTGGCCGGGCCCTTTTTCGACTTGTCGTCGGCGGCCAGAAGCGGCGCGCTCAACAGCGCCGCGCCGACGAGGACGATGCATCCGATCGCGATCCGTTTCCGGTTCATCGCTGCCTCCTTGGCCCGTCTCCGGGCCCGATTACCCAGCCCCCTCTTCCTTAATAATAGGACTTCGGGGGTCTGTCGTCAACCGGCAGGCTCGGATCAAACGGAGGATTTGTTTTTCCGGAGGGCGGCGATCTCTTTCCGGGAGAGGATCAGGGCCGGCAGGACGAACAGACCGAGCTCGAGTCCGATGGCGATCAGGTTGGGAACGGACAGGACCTGGGCGACCGTCCCCCTCTTGACGAAGGGAAAGATCCCGAAATTGAGGAGCGCGTCCGAGAAGGGAAGGAAGGGCCGGAACCCGATCGGCGCCAGCGTGTCGACGACGGAGAGGTCCATGATGAGATGAGACAGGGTGACCAGGATCAGGCCGATCCTGGCGCGCGCCATCCTCAAGAATGGGAAGAAGATTAAAGCGGACAGGAGAGCGATGCCGACGTTGTGCGTGAAGCGCTGATGGAAGAGCCAATCGGGTTTGCCAAGCAGCGGAAAGAGGAAACAGTCCGCGTCGGGCAGGCAAGAAATGAAGACAAAAATAAGCAGGGTTTTGAGGTCGTGGCGGCGATCGGCGTATTTCCAGCCGATCAGTCCGACCGCGGCGTGGGAAAGAGGCGTCATGATCTATCCTTGCTTGAAGAAAGAGTTCATTGCCATGAAAGTACACTTTAGGGAAACGACTATCTCTCTGTCAAGCATTTTACCGCCCGAGCCCGAATTGAAAAGGATTGGGGAATGGCGTATATTGAAAATTCAAACCAGATGAAGCGGATGCCGACGGCGATTGTCCTCTTGATCCTGCTGGGCATCACCTCCGACTTCGGGGAGCAGGCCGTCCGGACCCGGCCCGGAGTGCGGCCGCCGCTCCCCCAGCTGGATCATGTCGTGATCGGCTACTTCCCGAGCTGGAACCGGGCCGCCTTCGACCATACCAAGATCGCCTACGACTGGCTGACCCATATCGCCGTCTCCTTCGCCATGCCCGACGCCGAGGGAAATCTCGTCCTTCCCCAAGATTTCGTCTACCCCGCGCTGAACCAAACGGCCCACCTTCACGGGGTCAAGGTCCTGATGAGCCTGGGCGGCTGGGGAAACTGCGCGGGGTTTTCGCCGATGGCCGCCGATTCCGCCAAACGGGCCAAGTTCATCGGCCAGGTCGCGGATTTCTGCCGCGACTACGACTACGACGGCGTCGACATCGACTGGGAATTCCCGGAAACCGCGGCCGAGAGGACGAGCTTCACGCTGTTTATCAAAGAGCTGGCGGCCGCGCTCAAGGCCATGAGGCCTCCCCGCCTGCTGACGATGGCCGCCTCATCGGGCGATTACTACGGCCGCTGGATCGAATTCGAGACCCTGCATCCCTATTTCGATTTTGTAGGTTTTATGACTTATGACTACCATGGACCCTGGACCGACCATTCCGGACACAACGCCCCTCTCTTCAGCTGTGACGGGGACGAATGCGGCTCCATGAACGATACCTTCCTCTACGCCCGGAGCCGCGGTATCCCTCTCGGCAAACTTCTTCTGGGCATCCCTTTCTACGGCCGCTCTTTCGATACCGGTTATCTCTACGATCGATTTCGAGACAGCCGGTATTACCCCTTCTACGAGGTCATGACCTTCCGCGCGGCCGGCTGGCCGTCTTTCTGGGACCGTTGCGCCAAGGTCCCCTATCTGCGAAAACCGGGCGGCGGAGAGATCATTTCCTATGACGATGCTTTCTCGGTCTGGCGTAAATGCCTCTATATCAAGGAGAAGGGCGCGGCCGGCCTCATCATCTGGGAAATCAGCCAGGACCGCTGGCAGGGACGGCCCGTGCTGCTCGAGGTCATCCGAAATTCTTTCTTGAAAAAATAATCCCGGCCGCCGCGCCCTTGCTGCGCCGCCGATTTCATTCAAAGGAGAGCCCGAATGGCCCGGATCACGAGACGGACGAAGTGGACAGGGATTTTCCCGGCCTTAGGCTTGGCCGCGGCCATGGCCTTGCCGGGAGCGCTCGCCGCCGCCGACAAGACGCGGGGATTCTTCCCGGTTTCCGTCTGGTACCCGGGCGGCAAGGCCCGGGCGCCCATGTTGGAAACCGTGACCCCGGAGTCGGCCGCCGTCTGGCGCAAGGACCTGGAACAAATCAAGGGCCTCGGTTTCAACACGGTCCGGACCTGGATCGAATGGACCGCCTGCGAGAGGGAGGAGGGCCGCTACGATTTCGGCGCCCTGACCACGATCGCCGACCTGGCCGGGGAGCTCGGCCTCAAAGTCATCGTCCAGGTCTACATCGACTCCGCGCCGGATTGGGTCGAAGCCCGTCATCCCGAGGCCAAATTCGTGTCCTCGAACGGCGTCGCCGTCGAATCCCAGGCCGCGCCCGGATTCTGTTTCGACCATTCCGGCGTCCGAGACAAAATCCTGGCGTTCCTGGCCGAAGCGGCCAAGGCCGTCAAGGGGAAGCCCGCCTTCCACGGCTGGGACCTGTGGAGCGAACCCCACATCATCAACTGGGCCGAGGTCTATTACGTCGGGAACCTCGAGCATGTCCAGTTCTGCTACTGCCCCTCCACCCAGGCCCGCTTCCGGGAGTGGCTCAAAGCCCGCTATGGGACGATCGCCGCGCTCAACAAGGCCTGGTACCGGACTTTCCGGGGTTGGGACGAGGTCGAGCCACCCCGCTATGGGACCATCCTGACCTACACCGATTATATCGACTGGAAGGAGTTCATCTCCGACAAGCTCGCCCAGGACCTGAAGCTCAAGGCCGACGCCGTCAAGGCCGTCATCCCCGAGGGCGTCGTGACCAGCCACTCGGCCATCCCGGGCATGTTCAGCCGCCCCGACTGGTCCGGGACGCCCGACGACCGGAAGATGGCCGACAGCGTCGATTTTTACGGGACTTCAATCTATCCCAAACACGCCTGGACCCTGAAACCCTGGTCTCCGTTCTTCCGCTCCTCCGGTCTCGATTTCGTCCGCTCGATGGGCCTTCTCAACCGAGGGTTCACCATCGGGGAGCTCCAGGCCGGCTACGGCGTCTTCGGGATGAAGATGAGCGTCCCGGTCGTGGGCGCCGACCTCCGCGACTGGATGTGGAGTACGGTCGCCTACGGCGCCCGGGCCGTCAACATCTACGCCTATTATCCGATGAGCTCCGGCTATGAGGCCGGCGGCTACGGTCTGGTCGAGCTCGACGGCAAGGTCACCGAGCGGGCCGTCGAGGCCGGCCGCATCGCCCGCGTCATCACCGCCAACAAGGATCTGTTCCTGGGGAGCCTTCCGGCCAAGGCCGAAATCGCCATCGTCTACAACCCGCTCGCGCACATGGTCGGCGGCCAGCAGGCTTTCACCAGCGAAGGCCAGTCCGTCGGCGTCAACAACGTCAGCGAATCCCTCCAGGGGATCCACCGGGCCTTCTACGAACGGCACATCCCGGTCGACTTCCTCCATGTCCGCGACCTCGTCCCCGAGCGCTGGAAGGACTACAAGCTCCTAATCGTGCCGTATCCGGTCATGATGTCCCAGCCCCACATTCAAAAGCTCATCGAATACGTGAGGTCGGGCGGGACGCTCGTTGCCGAGGCCCGCTGCGGCTGGGTCGACGAGCGCGGCTTCTCGAGCCCGATCATCCCGGGCGGAGGGCTCCACGAGGTCTTCGGCTGCCGCGAATCGGAGATCATGCCCATTTCTAAGACGGGCGCCATGACCGTCGCGTCCGCCGACCCGGCCTTGCCCCTCCTCAAGCCCGGCGACAAGCTCGATACCCTCTTCTTCGAGGAGTCCTTCGACGTCTTCGGGAAAGCGAGCCGCGTCCTGGCCCATTTCGAGAATGGGAAGCCGGCCATGGTCGCGGCGGCCTTCGGCAAAGGACAAGCGGTCCTGGTCGGATCGTTCCCGGGTTCCGCCTACCATCATTTCAAGAATCCGGCCAACGGGAAATTCTTCGCCGGGCTCGCGGACTGGGTCGGCGTCCGCAGGCCCGTCGATCCGATCTCCGCGGACCCGGACGTTTTGATCGAGGGCCGGATCCTCGAGGGGGCCGGCTATAAAATTCTGATCGGATTCAACCGGGGCGAGAGAAAAACGTCGGCCGCCTTCTCGCTGCCGGCGGCCGCCAAGAAGCAGGCCGTCCGCGATATCGAGACCGGACAGAGCGTGCCTTTTCGGCGGGACGGCGACAGGATCGTTCTTGAAAAAGAGCTCGCCCCCGGCGGTGTCTGGGTCGTCGTGATCGAATCCCAATCCTGAGGTTGCCCGAGGAGGACTGACATGGCCGTTTCCGGAGCCCTCTCGTTCACGGCGGGGATCGACGTCGGCGGGACCAAGGTCTCCTCAGCCCTGTTCGGCCCCGACGGCACGATGCTCGCCCGGTCCAAGGCGCCGCTCGATCGCGAGGGCGCAGGCCGAGCGGCCGGGCAAATCGCCCGCGTTCTTCGCGATCTCGAGGAGACGGCCCGCGATGAGGGCGGCCGCATCCTGGCCGCGGCCGTCTGCGTCCCGGGCATCGTCTATCAAAAGAGCGGCCTCGTCTGGGCCCCGAACGTCCCGGGCTGGGTCCATTATCCCCTCCGGGACCGGCTGGCCGGGGAGCGTCCCTTTCCGGTCCTGATCGAGAGCGACCGGGCCGCCTACGTCTCGGGCGAGTCCTGGTGCGGCGCGGCCCGGGGCGCCGAAGACGTCGTCTTCCTGGCCGTCGGGACGGGGATCGGCGCCGGGATCATGGCCGGAGGCCGGGTCATCCGCGGCGCCGAGGACATCGCGGGCGCAGTCGGCTGGTTCGCCCTCAACCCCGACTTCAAAGCCGACTACGCCGAGATGGGCTGTTTCGAAGCCGAGGCATCGGGGAGCGCGGTCGGCCGCCGGGCCCGGCGGCTGCTCGAGGCGGGCGCCGTTTCCGAGATGACCGAGCTCGCCGGCGGCCGGATCGAGAACGTGACCGCTGAAACGGTCGCGGCCGCGGCCCGCGCCAAGGACTTCCTGGCCCTCAGGGTTATATCCGAGACGGCCTCTTACCTAGCGATGGGGATCGCCAACATCGTCAGCATTCTTAACCCGGAGATGATCGTTCTGGGAGGCGGTTTGTTCCAAGCCGCGGACCTCCTCCTCGAGCCGATCCGACGCGACCTCAAGAAATGGGCCCAGCCGCTGGCGGCCAAGGGCCTCCGCGTCGAGCTCTCCCGGCTGGGAGAGGACGCCGGCCTCTACGGATGCGGGAAGCTGGCCTGGGACAGTCTGAAAGGAGATTGATCATGTCGGCCATCAAATACCTCGAGCGGATCCAGGACATCCTGGCCGCGATCAAGACAAGGGAGGCGGACCGAATCCGGGAGGCGGCGGCCCTGATGGCCGATTCGATCGCCCGGGGCGGCCGCGTTTACATGTTCGGGAGCGGCCATTCGGTCATCCCCGTCCTCGACATCTTCCCCCGCTACGGGAGCTTCGTCGGCTTCTTCCCCCTCTACGATCCGCGCCTGATGTGGACGAACGTCATCGGGCCGGGCGGCGCCCGCGAGCTCCTCTGGCTGGAGCGGCAGGAGGGCTACGCCAAGGTCTTCCTCCAGAGCTACCCGCTCGAGCCCCGGGATGTCATGCTCGTCTTCTCCCACGGCGGACTCAACGCGGCGCCGATCGAGGTCGCCCTGGAGGCCAAGGCCAAGGGCCTTAAGGTCGTCACGGTCTCGTCCCATCAGAACCTGAAAATCGCGAAACGCTCGCATTCCTCGGGCAAAGCCCTGGCCGAGGTCGCCGACGTCGCCATCGACAATTGCGTCCCGCCCGAGGACGCGCTGGTCGATGTCGGACAGATCGAGAGGGTCGCGGCCGGCTCCACGGTCGCCGCCGTCGCCGTCGCCATGTCCTTGGTCGCCGAGACGGCGGCCCGGCTCGCCGAAAAGGGCAAGGTTCCGCCGACCTTCGTCTCCCCCAACGTCCCGGGCGTTCCCCCGGATCACATGGCCGGCGTCTACCGGGCCTTCACCGAGTTCAGCTACGCCCGGTCCTTCAAAAAGGAGTGATCATGCCTCCCGCAAATTCCTCGCGTCCGGCGAGCGTCGGCCGGCTCCAGGGGTCGGCCTTCGCCGGCATGTTCATGTTCGGGATCGTCATGGCCATACTGGGCGCCATCCTGCCGTCGCTGTTCGAGCGGATCCGGATCGACAAGGCCGAGGCCGGCGGCCTTTTCCTTTATATGAATTTCGCCATGCTCCTGATGTCCCTGTTTTTCGGTCCGATCGTGGACCGTTTCGGATTCAAGCTGCTCCTGGTTGCCTCGTCGCTTCTGGTCGCCGCGGCCTTCGGACTGCTCGCCTTTGCCCCCGGCTATTCGATCGTCATTTTGGCCGCGGTCGTCCTGGGCCTGGGCGGGGGCGGGCTCAACGGCGGGACCAACGCCCTGACCAGCGACCTCAACCCCGAAGGCCGCGGCGCGGCCCTGAACCTGCTCGGGATATTTTTCGGGTTCGGCGCCCTATTCATCCCGTTCCTGATCGGGACGCTCCTCGGCTGGACGGGACTGGCCCGGATCCTCGTCCTGGCCGCGGCGCTGGGGATGGTTCCCTTCGTCCTGTTCGCGACGTCGGCCTTCCCCAAGCCCAAGCAGCCCCAGGGGTTTCCGATCCGGGAGGCCAAACGGATCGCGGGCGATCCGCTCCTCTGGATTTGCGCCTTCATCCTTTTCTTCCAGTCGGGGAACGAGTTCACTCTGGGCGGCTGGATCTCGACCTACCTTCACGAAGTTTTTGGACTGACGCCGATGGCGGCCTCGCTGGTCCTGGCCGGCTACTGGGCGGCGGTCATGGCCGGCCGTCTCGCGGCAAGCCGGATTGTCCGCCGGACCGGCCACAACCCGCTCGTCCTGGGGAGCGCCGTCCTGAGCCTGGCGTCGGCCGTGCTCCTTGTCGCGGCTCCCGGCCGCGGCGCGGCCGTCGCGGGGGCTCTCCTCATCGGCCTCGGCTTCGCGGCCATCTATCCCACGACCCTGGCCACGGCCGGCGAGCGGTTTGCCGCCGTCTCGGGCACCGCCTTCAGCATCATCTTTACGGTGGCCCTCTGCGGCGGAATGCTCTCGCCCTGGCTGGCCGGGACGATCGCTCAGGCTTCGAACCTGCGGCGGGGACTATTGATTTCCGTCTTGAACTGCGCGATGATCATCATTCTTCAAATCGTCTTGATCCGGATCTCGAAAAAAACCCGGCCTTCGGCCGCCTGAGGCATTAGGGCCGAGCGGAGAAGAAAGACCATGACCAGGAGAGACCTGAAGGCTAATCTAAAAACGGCGGCGCTCGTGATGGTCGCGTTCATGGCTCTCGGCCGGCTTGGCCCGGCCGCGTTGTTCGCGGCCGAATCGATGCGCCCCCAGAAGAAGGATTTTCTTTCCAAGCACGTCGAGCTTCTCATGGAGAAAGGAATCCTCGACGCCTCGGGCCGCGAGATCGACGGGCGCTTGGACGCCCTGCTCCGGGAATCGAGAAGCAACGGCGCCGGGTCGGAGGCCGCGGCGCTCCGGTCCGTCCTGTCGGCGCTCAACTATGCCCCCTCCAACCTCGGCGGCTTCCCGCCCTGCTCATTCGACCGGCCGATCGGCCATAAGCTCTCCTCCTTCGGACGCACGATCGCTGAAGGGAACATCGACGCCGATACCGAGGGGAGCGCTTGTCCCGCCGGAGGAATCGGGGCCGGCGCCTTCGAATGGACGATGAGCGGAAATTTCCGGTACTGGTTCCTCAAGCCGGGATGGTATGTGGACGAAACGGTTTGGGCGAACCAGTTCCATGTCTTCATGAAGTCCGGCAAGACCAAGATCGCCCGAACCCTCTCGACCGACGCGCCGCCCGACAAGACGCTCGGCGCCTGGGCTTGGGGCTATCCCGCCGGCGCCGGGAGCTACTTTGCCCTGTTCCCGAAATCGGGGTTTTCCTACGAAAAGAATCCCGAATTCCCGGTCAAGCTGGCGGTGACCCAGTTCTCACCGGTCATCCCCCACAATTACAGGGAAACGAGCTACCCGGTCGCCGTCTACAAGTGGATCGCCCACAACCCTACCAGCCGTCCGGTCGAGGTCTCGGTCATGCTGACCTGGGAGAACATGGTCGGCTGGGAGCCGCGGCTCAAGAGCATCGTCCTACCGACGGAGTACGGCTGGAACCGTCGCATCTCCGGCCGCGTCAACGAGGTCGTTCGCGAAGGCCGGATGACGGGCGTCCTCTTCGGCGGGAAGGACGCCGATCCCCGGACCGGGAACGCGCTTACCGGCACCATGTGCATCGCGGCCGAGTCGATCCCGGGCCGAGCCGAGGTCTTTGTCCAGGCCGATTTCGACCCGCTCTCCGACGGGTCCGGCGTCTGGAAAACCTTCTCCGAGACCGG
>Ga0315274_10005195_pt1 | contig 19045 bp, 12 predicted proteins | sample YL17G02_20_MG_FD_203700 | JGI IMG/M metagenome (GOLD analysis project Ga0315274, IMG submission 203700) | Sediment microbial communities from Yellowstone Lake, YNP, Wyoming, USA - YL17G02_20 | ecosystem: Environmental > Aquatic > Freshwater > Lake > Sediment | place: USA: Wyoming | collected... | reverse complement strand
TTCGGCGTGGTTTACCAGGCCCGCGATCTGCTGCTGAACCGGGATGTGGCCATCAAGCTGCTGCATAACGGTTCAGAGGCAGGGGCCGGCGAGCGCCTCTTGCACGAAGCGCGCGCTGTGGCCCAGCTTTCCCACCCTAATATCGTCAACGTGTATGATGCCGGCATTCTGAGCGCGGCGGAGGGGTTGGGAGGCAAAGAGACAACCTATATCGTGATGGAATGGGTGCAGGGCAGGCCGCTGTCTGCCTGCCTGCCGCTCTCCCTGGAACAAACCCTGGCGGTCACTCGCCAGATCTGCGCCGCCCTGCAGCATGCCCACGAACACGGCATTATCCACCGCGATCTGAAGCCCGAAAACATCTCAATAATGCCTGATGGCCGCGCCCGGCTGATGGATTTCGGCCTGGCGCACTCACTCGCTTCCCGCCTGACTTCGCAGGGCATGATCATCGGCACCGTTTTCTACCTGGCTCCCGAGCAGGCCCTCGGACAGCCCCTGGATGGGCGCACGGACCTGTATGCCCTGGGGGTTTTACTCTATGAAATCCTGGCCGGGCAGCTGCCCTTCACTGGCAGCGATCCGCTGGCGGTCATCACCCAGCACCTGCACGCCCCGCCAGTTCCCCCACGCGCCCACAACGCGGCCATACCCCCCGCTCTGGAAGCACTTATCCTGCGGCTGTTAGCCAAGCAGCCCGACGATCGCCCTGCTTCTGCCAGCCAGGTGCTGCAAGCCCTGGAATCCATCGACCGGGCTGCCAGCACCCAGCCCGTCACCCAGCCGGCCGCGCCTCAACCCCTGGAGCGCATCGTGCGCGGCAGGCTGGTAGGCCGCCAGGCGGAGCTGGCCGAGATGACCAGCTGCTGGCAGCGCGCCCTGGCCGGGCAAGCCGAGGATGTCGTCCTGCTGCTCAGCGGTGAGCCGGGCGTCGGCAAGTCCCGCTTGCTGAAAGAGATGATGACGCGCGCCCGCGTCGGCGGGGGGGTGGTTTTGCTGGGAGAGTGTTACGCCGAAAACGGCGCACCTTATGCCCCCTTTGCAGCTATCATCCGCCAGGGATTAGCGGCAGTCCAGGATGAGGCGGACTTGCCCGATCTGGTGCTGTCTGATCTGGTTGATCTGGCCCCCGATCAGCGATCGAAATATCCCGGCTTGCCCCCGAACCCTGCCCTCGATCCCCAATCGGCACAGCAGCGCGCCTATGAAAGCGTCTTCGCCCTGTGCACGGCGCTGGCCGAGCGCCATCCGCTCCTGCTGGCACTCGACGATGTGCACTGGGCCGACGCCGGCAGCCTGGCCCTGCTGCGCCACCTGGCGCGCCGCATTCGCCAGGAGAACCTGCCCGCCCTGGTGATTGCCGCCTACCGCGAGGGGGAGCTGGACGAAGCCCGCCCCTGGCACGAGACCCTGCTCGAGCTGAACCGCGAGCGGCTGGCCGCCCGTTTCAAGCTGGCGCGCTTCGACCGGGATGGGACGCGCGACCTGCTGGCGCTGCTCTTCCAGGAAGACATCACCCCCGAATTCCTGGAGGGCATCTACCAGGAGACCGAGGGCAATCCTTTCTTCGTGGAGGAAGTGTGCAAGACGCTAATCGAGGCGGACAAGCTGTATTTCCAGGATGGGCGCTGGCAGCGCCCGCCGATGACTGAGATCATCATCCCCCAATCGGTGCGCATCGCCATCCAGTCACGTCTGGCGCGCCTGTCTGCCCCTGCCCAGGAAACGGTTCGAATGGCGGCTTTCCTGGGCCGCGAGTTCGACTACGATGTGTTACAGCAGGCAGCTCAAGCGCAGCCAGGAAGTGAACTGAACGACGAGATCCTGATCGAAGCCTTAGAAGCCGCGGAACGCGCCCAATTAATTTATGAGCTGCCCGCCGTGCGCGGCGATAAAGATCATCGCTCGGACAATGCGATGATCTTTATCGCCATCCGCTTTGCGTTTGTGCACGCCCTGATCCCGGCCACGCTGCGCGAGGGGGTGAGTGGGATGCGCCGCCAGCGCCTGCACCGCCGCGCGGCGGCTGCTCTGCAAGCCCTGCGACCGGACGAATACAGTGTCATCGCCGCGCATCTGGACCAGGGCGGTGAACCGGAGTCGGCGCTAGGGTATTACCAACAAGCCGGGGAGCGTGCCCTGGCGGTGTATGCCAATGCCGACGCCGAGCGGGATTTCCGCGCCGCCCTGGAGCTGGGCGGCACACCCGCCGAGCGCGCCAGCCTGACCGCCGGGCTGGCCAAAGCCCTTCACCAGCAAAGCCGTCTGCCCGAAAGCCTGCAGGCCTGGCTGGAGGCTGCCGGCCTGTACCGCCTGGCCCAGGACGATGACGGCCTGGCGCGCGCTTATGCCCGCGCCGCCATGCTTACCCGCATCGGAGGCGATGCCACCGGAGCCAGCGCCATCGTGCAGCAGGGGTTGTCGGCGGTCGCAGGGCGCCCCGAGACCCCTGGCTATGCTACTTTGCTGGGTACCCAAACCTATCTGCTCGCAGCCACCGGAGGTTCCTACGAGGAGGCGCTCGACATGTCCCAGCGCGCCCTGGAGGTGGCTGAGCGTGTGGGCAATTCGGAAGCTCAGGCCGAGATCCTGAATCAAATTGGCCTTACTTTGAGCAGCTTGAACCGTTTCGAGGATGCCAAAGCCGCATATACCCAGGCCATCCAAATCGCCGAAGCGAATGATTACTGGCGTGCAGCGGACGTTGCCCACAATTACATGTGCCAGCTATTGATGGAGCAGGGGGAAATACAACCCGGCCTCCAGCATTGTCAGCGCGCCGCCGAGATCGCCCGTCGCAGCGGCTCATTTTATGACGAAGTCTTCAACCTGGGATATATGATGGGCATGCGGTTGTATCAAGGAGACATCGCCGCCGCTCAGGATTTGAATGCCAGGATAGAACCGCTCTTGAAATTTACTGTGACCACCGGCCCCGCCTGGCACGTAAGCACAATTTGCCGTGCCCTGCTTTGCCACATGCAGGGACAGCTCGATCGGGCGATGGCGTTGTACAACGAATCCCTGGAACAGTCTGCCAGCCAGGGAGACCAGGGGTACCATGTGACGACAGGCATGAACCGCGGCCTGGTATTGCTTGATCTGGAAAAGTGGGAAGAGGCTGCTCAGGCGTTAGCCCAAACGCAGGCGGTGGCAGAAACCTCCTTCGGCGGTGATTATGCGATCGAAGCCCTGTTCGCAGTTGCTTGCGCCCGCCTGGGACGGTTGGACGAATCGCGGGCGGCGCTGGCGCGCGCCGAGTCCTTGACTGGGGCAGCGCCTTCCTTCCTGGCCCGTTTCGCTTTAGGCCAGGCCCAGGCGCACCTGGCCTGGGCGGAAAGTGACTGGCCGCGCGCCTGGTCGGCGTTTGAACAAGTGGCGCGCCTTGGGGAGAAGGTCGGCTTTCGCTGGTTCCTGGGGCGAATCTGGCGTGAGTGGGCCGAGGCAACCCTGGCGCGCGGCGAGGCAGGGGATGTTTCCCGCGCCCGGCAGCTGCTCGAACGGGCGTTGGAGCTGTACCAGGCGTGCGGAATGTCCAGCCATGCCGGGCGCGTTCAGGCCAGGCTGGCAAAAATCGAGGATTAATGAAAATTCTCGTCACTGGCGGTCTTGGAATGGTAGGCCGCCCGCTGGTGCAGCGCTTGCTGCGCAGCGGTCACACCGTCAAAGTGATTGACCGCATCCCCGAAGCGGATGCAGACCGGACCGCCTTGAACGGCGCAGCTTATGCTTGCTGCGATATCAACGATTTTTCTGCATTACGCCAGCAGGTGCGCGGCATGGAGGCCATCGTCCACCTGGCGGCGCTACCGCACCCGGCTGCCGCGCCGGGGCCTGAGGTCTTCCGCATCAACTGCGCGGGCAGCTTCAACGTGTACGAAGCCGCCGCCCAGGAGGGCATCCGGCGCGTGGTCAGCGCCAGCTCGATCAATGCCCTGGGATTCAATTACGGGATCAAGAGTTTTCCCATCCGCTACCTGCCGGTAGACGAAGAGCATCCCAGCTTCACCACCGACCCTTACTCTTTCTCCAAGCAGGTGCTCGAGGATATTGGCGCCTATTATGGTCGGCGCGAGGGCATCTCGGGGGTGCAGCTGCGCCTGCCAGCCGTGCTTCATATAACAGAAGAATTTCGCCTCATGGTCAGGCAGTTCGCCCCCATCACCCGCCAGGCTTTTGACAAAGTGCTCAGCATGTCCGCTGCCAACCAACAGCAGCGCGCCCGCCAGCTCATCGCGGAGGTGGATGCCGGAAGGGCAAGGCGCGACCGTGAGAAGCCCTGGAACGGCGAAATGCCTGAAGGAGAGTGGAAGCTGGACCTTAACGATCCGCTGCCTTTGATCTCCTTCGGCTACACCGATTTTTGGGCCGTGATCCATGAGGAAGATTCAGCCCAGGCGCTGGAGAAAGGCCTGATGGCCGACTACACGGGCAGCCACCCGCTATTTGTGGCCGATTCAGTCAACATGCTCAACGTGGAAGCCGAGATGCTGGCGCGCATCTTCTACCCCGAGGCGACTCGCACGCGCCCGCTGGTGGGTTCCGAGCCACTGGTCAGCTTTGACAAGGCCCGCCAGCTGATCGGCTATGAGCCGGAACACAGCAGCTCGGAGTGGCTGGAGTGATAAAATAAAACTCTACTTTGTTCGCCACGGCGAAAGCGAAGCTAATGTGCTGCGCGTCATCTCCAACCGCGGCTGGTTGCACCCATTGACCGAAAAAGGACGCCAGCAGGCGCGTGATTTGGCCGGTAAGCTGCAAACCGCAGGGATAGCCAGGATCTATACCAGCCCGCTGCAGCGCGCGGTGCAGACCGCCGAGATCCTTTCGCAAACCCTGGGAGTCGAGGTCGAAATCACGGGCGCGCTGCGCGAGTTCGACTGCGGGATTGCCGAAAGCCGCGCGGACGCGCAAGCCTGGCAATTGTGGCAGACTGCCTGGGATAGTTGGATGCTTCACCAGCAATGGGATTATCGTGTCGAAGGAGGCGAAAGCTTCAATGATCTGCGCAGCCGATTCCTGCCTCTGGTAAACGGCCTGCTGCGAGATTACACCGAGCGCCCCGAAAGCTACGTGCTGATCGGCCATGGCGGGCTCTACTACACCATGCTGCCCCAGGTGCTGGTCAACCTGCCTCCCCATTCCGACGGCCCTTTCCCCAACACCGGTTACGTGCTGGCTGAAGCCCGTCCGGAAGGGTTGGTGTGCCTGGAATGGTGCGGCACAAAAATTGATCACGGGGAGATATAATTACCCACCGTGTAAAAACAACGATTCACCACAGAGCACACTGAGATCACAGAGAATAATCTTAAACCACGAAGTACACGGCAGTAAAGAACACTGCTACGGCAGTAAAGAACACTGCTACGGCAGTAAAGAACACTGCTACGGCAGTAAAGAACACTGCTCAGGAACACCAAGGGTTTATTCAAAACTTTGTATCCTTTCTGGTGAATCTTCTTAAACTCCGTGTTCTCTGTGCTCTCCGTGGTTAATCTTAAAGTTTTACTATGATCACGAAAATAGGTACAGGAGCCTTATGAGAATATTGGTTACCGGAGGTTTAGGGGTAGTTGGAAAGCCTGTGGTGCGCCGCCTGGTGCAAAGCGGTCACCAGGTGAGAGTGGTTGACCGCCAGGCGGGGGAGTGTGTGGAGGGGGTAGAGTGCATCCCCTGCGATGTGACTGATTTTGCTGCCGTGCGCGAGCAGGTGCGCGGCCAGGAGGTGATCGTGCACCTGGCAGCCATCGCCTATCCAGCCGGAGCGGCAGGCCAGGAGATCTTCCGCATTAACTGCGCCGGCACGTTCAACGTGTACGAGGCTGCCGCGCAGGAAGGCATCCGCCGCATCGCCACCGCCAGCTCGATCAACTGGCTGGGGTTCTATTATGGGGTGCGTAATTCCAATATCCGTTATTTCCCAGTGGACGAAGAACATCCCAATTTCACCACCGACGCCTACTCCTTCTCGAAGCAGGTGACGGAAGACATCGCCGCCTACTACGGTCGGCGGGAGGGCATTTCCAGCACCTGCCTGCGCATGCCGGGCGTGGTTGAATTCAAAGAGGAGTGGCTGCCACGCCGCAAGGAGTGGATCGCCCAGACCCGCAAGACCTTCATCGAGCTGAGCGAGCGCACGCCGGAAGAACGCGCCGCCTGGCTGACCCAGTTGTTAGAAAAAACCGAACAATGGCGCGCCAAACGCTGGCAGGAAATCCCCTTCGAGGAGCGTAAAAACCTGGGGCTGGGTCTGGACAACCCCGAGGTGCGCCTCGTTTCCAGCCGCATGAACTTTTGGGCGCTGCTGGATGCGCGTGACGCGGCCCAGGCTTTCGAAAAGAGCCTGCTGGCCGATTTCGAGGGCTGCCATCCGCTGTACGTCAACGACAGTCACAATTCCACTGGCATTGAGACCGAAACCTTGCTGGGGCTGTTCTTCCCCGATGTTACCGCCCGCAAGCGCCCGCTGACGGGCGCTGAGGCGCTGGTGAGTATCGAGAAGGCGCGCCAGTTGATCGGTTTCGAGCCGGAGTATACGTTTAGCAAGTGGTTCGAGTAGAACGTGGAGTTTCGTAATGAGCAGGTTCTCACCGTCAACGAACGAAAATCATCATCCCGGAAGCGACGGTACAGGCGGTCAAAGACCGACCGACCACCGTTTATAGATTCCGGGAAAATAACATATTGATTCGAGTAAAATATAAGGGTAATGTACATTCATCCGGATCGGAGGTATCGAATATGCCCGCTCAAAAAAGAAAGAGAATACGGAGACACACGGTCACAGAAAAAGATTTGATGAAAAACTCCGTGACACAACGCCTCCGTGATAAAGGCCTTCCCACCACGCTTACTTTATTGGATTTACGTGGCAGTGTGCCCGTTCCAGGCCCGCAGGATTTTGACGCCATCCGCCAGCAGGTGATGGTGGCTCACAACAACATAGAAGGTGTAGAATAGCTTGATGAATTATAATCTTAAAAAATGGCACAAATAAGTGACCTGGTTTCCTTCAGCTATGAGGCTGGCAGAAAAATTCTAGAAGGTAAAACCACTGAGCTGATCAAGGAACAAGGCCAGTTTCTCACTCCCCCGCCAGTGGCGCGTTACATGGCCCGGCAACTTGGCGCGGTGCAGCAAGGCGCTCATTTGCTGGAGCCAGCTGTAGGCTCTGGTGTGTTAATCTGCGCGGTGATCGAGCGGCTGATTGCCGAAGGACAGCCACTAGAGTTGTGGGCAGAAGCTTACGAAACAGATGCAGAATTATGTAGATGCACTAAAAACGTATTGCAAGAAGCCAGTCAGAAAGCCAAGATAGCAGGGGTAACGATACACTGGCAAATTTATCAGGAAGACTTTGTCCTAAACTGCTTACCTGAATCCCAACCATCACTGTTTGGGGAAACCAGCAACCGGATAAAATCCTTCGACTTTGTACTAAGCAATCCGCCGTATTTCAAGCTTGATCGTGAAGACCCACGAGTTCGTGCAGTCTCTGGAAAAGTAAAAGGGCATACGAATATCTATACTCTTTTCATGGCGATTAGCGCTCAGTTGATGAAACCAAAAGGCCGCGCCTGCTTTATTGTGCCACGAAGCTTTTGTTCGGGAGCTTATTTTGCTGCTTTTCGCCGCGACCTTTTGCGCCAAACCACACCATTGGCTATACACTTGTTCCAATCCCGGCAGGATGTTTTCAAAGAGTCCAATGTTTTGCAAGAAAACGTTGTATTTACCTTCGAAAGGAACCCCGTGCAGCCAACAGGTAGTCCCTACTGGGCCGGTTATATCCAATTATCTACCTCTAGAAACGACTCAGATCTTTCGGGGGTATTGCCCCAACGACAGGTGGCATACCGGCATTTTCTGAACCCTCACGATCCCAATTTCTCCTTTCGATTACCTACCGGCTTACTGGATGAGCAGCTTCTGGATGCCATGGATAAATGGGATGGCTCCCTCGAAAAGTTCGGATGGCAAATATCCACTGGGCCAGTAGTTCCATTCCGCGCCCGCGTTTCTTTACGAGAGTCGGTAGAACAGGCTAATGACTCTACGCCGCTGCTATGGATGCAGCATATTAAACCACATCATGTTGTATGGCCGCTTGAAAGCCTGGATAAACCCCAGGCGATTCAGTCTGATCAAGATGATTTGCTAATTCCCAATACTAATTATGTGTTGCTGCGACGTTTCAGCGCTAAAGAAGATCGCCGCCGTTTGGTTGCTGCACCGTTTCTGGCACAGGACTTCCCTTATCGTTTCATAGGACTTGAAAATCACTTGAACTATATCTACCGAAAAAAAGGTGAGATGTTGCCATCGGAAATTTATGGGTTGTCTGCCATCTTAAACAGTGCATTGGTTGACCGCTACTTTCGCATCATTAACGGAAATACCCAGGTCAATGCGGCTGAAATTCGTGCCCTGCCTCTGCCACCACTCGAAGTTATTTGCCGGATCGGCGAGAACGAACATACTCAATCGAGAATCTCGCCAGATGTACTGGATCAAATTGTGTTTCGCACGCTTTGGGAAACGCAACTGCTCAGTGATGATTTTCCAATGATTCAGGAGACACGTATCACTATGGGAAAAATCGAACAAGCTCAAGAAATACTAGAAACATTGGGCTTACCACCCGGACAACAGAATGAAATAGCTGCTCTGACTCTACTGATTCTTGCCCAATTGTCAGATGATGCTCCCTGGACAGAAGCCAAGGGACGAAGTTTACGCGTTCACGATATTTTAGCCGAAATCAAACAGCGGTATGGACGCAGCTACGCCGAGAATACGCGCGAGACTATCAGACGCCAAGTGTTACACCAGTTTGAGCAGGCTGGTATTGTCATACGCAATCCAGATGAGCCAGCGCTAGCAACGAACAGTCCCAGAACGAACTACATCCTGAGTGAAGCGCTGCTGGCCGCTATACGGACATACGAAACTCATAATTGGGAGCAGCAGTACCGCCGGTTTCTTGGCCTGCGTGGTGCATTACTAGAAATCTACCAGAAGACTCGCGAACAAAATAAAGTCCCGTTACGCGTGATGGATGGAACCATCTACAAACTGTCTCCGGGGAGGCACAACCAACTTCAGGCATTAATCGTCGAGGAATTTGGCCCACGCTTTGCACCTGGGAGCAAGCTACTTTACCTGGGGGATACGACCAGCAAGACATTAATTTTCGAGAGGAATATTTTCGCACAACTGAACGTTGTAGTTTCTGACCACGGTAAACTCCCAGATATTGTGTTGTATGAAGAATCAAAAAAATGGCTATTTTTAATCGAAGCAGTCACATCGCATGGCCCAGTTTCGCCAAAGCGACAAGTGGAGCTAGAAGAACTATTTGCTCAATGCCCGTTTAATAGAATTTATATATCTGCATTCCCGGATTTTGTCACTTTCAAGCGCTTCGTGGACGGAATTGCCTGGGAAACCGAAGTGTGGATTGCTGAAATGCCATCCCACCTGATCCATTTCAATGGCGATAAATTCCTGGGGCCACGCCCCTAACCCGAAAGGATCCTCTCCTATGAAAATCACCAAACTCGAAACCTTTCTCGTCAAGCCCCGCTGGCTGTTCCTGAAAGTCTACACCGACGAGGGGCTGGTGGGCCTGGGCGAGCCGATCACCGAGGGCCGCGCCCTCACCTGCGCCACGGCGGTGCAGGAGCTGGCTCCCTACCTGATCGGGCAGGACCCGCGCAAGATCGTCCACCACTGGCAGGCCATGTACCGGCATGCCTTCTACCGCGGCGGGCCGATCCTCACCAGCGCCATCAGCGGCGTGGAGCAGGCCCTGTGGGACATTACCGGCAAGGCCCTGGGCGTGCCGGTCTACCAACTGTTTGGCGGCCCCACCCGCGACCGCATCCGCCTGTACAAGCACGCCGGAACCCCCGAGCAGATCAAAGATTGGATGCGCAAGGGTTTCACGGCATTCAAGACTGGAATCAACGGCGGACGCCCGGCCCGCATCGTCGAGAACAAAGATTTCGTGGACAAGGCCGTGGCGCACTTCGCCTCCCTGCGGGAAGCCGGCGGACCCACCGCCGATATCGCCGTCGATTTCCACGGAGCGATCAACCCGGCCACTTCCAAACTGCTGATCAAAGCCCTTGAACCCTACCAGCCCATGTTCATCGAGGAGCCCGTGCAGTGCCAGAACGTGGATGTGCTGGCCGACATCGCCCGCGGCACGCACCTGCCAATCGCCACCGGTGAGCGCATCTTCACCAAGTGGGGCTTCCGCGAGATTTTGGAGAAGCGCGCCGCCGCAATCTTGCAGCCCGACCTGTGCCATGCAGGTGGCATTCACGAGGTGCACCTCATCGCCGGGATGGCCGAGGCCTACTACGCCTCCATCGCCCCACACAACCCGCTGGGGCCGATCTCACTGGCGGCCTGCATCCAGCTGGACGCTACCATCCCCAACTTCATCGCTCAGGAGCACGTCTCGCTCGGGGAGGGCTATCTCAAACAGCCGTTCGTCGCCAAAGACGGCTATGTGGACCTGCCCACCGCCCCCGGCCTGGGCATCGAGCTGGATGAGGAGGCCCTGGCCGATAAGCTCGATCACGACTGGCGCAACCCCGAAAGCTACCACCCGGATGATGGTGCGGCAATAGACTGGTAAATAATTTGTCCCCGGAGTATTAAATGACACCCCATCAAACCGCAGTTTTCAATATCCTCAAAGATGACCTGAGCCCCTTCACCGGCCGCGGGCCGGCTTTCGTCACCTTCGGTGAGACCATGGTGCGCGACACCCCTGCTGACAACGAACGGCTGGAGCGCACCCGCCAGGTGTGGGTTTCGCTGGCGGGCAGCGAGTTCACCCTGGCGATGATGTTAAGCCGGTTGGGCATCCCCTCCTCGTACATCACGCGCCTGCCCGACAATCCCTACGGCTGGATGCTGCGCAACGTTGCCCGCGAGCAGGGCCTCAACGTGGATCACCTGGTGTGGGCCGATAAGGGCGAACCGATCGGCCGCTTCCTCTACGAGCTGGGCCGCACGCCGCGTGCCGGGGTGGGCTGGTACCAGCGCAAGTATTCCGCCGCCAGCAAGCTGGGCGCCGGCATGGTAGACTGGAAATCAGCCTTGAGAGACGCCCGGCTGTTCCACACCTCCGGAATTACCTTTGGACTGAGCGCACACAGCGGGTACGAGCGCAATTACCTGCTGGAGGCCTTCCAGGAAGCCGTGCAGGCCAGGCCAGCCAGCTGCCTGGTGGGGATCGATTTCAACTACCGCAGCACGCTGTGGAGCATTGAGAAATGTAAGCAGGTGATGACACCCCTGGTCACCGACCACGTGGAAGTGTTGATCACCACCATCGAGGACATGGCCCAGCTGTATGGGATGAGCTGCGGTAAGGTGAGCGCCGAAGCCATCGACAAAGGCGATATCAGCCAGCTGGAGGACGCCGATATCCAGGATTTCATGCGCCAGTTGATCGAGAGGTTCCGCCTGAAGGTTGTGTCGGTGACGATCCGCTATCCCGACACACACGAGCAGCACCGTTGGGAAAGCGCGGCGATGGATGCTGCCGGGCACTACTTCCGCTCGCCGGCAATCCGGCCGATCGTGCTGTGGGACCGCCTGGGCGGCGGTGATACGTGGAACGGCGGGTTCTATTACGGGCTGCTCACCGAGCCTGACCCTGAAAAAGCCATCCAGAAAGGTGTCCTGGTTGGCGACGCCGCCACCCGCCTGAAACAAACGTTGATGTACGATCTGCCGGTCGTTACCAAACAGGAGATCCAGGCCCGGCTGAAGGCCGACGTGGAGGGGGGCGGGAAGCGCACGGCAAGATAGCTAGGGTATAATCCAACCAGGAACCCCCAGAATGAGCCCAATTTCACTTGCCCTCCAAAAAGAGATCACCCATCGCCTGGTCGACGAATTCGACCCTGAGGCGATCTATCTTTTTGGCTCTTATGCCTGGGGGCAGCCTCAGCCTGGGAGTGATCTGGATTTGTTGGTCATCATCCGAGACAGCCAGCAGCAGCCAGTTCAACGCGCAGTTCGAGCACAGCACAGTTTTCGTGGCGTGCCTGCAGCTGTGGATGTGCTCGTCAAGTTTTCCGCCGAAATCGAGCGCTACCGCCACGTCCATGCTTCGCTCGAAGCACAAATTCTGGAAAAGGGCAAACTCCTTTATGGGCGACGCCAAACAAGAGTTGGTCCAAAATTGGCTGTCCAAAGCCAGGCGTGACATCGACTCGGCAATATATATCCTCTCCTGTTTACCTCCCGAAGTACATCCTTCCTGAACGATAAAGTTACAAGCTTTAGCCCTCGGCGATGTAATCGCGGGGAGTAAACGGGGATGAGTCCCATAATTTCTATGCGAATAAGCTGGAGGTAGCTTTGACAGTTCAAAATTGCTTGCAAACCATTCGTCAAACCGGCGTGATCGCCATCCTGCGCGCCAAAAGCTCGGAGCAGCTGCTCGCTGCGGCGGACGCCATCCGCCTCGGCGGCGTGTGCGCCATCGAGGTCACCATGACCACCCCGGGCGCCCTGGCGATCATCGAGCAGGCGCGTGCCCGCTATAGCCAGGAGGTCTTCTTCGGCGCCGGGACGGTGCTCGACCCCGAGAGCGCCCGCGCTGCCATCCTGGCAGGCGCGCAGTTCATCGTGGCCCCCTCGCTCAAGCCAGCGGTGATCGAGCTGTGCCACCGCTACAGCCTCCCGGTCTTTCCTGGCGCGTACACGCCCACCGAAATCCTGGCCGCCTGGGAGCTGGGGGCTGATATGGTCAAGATCTTCCCGGCCAGCGTGGGCGGCCCAGGCTTTATCAAAGCCCTCAAAGCCCCGCTGCCCCAGGTGGAGATGGTGCCCGTGGGCGGTGTAAACCTCGGCAACACAGCCGATTTCATCCGCGCCGGGGCCGCCGCGGTGGGCGTGGGCGGTGAGCTGCTCGATGCCAGGCTGCTGGAGGCGAAAGATTGGTCTGCCCTGACCGAACGCGCCAGGCAGTTTGTGGAGGCCGTAGCGAAGGGGCGGGGCTATTGAATGAGTCAGAGCGAAAATGAATAAAGGTATCGATAAAGGTGTTTTGTACGGCGCTGCGGCTTACCTGATGTGGGGATTCTTCCCGATCTACTTCAAGCTGCTGCATCGGGTGCCCGCCGTGCAGATCTTGGGCCACCGCGTGGTGTGGTCGCTGCTGTTCCTGCTGGTATTGGTGTTTGGCCTGCGCGAAGGCCGCGCCCTGCGCCGGTCGGCCTCGAATCACCGCACACTGCTGATCTACCTGCTGGCGGCTGGCCTGCTGTCTGCCAACTGGCTGACCTACATCTGGGCCGTTAACGCCGGGTTCGTGGTTGAGACCAGCCTGGGATATTTCATTAACCCACTGATGAATGTAGTCCTGGGCGTGATCATTTTGCGCGAGCGGTTGCGCCCGGCTCAATGGGTTCCGATAGGTTTGGCGGCAGCCGGGGTCATTTACCTGACCATTCTGTACGGGACCCTTCCGTGGATTGCACTGGCGCTGGCTTTGACCTTCGCCTCGTACGGCCTGGTGAAAAAGCTGGCTCCGCTGGGAGCGCTGCACAGCCTGACCCTCGAAACGGGACTGCTGTTCGTTCCAGCGTTGGGCTATCTTTTGTGGATGGGGCAGACCGGTGAGGGGGCCTTTATCCAGCAAGGCCCCGCCATCACCATCCTGCTGGCAATGGCGGGCGTGATTACGGCAGTGCCGCTGCTGCTGTTCGGCGCAGCCGCCCGCCGCGTACCGCTTTCTACCCTGGGCATTTTACAGTTCATTGCTCCAACCTGCCAGTTCCTGCTGGGCGTGTTTGTTTACGGCGAGGCGTTCACCCTGGCGCGGCTGGCGGGATTCGTGTGCATCTGGCTGGCGCTGCTGCTGTATATCACCGAAGGGCTGGTCACCCAACGCCGCCAGTCCGCCCTGGCTGAGGCGTAGTACGCCAGCGACTGAGGTGTCGCCATGAAATTCGGTTTTATTCTCCCCCAAGGGGATGCCCGCACCGCCGCTGACTTCGCCCGCCAGGCGGAAAACGCGGGCTGGCCAGGATCCGGCAAGGCCCTTCAACTACTTCATCGACGCAGCTTCAATAAACCTCTGGATGCGTTTAATCATTTCACCCGGATCTGGATGCTGGCCGTCAATGAAAAGGGCGTTCTCGTAAATTTGCTCGATGATCACGGAGGACAAGGGGGTTTCCGGAGACAGCGAATTGAGCTGCGCCAGGATGGGGTGGCGAGGATTCAGTTCCAGCACCTTCTTTGGAAGGCGATCCATATCAATCCTTAGACGATGACCACGGGCGGAAGCCTGGTTTGCATCTTCCTGAAGGTCTACCAACCGCGCCGGGGAGTCACTCAATTGGTTGGTCATACGCACATCCACGACGCGGTCGCCCAAAACGGATCGAACACGTGCCGCCAAGGATGTGAAATTCTCTGCCGGGATGGAGGCTGACGGCCCACCCACAGGCTCATTCTCAATCTCGGGCAGGACCAGATCGGCATTCGCAACGTTGACGAGTGGGTAATCCATGTAAGAGTTCAACTGCTCTGCCATGAAAACCGCTACGGGATCTGTGAAGACCAGAGCGTTATAGCCGAACTTACGCAGAAGGCTCAGATGCGGGTTGTGGAGCAGAGCGTATTCGTTATCACTCACAATATAATAAATCGCGGTCTGCCCCGGCGCCATGTGTAGAATGTAGTCATCGAGCGAGTACCATTTGTCCATACGGTCGATCATACGGAAACGCAGCAAAGGGTAAAGGCTTTCCGGCTCGATCCGCTCGGTGGCTACCCCTCCTTCGATGTAACGTCCGTATTCCAGCCAAAACCGGGTATAGCCCTCCGGGTTGGTTTGCGCCAGCTGCTTGAGCATATCCACCACTTTGCCAGTAAGCAGTTTCTTGAGATTGATCATGAGGCGGTTAGATTGAAGCGCCTCGCGCGGCATGTTCAGGGGCAGATCTTCTGCGTCTACTACCCCTTGTATGAAACGGAAGTAATCCGGAAGCAGCCCTTTACAGTATTCCTGAATGAGCACTTTACCCGAATACAGTTGCAGGCCCTCCTCCTTGCGCAAAGAGAACGGCCCAAGCTGGGACAGGGACGGCACATAAACAATCGCATACACCTGCACTGGGCTATCGAATACCACGTGTTGGTAAGCAACTGGTGCTTCGAAGTCTAACGTGAACTGCCGGTAAAAATCTTCATAATCTTTCTTGACCACTTCCTGGGGGCGTTTTCGCCACAGGACTGTTTGCCGGTTCACTTGCTCTTCAGAATCGCCAATATAAATGGGGAACGGGATGAAGTCAGAGTACTTGCAGATTATCTCCCTCAAGCGGTGCTCCTGTAAGAATTCGGCGGCATTGCCTCTGAGTCTTAAAATCACCCGCGTACCTCGTTCGGCTTGATCGATTTGCCCGATGGTAAAGGTCTCGCTGTCCATGGAAGTCCATGCTGCTCCCTGGGCGTCTGGACGGGAAGAACGCGACTCCACGCGGATCAATTCAGCCACCATATACATCGAATAGAATCCAGCACCGAACTGGCCGATTATATCCTCCAACATATCGGTCCTGCTGCCCTTCGCCACCTCCACGAAGGCTCGCTCACCAGAATATACCTTTATACCCAGGTTTTCACCTAATTCCTCAGCCGTCATCCCAATACCGGTATCCGTAATCGTCAGGGTGTTTTCCTGAGGATCAGGGATGACGCGAATAACCAGCGGTGCTTCCGGGGTCAGCACCTCGTGGTTTGCGAGAAGCTCCGCTTCAACCCGGGTCAATGCTTTGGCGGCATTCGAAATCAATTCTCGCAGGAAAACCTCACGATCCGTGTAGGAAGAATTCATGAGGATTTCAAGGAGTTGGTGGGTCTCCGGTTTGAAGGGTATAGGCTGGTTGGCGGTCCCATTTTGTTTAGACTCATCCGCGCGGAACACCTCCCGATACGAGCGCATTTCCTGGAGTTCGTTCTGGAAATCATAAAACCGTTTCAGCATTTCAACCCCCTGGTTGAGAGCAGAGGCGCCTTTCAACGAACTGGTGCGGGCTACGGCGGAATGAATATTCTCGATTTGAGCCTCGAGCTCTTCAAGTGTCTTTTTCTTATGCGTGCCAATTCGCAGCTCAATATCATGTTGGCGTAAGAAATCAAGATAATATTCATGATGCAAATCGAGAACGAGATCTTGCTCTTCCCGATTTTCGGCGAGTTTTGCGCCGGTGAATTGTTTCCACAACGGGTGCAGCGTAAACCCTCGCGAGGCATCCCCCTGCAATAGAGTTTTATCCATCAGTGTGGAAAGTACGGGTAACGAAGCATCGGCTATTCGTTGCGCCGCGTCCAGTGTAAATCTCCCCGTAAACACGGAAAGCTTTCGAAAAACAACCTTTTCATTGCCAGCTAATGACTTCCAGCTCTGCTCAAAGACGGCGCGCATGCTGGCGTGCCGTTCAGGTATATCCAGCATGGAGGCCTGTAAAACATCGAAATTGCGTTGTAAATCCTGCCAGATCAATTCACAGGAAAATTCCCGCAAGCGCGCCGCGGCCAATTCAATCGCCAGCGGCAAACCATCCACGGCCTTGCATATCTGAATGATATAAGGCAAATCCTTTTCGGAGGCGACAAAGCTCGCCTGGATGCGCGCGGCCCGGCTCAGGAACAACCGCACAGCGGGATAATCTAAAGCGTTCGGGTCATTCACATCGGAAGGATAAGCCAGGCCTTTCAATTCAAGCAAAGTCGCAGCCTGATAATGCAGGTGCTGGCGAGTAGTGACCAAAAATTTTACCCCTGGCGCTTGCTGGAGAATCTCCAATATCAACCCGGCCTGGTCCAGATGGTATTCAATACTGTCAATCACCAAAAGCGTTCTAAGGGGGCGTAAAAAACGGATCAATTGCTTCTTCGGATCTGTGTCGCCGCGAAACGGGAAACCCAGAGCCTGAACGATGCTGGGAATAATCAGATCGGGTGAAACGATCGAGTCGAGAGAAATATAGCGCACCCCATCTGGAAACGGCTCCGAGTTTATTTCGGCTGCCTGAAGCGCCAAGCGCGTTTTACCAATTCCACCCATGCCAACGATGGTAATGAAACGGTAAATCGGATTTGCCAGGGATTGGGCCAGCCACTCCAATTCCGATTCACGCCCATAAAACGGGGTGAACTGTGCCGGAAGATTGACGCGTTTCAAAGTACCGGTATCAACACGCAAAGCCTCACCGTTTTTAATTTTGTCATACAGCGTAACCGTTTCGATGGAAGGCGCAACCCCCAGCTCACTTTGTAAAACTCGGCGGCACGTAAGGAACTGCTCTAAAGCTGCCGCACGCTTACCGCTCATCGCCAAAACAATCATCAACCGGCGTTGAGAGCTCTCGTCTAAAGGATCTAAACTGACCAAACGATAGGCATATTTGTGAGCCAGCTCAAACTTGCCGACCAGCCGGAAATAATCGCTCAAGGTCTGTAAAGCAGAAAGTAAATAACGTAAATATTGCTCGCGATGGAAAACTACCCATTCCTGGAAACCGGGGCTATCAGGGAGCAACGAGCCTTCCATAAAATCCCCCCGGTATAAGTCCACGGCTGCCTGCAAATGCTGGGCACAATAGAGGCATGTTTCCAGGCTTTTATGGGTATGGGTAAAAGTGTTTTGAATATGGGTATTAAACGCGTCAGTATCGAGCCAATAGGGTTGATCACGGTTAAATTGGATGGTTTCATCATCAACATTCAGATAGGGCCTGGAGAGATCCCGATCTCCGATCGCCCGCCGCACCCCCAGGAGCGCCTGGCGTAAGTTGGTGCGCGCTACCCCCTCTTGCTTATCGGGCCAGAGCAGCTCAGCCAAAACCTCACGGGCATGAGAGCGATCCGACTCTACGTTTAAATAAGCCAGTAAGGCACGCTCTTTCGCAGTCCGCAGCGTGTCGGTAATGTTCTGATTGTCTAGCTCTAGCTGGAACAAGCCCAGCAGGGAAATCGAAAGTGGGGACATTTCGCTCCTCACCCAAAAATAAGAGATTTCTCATTTCACGCAAAATTCACGCTTCTATCACACTGATTTCACGGTCATCGTGAATAATTAAGCAAATCATAATGACAAATGGTCTTTTTAGCAAGGATCAGATATGGCGCTAACCAACAACGGGCTGAATGAAAGTGTATGCCAGTCTTACCTTCTGCGCATCTGGCGCGATGGCGAAGACGGGGAATGGCGGGCAATGTTACTGACCATTCCCACTCAAGAACGTCATCAATTCACGAGCATCGAGTCCTTATTTAATTTTCTTGAATTCCGTGCCGACCATCCGGTATCGAGAACGCCAGTGTTAGCGGCTGTGCCGGGCTTCAAGGTAATCGAAGAGGTTACTGATCGCCAGACTTAAGGATGCGGATATGGAGGCAGCCTCTTATGGGTCAATATGCAGCGCACATTGAAGAAGGTTTGGACACAACCCTTATGACGAAAATTTTTCGGGCATCGGGCTTGATATCACGAGGATCGCAGTGGCGTTTCCTGCAGATAAGCCTGTTGCTAAGTGATTTCTTGTTGACTGTTCTCGCCTTCCGGCTGGCTTACTGGATCCGGTTTGAGCAGTCGATCGGCGTTTTCGTTGAAGACGCACGATCGGATATTTCTCATTATCAGCTCCTGACCTTATTGCTTTTCCCTCTCTGGTTAGGGTTAATCGCTTTCCATGGTTTATACCAGCGAAAAAACTTGCTGGGTGGTATTCAGGAGTATTCGAAAGTCTTCCGGGCCAGCAGTATGGGCCTGGTGATTGTCATCATAGCGGGCTTCCTTAACCCTGGACTGTACATTGCACGCGGGTGGCTGCTGCTGGCCTGGATACTCTCATTCTTATTCGTTACGCCCGGCCGCTTTATCCTGAGACGGATCGTATATCAATTAAGACAATATGGTTATTTCATGACCCCGGCGGTCATTGTCGGAGGTAATCAAGAAGGACGGTGGTTGGCTGAACAACTGCTGAGTTGGAAA
>Ga0315274_10005194_pt1 | contig 19046 bp, 16 predicted proteins | sample YL17G02_20_MG_FD_203700 | JGI IMG/M metagenome (GOLD analysis project Ga0315274, IMG submission 203700) | Sediment microbial communities from Yellowstone Lake, YNP, Wyoming, USA - YL17G02_20 | ecosystem: Environmental > Aquatic > Freshwater > Lake > Sediment | place: USA: Wyoming | collected... | reverse complement strand
TTTTAAGAGAAGGAATTTGTTTGGTTTCTTCTTTATATTTTACAATAAATTCATCTATTTTTCTATTCAACTCAGTTATCCAGTGAGGAATCTTTATCGCTTGATGTTTATCTCTGATATAATGACGAATTTCGCCAGAAATAAACCAGGAGGCATAGGTTTCAAATTTCACTTTTCGTTGTTGATTATAAAGATTTATAGCATTGATTAGGCCAATATATCCTAATTGTTCTAAATCTTCTAAGGGTTCACCAGAGTTTTTGAATTTATAGACAATATTTTTTACTAAAGGTTGGTATTTTATAATACAATCATCGGTTATTTTTTGTGATTTGTCATCTACTATCATAGATCTAATCCTTATAACAGTTTAATATATAACTGGATTCCCGCTACCCGTTTTCAAGAGTACAAGTTTCGCGGGAATGACAGAAGAAATAGCTATTATTTTTATTTCTTTATTATCAACAATTCTATATATTACTCGCCAATCTCCTACTCGTAACTTTCGGTAACCCTTTAAGCTTCCATGAAGATAAAATCCATATTTTATCGGATTAACTATCAAACGTTTTTTTATGGCATTTTCTATCCTTACAGCAATATTAGAACTCAATCTTGGAATATCTTCGCTTTTTACTTGGGGATGGTATTTAATATTCACTTTTATTTTTTATTCCAAACTTCTTCATGGGTTAAACTATGTTCCCAATTAAATGTGTCTTCTCTTTCAGATGCAATTCTGTCGAAGTATCTATCCTCAAAAATTTCTAATCCTTCGCAGATTAAATCTCTACATATACTAGAAATTGAAATTCCTTTTTCTTGAGCCATTTGTTTTATTAAGTCCCTAATGGGGGGTTCTAATAATACCAGTGTTCTTTGATTACTCATATTTATCACCTCTGTTGGTATGGTATCATATATGATACACAATTGTCAAAAATTATTGCAGGTTTGCTGAATCAAACCCATACAGATTTTTGAATTTGAGATTGCCACGGGTAGCACTCAATATTATTTGAGTGCTACCCTCGCAATGACATTCAAAGGCGAGCCTGCTCTCGTGAAAACGGGAGACGCCTGTCCTACGTTCTATATTTTACTTAATTAAGTTTACCATATTAAATATGGGGAGATACATAGCAATTACCATAACCCCGACAGTTAACCCAATAACTGCCATCATAAGTGGTTCAATAATTGCGGTTAATCTTTCTACTGACCTATCTACCTCCTGGTCATAAAAACTTGCAACATTAACCAACATTTCCTCTAATTCACCACTCTCTTCTCCTACCATAATCATTTGAGTAACCATAGGCGGAAATACCCCACTGGCGGCAAGTGGGCCAGAGATACTTTGCCCTTCTTTAATCTTGGTTTTAGCATTAGTAACTGCCAAAGATATTACCAGGTTGCCTATTGCATCAGAAGAAACTTTCAGTGCTTCTAAAATCGGGACTCCGCTTTTGATTAAGGTTCCAAGAATTCGAGTAAATCTTGCAACTGAAGTCTTTCTATTAAGTTCACCAAAGATTGGAACATTCAGCTTGAACCTATCAAAATTAAGCTTACCATTTGGGGTTCTTATATAAGCAAGAAAAGCAAAAAATAATGCTACAAAAAAAATAAAAAATAAATACCAAAATTGATTAAATAATTTAGTAAACATCACCAAAACCTTAGTAAGGGCAGGAAGGTCTCCGCCAAATTGGGCAAACACTCCTACAAACTGGGGTAAAATAAAGGTTAACATAAAAATAGCCGTTATTACTGCCGCAACACTTATAAAGGCAGGATAAGCCATAGCAGATTTTATTTTTTGTCGGAGGGCATATTCTTTATCCATTAAATCGGCTATTTTATTTAAAATTTCATCTAACACTCCGCCAATTTCCCCTGCTCTAGTCATACTGATATTCATTTCAGAAAATACCCGGGGATGTTCGACAAAGGCATCAGCTAAAGTAGAACCTGCTTCTACGTCAGATTTAACTGTTTTTATGACATTTGCTAAAGATTTATTTTCTACTTGCTCGGTTAAAATATCAAGAGAGTTAACTAAGGTCAAACCAGCATTTACCATAGTGGCAAATTGTCGATAGAAAATAGTTAAATCCCTTAGTTTTACACGTTGGAAAAGAGTTATTTTTTTTAAAAGTAAGATACCTTGTTTTTTTTCAATAATGGAAGTAATATAATAGTTCATTTCTCTAAGACGTGATACAATTGCATTTCTATTTTCCCCTTCCATATTACCAGTAAAAATTTTACCGGCTCGGTCGCGAACTTTATAGACAAAGGTAGCCATTGATTAAATTCACCCCTTTCATATTTTTTATGTCATTGCGAGGAGTGAAACGACGAAGCAATCTCGACGGGATTGCCACGCTACCTACGGTAGCTCGCAATGACAGTGACAGGCGAGACGCCTGTCCTACGTTATAGGTTAATAATTTCTTTAAGAGCATTGATAACTTTAGGGTCGTATTTAGTACCAGCAAGAGAAAACAATCTTTTTAGTGCTTCATCATTCTCAGCCGGACTTTTTATAGCTTTATTATAAAGTATTTTGGTATAATCTTCAACTACCGCTATTATTCGAGAACCAAGGGGTATTTCTTCACCCTGTAATCCATCAGGATAGCCTGTTCCATTATAATTTTCATGGTGATGTCTTACCATAGGAATTAGGTCTTTAAATAAATTTATTTGCTTAAGCATATTTGCCCCTACCACCGGATGTATACTCACTTCATCTTGAAATAAATGTAAATTTTCTTCTGCCTTAAAATTAATATCAATCTTTCTCTTTACTTTCATTTTCCCTATATCATGTAACAGAGAGGCATAATATAAATTTTCGTAATCCTTTCCAGTTACTCCAAGTTTATTACCCATTTGGGTAGCCAGCTGAGCCACTTTTACAAAATGTCCTTTTGGTCCAAGAGGTTCATTTTCCATTGCCTGAATCAATATCTCAATAATGTTGATAAAATAGTTATTCAAATCTTTTATAATATTCGCATTACACAGGGCAATTACCACTTGATTGGTAAAGGAATTTAAAATTATTTCATCATCTTTATCAAAGGAGGTTTTATCTTTCTTGTTAATTACTTCCATTACTCCTACAATTTCTTTTTCTGATCTCAAAGGAACGCAAATAATTGATCTGGTGGTAAATTTTATAGCATTATCAAAGTCTTTATTCCATCTGTTATCTCGAGTAACATCATTAATAATCAAAGATTCCCCCTTTTCTGCTACCCAGCCAGCGATTCCCTGACCAACTTTTACTTTATATTCTTTTATTTCCTGACTCTTCTTACCCAGGCTGGCTTTAAAATATAATTCTCTTTTTACTTTATCTAAAAGTAATATTGAAGCAGCTTCACCTTCCACAATTTCAGCCGCATATTTTATTATTTTATTTAAGAGAACATCTAAATCTGTAGTCTGAGTTAAGTCAAAAGAAATCTTGTTTAAGGCATTTAATTGTAAGATCTGTTTTTCTAACTTTTTTAAATCATTTTCTTGGTTATAATGAGCAGACAATTCATTTACCTCCATACATTTGTTAAGATCCAACCTTCAATTAGTTAAGCTGAAGCAACTCTTAAAACTTCATCAATAGTAGTTACACCTTCGCAAACTTTTTTTAAACCATCTTCCTTTAGCTGACACATCCCTTCTTTAATAGCTGTTTCTCTTAACTTACCGGAAGTAATATTACTGGAAATTAAATCTCTTATGGTATCAGTAATGATCATCAACTCAAAAATGGCTATTCTACCCTTATATCCGGTTTCCTTACAATAGGGACATCCTTCACCTTTATTTAAGATTATTTTTTTGCTATCCATATTATACTCTTCTAAAATTTTCGCCAAATCTGAGGTCAATTTGGCTTCTTTTTTGCATCTGGGACATATTCTTCGGACTAATCTTTGAGCTATAACTCCAATTACTGAAGATGAAATTAAGAAAGGTTCTATCCCCATATCGATTAATCTTATTACTGAGCTGGGGGCATCATTGGTATGAAGTGTGCTTAGAACCAGATGACCGGTGAGAGCCGCCTGAACAGCTACCTCCGCTGTCTCTTTATCTCTTATCTCCCCTACTAACATAATGTCAGGGTCTTGCCTTAAGAAACTTCGGAGCCCAGCAGCAAAGGTAAGTCCAATTTTCGGTTTAGCTTGCACTTGATTGATCCCTTTTAATCTATATTCTACCGGATCTTCAATAGTCATAATCTTCTTTTCTGTGGAATTTAATATATTTAGAGTAGTGTAAAGGGTAGTAGATTTTCCACTTCCGGTGGGACCAGTGACTAAAATTATACCATTGGGTTTTTTTATTAAAGATGTAAATTTAGGAAGTATATCCTGAGAAAACCCTAAAGAATTTAATTCTAATAAGATACTGGTTGGATCTAATATTCTTAAAACTGCCCCTTCTCCATTAACTGTGGGGAGAATTGAGACCCTGATATTTATCGTTCTTCCACCAACATTGACCTGAATCCTGCCATCTTGGGGCAATCTTCTTTCGGCAATATCTAAATCTGACATTATTTTAATTCGAGAAATAACTGCTAAACGAAGTTGACGAGGAAGAGACATTATATCGTGTAAAATTCCATCAATGCGATAACGTACTTGAAGAGTTTCATCACCAAAGGATTCTATATGAATATCACTTGCATTTTCTTTAACTGCCCTTAAAATCATCAGATTAACCAGGGAAATAATAGGGGCTTCCTCACCTGCAGCTACGGCAGATAGTTCTGCTTCTCTCTCTTCTTCTTTCAATACAGTTACGGTCAGATTTTCAAATTTATCAATTACCTGATCCCATTCATCACTCACCCCAAATACTTCATCTAAAGCTTTATTAATGTCTTCACCATAAGATAATACTGCTTCAAGGTTATATCCTAATCTTATCTTAATTTCATCATAGGCAAAAACATCTAAAGGGTTAGCCATAGCCACCGTTAATTTATTTTCACCTTTATCTATGGCGATAAGCTGATGTCTTCTGGCCATCTCCTCGGGAATTAGTACTACTATTACGGGATCAGTATCTATATCGCTTAAATTTACATATTTTACTCCAATTTCTTCTGCTAAAGCAATCATCATCTCATCTTTTTTAAGTATATTAAGCTCAATGATTATCTTTTGAAGGTCTTTACCGGTATCTTTCTGCATTTTAATAATTCTATCTATATCTTTTTCTGAGATTAAACCTTTTTTGTGTAATATATCAGATAAGAATTCCCCGGTGATACCTTTTTCTGCTGTTCTTTGCATTTTTCCTCCATTTTTTTACCAAGGTTTATAATTTTAAACTATTTTTAATATTACTCCAATAAATATTGCCAATGATGTATTGATAATCCTTTTTAAATTATATACTTTTTCTATTCTTTCTGGACTTACCTGATAAGAGATAAGGCTTACCATTACAAATAATATAAAAATTACGATGGTATATTGTTCATCTAAATACTGGGCTGAGAGCGTTAAAAATAATCGGTAAAATTTATCTACTATTTTATTGGCTGGTATTTTTATATTTATTATTTTTAACTTATTTAATTTTTGGGGTTTAAAAGGAACATCTTCCTCTTTTATATATATAAGTAATATAGGTATAAAAAAAACTGTAATAATATATCCTATTAAACTTATAATAAATATATCATTATTATAGAGATGTATCAAGTAATCTATAAAAACATTATTAAAGGGGGAGATTAGTAAAACCTTTTCAGTGAAATTGAAAGTTAATACGGCAATTATAGAGAGGTGTAAAACCTGATCAAGTAAAAATATCTTTAGATTAGGGGTATTTGCTTTTTTAGAATGTTTCTGTTTTAGTTTATCGATTACCGTATGCGATAGAAATATAATTAAAAGCACTGCTATAACTTTTAGATTTTCCAAATAGGGGAAAGTAAAGAGAATTGAAAATATCAATACTATTATAGTATGCAGTATTACTCCCCATTCGGTATTCATCTTTATATTAAATATTTGTTTGGTTTGTAAGGGAAAATCTGCAATTACGTGGGCAAGGAGTAATCTATAAAATAGAAACATGGTTTTAATTCCTTTCGGGAATCATTTTGGCCAATTACCAATTTCTTTTTTTATTTCATCTCTTTTAAGCCAGAAAAATATAATAATTTTTTCGAGGGAACGTTGAAAGAATGTTCCAATAGAATCTCTTTTAATTATGGGAGTAACTAAAATAGTAAAAAGTTTTAATCTATTGCCTCCCCATATATCGGTAAAAATCTGGTCTCCTATTACCACTGTATCTAAATAATTGGTATTCATAATCTTAACAGCATTAATAAAGGGTATACCTAAAGGTTTAAAAAATTTTGAGTAATGAGGAATGTTTAATATTTTGGCAATTTTTTCTACTCGGTTAGAATTGGAGTTCGAAACAATACAAATTTTTAATTCTAATTTTTTTGCTTCTTTAATCCAATTAATAACTTTATTATCTATTTCATTGTTGCCCCAAGCGATTAAAGTGTTATCCAAGTCTACAATAATACTCTTTATGTTTTTTAGTTTTTTTAATTTTTTTAAATCCAGGTTATATATTGAATCAACATATATCTTAGGTTTTAAAATTCCAAACAATTACTTCACTCCTCGGGATTTTATTTTACTTACTATTATATCAATTGCTACATCGTTTAGTCCACCCTGAGGGATAACGATATCCGCATATCTTTTAGAAGGCTCTACAAACTGTAAAAACATAGGCTTTACAATATTTAAGTATTGTTCAATTACTGATTCCATAGTCCGCCCTCTTTCTTTGGTATCTCTTACTAATCTTCGAATAAATCTTTCATCTTCATCTGCATCAACATAAATTTTTATATCCAACAGATCTCTTATTCTTTTTTCTGTTAATACTAAAATTCCTTCTATTATTATTATATTTTGAGGAGTTATTTTTTCTGTCTCTTTATTTCGAGTATAATTTGTAAATGAATATATAGGTTTTTCTATTTTTTTTCCTTTAATTAATTTCTTTAAATGTTCTGCTAAAAGTTCATTATCAAAGGCTGAAGGATGATCAAAATTTATTTTTTTTCTTTCTTTTAAGGTAAGATGGCTTAAATCTTTATAATATGCATCTTGCTGAATTATTACTACATTTACTCCCTTTAAACTTTCATATATTTTGCTCGCAACTGTAGTTTTTCCGGAACCAGTTCCTCCAGCAATACCTATTATTAATGGTTTCATAAGCTTTCTCCTGAAAATGACAAAAAAGGTGCCTGGCACTAAATTTGTCATTTTTTGTTCTTTAAATGTTCCTCATAAGTTTTGGAAAATATATGCCTCCCATTATCTCCTAGGACAAAATATAAATAATCTTCATTTGCGGGTTCAAGGGCGGCAATTATTGAATCAATACCGGGATTACAGATCGGACCTGGCGGAAGACCTTTATAGAGATAGGTGTTATAAGGAGATTCTATTTCTAAATCAGATTCCTCTAATTTTTCTTTAGGTTTTCCTAAAATATATTGAATAGTAGCGCAAGATTGTAATTTCATACCGCTTTTTAATCGGTTATGAAAAACAGAAGATATTTGTCTCTTTTCTTCAGCAAATTTAGCTTCTTTCTCAATAATTGAAGCCAGAGTAATAATTTCATCCATAGTAAATCCAGTTTGCTCAGCTTTATTTATTAATTTATTATCTACTGCTACTTGTTCATAATTTGATAACATAAGTTTAAACATATTTTCTGCTCCATATTTTTTAGGCACTTCATAAGTATCAGGGAATAAATAACCCTCCCAAGATTTTTCACCATATTTTACTAATTTTAAAAAAGATTCTTTCTCTACGATCTCTTTTTTATCCAATAGTTCTGCAATTTGGATAGAGGTATAACCTTCTGGAATAGTTATTTTATATACAACTATTTCTCCTCTGGCTAATTTATTTAATATTTGAAGCATATTCAGAGAGGGGCTAAGATTGTATTCTCCAAATTTTAGTTTATCTTCTAATTTTGATAATTTAATTAAAATTATAAATAGGTAATTATTTTTTCTTATTATTTCATTTTTTTCTAAAATATGCACAATCTCTTTTGCATTAGTACCTGAAGGGATATTGATAATTTTTTGGATGGTAGAATTTTCTACCAAGGGGAAATATATTGCGGTAAGAAATAAGATAGTGACTAAAAAAATCAAGGAGAATACAAAAAATAATTTATATATGAAGTTCATTTTTTTATCTCTGTATTATTTATCATCCTTCTATCTAAAAACGATTGAAGGATTATCATTGCTGACATTTTATCAATAACTTTTTTTCTCTTTTTTCTACTTCTATTTGCTTCGATTAATAATTTTTCTGCCCTAGTTGTAGTTAATCTTTCATCTTCTAACTCTACTGGTAGTTGGTAATTTTCCTTAAGTTTTTGAGCAAAAGAAAGAGCTTTTTTTGCTTGTATACCTAAAGTCCCATTCATATTTTTAGGTAACCCTAATATTATTTTTTCTACTTTGTATTTATCAATAATTTCTTTTAAATTTTTTAAATCCTCTACTTCGTTAACTGAATTGATGGTTGGTAATCCCTGAGCGGTAATTCCTAATTCGTCACTTATAGAAATCCCAATTCTTTTTTCGCCTAAATCTATTCCTAAAATTCTCAATATTCAATTCTCCAATTAAAACTGTATACTATATACTGTTTAAATAAGTTCGTATACTTTTTCTAAAGCTTGATTTAGCTGGTCTACTTTTGGTCCTCCAGCTTGAGCCATTGTTTTCTTTCCGCCACCATTTCCCCCGATAATAGGGGCAATAGATTTTATTATATTTCCTGCACTAAAACCTTTTTGTACTAAATCATCAGTTACCATAGCCAATAGTCCTACTTTATTTTGATCAAATTCTGTACCCAATACTATTACGCCAGACTTAATTTTTTCTTTAATCAAGTCTCCCCAATTCCTTAAGTTATTATTATCTACTGCTTCAACTTTTGCTGATATAATATTTACTCCTTTGATTTCTTTCTTTTGGGAAATCAAACTATCAACTTCATAGTGAGCTAATTTATTTCGAATAATTTTAATTTCTCTCTTCATATAGTTATTATCAGCTATAATCTGATTAATCTTTGCTAATATTTCAGAAGGTGCAGTTTGTAATTTATCTGAAACTTGGTTAATAATATTTCCTTTTTCTTCAATATATTCCAAAGCTCTTTCTCCAGTTATTGCCTCTATTCTTCTTAAGCCACTCCCCACTCCTTGTTCATTTAATATTTTAAATAGAATTATATTAGAAGTAGAATTTAGATGAGTTCCCCCACATAATTCTAAACTAAATTCTCCTATCTTTACTACTCTTACTTGTTCGCCATATTTTTCACCAAACAAAGCCATTGCTCCCATTTGTTTGGCTTGATCAAAAGTGGATATTTTTGTCTCCACTTTTAAATCCTCTAATATTTTTATATTTATTAAATCTTCAATTTTTCCTATTTCTTCTCTACTTAAAGTAGCAAAATGGTTAAAATCAAAACGTAGATGATCATCATTTACTGCAGAGCCAGACTGTTTCACATGGTTCCCCAATACTTCTCGAAGTGCTTGGTGTAAGAGGTGTGTAGCAGTATGGTTTCGAGCAATTGCCTTTCTATGTAATAAATCTAATTTAACTAATACTTTATCGCCAACCTTTATTTCCCCTTTTCTGATTTCAGCAAAGTGAGTTATTAATCCTTCCAGGGGAGTTTGAGTATCTGATATTTCAATTAATAAATCATCGGTAGATAAAGAGATAATTAGTCCTTGATCTCCAATCTGTCCACCTTTTTCAGCATAAAATGGTGTTTTCTTCAAAATTATTTCACATCTATCCCCCGCTTTTGCCTCATCTATTAATTTTTCTTCTTTTATAATAGCCATTATTTTACTTTTAGCTTCATCAAAATCATAACCGATAAATTCTGTTTCTCCTTGCTCTTTTAAAATATCTTGGTATAATTTCTGCTTAATTTTATCACCTTCAGCAGTAACTTTAGTTCCCACCCAAGATTTTCGAGATCTTTCTCTCTGAGCTTTCATTTCATCTTTAAAATCATCTTCTTCAATCCCAAAGCCATCTTCCTTAAGAATGTCTCTAGTCAATTCTAAAGGGAATCCATAGGTATCATAAAGTTTAAATACCTCTCCCCCGCTAAGTTTATTTTTATTCTTTTCTTTTAATTCTTCTTTCATCTTATCTAAGATTTGTAGCCCTATATTTAAAGTTTCCTGGAATCTTTTTTCTTCAGTAAGGATTATTTGGCAGATATGGTTTTTTTCTTTAGGTGTTTCTGGATAAACTTCTTTCATTAAATCTATCACTATAGGAGCGATTTCGTATAAAAAGGGTTGATCAAATTTAATAATCTTTCCATAACGGAAGGCTCTTCTCAATAGCATTCGAAGAACATAACCTCGTCCTTCATTAGAAGGAACTATCCCATCAGAAACCATAAAAACCAAAGCCCTGATATGATCAGCAATTACTTTTAGAGCTAAATCTTTTTTCTTATCTTCTTTATATTTTATGCCTGCATTTTGAGCAACAAATTTTATAATGGGCAAGAACAAATCTGTTTCAAAATCTGTATCAGCATTTTGCAGTACAGAGGTTATTCTTTCTAAACCTAAACCAGTGTCGATATTCTTCTTAGGTAAAGAAACTAATGAGCCATCTTCACTGCGATTGTATTGCATAAATACCAAATTCCATAATTCAAGATATCTTTCGCCATCTACTCCTACTCCGCCACCCTCTTTGGAGGTTTTATCTTTACCCAGATCTATATATATTTCAGAACAAGGTCCACAAGGTCCAGTCGGGCCAACTTTCCAAAAATTATCTTCTTCTCCTAATCTGATAATCTTTTTTTCAGAAAGACCTACCAGATTATGCCAGATATCAAAAGCTTCGTTATCATCTTGATATATGGAGACCCATAGTTTTTCTTCCGGAAACCCTATAGCCTCGGTAAAAAATTCCCAAGCCCATTTTATGGCATCTTCTTTAAAATAATTGCCGAAAGAAAAGTTTCCTAACATTTCGAAAAAAGTATGATGTCGAGCAGTCCTTCCTACATTTTCAATATCATTTGTTCTAATACATTTTTGGCAAGTAGTGGCTCTTTTTAAGGAAGATTTAACCTGCCCTAAAAATATTGGTTTAAAAGGAACCATACCAGCAATAGTCAATAAAATGCTGAGATCTTCTGGTACTAAAGAGGCACTGGGAATAATCTGATGTTCTTTACTTTCAAAGAATTTTAAAAATTTTTCTCTAATTTCACTACTACTCATGTATTTCACTTGTTACCATTGCTCCTTCCAATACTGTGTATTGTTTTTGTAATTTTCTAAGCGGGCTCTTAGTAGTTTTTTGATAGACAGGCGAGACACCTGTCCTACAGTTTTAGTTTTAGAATAATCTTTGAGGGCGTATGCAATACGCCCCTACTATATACTACATACTAAATACTATATGCTGTTCTTCTATCCTGCCACTCGTAGTACCTCTTCTATGGTAGTAATTCCTTGCAATGCTTTTTCTATTCCACTATCTTTTAAAGTCTTCATTCCATTCTTAAGAGCAAGTTCATTAATTACGTTACTTGAGGCTTTGGTAACTATTAATGATTTAATCTCTTCATCTAAGACAATAAGTTCATATATAGAAGTCCTTCCGTAATATCCGGTATTTTTACAAAAAGAACAACCTTTTCCTCTATATAATTTAATTTTACTATCGTTGTTTAATCTATCTTTAATTTTAAGTCCATATAATATATCTTCAGTGGGGACATATTCTTCTTTGCATTTCTCACATATAACTCTAACCAATCTTTGAGCTATCACTCCTATTACTGAAGAGGAAATTAAGAATGGTTCAATTCCCATATCGATCAAACGAGTTAAGGCGCTTGCGGCGTCATTAGTATGAAGAGTACTGAAGACTAAATGTCCAGTTAGAGCAGCGTGAACTGCAATTTGAGCAGTTTCGGTGTCTCTTATTTCTCCGATCATTATTACATCTGGATCCTGTCGTAAAATTGAACGCAAGGCATTGGCAAAAGTCAAATCTATTTTTGGTAATATTTGGATTTGATTTACTCTATTAAGTTTATATTCTACCGGATCTTCGACCGTAATAATATTTTTTTCATTTGAATTTACTTTATTTAAAGCTGCATATAAAGTAGTAGTCTTACCACTGCCAGTAGGACCAGTTAGTAAAATTATTCCATAGGATTTTAAAATTATCGATTTAAACTGATCTAATTGCTCAGCTAAAAAGCCAAGGCTTTTTAGTTTTATTAAACCCTTACTCTTATCTAATATTCTTAAAACAACTTTTTCCCCAAATACGGTAGGAATAGTGGATACTCTTAAATCCACCTCCCTGATTCCAAATTTTACCTGGAAACGTCCATCCTGGGGAAGACGTCTTTCCGCAATATCCATCTTAGCTAATATTTTTACTCGAGATATTATGGCTGCTTTAATTCTATTAGGTAAAATTCTATTATCATGTAACATTCCATCTATACGAAAACGAATCAATAGTCCACTTTCATTTGGTTCAATATGGATATCGCTTGCTCTATCCTTCACCCCTTGTACGATTAACAAATTTACCAGTTGAATAATAGGTGCTCCTTTACTTATGGCTTCTAATTTTTGTAAATCTTCATCTTCTTCCTCTTTAAATGTTATTTCGGTACCTAATTTTTCAATAATGTCTTTATATTCACCCAATTCATAATAACTATTAATTGCGCTTAGAATATCATCTTCGGCAGCTAACATAGATTTAATCTTTTTTATTTTAGTATGTCCTCTTACAAAATCTATAGCATAAACATCTAAAGGATTAGCCATAGCAACAACTAATTCATTATCATTTATACTTAAGGGGATTAGTCTATACTGCAAGGCGACCTTTTCAGGGATAAGAGATATTACTTCTGGGTCTATTACATAAGTAGATAGATCTACATATTCAGTCTCATAAATATATTGCAAAACTCCGAACAATTCTTCTTTGCTTATAGTCCCTAATTCTACTAATATTTCACCTATTCGCTTTTTATTACCTGCACTTTGCATTTTAAGGACTTCTTCTAATTGTTGGGGAGTAATCAATCCCTGTTCAATTAGAATATTTCCTATTCTCTGATTGGTAAGAGGTTTCTTAGACATTTCCATTTATATCTTAACCACCATATTCACTAATTCGTATCTCGTTCACTATTCACTAACGACTAATTTATTTCTTTTTAAACAAGTCTCCAAATAAATCCTTAAATAATATTCTATCAATACTCTGTTTTTTGTTATATTCTTTTATAAATCGCTTTTGTTCTTCTTTCTCGGCTTTTCTAATACTTAAGCTAATCTTCTTCTTTTGTCCATCCAATTTAGTTACCAGGGTTAAAACTTCTTGCCCCACCGAAAGAAGGCTGGTTGGATTATCAATTTTATCATGAGATATTTCAGATAAAGGTACTAAACCGTCAATATTATCTTCTAAATTTACAAAGGCCCCAAAATCGGTAAGATTAACGACCTTTCCTTCTACTAAGGTTCCAACTGAATATTTCTTCTTTATCACTGACCAGGGATCTGGTTGTAATCTTTTTTTGCTTAAAGTTAATTGTAATTTATCTTTATCAATATTTATTATTTTAAACTCGTATTCTTCATCTTTTTTTAATTTCTCATTAGGATGCTTTATTCTATTCCAATCTATTTCTGAAACTGGGATAAAACCTTCTATTCCTTTATCTAATTTTATAAATGCTCCGAAGTCTCTTATCTTTGTTACTTTACCTTTTACAATAGAACCTATTTGGTAAAAATTATCCACCTCATCCCAAGGATTTGGCAAAGTCCTTTTTCTACTTAAAAAAATTAAGTGTATCTCTTTATCAATCTTCAATACTTTTAAGGGAAGCACCATATATTTTTTAAATACCGTGGAAGGCTGTTCCACATATTTCCAATCAATTTCAGATAAATGAACAACTCCGCTTACTCCTGTTTCCAAATCTACATTAGCTCCGTAAGAAGTCACTTGAGTGATTTTTCCTTCTACTACGGAATTAAGGAGATACTTTTTCTCAATATTTTCCCAGGGATCGGGTAATAACTGTTTTAACCCCAATGAAATTTTCTTTTTCTCTGGTTCAATTTCTAAAATTCTTAATTTTAATAATTCTCCTTCCTTAATTAACTCTGAAGGATGTTTTACATAAGCCCAAGCCATCTCTGAAATATGAAGTAAACCATTAAGTCCTTCCTCTATCTCAATAAAGGCTCCAAAATCTTTTAGGGTTATAACTTTTCCTTCAACTTCGTCACCAATAGAATACCTTTCCATAATATTTTCCCAGGGATCAGGAGAAAGTTTTTTTATACTCAAAGAAATTTTATTTTTTTCTTGGTCAAAATCAATAATCTTTACTTTAATTTTGTCACCTACTTTTAGTAACTTAGTGGCATCCTTCATGTCGCGCCTGGTAATTTCGGAAATATGAAGCAATCCTTCAACCCCACCAATATCTACAAAAGCACCAAATTTAGTAATATTAGTTATAATGCCTTCTTTTATATCTTCAACTTTTAAGTTAACCATGGTTTTTTTATGTAACGATTTACGCTCTTTCTCTACAATTAATCGATGAGAGAGAACTATTTGATTATCTTTTTCATCCAATTTAATAATAATAAAATCTAATTTTTTACCAATATACTTATCTAAATCTTCATCTTTTATGAATTTACTTTCAATTTGAGATTTGGGAACAAATCCCTTCACTCCTAAATTTACTATTAAGCCATTAGGATTTTTCTCTATTACTTCCGCAGTAATTTTTTCCTTCTTTCTATATATTTCATTAAGTTTTTCCCATAATTGGATATATTTTGCTCTCTCTTTGGATAAAACAAGGTTACCATTTTTTTCATCTATATTGGTGATAAATACATAAACCTCATCACCAATTTCTAAAGTATTAGTTATATTTCCCCCTTCTTTCGAAAAGAGTGATGGTTCATTCTTGGGAAGATACCCTTCCATTTTATATTTCATATCAACTAAATAACCATCTTCATTAACTTTTATTATCTTACCTTTAATTATATCTCCTCTTTTTATTTTCTTAAATTTTTCCAGAGATTCATTAATCATTTCTTGCATTCCTTCTGTTGATATATTTTCTTTTTTTTCTGCTTCATTTTTATTGTTTAATTCCATAGTCCTTACATCCTTCCTTTTCTCGTATAAAGTATAGCGTAGAGCGTACAGTTAATTATTCTTTTTTCAGTGATTATTTTATGTACTGGGATATCATTTGTATCAGTAGGTATCTTTTTTACTATTTGTATTTCAAAAGCTAAAGCAATAATTTTAGTAGAAGGGCAAATTTTTCTTAAAAAATTATCGTAGTATCCACAGCCTCTGCCAATTCTATTACCTCTTATATCAAAAGCAATTCCAGGCAATATTATTAAATCTATATCCTCTGGTGGAAATAACCTACGATATTCTTGCTTAGGTTCAAAAATTCCCTTTTTACCTTTTTCTAATTCTTTATCAAAATCAGTTAATTTTGAAGGAACTAAATTAATACATTCTGTTAAAATAACGGGAACAAAAATATTTTTACCCATTTTTATAGATGTTTTAATCATTTCTTTAGTCTGTACTTCGCTTCTGGTAGCTACGTAAAACATAATATTTGGGAAATTTATATATTCTTCACTCTTAAGCAAATTTAAAAATATTTGGTGACTTTTATTTTCTATCTCTTCTGAAGTTAAGGAAAGCCTTTTGTTAGATATATTCCTTCGTATTTCTTCTTTATTCATAACTTTATTATAATATAGTTATTTATTATTTTTGTCAAAATTATCGCAAACAAATTATAAAACCCCGCTATGTCGTGTGCTTTAGGTTTTGATACCTGTCCTCAGACAAGTGGGCATCTACCTAAATGCTTTATGTTTCCGCGTTAACTAAATTAGAAAACGTTAGATATTTGTCTCAATTCCAAGGAAAGGAGACCTACCTTAGGCTTACATGCAACATTTAGAGATCGATCCCGTTTTTTTAAAATGTTGGCTCAAAACTTCATTAGTCATCACGGGCACAGCAGGGTAATTATTCATTTTCTTTAACTTTATAATAGCACACCTTATTGTATATTTCAATATCCAAAACAGTATCGAGTATATAGTATCGAGTATCGAGTTAAGCAAAGAAGTCAGAAGCCAAATTAGTATATATAGTAAGAAATTTAGAATCCATCGGAATCTTTACGCGATACTCAATACTCGATACGCGATACTATACGCTCTACGCTCTACGCTATACGCTATCACTGCGACAAATCTAATTTAATATGCAGCTCTTTTAGTTGTTTATAATCTACTTCTGATGGTGCATCAGTTAAAGGACAGGTAGCTTTTTGGGTCTTGGGAAAGGCTATTACCTCTCTTATTGAATGAGCTCCAGTTAATAGCATCACCATTCTATCTAAACCAAAAGCAATTCCCCCATGAGGTGGTGCTCCATACTTTAAGGCTTGCAATAAAAATCCAAATTTTTGCTCAGCTTTTTTATCATCTATTCCTAATAGTTTAAAAATTTTCTTTTGAAGATCATTATTATGTATCCTGATACTACCTCCGCCAATTTCATTTCCATTAAGTACTAAATCATAGGCTTTTGAACGTACTTTTAAAGGATCACTATCCAATAAATCAAGATCTTCGTTAAGAGGTGCGGTAAAAGGATGATGAACTGCATCATATCTTTTTTCTTCCAGATTATATTTTAATAAGGGGAAATCGGTAACCCAAAGAAAATTAAACTCTTTCTGGTCTTGATTAATAAGATTTAAATCATTAGCTAAGTTTATTCTTAAATTTCCTAATGCTTCATACACTACTTTCTCCTGATCAGCAATAATTAGAATAATTTCACCTGGTTTAGCATTAGTTTTAATTTTTATATTTTTTATTTCTTCAGGGGAAAGAAATTTTGCTATAGAAGATTGAAAATCTTTTCCTTCTTTAAATTTTATATAAGATAAACCTTTTGCTCCAAATGAAGAAATGAATAATTGCCAATCGTCGAGTTTTTTTCGGGAAAATTCCTTATCTCCTTCTACTTTTATGACACATATTTTACCCTGATTTTGAATAACCTCTTTAAATACTTTAAAAGAGCTTTTTCGAAATAGGTCAGTTAGCTCTATTATCTCCATTCCGAACCTTAAATCTGGTTTATCTGTTCCATATTTGGATATCGCTTTCTGGTAATCTATCTTCAAAAAGGGAGTTTTTATTTTAATATTAAGTATTCTTTTAAATAAATGAACGAACATTTCTTCAATTAAGTTGAATATTTCTTCTCTATCGATGAAGGACATTTCCATATCAAGTTGAGTAAATTCAGGTGCTCGGTCAGCTCTTAAGTCTTCATCCCGAAAACATCGCACTATCTGATAATATCTTTCAAACCCGGCTATCATTAATAATTGTTTAAATAATTGAGGAGATTGAGGCAGGGCATAAAATTTTCCCGGATTAACTCTACTGGGGACTATATAATCTCTTGCTCCTTCTGGTGTACTTTTAGTTAAAAATGGAGTCTCTATATCTAAAAAACCTTTATTATTTAAATAATTCCTGATTTCCATACAAGTTTGGTGGCGTAAATTCATATTGATTTGCATTTTAGGCCTTCTCAAATCCAGGTATCTATATTTTAACCTTAAATTATCATTTATATCTGTCTTATCCTCTATATTAAAAGGTAGGGCATCAGAAATGTTTAGTATTTTTACTTGTTTGGTTTTAACTTCAATTTCTCCAGTAGCCATTTGAGGGTTTTCTGTACCAGGTAAACGAGGAACAACCATCCCTTTAATTGCAATAACATATTCATTCTTAATATGGTGCGCTTTATGATGAGCCTGGGCAGATTCTTTTGGGTCAAATACAATTTGAGTTATTCCGCTACGATCCCTTAAATCAATAAAGATTAATCCGCCATGATCTCTTCTACTTTGAGTCCAACCCATTAGAGTTACCTCTTTATTTATATCATTTTTTCGAAGCTCTCCACAGGAGTTAGTTCTTTTCCAAGAACCTAATTCTTCAATTATTTCATTTGAGTGTTTCATTTTATTTTAAATATACTCCTTTATAAATTCGTAGTGCGTATCACTTTTAGCGTATAGCGTATAGCGTACAGCGTCATGTAGCTCGTAGTTTTTATTTTGTCATTGCGAGGGAGTGAAACGACTGAAGCAATCTCATAAAATTATACTAATCTTTCTTGCAATGACATGTCTTACAGTTTATTGTATAAATCTTTCCATTCAGGATTAATTTCTTTAATTAATTTAATCTTCTTATTCCTTGAACCCGCTTTTATCTGCTTTTCTCTTAAAATAACATTTTCTGGGTCATTAAATATTTCAAAATATACCAATTTATTAATATTATATTTTTCGGTGAATCCTTTTACTATCCTTTCTTTGTGTTCCCAAATTCTTTTCTTTAAGTCACTAGTAACCCCAGTGTATAGAACAGTATTTATCTTATTAGTCATTATATAAATATAATATTGCTTCTTGCTAAATGAGATTGCCACGGCTTCGCCTCGCAATGACAAAATTTAATTACTATTATTTTTTTATTAATCATTTATATTGATTTTTATATTCCACGAGATTGCTTCGCTTGTGCTCGCAATGACATTTAACAATTTATGGTTTTCTTCACGCAATACGCACTACGCAATACGCACTACGCTATACGCTCCACGCTATTTTTATGGATAAATCTTATTCAACATACGGGGAAAGGGAATTGTTTCTCGGACATGATCTAAGCCACATATCCAGGCAACAGTTCTTTCAATTCCCAAACCAAAT
>Ga0315274_10005192_pt1 | contig 19049 bp, 37 predicted proteins | sample YL17G02_20_MG_FD_203700 | JGI IMG/M metagenome (GOLD analysis project Ga0315274, IMG submission 203700) | Sediment microbial communities from Yellowstone Lake, YNP, Wyoming, USA - YL17G02_20 | ecosystem: Environmental > Aquatic > Freshwater > Lake > Sediment | place: USA: Wyoming | collected... | reverse complement strand
CGTAACAATATTGTAAAATGATTTCAAAGTTACTAGGAATATCAATTCCAATTGAAATAAACAAATCAATCAGCATGAATTTAATTTTTTCTTTTTTCATTATAGTTTTATTTAAGAGTGTAACCTGCATCATCAGTAAAATCCCAGAGGTAAAGATATGTTGACATAATAAATGTCTGGTATTCTCTTGGTAAATCTTCATATTTGATTTTCTTTCCCAGATGTTTAGATGGTCTGTCAATAATCCTGCCGAGATACCAGTAACCACCAGAATTTTCTTTATTATAATGTCCAGTCATTACAACTGTGTAGCAATCGATACTTGCACCACCATTATCATAACACCTGATATATTTGGGGATACCATTAGGAACTAAGCTTTCATATCTGTTCCTTTGTTTTTTAGTCTTGAAGTTCATATAAGTGATTTTAAAACTTGAACAAATATACAACAATAAAAATTATATTCCAAATTTATTTTAAAATAATTCTCGATTCTCGAATCACGAATCCTGTGGTCCGCTGTCCACCTGGTCTGATTTTGCGGGGCAATGTATGACCAGTGTTGCCCCACTAAATGAAGGGTTTTCCTTCAGACGGTATTAATCATCCATGTCGTGTTGGCAAAAAAAAGGCGCCAGTAAATAGCGCCGTAAATTAAATAGAGATAAATAGAGGGGATTAATAGAGTTTAATATGTCCTTGAATCCATTCTCTCATTTCGAGTGAGTGTCGTTTAGATAAGAACGACAGGAATTCATCTATTGGGTTAAACATTGGTTTAAAATCCTTTTGTTGTATTACCTGACCGGTTTTCTTATCAACAGCCGTGATTTGTATCAGGTTCTTTGCTAAACCGATTTTAACTTTTCCAGCAATGCTGTACTCTTTCAATTCAAATACTTTCTCTACCATATTGTTTTATATTGTTTGTTCTTCAAAAATTTCCCATCCATCTTCCCATTTCTGATATATAGACCAGAACTCGTCAAACATTCCGCCGTGTTTGCAACCTTCTTCAGTTTCAAATTCAGATTGGGAGTTAATAAATACATATTCTTCTGGAGAATAATATTGGTGTCTAACTTTCTTTCCAGAAATCATTGCTTCTAAAGCTTCGTCCTTTGTCATACTTTATTTTGTTTTAACTATGAGTGTTTTTTTTGGGTTGTACATTGCGAAGTAAATCTTCTCCGGGCTGATATGTTCCAGTATTACATTCATGGAGTCGTCATACGCTTCATTCTCCACGGATACTGTCCCATCTTCCTTGGTTCTCAATATTCGAATCTTAGGTCTTGGGGATATCAATGTAGGGGGTTTCTCGTATTCGCTTAGTCCGAATACTATTTGTCTAGATAATACATCCTGGCTCATCTCTGTGTGTCTTACACCATTATTAATGTAATCCAAGAATTCCTTATCATCTTTATGAATGTAACGTTGGTCTAAATTAGATATACTGGAGATACTATGACGTTCAGGTATTTCAAATTTACCCGTCTTCATGTTAAGGATATACATTATGTATCCTTTTTCATCTACTAAATATCTCTCAAATGATGTCATATCGATAAATACTATCTAGCTCAAATATACGCTAAAGAAATTTATATTCCAAGTTTATTTGAAAATATTTTCCGAGAGATACTCGACATCCCGTGGTTGAATTATATTTTGCGGGGCAACTCTTGCCGTACTAAATGGGCGAGCTAATCCGGTTAGAACCAGTTCTTCTCCAGTTCCTCTGGTTCTATTTGCAATATAGCTGCAATAGCTACGCAATCACTCTGTAACTTATTGATTCTCAGTACCGAATTTTTGCCCCGCAATATGACCCAATTGCGGTCCTTTGATTTTATAGCTGGTTCCTGGTATTTGCAGCTTTGCGCGCTAAATAAAGCTGCGACCCTATACGGGTTACGTTATGTGTAAGTACCTGATAATCAATACTATTATTTTTGCCCCACTATATGCGACCTTTTGCGCGCCTTCTTTTTCCAGTTGCAGTTCTGGTTGCAACTGGAGAACAGCAAAAAAAAACCCAGTATTTCTACTGGGTTCATGTATGTGAGAGAGTGGATTATCATTCCGTGTTCCGTAGAAAGATTTTAAGAACCCAAGGCGAGTATTTGATGGTTCTTAGATAAAGTTTATCCTTTTCAATATCTAAGGTGTACTGGTATATAGCATCTGTCTGTTCTTGTAACCTCTTGGATAATTCAATTATTGTTTGGCTGTATTTAATTTCCGGGTATACCGATACATTAACATTACTACCTTTATTGGCATTAGTTATTCGGTCATAAACTCCTTTTTCATAACTACCATAGTTACTATCAAGTATACTGGTGTACTGAATTAATAAAACATTTTTCCGTTCAACACAAATTTTCTGTTGGTTTACTTTGGTCGTTATTCCTTCATTTACTTTCCGGATGTCGTAATTTGTAGAAATGGTTATTCCTATCAGGAATATTAAACAAATGACACCGCATAAACAGGTGATAACAAACGCACCCGCGTAATCATCATATGCATTTCTGTTAGAAAGAAAAAAAGCGGCTGCCGCCCATAAGGCGAATCCAATTGCAATAATTAATAAAATCATGATTTCTAAAATTTAAAAAGTTATATAAAAAGTTAATTGTGAGCTTCTTTATCTCTGGTGTCATGGTCAAAATCTCCATAGTCTTCATCATCTATCCAGTATTCGACTTCGGTCTCGCTGATTTGTGTATCTTGAACTTCCAAGCCATCCTTGAATGATTCATCAACAAATTCTGCAACAACCCAACCACCGTTAACTGTTGTATCCCTTCGGAGTTTAACACCAGTGGCGAATATTTCATCACCGTTTTGTATTACTTGCTTTGCCATGGTTATTCCTCGTTTAATTTTTTAGATAAATCTTCAGGTAAGTATGCTTTGAGATTTTCTTCTGGTACAAACCGCAGTAATTCTGCAATGGCTGAATAATCTCCAATATGAATATCACTTTCAATCTGGTCGATAACCTGTTGAATTAATTTTTCATTCTCAGGTATTACTTCTAACCGGTTGGCTTCGATTTCAAAAAAATCACTGTCTCCATCTTCAACGATAACATTTCCATTGTCCAGTAAATCTGTTGCAGTTCCTGCAAATGGAAAATTATGAATATCAGTTTCATTTGGTTCAGGGACTAGTACACTGGCAAGGTGTATAATTTCAATGCCGTTTTTGTCTAAGTGTTTCATGATTTTATTTTTTTGGGAAGTGATTTCTTAAAAAGGCTGCTCGGGCTTTGACTGCATTGAATGTATCTTCAACTGTATTAGCTTGGTCAATTGCCTTATAAGTTGGTTGTTGATAACATCTTTTAAAATTAATTTCCAATCCGCAGAATGTACATTGTTCAGCAACTTTAGAACAAGGTTTACATTTTTTTGTATTATTAAAACCGGTAAGATGATACATTGAATTTGAACCAATGGTATTATAAAACATTGATAATTTATGTTTCTTACTGACTTTTTCAATTTGTTTCTTTGTAATTGATTCATATTTTTTAATGAGCCAATTGATTTCTTTCTCGTTTAACATCTTATTCTTATTTTTAATCTTGTACAAATATACGGCAATAAAAGTTATATTCCAAATTTATTTTAAAATAGTTTTAGGTACAGATTCTCCTGAAGAAAACTGAAGTACTTTTTGCGAGGCAAGGAATTCCAAAACCCATCGGGACGATTCTCCGTCAGTAATTTTGCGGGGCAGTTGCCCTACTAAATGCGGACATCCGTAGTCTTCAGAACTAATCGTGTTTGGGCAAAAAAAATCCCAGTATTTCTACTGGGACTTTCTAATGTAATACCAGGTTTATTAAACCATTGAAGCTAATTCGTGGAAAATGGCTCGTTCCCTTTGTCCGTAAGTTCCGAACATTTTGTTTTCGGTGTTATCTTCCTTTGATACGGAGTGAGTGGTATACTTTGTAATACCAGAGAATAAACCCCAGAGTGAACCACCTTTGTCATCAAACTGGTCTTTGAGGTCGGCATGGAAAGTGATAAGTCTGTTCTTGGTAACGGTTGACAACTCATCGGTTTTCTTAATGTCAACGTCCTTTGCAATGTTGAACAGGATATGTGCAGCCCAGTTATTGATTTCTTTCGTGGTGTCCTTTTCAGAAAGTTTCTTGATAGTGTTAAAGATTTGTGCTTCTTCCTTGATAACCAATTCCAATCCCCGGCAGATTTCATCAATCCTGATTCCCATGTTGATAGTATGACGAACCTTTGATTGAATGTTCCTGAATGCTGCAAAAAAGGAGTTCATGCAACTGATAGTGATATTACTTGGTCCGAACCCCAGAGATGTTGAACCATCAAATGAATTGATACCAGTGATAAAGCCTTCGATTCGGTCATTACCCAGATTCATATCGTTTGATTTCAACTGAATGAAAACTTTTTCACCCAATCCAAATGAACCGCCTTTATGAATAGGTAAGCCAACCTGTTGAGATACCTTATCCAGTAAATCAATTAATTCTGAGTTCTGATACGGTGTGTATCCCTTACCATGTATTCCCAGAATGGCTGAGGTATCCTCGCGGACAATTGCTTTATGGTCGGGAATTATAATACCAGATGTGGTTGTCATTTCTTCTTCAACAACATTCCAATTTAATCCTGTCTTGGTGAGGATTTCTTGTGTTCTTTCGTTCATGTCTTTAATTTTAAGTTTATAAATGAAATAAATTCAATACAAATGTACAACAATAAAAGTTATATTCCAAATAAATCTAATTTTATTTTCAATTTATTTTTAACACCAACTTCTGTCCACCGTCCTGAGAGCTTTACATATTGCGGGGCAACGGTTTTTTCTGCCCCACTAAATCGGCGGCCCATTTCCTGGCCCATTTCCGGGAGAACTGGCCCATTTTTCTTGCCTCGCAATATACAACAGGTAAGGACCTTCGTATCCAACTCTCAAGTTCTACGCAGAAAAAACCCCCGACCTTTTTAATTTCAGCCGAGGGTTCTCCGAGCAAGAAAGAAAAGAAACAATTATGGTCTGTGATGATGTTCTTTTTGATTATAATTCTTTTCTGGTCGTTTACCGAATTTATCATCATAGGATTTTTTCATCAGTTCCTCAATGGATGGTCTTGGAAAATCAGTTGATTGATGAAATCCATCCTTGGCATCTTGATATAGTTTCAATATCTCAGCTTCAGATTCTTCCACATTCATAATGTTTCCACCAGAGAACTGTATTTTTGTCGAGATTCTACCTCTTGATGTATCATATACTGAATAGATAGTATCAACATTTGCCAGATTTACAAGGGTAGGTGTTCCCTTATCGTAGTAAGTTAATTTTACAAACATAATTATATTATATTAAAAGTTATTAAAAAGTATACATAGTTGTTGAAATTATATCAAATTCTTCGGCAGTTTCAATTAAGTCTTCTAGTTCTTCTTCATCCGTTACTCCTTCAGAGCGAAGCTTATTGCGGTTTTCTAACCACTTTGGGAAATCTTCTTGATTTTTGATAACGCCATCAATTGATGTATCGTCGCCATTACCGAAGCGGTCATTATATTTTATAATGTAAACGGTTTCAGTTTTCATAATATTAGTAGTTACCGAATTGACCGTAAGTATTACAAGTTCTGCATCCGATGTTACCACATGGTCCGAATGGATGCGATACAGTATTCGCTTTCTTTTTCTTGCTTGATTTCCTGCGAAACCTGACTGATTTACTGTTTTGTCCCAGCCTTGCGAGTTCCTGAAAGTGTGCTCGGTTTGCTGCTCTTTGTGCTCTTTTCTTTTGTAAGTTCTTTTCCCTACTGGCGGCTTTTGATTTCTTGCTCATATCCTATATTTAAAAAGTTGTACAAATGTACTACATTATTTTTTAATTACCAAATTTATTTTTCAAAGTAATAACTACCATCAGTTAAATGGTCGGTAATACGAGCCAATCCTTCAAGGGAAAGGTCTTTTAATGCGTACTCGATTTCTTCAATCTCTTCGGCACTTCTGGCAATAACCATTCCATCAGGGGTTAATCCCAGAATAAAATGTCTTACAACATATATTCCATCGTGGTCAGCCTGTTCTATAAAGGTTTCAATTTCATCAAAACAAAGTTTAACTTGTTCTGGCTGTTCTGGTATTGGGCCGAGATTTTTATTAATAAATTCTTTGATGTCTTTAATAAGTTTTATTTTCCACTTATTCATTTTTTGTTCTACGTTCTGCTCCATGATTATTTTCCTTTTATTTTTAATACTGTTTTACATGATGGGCATTGCGTTACAATATTACCCACTTGTTCCAAATATGTTGCATCCATACCAATATGAAAACCGCAATCACATTCATGCACTTGAAGAGTTGCTATGTCATTTACTGTTGTTGTTCCAATATATTTCATAATATTATATTAAAGGATTGTATAAATGTCGTGGTTAATAATAACACCCAAACTTCTACCATTGTCCCAATCAACATTGATAACACCACCGCCAACATGATTTATAGTTCCTTCTGTATTAGGCGGGACTGGGTCTGCTTCATCTACCATTTTAACGAGTTTGATTCTCTTTCCAATTAATTCTAATTCGTTCATAATATTAATTATATAAATAAACTTCGGTTAAAAAATCTTTTTGTTTTTTTGTGAGTTTTCCAATGAATACTGTTTCATACTTTTCATTGTGATATAAATCTCCATCAATTGTTATTGTGGTAACTTTTCTTATATCAAGTAATGCCCCTTTTAGTGTTTCATATCCCATACCACCATCTAATGCACCACTTTCAAGCATTTCGGTCGCCTTGGCAATAAGTTCTTTTTTAGTGTCTGCGGTTAACTTCTCTGAATTATATGACCCTTCACCGCCACCCCAAAAATATCCGTAAACTAATCCTTTTGAAAAATATTTTACTTTCTTGTCCATATTGTTATTATTATAAGTTGTACAAATATACGGCGTTTTTTATTATATTCCAAATTTATTTTAAAATAATTTCCACCCACACCAACTACTGTCGATAGGAACTCAGACTCCAGTATTTGCGGGGCAATTGCCCTTCTATTTGTGAATTAATTTTCGACCCCAGTGAAGTGTGGATTAATCATCCAAGATGGGTGGAGAGATTCCTCCTTCCTATAAATTGCGGGGCAGTTGCCCCACTAAATGCAGGACTTCTTTTCTACGTACACCACATCTTCTCCGAACCACAAAAAAAAGGACACCTTTCGAGTGCCCTTAAATAATATATGAATTTATGTATTACCAGTACTTTGTAATGAAATGATACGCAATGTAACAACAGCCAATTAATCCCCCAATACATACAATCCAACCCAATACAATTAAAAAATAACAGAACCCAATAAAAAATTTATTTTTCATAATGTTATTCCTCCGATAATTCAGTTATGATTTCAAATTCATCAGCTTCAATTTCTTTTAAAATTGATATAAGGTCAGTTGTTGTAAGGTCGCCAAATGATGCGGGTAATGAATTACCATTGTCGTCAGTAACAACAATTTTTCTTTTCTTTATGTCAACCTCTTTAATATCTAAATCTTCGGTATAAAAAACGCTACCGTTTAATTGTATTACGGTTGCTCCACTTTCTTTCATTAAGAAAAACATATCAACAATAACTTGTTTGCGGATGCCATCAAGCATCGCTTCGTATTTTTTTGATTCCATGATTATATCCCCAGTTTTTCTTTCAGTTTTTGATTAACCATTTTGTCCAGCCTGATTGCAAGATTTTCACCTGTTATGGAATTAATAATTAATTCGGCTTGGTCCTCAATTAGAATATTAATTCTTTCAATTGTTGAACATTCGATAACAGTCTTGCTTACCATATCACGTATGACAGTTTTTGTTTCATGATTGATTTGGTCGGTTATCATTTTTCTTACATCTTCTTTTAACCTTGTGCCAGAACTGTAAGTTGAACCAACTTTTTCAATGATTGTATCATTAACTAATTTTTTGATTTCGTTTTCGGCATGGGCAACTATGTGCTCATCTGCAATTGCTTTCAAATGTTTCTTAACGAAATTTTGAACCACTGAATTTCTGATTGAGATTTCCAGTTCTGTTTCACCACCGATAAGCCTTTCTAAAGCTTCAAGTGAATTAATTTGAATTGTTGTTCCGTTGTTCATCTTCTTTCTTTTTTAATTGTTTTAAACTATTTCCACCACCACATTCTGGTGTATCTTTCCATTGACAATTTATACAGGCATCTAATTTTTGAATTTGTACTTTCCAACAATCGCCTGGCGATGTTATTGAACCTGAATTTATAATCATACTTGTACCATTTCAATACGCCCTCTCCAGATATGACCTTCATCATCTGTTACCTCAACAAATAAGGTTTCATCAAATTCTTCTGGCTCAGCATCAGTTAGTTTATATTTATTATCTGCTTCATCTCCAGTCTCACTAAGAACTTCATCCATTTCTTGTGTAATCCACATTTGGTCCAATTCATCATCAGACAGTTTTTTTATAAACTTAATACTAAAATCTGTTGATGTAAATAATAGGTCAATTGTTTCTTCTCTTGTTCTTCCGTTCTTTAACATAATAATATTATATTTAATTCCTCAACAAAGTTACAACAATAAAATACAATATCCAAATTTATTTTAAAATAATTTTCGGTACAGGACTACTGTTCCAAACCCTCAGAGCTACTGATTTTGCGGGGCAATGTATTACCAACCGAAACCCATCGGGACGTTTTCCCCGGGGAAATATTTGCGGGGCAGTTGCCCCACTAAATGCAGGGTCTTCTCCTCTTGGAATTTAACATCCACTTCTGTTAGGGCAAAAAAAAAGGGCGGTATTTCTACCACCCCTTTCTAATTCTGCAGATAGGTACTACCCTATTTTTTCTGTCAGTGTTTCAAATGCTGATTTAACAGGTACGAAATCACTGTTTGGTCGCCTTCGGTCGCCAGTTTTCAGTTCATAAAACCCCGGTCCCTGTACTCCATCAGGAAAGAAACGGTATTGACCATTTCGGATATGTACATTCGGGCTGGTTTTTTCTGTGTTCAACTTGGCTTCAAATTCTTTGAACTTGGCTTCAAGGTCAGCATCAACGTTTTCAGTTGTCTGAATGATACTGTAATCTTTTTCACCGTTCTTTTTTACTGCGAGTGTAGTTTTTCCGTTCTTTACTTCATAATGACGAATCGCCCTGTAAGCGGCACTTGAAGTTGTGTACTTGTGCTCAATTAATTTTTTCATGATACTAATTTTAATTGTTATTAATAGATTGATTTAAAAGTGAGCACAAAGTTACAACAATAAAATGCAATATCCAAATTTATTTTAAAATAATTTTTACCATAACCTCTGTCCACCAAAGTCCTCTGTCGAAATTTTGCGGGGCAGTTGCCCCACTAAATGCAGGGCTTCCTTCCTCTTGGATAAACGTTACGAATTGTGTACGCAAAAAAATACCCCAGTGTTTCCACTAGGGTATTACAGTATAATTAATTAAAGGTTACGCTTCTGTTGGAACTGCGGGAACTTTGTCTGTCGGGTCGGGCTCTTTTTTACCTATGTAATGTCCTACAACCGCTTCAGCATCTTTCATACAATATTCCTGTCCGTAATATCCCCAGCAGGAATCCATGAATTTTTCGTGGTCGCAATCGTGGTCGCATTTTGAAACTTCAACAATCTCATAACCATAAACATCACCGGTCAAATATTGGTTATAGGTTTCAATTTCTCCCTTCAAAAAATCTTCAGCTTTTTTGATTTGTATCGCACCAATTCTTTTGTACCCAAACTCTTTTTTGAGTGCTTCTTTTGTAATAAAAGCGAATCCAACCATTGTCGAATCCCACTGGCAAATACGTCCTGTTGAAATTGATATTCCAGAGTGGTCTAGTATCCATAATGGAACTATTACACAAGGTTTTTCTATCTTCATAATATCAGCCTCCAATTCATTCCAGCTGTCATAATCACTTTTTCGGTAGTCATGTTTATCTCCCAGATTATATCTGTCGTTAAAACAAACCATTTTACTTAGATTATCATCGCCGCGCGGGTCTGAAGGGCTTTCATCTTGAAAAATCTTAATAAGATAATTTCCAATTCTTTTTTCTTCTACTGGTGTTTCCATATTTTTTTAAAATTGAATATAGTGAATAATAATAATAAACTCATTAGTGTTATTGAACAAGCGAATATATAAGCAATGAAATAATATAAGCCTGTTACTACTATTTCTTTTAACATTTCTATCATATCGTTAATTTTAATCGTGCACAAATATACGGCTATATTTCTTATATTCCAAATTTATTTTAAAATAATTTCAGTACAGAACAACTGTCCAAGACCTCAGAATTCCGGATATTGCGGGGCAACCAATCCAAAACCCATAGGGACGACTATTCCTCCCTAATTTTGCGGGGCAATGCCCCACTAAATGTACAGCTCAGCAGCTCACCAACAACCATCGGGCAAAAAAAAGGGGCGGTGAATCACTCCGCCCCAATCACCAAAATACAAAGAGAAAAATCAACAAAGAATAGAGTATGCAGCATTTATCTTTTTCATCATTTCAGTTGCTTGGTCTATGTTATCAGGATTTTTATCAGGATGCCATTTCATAGCCATGTCGTAATACGCCTTTTTTATTACCTTCTTGGTCGAAGGATTAGGAACTCCCAGAATAAAATAGGGGTCATCATCTTGTAAAATCTGATTGGCTTCATCAGGATTTAATCTACGGTTAAATGTCCTTTTCCACTCCTTCGGATTTCCGTAACCCTCAGTTGCAGGGTCATATCTTTTATAGTTATCTTTCCACTCGCCCATTATCGTGCTTCAATTTTGGCTTCATAAGGACGTTCATGTGTTGGTAATCCTATTGCTTCAAGGTGTTTACATTTCCTGAATCGTCTGTATCCCATACAGGAACAACCCCAGTGCTTTTTCTTTATATTTTGAGATATTATATATATCCTGTCCGAACTCTCAGATTTAACCTCAAAGCGAAACCTCCATTGGTCTGAATCCGGAAGAATTAAATTACGATTAATATAAATTGTTGGTACAGTGCTCATATCTCTTATTTTAAATATTGTACAAATATACGGCTATAATTCTTATATTCCAAATTTATTTTAAAATAATTGTTGAGGAAGATAACCCCATCCCGTGACTTACGGGACATTTAGCGAGGCAATGTATTACTGCCCCGCTAAATTGCGGGTCTCAGGACGGTTTCCCCAACCTCTCCTCCTTTTATGCGTATTCTACTTTAAATTGTTTTTGATTGTAATTTATTATTGATTCAATACCCAAATCATCAACATGGCAAATGATACGTTTAGGACTGTTTTGGTTTTTGTATGACCAATCACAACCGTTGATTATATTTCCATTACAATTCAAATAAATGTTTGATTCAATCCTGCCATCTGATTCATCTTCAATAGATATTGGCGATAGTTTTAAATCAGTTCCATTATTATAATTTTCTTTATATCTTCCCTGATTGATTAACTCGGCTCCTCGTCTTACATATATTTTTTCTGTATCATCTCTGTTTGTGTATCTGTATCTGGCGAATCTAAATGCTTTTAATATTTCTTTATTGTTTTCATCAATTTCATGGTACTGGTCATTTGATATACCAATCATACAGAAATTTTTATTATCACAATAACAATATAGTTTTATAATTGACATTAAAAACTTTTCGGTTACTTCTTTCGTATTAGTCGCAATGAAAAAATGACTTACATATATCCCTCTTTTTTCACAACCTTCTACAAAATAATTGATAGCTTCAGGATTTAAGGAAGGCTCGCCACCTGTAAACACAACACAATTGATTTCTCTCGTTTTATCTAGAAGTGTATCAATGTGTTTAAAATCAATATCTTTGTTTTGTGCGTCTCCCCTTAAACAATGATTGCAACTCATATTACATTTTCTGGTAATTTCGATAATTAAATCATCAAATCTTAACTTTTCCATATCATATTTTATTTATAATTCCTTCACAAAGTTACAACAATTAAATGCAGTTTCCAAATTTATTTTAAATTATTTTTCAAACACCAACCCACCTCGACAGGTTTTGGATACCAATTATTAGCGGGGCAACCATATCCAAGAAGAACCACTTGAGGACATCTCAGACGGGAGATTTTGCGGGGCATCATAATCGTACACATGCCCCACTAAATTCGACTGGCGCCCTTCAGGAACTCTCCTCAAGTTATTCTGGTCGGCCCAATAAAAAAGGGTAACATTCCTGCTACCCTCTTTTTGAATAGAAACAGCCTGAACCCGAAGTCCAGGAGTTTCCGCTATTTCGGCGGATTCTTTTTTGTCCTAGCTTAACTATTCAATTTCATACAGTTATTATCTGACACTAGCCGGATTCAGGAACTATCGCAATTGCCTGAGAACTGGATGTTATTTCACCCTTATAATAACTGTTCTTTATTTTTAACTTATCTTTTCATTGTAGTATCATTTGGTTAACAGAACAAAGTTACAACATTAATTTTAAATTATTTTTTTATCTGAATACACAACACCGGCGCCTATCATGGCTTCACCCAAAGTTAACGCTTTTGATAAACATTCATATCTTTTCTTTGATGTTTTAGATTTAGCACACCCTAAATTTATACCCCATAAAATCATTACATCAAATCCATAATCAACACCAAAGAACTCACGAACTTTTTGTAATCCGTATTGATTTATCTTTTTCATGTTCCAGTCTTTTGGTAAATGATACAAATACACAAAATACATGTTAATAGCATTGTTAGTTGGATTTCCGTTTTTAGTTATAAATCCTTTTGTGATAATCTTTTTCATTTCTTTTTTCATGGTTTTGCTTATTTTATGATATTTTTAAATCTTGTACAAATATAAAACTATTTTTATTATATTCCAAATTTATTTTAAATTAATTTTAGCCCCACACCACTACCATCTCCGTCCCGGGAAAATATTAGCGAGGCAATGTATTACTGCCCCACTAAATTGCACGTCCCGATGGATGTCCACATACGTTTCGTCGCAAAAAAAAGGGGCGTGATACAGAACGCCCCAATTTCCATGAAAAACACAAAGAAGTATTTTTATCTATTCAAATAGATTCGATTATTGTTATACAACGCCACAGGATTTTCCTCTGCCAATTTTCCGTATTTCTCTTTGACTGTTGAATGTATGACCTCTACTGTTTCATTTATACACTCCGCAACTATATCAACAAATCCATAGTTTGATTCATCGACAACCTCTTGCTTTGTTCCAGGTAAACCACAGTAATACGCCTCGCCTCTTTCCGATATAAACATTCCAGAATAAAATCCTTTCAACTGATGTTTATTTACAAACTGGTCAGCATTACACCAGATGAAAACTGAATTGTCTTTCTTGGATAACACCTCGACCATTGTATTATCAATGATATAAGAATCCATACAGTTAAACCCATATGTATTAAATAACCCATAGGGTGAACCGTGCCCCATTATCATTACTCGGTCATGAGATTCAATTAAGTTTATTATTTCAGCCTTGGTTACGCCTCCAGTAATTACTGTCTTATCTTCAATATCTTTATATATTACTTCTAAGAATGTTGTACTCCTATCTTTAGGATGAATGACTAATGTTTTCATATTTTATCCTTTATTTTATTAAAAATCATTTCAATAGCCTGATACTTAGTTAGACCATCCTCAATATCTACAATAGTGTCCTCAATATAACAATAAATGTTTTTTTGTTCTGGTGTTAAAAAATCAAAATCTGACTGTTTCATAATATATTAGTTTTAATTCATGTACAAAGATACAACAATATTATGCAATATCCAAATTTATTTTAAATTATTTTTGAGGGAGATGTGTCCAACCGTATCCTGGTCATCCATTTTTGCGGGGCAACCACGAGGAAGACGAAATGGGTTCTGAAGAATTCACGGGGTCATTTAGTCAGGCAACTGCCCCTCTATTTTTAAGATAAGCGCCAAACCAAGCAACTTCGTAACCAAATGGTTGCTAAAAACTGGCGTTCTAGCCACTCCTGAAAACATCGTTTAAATCAAATTAAGACTATTTTTAACTTGCCCCACTATATGAGGGCCGCGGCCCAGCCAACTTTTTCTGGTCAGTTGCCATCTTCGCAGCAAAAAAAAAGGACGCAGAACCTAATCCGCGCCCTTCTTGATACAGAAATACAACTACTGAAAACTATTTCATCCCTTCATATATTCTACTATCGTTTAGTATAAAATTAAATGATTCAGCAAAGCCAATCAACGACATTTCATTTTTATTTGATTCTTTTTCAAGTATTAATAATTGTCGTCCAGCAATCGGTAAGAAATTATTTTCATTCAATGAAAGTTCATAATAATTCATTTCATCAACCGTACTACATTCAATAACAATTCTTGAATATACTATGGCATCAAGTTTAATACTCATAACATTTTCAAACTCTTTAATGAATGCGTAAAATTTCTTTTTACCGAATAAAGGCCCAAGTGTTCTGAATTTTATGCTATTGGTATCGGTAGGTGTTTCAACTGATAAAGAAAATAAACCGCTCATGATATTATGAATGATAGTGGCAACTGCCGTTATATAATATTTTACATTGAATTTCTTCTGGCTTTGAACCGTCTGATGTGTATATCTTAGGATAATAAGCATTTATCCATACTGGAATTGCTTCAAACCCAAGTTGTTTTTTTATGTGTTTCCTTACAGTTATTTCATCTGAACCTGCTACAGTTACACAATAGTATGATGTGCCAAGAAAACTGTCACCTTTCCACTCAACTACATAAATCTTATTTGGAAACTCTACACTCATATCTAATAATTGTTTAAGTGTTCTTCTAAGTTGTGTAAATCTTCTACGGTAAAATCATGACCGTATAATTCAATTACATCGGTATCAATATGATTTTCTCTCATATAACCTAAACAACATAAAATTGTTGTTATTTCTGTCCTTGATAAGGGTATGTCTTTTCGTTCAGTGTTTGCCATGTAGTTTAGTTTTAATTACTCAACAAAGTTACAACAATAAAATGCAGTTTCCAAATTTATTTTAAATTATTTTTGAGGGAGATGTGTCCAACCGAATCCCGGTCATCCATTTTTGCGGGGCAACGAATCCGTATGACGACCAAGACGATGACCACCCTGAAGTAATTTTGCGGGGCATCTGCCCCACTAAATAAAACTAGAAACTCACTTCCGAACTCATCTTCGGGCAAAAAAAAGGGGTGATATTTCTACCACCCCAATTCCGAACAGGGATACGCATTTATTTTTTCGTTAATATAAATCTCTGTTGATAACTCAATGAATCAAACTCCATGTGATATTCAATGTACTTACTAAAAATTTCTTCTTTGTTCTTGTTTACCCGAATTGCTTTCATATCTCCCCCAATATGAATAGGGTTTCCGCTTTCGTCAACAAATAACCAACCGTCAGAACCGGCTTCACTTTGAACCATGACATTGTTCAACTTAAACACATCAGTAATATGACCACCTGATTGTTTAACAACTATCCAGTCACCTGAATATGTTCCAAACACTCCACCATCAGCCTTTACTCTGTTATGCCACTTTGCACAACTGGTTAACATTAATACTGCGAAAAATAAAAATAACATTTTTTTCATACTTCTTTCTTTTAATGGTTAATAATAATTGAATACAAATATACGGCGACTTTTATGAAAAGCAATGCTTTTTTTTATTTATTTTTAACACCCAAGGAAAAACTCAGACTCCAGTTTTAGCGAGGCAAAATGTATGACGACCTGCCCCACTAAAACATCCATCTCCTTCCATCTCCATCACATTCTCTTCTGTTAACCGCAAAAAAAATCCCCGATATTTCTACCGAGGATTAAGAGTGTTGACTGTCTTTCCAATGTCAGTCTTTAATTAAGATAGGGTTATGACTTTATGAATGAACCCTACTCCATAAACATAGACGTTAAAAAAGGTATCAACTAGGGTATCTATGTTACTTATCTTAACTCTTCATTCCCGAAGACCTCCGAGAATTTTATTTCATTCAACCTAGTTGACTGCATCCCAAACAAGAGAAAACCTATATATTTTTGATTACTTATCTTCAATGTTGAACCAACCAACAATTCCACCAAGACCAAGAAAAATGGCTCCAGTGTATATACATTCAGCTTTACCAACAGGCTCCCAGTTACATTTCACGGCTTTGTAAATACATCTGCAATATCCTGCAAAGTATAAAAGAATTAAAATCATTCCGATTGCTCCAATTTTTTTCATGTCTTTCTTTTTATTCGTTAATAAATCTTCTAGACAAAGTTACAACATTTTTTCATCAATTCCAAATTTATTTTAAATTATTTTAAATTATTTTAGAATACCACCCCGTGTCCTAGCTCCAATTTTGCGGGGCAACCAATGTATGACCACGAAGAACCCAAGTTCTCCAGAAGAGTAAACGCAAAAATTGCGGGGCAACCAATGTATGACCACGAAGACCCCAAGTTCTCCAGAAGAGTAAACGCAAAAATTGCGGGGCATCTGCCCCACTAAATCTGCATCTCCTGCCTGTTGCCCAACTCTTCTCGGTGTAAGACATTGCCTCTCTAAATTCAAACCGGAGACTCACCTGACTGTGGTGAAGAACCGCAAAAAAAAGGGTGAAATTTCTTCCACCCCAGACACCAGATATGTATTACAGGTTTCTCCAACCTTCGCATTCTTTGCAGTTAGATACTTTTGTTTAATTTTTGACATTTCTTATTATTTATATCTCTGTTTATTTTTCGTAACTTCTTTACATCTCTTCGGGTACAACGTAACATATCTTTTTGCGACTTCGTTACATTCTTACATCCTAACATGAAATTTATATCATTCAATATCATTCCAAGAATGAAAACTTCCTTCCCTTCTATTGTTCCAAAACTCGCATTATCTAATCTGAATCTGTTCATAATATTAATCAATTACTTCGAAATCTTCTTCCGAATGTGCAGACAATTCTTCACCTAATTCTTTATTTGTTCTCTTTTCATATCCTATAAAGCCATACCTGATTATTTGCTGTTGCCAGTCCATTTCATCAACATCAGATTTAGAATCAGTAATAGAATTTAATGTTTCTACATCTTCCTTTACAAAATGTTCAATAGCTTCTCGTCTTGTTATTGTTTTCATATAATATTGTATTAAAATGTTACACAAAGATACAACTTTTTTATCTCAATACCATGAAAAATCTTATTTATTTTTTACGACCCAACTAACCTGGCTGATGCACAAATTGTGAGGCAACCACCAAGAACGCTCGAGGACCGCTCACATAGTATTTGCGAGGCAATGTATTACTGCCCCACTAAATCTGCATCTCCTGCCTGTTAGCCAACTCATCTTGGTGTAAGACATTGCCTCTCTAAATTCAAACCGGAGACTCACCTGACTGTGGTGAAGAACCGCAAAAAAAAAGGAAGTATTTCTACTCCCTTTAATATTCCGAAATCTATAAGGTTTAAATCAGTATCGAATTTAAAAACTCAGGAGTTACTTCAACACATGTATTATATTTTTCAAAAGACTCCATAAAATCAGGATGTTTAATATTATGATATATGTCTAATGAATTTACATCACCATCACATATTGTTACACTAAAATCATCATCAAGTTTTGTAACATATTCTTGTTCAATTAATCTGTTAATGATTGTTTGAATTTCTTCAATTGTTTCATCACCAAAATCAGATTTGAAACTTTTAACAATTCCGTTTTTGTTAATGTTAACATCAATTGATACACTTCTGTTATCTTTTAGAAAGTTTTTAATGTGTTTCATATTCTTATTTTTATTTATATTTGAATACAAAGGTACAACAATAAAACATAAAAACAATGAAAAATCTTAATTATTTTAACCCCGATGTCCATGACTTAACGAGATTTAGTAAGGCAACGTAAGACATTGCCGCACTAAATAAAACTTGGAACATCAGAAAAAATGTTGTATATTTGTAAGACATTGCCCCGCTAAATTCACATCTCACCTTCCATTCACTGTGGTCGTTCCAAAAAAAAAGGACACCTTTCGAGTGTCCTTAAATTTTCGGGTCTGTTAATCCTAATGACGTAATACGTACACTACATCATTTACCGAGATTTCAAGTATATTATCCATGTTCGGAGTGATAGGAAAAACGTTTTTGTCAAGTCCTTGTTTTTGATTGGAATTGTCCTTGTAACTTATCCACTTTTCAAACAACACTTTTTCAATCGAATTACCGTTAAATTCGTATTCGGTTTTACCTTTGATTTCCTCAAAAAATTCAATCATCAGATAGGTTTTAGTACCTGTTTCAGTATCAACTAACATTGATTTACTGATATGTACTTTACCTTTAGGGGATTCAACCGTAAATGTCTGAGGGTCTTTACCTTCTTTTTCAAGGTTATTTTTTACCCTTTTTTCGTAGTCCGTTACTAATCGGTATCGGTTTGAATGTATTTTGAAAATCTGTTTGAACATCGGATTTTCTTCCCTTGTTTCATCTTTGGTAAATTTTAACACATCATTAAATAGTGTTCTCATTTTTACATTGATAAAGGGAATAGGTTTTGAATTTTCACAGTCTAAAATGATTTGTTTCATTTCGTTGACTGATACTGATAACCTTAATTTGTCGACTAATTTTGTACTCATATCCTTATTTTTTATTAATTAATTAATGTACAAAGATACAATAATAAAACACAAAAACAATGAAAAATCGTATTTATTTTTTGGAGTATTTTACCCGACCAAGACGACATGGACCTTATCTGCATTTAGTGCGGCAACTACGAGGAAGATGGTGATGATGAGGGTCCTTGATTTTATTTAGTGAGGCAACCACAAGGAAGATTCAACCCAACGAGAACCATCCTCAGAATTTAGTACGGCAAT
>Ga0315274_10005191_pt1 | contig 19050 bp, 15 predicted proteins | sample YL17G02_20_MG_FD_203700 | JGI IMG/M metagenome (GOLD analysis project Ga0315274, IMG submission 203700) | Sediment microbial communities from Yellowstone Lake, YNP, Wyoming, USA - YL17G02_20 | ecosystem: Environmental > Aquatic > Freshwater > Lake > Sediment | place: USA: Wyoming | collected... | reverse complement strand
GTACCAAATGTATGAAAATGATATAGGCGATGTTATAGAAAACGCAAACATGGTTGTAGTTGGCATAGTGCACCAGTTTAAGTGAGATTACAAAGGCAACGGTTCACCCAAAACATATGCCTGATATAATTCAAGCATATGAGATACGCAAAAATAAAGCTGCGAGCTTTGGCTCGCAGCTTTGTTCTTGCGCAGAAGGACTTTCGGATGTTTGTTCATTGTTGATGAAAAATTTGGGAGAAAATGTCTTACTTAACGCACAAGTATGTCCGATATAAACTTTATAAGCTAAACGCGGTGAAATTGGGCTTGAAGTCCGATGCGTTTTATAGAATAGAAGTAGTAGGGCAGCCGATGTAATAGTGTGGTACCCAAAAGAGCGGGCGAAAGATGTTTGGAGCGCCAAGAGAAAGGGAGCAAGTTTATGAGAAGTACAACGTTAATGTTAGTTGCCGTGTTTATACTGGTCGGAGTGTATGAATCGGTCGTTTTTGCCGGCGGTGTGATTGGTCCTCCCAAGGCCGTTATACAAAAGGGTGAATGGGGTGTTGGGGCCGGGTATTTTTATGAAGTGATGGATTTGGATGCAATCGGGGTGTGCGAATTTACCGAGCCGGGTGGCACACTGCTCGACCTGGGCCCAAACCAAAACCCGGTGCACGACAGTTGGAAGGTGAAAGACCTCAAAACCAGCACCTTTTTTGCAGATTTATCTTATGGGATAAATGACAAGTGGGAGGTGTTTGTCCGTCTTGGCATGGCTGACGCGAGTGATGAAATAAGACCAGAGGAATCAGTAGCAACCGAGGATGACCTCATTGAGAGCAAATACAGCCTGGGTGGCGGGTACGGTTTCTCCTGGGGGCTGGGAACAAGGACAACCCTTTGGCAAAAAGGCCCCTGGGGTCTTGGCGGGGTGGCTCAGTTTATATCGATAAATTCGGGTTCGAGCACTTTCAGTTCAGTAGAGGTCGATGAGACGACCAGATCGGGTAGCATTGAACTTGATTTCTGGCAAGTGCAGATTGCTTTAGGGCTAACATACGAAACTAACAAAGTTTGTGCTTACGCCGGCCCATTAGTTCAATGGGTGAAAGGAGACCTTGATCTGAAATATACTGGGTACACTACCCCTCCGGTCGAGCCATATTTACTTGCGGCGTGTCCGCACGATATTGATGAGTGGCAAATCGGTGGCTTTGCAGGAGTACGGTGGGCTGTGTTCCAAGGTGTCGACTGGTATGCCGAAGCTCAGTTTACCGGCGACTCATGGGGAGCGGGAACTGGTTTGGCTTGGCGAATTAATAATAAAGAGTAATAACATCTCTCTTACAGATGATGGTCCGGCTTTAGCAATTCGACGTTGCAACGGCATAAAACACAGCGTCTTATTTTGTGCGATTAGCAATGAACTGCGCGACACTGATCAAAGCTTCTTTGGCGGAACTGTGCGGTAAATCGCGTAGATATTCAATCGCTTTGACTACGTATTGCTTGGACTTGTTGTGAGCGTAGCTCAGACTGTCGAAAGTTATCAGCATCTGTTTCAGAGCCGCCCTTGATTGCGCCGGCTTGCCAAGCAGAGCAAGAACCTTGGTCTTCGTCGCCTGGTCAACAATGCTTAGCAGGTGAATTACAGGCAGGGTAAGCTTGCTTTTGGCAACGTCGCTGTCGGCGCTCTTACCGGTCTGACTCTCATCGGCGGTTATATCCAGCAGGTCATCGGTAATTTGAAAAGCGATGCCGCTATTCAAACCAAAACACTCCATCGCCTGAATTTGAGTCTCACCCGCTTGAGCCAAAAGAGCACCGAGACGACAGCACCCGCTGAAAAAAGCAGCACTCTTGTCTGTGATTATGTCTATGTATTCTTGTTCGGTCAGTTGCCGGTTTTCTCTTTGGACCACCTGCCGCAACTCGCCCCGACAAACGCGAACCGCTATCGCAGCGATCGACTTTGCCACGTCCGGCTGCAGATCGGCTGACATCTTGAAAACCTTGCTGAGCAGGTAATCACCCAGAAGAACGGCGGACTCGTTACCCCAGAGGTTGTTTATGGTGGGCAGGCCCCTTCGTATTTGCCCGTCGTCCACAACATCATCGTGAAGCAAAGTGGCGTTATGAACCATCTCCACAATGGCAGCGACACGTATGTGATCATCGGTTATCTTACCGCAACAGTCCCCCACAAGCAGCACCAGACCAGGCCTAAGCATCTTGCCGGACCGGGCGTTTATGTGGTCGAGCAAATGCCGGATGTCAACCGACCCGTCTGAAAAGTTCAGACTCTCCTTAATCAATTCCCTAACCCACCCCAGTTGACGACTGACGAGCTTGAACGGAGGGATTTGATCCCACGAAGAACTATCGGGCATATCCGCATGAACTGACAGGTGCATGGCGCGAGGCGGTAGTGGTCGGCGTTTTTCAGCCCTGACTACACGCTGTTACTCCTTTCCGCGGGCGTAGCTGTAGAATTTCTCTCTCAATAGCCGAGTAATAGGTCCCGGTTTGCCGTCGCCTATCAGTCTGCCGTCAATCTCCACTACTGCGATGACTTCGGCGGCGGTACCCGTCAAGAATAGCTCGTCACAGATATACAAATCGCATCTGGTGAGGTTCTTCTCAACAACCTGGATTTTCTCGAGACCGGCCAATTTCATGACGACCCCGCGAGTGATCCCCTCCAGGCTGCCGGCTTCTACCGGCGGGGTGTAAACGATGCCGTTTCTCACAATAAAAACATTATCGCCGGTTGCTTCAGCAACGTACCCCTCGTGGTTGTACATGATCGCCTCCGGGACATTGCTGTCCAGAGCCTCGATCTTTGCCAGGATGTTGTTGAGATAATTAAGGCTCTTTACCTGCGGAGGGATCGCCAAGGGATGATTACGAACAGTGGTTGCACTAATCACTTTCATACCCTTTTCGTAAAGCTCGTCCGGATAGAGCTGGATACTGCCGGCGATAATAAACACGCTGCTCTTTTCACACGTAAAGGGATTCAGTCCGAGGTTACCCACTCCACGGGTGACGACCAGCCGAATGTAACCATCGACAACACCATTGGCCTTGACCGTTTCTTCCACGGCCTTAACAAGCTCAGTCGCCTTTAACGGGATTGTCAGACGGATAGCACGAGCCGATTCATAAAGCCTTCTGATGTGGGCATCGACTTCGAATATTCTCCTCTTATAGACCCGAATACCCTCGAAAACACCATCGCCGTACAGTAGGCCGTGGTCAAAAACAGATACTCTCGCATCCGTCTCATCGACAAGTTTGCCGTCGAGCCAAATCTTCAAAGCCATACGGTAACCTCACTCAGTAAAGCCTACGTTTTTATTTTGCCGTCTGCCAACTCTATTATTCGACCGGCCCTTCGCGCAATCCTTTCATCGTGTGTCACCATCACGATAGTCTGGCCGCTTTTATTCAACTTTGTGAACACATCCAGGATACCATTTCCTGTCGCCGAGTCAAGGTTTCCTGTCGGCTCATCAGCCAATAAGAGTGTTGGCTCATTCATCATCGCCCGGCCTATCGCCACCCTTTGTCGCTCGCCTCCGGATAACTGATAAGGTTTATGACGGGCGCGGTCGAGCAATCCCAATTGAACCAGTAACTCTGCAGCCCGGCTCTTAGTCGCTTTACGAGAAACCAGCCAGCCAACCGTACTTCTGGAAATCATTGCCGGCAGGAATATGTTTTCCAACACCGTTAATTCATCCAGAAGATGATAAAACTGAAATACAAAACCCACCGCCTTGTTCCGAAACTGGCTTAACTCGCGGGAGCTGAATCCGCCCAAGTTCCGGCCCTGAAATGCTACAGTGCCCTTATCGGGCTTATCCAAGCCCCCTAATATGTGCAGCAGTGTGCTCTTGCCGCTGCCCGAAGCCCCGACAATGGCGACGAACTCACCCTTCGCAACGGCCAGATCCACCCCCTTGAGCACTTTAACTTCAGTCGCACCCATGCGGTAGGACTTGTATATTCCGGCAGCCTCAAGTAGAAAACCGTTCTTCGTCATAACTGACTTACCCGTAGGATATCCGCCGGCCTTAACCTCGCCGCTTGCAAGGTCGGTATCAGCGCACCGACCAGACAAGCTAAAAGGGCCGAGCACATAATTATTGCCAAGACTCCAAAATCCACCTGATTTGGAATGTCACCGATAGCATAGATAGTTCTATCCCAAAGCTGAAATCCAAACCGTTCAAAAAGCCAATTTTCCATTCGATTGATGTTGCCCAGAAACAGACAACCCGCCAGCGTGCCGGTGCAAGAACCCAACAGACCCACAAACAAAGCAAACTGCGAGAATAACCCCACAATGCCTGCATTCGAGGCGCCGGCACTTTTCAGGATACCTATGTCTTTGCTCTTATGGCTGATAATCATGTAAAAGACAACAAATACGATAAAAACAGTCGTGATGCCAACAAAGGCAAACATAACGCTTATTATCGTCTGCTCCTTCTCCATTGGTGCAATGGACTCGCGTCTATAAGCCTTCCAGCTCTGCACCGTTACCGTGTCCAGGAGATTGGCATACTCCTGGCCGGCTTTTTCGAGTTTGAATTTCCGCCACATTGCAGCGACATTTTCACATCCCGCGTCCAACTTGACACCGGGTGCGAACCTAATGTTGATGGCACTGGCCCTTTTAGCCGGCTCATTCATGCCGCAGAGTAGCTGCGCACGTTCAAACGGCAGGTAAATGGTTGAGCCGTCCACCCTTGCCAAACCGGTATGTGAATGGTCGCTGTAGTAGAAGGTCTGCGTATTAACAATGCTCGTACCGGCCTTGGCCAGAGCGCCTGTTACAGTCAAAGGGAAACAACTAACCGAAAAGGCGACGCGAGGGGGACTGGGATCGTAAAAATACCTGCTTCTGGCATTTCGGCGAAGAGCAAGGTCGATCCCTAATATGCAGCCTGCCAGATTGGGGTCATAAATAGGCTCAAACGCCCTGGAGACATCACCGGCGCGGTAGGACAAGGTCCGGCTGAAGCCGGCAACGCGGTCATGCCTAAGAGGATCAACACCCATCATCTCTACGCCTACATCAGCTTCGTCTGTGTCTTGCAGGCTGATCAACGCATAGCTTTTTATGACCGGCGAGACCGCACTTACGAATCCGGCACTTTCCAAGACCTTGATAAAATCCTCGTAGTACGAGAACCCAACCAGTGACTCGGTGGCAACCACGCAATCTCCCACAAAGTCATGGTTTTTCTGCTTGAAATCCCGTACCAGGCCAACCATCACGGTCATTACGATGACAACAATGAAGACGCACAATGCCACCGCCAACACCGCAAAATATGCGATCCGCCGTTTGACCATGTACTTTGCTGCAAGCGCGAATTTATACATTGAACGCAGACCGCTTTCTATTCATATCTTAGAATATCGACCGGTTTTGTCCGAGCCGCTACAATTGCCGGTATCGCCGTTCCGAGAGCTGCCGCCACGATGGCCAGCAGAATAATTGGTAAAGCCGACGCCCAATCGACTTGATTGGGCATTTTGCTGAACATGTAGACGCTGCTCTTCCAGAGCTTCAGCCCAAAGAGTATCCGCACCCAGCCTTCAATTGTGTTTATGTTCTTCGTGATCAGATAACCCAATGCAGCCCCTGATATTGAACCGACAACCCCGACACACACACCAAAGCCCAGAAAAATCCAGGCCACGCTGCTGCTCGCCGAGCCGCAGCTTTTCACTATAGCAATGTCTTTTTGCTTCAGTCTGACAATCATATAGAAGATGCAAAATACCAACACGACAACGCTGAAACTTACGACACCGAATATTAACAACAAGACTCCCATTTGCTTTTTCAGCTCAGCAACATACCGTCTTTGCATCTGTTGAGCAGTAGCGATTTCTGTCCGGCCTATTAGATATGGACTCCAGCCCAGTTGTTCCTGGGCGAAAACCTGCCACAAACCCCGTATCTCAGCCAGGGCTAAGTCAGGATTGACACCAGGATGGAGCTTAATCTGAATGTGGCTGGCAAGGTCGCCGTTCTCATTCGGATATAGTGCTTTTTGCAGTCGGTCGATAGGTATATAGACAAACCTTCTGTCAAGGTCATAAACTCCCGTGAACATAATGTCCGCAATTCGAAAAGAGATAAGCTTTCGCTTAAAAGAAGGTTGTCCACTCGGAGTATTAGCGTCACCCGAGCCTACGACCGTGCCGGTGGTTAGAAACACCTGCTGGCCCACCATCTGCTTTAAGGCAGCATCACTGTTATATTGATCTGTCTTTTCGTCAGGCTCGGCAACCGTCCCAATTCCTACATATCCCCCAAGCTCACCTAAAAATCCTGGTACTTCCCAAGATGGAGAATCCAAAAGGTCCTTCTGTCGTAATAGCGACTTTTTGAAGCTTGTTACTTTGGCACGAGTGTCAGGCTCGATGCCCCAAATATTGACGGCGCGGACGTTGCCCTTGCCTAAGTGCAGCAAACCCTGGGACAGTAATGCCGGCGTCGCCGCATCAACAGTCGACAGTTGCTCAAGCTCCTCGATGAATAGTCGGCAATTGGAGAATTTGGTGGGTGCGACAAGAGCAATATCACCGATGGTTTCGACCGCACTTTGCTCAAACGCGTTAATAAAGCCGGAAAAAAGACTGGCAACAACTATCAATAATGCCACAGAAAGCGCAACTGCAGCGACGCTCAGAAACACAATTCGTTTTCTTTGAAGGTATCGCAGCCATAAAAACAGCTTCAACATGTCAAACCTATTGCGAAAAAAATTATCTGGCAACGCAGAGAACGCCGATAGATGAACTTTCTGTCCGCACCCATTGCCCTGTTTGCCACGTGTGCAATCACGGGCTTTCGGTCGAGACAGGCTTCAAAAGTGGAAAGAGCACCACGTCGCGAATTGTTGTGGCTCCCGTCAATACCATTACGAGCCTGTCAATTCCGATGCCCAGCCCCCCTGCCGGAGGCATCCCGTACTTCAAGGCTGTTATGAAATCGTTGTCCATCGTTCTTATAGATTCTTCCTGCCCTTTGAGCTGAACCATGAAATTCTCGTGTTGTTGAGCGGGATCATTCAGCTCACTATATGCATTCGCCAGCTCCATCCCGGCGACAAAAAGCTCAAATCTCTCGGCGAAATCAGGATTGTCCTTCCGCCGCCTGGTCAGCGGGCACAATGCCGCAGGGTAATCACTAACAAAGGTCGGGATAGTAAGGTGGTCCTCAACGGTAGTCTCAAACACTTCGTTCACGACTACCATATCATCCATACCCGCCACATCCAAATCCAGTTCGCGAGCCTTTGCTCTGATACGGCTGACATCGGTAATGTCACAGCCGGAGTATTCTTTCAAGAGGTCAACATATTTGGCTCTTCGCCAAGGCCGAGTAAAGTCTATCTGGCGATCGCCGAATTGGACCTGCTGACCGGAGCAGTGCTTTTCCAGACACAAACAGATCAATTCCTCGGTCAAATCCATCATCACACTCAAATCCCCGTAAGCCTGGTAGAGTTCGAGCATGGTGAACTCGGGATTGTGCTGCCTGCTAAGCCCTTCGTTGCGAAAGTTACGATTGATTTCAAATACCCGTTCAAGACCGCCTACGAGCAACCTCTTGAGGAATAGCTCCGGAGATATTCGCAGAAATAGATCAAGGTCGAGACTATTGTGATGGGTAACAAAAGGCTTGGCCGCAGCTCCGCCAGCAATAGTCTGCATCATCGGCGTCTCGACCTCCAAGAAACCCCTCGATTCCAGATACTGGCGAATGGTGGCAACTACGGCGCTTCGCTTTTTAAATCGCTCCAGCACATCGGGATTAGCCCATAAATCAACATATCTCTGCCTGAAGCGCTGGTCGATATCAGCCAGGCCGTGGTACTTTTCCGGCGGCTGGAGGAGACACTTGCTCAAGACTGTAAGACCGCCATCGGCCACCCAAATAGTGATTTCTCCGGTTTTGGTCCTGCCCAACTGTCCGGAGGCGCCGATTATGTCGCCCGGATCAAGCAACTTGGCGAGCTTCCACTGCTCACCGAGCAGACTCTTGCTCAAACCCACCTGAATTGTGCCGCTTCTATCCCGCAAAGTGATAAAAATCAGCTTTCCGATGTCCCTGAGCAGCACGATCCTGCCGGCGCACTTTGCCTGTTGAGTTTGATCCGTGTCTGTGAATCTGCTCTTGACGCTTTCAGCAGGTTCGACTCCATCGTAGCGTGCCCCGTATGGGTCGATGCCAAGCTGCTTCATTTGGTCGAGTCTGTCCTGCCTCTGCTTTTCAAATATGGTGACGTCGTCTTTGCCGGCCAAGTCTAAACACCCCGGAAATCAATAGTTACTTCACAGATGAGCCTAATCCAGCCTCAATCAGTTTGGTTTTGAGTACCAAAACTGCAACCGCTAATTGAGGATCCGCCTTCAAAGTTTCTTCGGATGTGTGCCTATTGCGAGTTGGGCGGGTCTGGTTCCTCTCAGCCTGCACCAACACATCGTTGTCTCTTTGCAGATCAATCATTGTTTTCATCTCGTCGCTTCTGAGCTCAACTTCCACATGCGGGGCAACACCCCAGTCCTTCTTGCCCTGTTTTTCTGCCTCCTCTCGGCTCTTGACCCTTTGGCCGGAAGGCAGATGGTAATACGCCATTGTGTACTTTAGCTGTGCACTGCCGCCGGGATAATGGGTTACGCCTTGAACGCTGCCCTTGCCGTGGGTTCTCTCCCCGACCAGGACCGCCCGATTATGTTTTGGGTCAGCCAATGCGCCCGCAACTATCTCAGATGCGCTGGCCGAACCGGAATCTATGAGAATTACTAATGGATAATCAGGATGTGTATCAGACTTGTGAGCCATTTCAAAAGTCGGTATCAATCCAACTTTGGGCTGCGTCCTTACTATCAGTCCTTCCCTGATGAATTTATCGGTGACCTGGACGGCGCTATCCAGTAACCCGCCCGAGTTCAACCTAAAATCCAGTACCAAACCTTTCAATCCCCCCGCCTCAAGCTGCTTCAGGACTGTTTCGAGGTCCGAAGCGGTCTCTCCCGAGAAGCTGGTAACGCGTACGTATCCGATCTGGTCGGTCCCGTCGATCATGTACCGCCATTTGCCCGACTCATCTCTTTTCCAGCCGCGAACCGTAGGAACGACTATCTTGGCCCTGGTTATGGTCATTAACTTAGTCTTGTCTTCGTCCGGCCGTTTTATGGTCAAGGTAACTTTTGTGCTCTTGGGACCGGTTATTTTCTTGACCGCACAGATCAGACTCATGTCTTTTGTGGGGATGCCGTCAACCTGCTCTATTATGTCTCCTGCATCCAGTCCCGACTTATAAGCGGGTGTATCAGGTAAAAGGCTCGATACCGTCAACAGACCCTTTGACTTCGATATTTCTATTCCGATACCGGTAAACTCATTTGTCATCATCTTCTCAAAATCATCCACCTGCTTCGGCCAGACTATCACGGTGTAAGGATCAAGGGGCGTAAGTGCAGCCTCGGCTAATTGCACTATCATCGCCGGCTCAGGCAATTCTATCGTAGCAGTGTTCAATGCGAGCAACTTATCGAAAACACCGAGGAACTCGTTTTTGCCGAACCCTTCGGGTGATTGTCCGATCTGATCCGATAGAGCCGCCATCGCCGCCGACCACACAGCCAGCTTTTCATGCGTAGGCGGGATGAAAGCATTCTCCGCCTTTGGCGATTGTGAATCCTGACCAAATGCAGTGGCAAGAACATCAGCAAGCAGTTTGGCACGCTTGACAGACTTCCTGGCCATTTCGGCGTAATCGATACTGTTTACATAATGCAGACTCAGCGCATCGACGGACCGAACGAACATGTCTTTCTTAACACCTTCGTACCGTTCTTGGCGAGTCTCACAGGGGCTATCCTGAAAGAATACAGCGATGCCGGCCTTTTCGAGAAGCTCATCTGAATATTCTGAGTAGCCCTTGTTATTTGGGTCTATGGCACGCAGCCAATAGAAGGCAGTTGCATAAGCATCAAGCCATTTGCCTTTGGATTCCAGTTTGGAAGCCTTATCAGCGGTATCCTGCAAAGTTTGCTTGACAAATGGGTCGGCAAGAAGCTGGCTCTTTTGGTCCTGGTCGGCAAATTCACTGGCCCTGGCGATAACAACAAGTACGGGCGGAACCGGGCTGGCGTTATTGACATCGACTAATATTTCGCCATTAGGTTCCTTAGAAGCAGCGGAGATGGCTTTTGTGTTGGGGTCATTGGCATCGCCAGGTCTCTTGGAAGCAACGGAACCGGCTTTGACATTGGGATCATTGACATCGCTGCCGGCGGGCGATTTGAGCTTCTCAAGCTCTGCAAGTTGTTCCTTGAAAGCAGCCTTGCGCGAAGACTCGCGACGCTCCTGGATACTTTGATACTCTTTGACAATCTCAGCCAACCGCTGCAGTTGAGGCTGCTCTATCTGACCTGACTTCTGAATCAGCTCATTGGCATCGCTGAACTTTCCCTGGCAAATCAGCTCACAGACTGTCTTGGCAACGGCCGATTTGCTCGGCGAAGGTTTTTTAGTCGTTACAACGTTCGGCTCTGCAGAGACGGACCTCGAAATTTCCACAGATGCTCGCTCAGCCGATGTACCGTAGCAGCTAAACCAGCACAAAACAATAAGTACAGAAGCACACAAAGACAGCACCACGAAGGTCGCCTTTGCACATGCCGTACACGACCCTCGTCGGCTGCCGGCACGTTCCGACATCAAGCTCTGGTATTTTCTGAATAACAAGAAAGTCACTCCTTGAAAACCATAACCGGCGAAGAAATCATTCCCACGTGCGGCATCACCTGCGCCGGATCAACAGCGATGTGGGTAAACGGTCTCGGTAAAAGCGAAAAACAGCCTTTGCGGCAACTGCGGCTGGAGGTCTCACACTATGTGCATTCTGCAGCCTTGCCGGCGCAACCCAACACATGGAGCTTGTGCCTGACCATTTCTCTAATGGCATCCCTGCCCGGTCCGAGGTATTTGCGTGGGTCGAACTCGCCGGGACTCTCGGCAAAGACCTGCCTTATTTTTGCCGTCAAGGCTAGCCTCAAATCCGTGTCAATATTGACCTTGCAGACTCCCATTTTCGCGGCCTTGCTGATGGCTTCCTCAGGCACACCCTTGGCATTCGGCATCCGCCCGCCATACTTATTGATAAGGTCAACAAATTCGGGCAGCACTGTGCTTGAACCATGCAGCACAAGCGGGAAGCCGGGTAACTTCTCACCAATCTGCTCTAATATATCGAAAGCCAGTTTCGGCTCAGCCTTAAACTTATAAGCGCCGTGACTTGTACCAACCGCCACCGCGAGAGAGTCACAACCGCTCTTTTCAACAAACTCGGCGACCTGGTCAGGGTCGGCAAGATGTTTTCTTATGTCTTCAACGCCGACAACATGCTCTTCGATCCCACCCAATTGTCCCAGCTCGGCCTCGACAACCACCCCTCGCGGATGAGCGTACTTAACCACCTGCTTGGTTAGCTCGATATTCTCCTTAAAAGGCTTGCTGGACGCATCTATCATCACCGAGGTGAAACCATCATCGACGAATTGCTTGCAGGTTTCAAAGGTATCCCCGTGGTCAAGGTTTATCGCGACGGGGATGTCAGGATTCTCTTTAACAACAACATCAATGAGGGCTTTTAAGAAACTTATCTTGGCGTAAGCACGCGCACCTTTGGAGACCTGCAGAATCACAGGCGCCTTTTCCTGAGCGACTGCATCCATAGTGCCCTGGGTTATCTCCATGTTGTTTACATTAAAAGCCCCGACGGCATAACCATTCTTGTATGCCATCTCAAACATCTTCCTCGTATTGACTAAAGCCATAGAACTCTCCTTTTACTAAACACCCAATTCAATACTGACAGCCGCACGCCAAACCTTCAAACATGCTGCTGTCAGAAGATTAAAAGGCCAAATACACAGAATTTCAACCGGAAATGCGAAGCTTTCTTGCCCTTACGTGCAGAATGTCGCTTCTCCGACCAAAAAGGGCACCTTTTTTTGCCGGTTTTTAGTAGTCTGTTAATTCACCTAATCCCATATACCTTTTCAGCCCAACAGCCAGTTCCGGCACGCCTTCGGGCCAGAGACTAAAGACCACAGAAGTCTGGCCGAGAGTATCGTCGGCACTGAAAGTAAGACCAAAATACATCCTTTCATATTTCCTGATTAGTGTCATATCACTTCTTATGTTCGCACTCGACTCAAGGTCAAGCTGCTGTGAGAACATCACAGTGTACCGAGGGTCAAGCACATAGGTAGCTGCTAAAGTCAGCGCGTTCGAGCTTTTTGGGCCTAATCCATTATCAAAGCGTCTCAAGTACCGGCTGCCGATATAATAACTCAGATTAGGCCAACACAGGCGAGAAAAACCTATATTTCCTTGCTGAACCACGCCGCTTTGCATATCAAAATAGGCATCGCCCAGTACGGCGGTGGTGTCGCTGACTCGCCAAACCAGGTCAGTCCCAATATAGTTATGCGTGGGTCCAAACACATCAGTGCTGCGCCTATCGCGCGGCGGTAAAACATCGCCCAGTCTGCTGACCAAAGGAATAAACGGCTTATTCCAAATAAAGCGATCAGGCCCACCCGATGTATCCCCCGCATTATTCAGCCAGGTGAAGTCCACATCCAACTCAAGCCAATCAACTGTTCGTTGCTTGTCGCCAAGCCCTCTTTTTGTCTGCCAACGCTGGGAAACGCCCAGATTCAGCACATCTCGCTGCTCAGCAACCAAATCACTCTTGCCGTATGCGACAGCAGTTATGTGTGGTTGTACGATATGGCGCAATCGGTCCAGGTCCCACAGCCGGGACTTAACATCCGGAAACAGCCGCCAGTATTGCGGACCCGACGCACGCAGGCCGGCTTCGCCTATCCAAATGTTGTCCTGCCCATTAACAGTGGAGCCGTTAAGTTCCGTATCGAATCCTCCGCCGTCATCGTATGCGACCGTTCCGGCCACAAAGGGCACGACCTTCGACCGACCAACAATAATCGGCATATCGACTTCATTCCTGGTGGATGCGAAGGTAAAGAAATTCTGTGGATCGGCTGGCGCGGTACCCTTTCCATAACGGTAACGGAATCCGCCAATCTGGCTGTCACTATAGAAGGTAAATCTGTCGTCAAAAAACGATTGGCCGGTCCAGTGAAATTCCCCGCTGGGAAGCTCTTCGACCTGGTCGGCGAAATCGTTAATCCTCGTTTTGCCTAACAGAGAAAGGCCCCAGTTATCTTCTATTCGCTTCAGATGCACGAGCGTCTCTTGTTCTTTGCCGGTGTTGAACTCGCCCCGATAGTATTGTTCGAGGAAATTCTTGTCGGACAAATAACTGACCTCGGTACTGAATTGCCAGCCGTATGGCAAAAACTGTCTATGCTGAAGCTTAAATCGGCCCCTCGTGTTATCGGGCGGCTCAAGGTCTCGCCGACTTGGGTCCCTTCCAAGCTGATCCTCGCCGCTGTCATAAATAGTATAGCCGAGAATCCTGCCGAAGTAGTCGTCTTCAGCGTAATTTATATCGAAGCCGGCCCCGGGTCCTCGCTTACTGTAGTAATCCACTGCAAAAGAGCTGTTCGTTCCCTCAGGTTCGCGTAATCCCAACAGCCTTGCCAGAAACCAGCGTGTTTCGAGCGAAGTACCCCAAATTCCATCGTGCCCTGCGCGGACGCTCTTGAGCGGAACATCCGGCCTTTGCAAATTGCTGCGTATGGTTGGCCAACGAAAAATGGTGGTATCATACAGCTTGAACCTCACGTCTTCCATCTGCGCATCGTAGCTCGCACTGCCGACTTTGCCGGGAGCCTGGCCGGCTGTGGCATCGGTGATGACCACCTTCTCAGCGTTAAGTGAAAGCTGCGGCGTGTGAAAATCGCTGGTTGTCAGACTAATGTCTTCAGCTTCAAATTTGTTTTCGGCCACCTGCTTGAGCTTGGCGGCCCTGACATAGATAGGGATACCGCGAGACTCATCGAAATTGCTCAACACAGCATTTGTCGCAACGCCCCTTTTTGATTTGAAATCGTAATAGACCTCATCCGCACGAATCGTCCTCCGGCCCTGCCTGGCCAGCACGTTCCCGCAGACATATATAGCCGTCACATTTTCCGCGGTCGCCCCTAATACGACCGGCATGGATTGTTCACTCGCAGAAATTTCACCACGCCACATAACAGCGTTATCTGCGTGCAGTTCCAGCAACATTGGTTGTCTTTCCCCGCCGTCCGACTCCTGCCACCACACATAGACCCTGCCGATCAAGGTCACTACTTCTGTTCCATCCTGTGCTATGCTACGCTCTACCTGTAATGTTGTGCCACCCTCAGGGGCGATATTGATCGTACCCGCCAAGTGAGGCTTCTGGTCCGCGGCAGCAGATTGAGTAGCTCCTGTCGCCGGAGATGTCGGCGCCGCGGCCGCCTCTGGCTTGTGTGCCTGTTCGGTGCCTGAAGGTAATTCCTGACAAAACGATTCCGTCCACGGCCACAAATTCAGTCCCGAGGAACGTAGTGCGGTAATAGCCCGACCATAAAGACCGGACAGCCGAGGGTCAGCAATATCTCTGCGGTCAGCTTTGACAAAAACCTGACCATCGACCTGGAAGCTGACTACCAGAACTTTACCCTTATCGAGCAAAGCTTGCTTGAAGAAAGCACTTTGGAAGCGGGCGGCGTTTTTAACTACAAGACCGCCCTCAAAATATGCCTGCCCCTGGCAGTACGAATAAGTCTCGCCGCCGGATTGCTTCTGAAGAACCTTGAGCCACACTACAATATCGTTGCTGGAGCACTGTTGAGTCCCGATGGACATCGAGCTTTTGCCGCTGAGCACAACAAGATGCTCGTCACTACTGAGTTTGTAGGTAGTGGCTTTTTCCGCGATTAGGAACAAGTCCTCGCCCCGCTGGACGTTCCGATATAGCGGCTCACCCTTTTCATGTGGCTGGGCTCCTAATAGAACTTGCCCCGGCAATACCAACAAGAATCCCAATATCGACAGCATCCTACCTCGGATACCAGGTATCATTTCTCGGTTACCAATTCCGTAGCCCGTCTGTCATTCTGAGCGAAGCGAAGAATCTGGCGCTCGAACTGAATTCGACTCTCAATCCAGCAATGCCTTCGTGACGGATGCATAGACCTGCCTGCCGGCAGGTGCTTCGCCTTACGGCTCAGCATGACAACAAAAACGACCAGTTTGAGTCAGTTACCAATTCCGTGGCCAAACTGGACTTACGTTCCACAAGATTATAGCGATGACCGCCGACAAAGCCAGCAAAAACCCACGGCCGACAAGGTTCCGGGCAGTCGGTTCTGATGTATCTTTGCACGTTTGAGATGGCTGGGTATAATATCGTGCAGAAAATACACATTTATTGGAGACCATCTATGAGAACGAATGTTGTTCTTGATGATGAACTTATTAAGTCTGCCCTCAAGCTGTCCGGTCTTAAGACTAAGAGGAAAGCCATCGAAGAGGAGCTGAAATTGCTTATCGACGTGCATCGTCAGAGAAGAATCAAGGGATTTCGTGGGAAGTTGAGGTGGGCGGGTAACCTCAATGAAATGAGAAGGGACAAACGGTAGTCGTAGATTCTTCCGTCTGGATTGATTACTTCAATGGCAAAATAACAAAACAGACGAACCTTTTGGACTCTCTATTGGGTAGCGACCTGGTCGTCATTGGAGATATCATTCTGACGGAGGTGCTTCAAGGTTTCCGTGATGAAATTTCAATAAGGCGAAAGACTTGCTTGATTGCCTTGTATTCAGACCGATGCTTGGAAAAGAGCTGGCGATCACAAGTGCTGAGAACCACCGTCTCTTAAGAAGAAAGGGCGTAACTGTCACAAAAACAATTGATGTCATTATCGCAACATTTTGCATTTCGAATAATCTGCCTTTACCGCATAGCGACAAGGACTTTCAAACGATAGAAAAACACCTGAACCCAAAGGTCGTACGTTATCGTTGCGCGTTTCTGTAGCGAAAGGGAATATTATTGGACAATATTTTGGGGCGGAAGGGATCAGTGGAAGGATAAAATGGTCAATCGCGCAGGATTGATGACTGCTTGACCGGACTGTTTGAATTTATATTGCTGCTATGCCTTTTGTTTTTGATCTCTGATAATTTGTGCCAGTGACCTTAACGCCTGATTTACCGAGATCGGCGTTTTGAATACTCTGGCCACGTCTGGGTCCAGGAGAACGATATTGGTTCCGGCTTTATACTTCTGGGCATACTTGCCCCTGATGCCCTTGCTGAAATCATATTCTCTTCTCATATTTTACCCCAAGCACACGAATATCGTTACTATTGTTCATATTGCCTTCTCTCGTTTCTATTAGCTTTACGAGCGCTGATAATGCGTATGCTATCCTCATATTCTGTATGCACGACCACAATGAGCTTGCCACTAATGGATATTCCAATGGTTATTAATCTTTCTTCGCTGTTTGAGTGGGCAGGATCATCAATCGTAATCGACAAGGGATCACCAAAAACTGTAGATGCTTCTTCAAACGATATTCCGTGTTTTCTTTTGTTCGCCTTAGCTTTTTTGTCATTCCATTAGAATTGTAGTGCCATTGTCTTTGATCCCTGTTTCCTAGAGCCAAGCATCGTGTGCGTGTGTGCCGAAGTCAAGCTTTTTTCTTTCAAAGGCCTGTTCTCTGGCTTATATTTACTGCTTTCGCTGATGTTATAAAGTCTGTATTTTGAGGGTAATATGTTGAATAATACTGTGACGGCACCGAGGGGGTTTATCACAGCGGGGGTGGGATGTGGGATAAAGCAGTCCGGCAGGCCGGACTTGGGGATGATTGTGTGTCCTGCCGGCGCCACTGCGGCGGCGGTCTTCACAACAAACAAGATCGTCTCGGCGGGCGTGTTGGTTAGTAGAGAGCACGTAAAGAGCCGCAAGATTTACGCGGTGGTTGTGAACTCCGGCAACGCAAATGCGTGCACAGGCCGGCGGGGCATGCAAAATTCAATCGGGATGTGTAAACAAACTGTGACTTCATTAGTGAAAGTGTACGGTACGAGATTGCTTCGTCCCGATTTCATCGGGACTCGCAATAACAAGCAGTACGTAGTACGCGATACGCAATTCACACCGCGAAACGTTCTCGTTGCCTCGACCGGCATAATCGGCCATCAACTGCCGATGGAAAAGGTCAGGGCCGGCATCGCCAAAGCAGCAGAAAAACTTTCCCCCTCTGCAGAGGCGGGGCTTTCATTTGCCAAAGCGATAATGACGACCGATACTAAGTGCAAGCAGGCAATCCGGCGGGTCGAGATTTACGGCGCAAAAGTCACCATAGCAGGTACCGCCAAAGGAGCCGGCATGATTGCCCCGAATCTAGCCACAACACTCTGCTTTATCACGACTGACGCGGCCATTACCAAGCCCTTGTTAGCTAAGGCGCTCAAATACGCCATCGGCAATTCCTTGAACAAACTGACGGTTGACGGCCACCAAAGTACCAATGATACTGCGATGATCCTTGCATCCGGCATGGCAGGTAATAGGCCGATAGTAAGTCAGTGTCCACGGTATCGAAAGTTCGCGGCGGCACTTGCAGACTTGTGCGATGACCTGGCCAGGCAAATGGCACTTGATGCCGAGGGCGCCACACGAATGTTCAAGGTCGTAATCAAGGGAGCGGCGACAAAAGCCGATGCCGCTAAGGCTGCGCGGGCGGTGGCAGGTTATCCGCTGTTGAAGTGCGCTATTCACGGCGGCGACCCAAACTGGGGCAGAATTATATGCGCCGTGGGTTCGGCGGGTGTGAAACTGAATGTGAATAAATTGTCCTGCAAACTCGATGATGTTACCGTCTTCAGGAATGGTGCACCTGTAAATTTTGACAGGAAAAAGGCCGGCCGGGTGGTCTCGCAAAAAGAGCACACGATAACCGTGAGCCTGGGTGCAGGAGACGCGAGCGATTTTTGCTACGGCTGTGACCTAAGTGCCGGCTATGTCCGCATCAACGCAGAATACCACACATAAAAACTGAAGACTAAAAATTTTAAGCTCAAAACCGATTTTTCTCTTGACTTATGTATATCGCAGGCTATACTTGATTATGGTGCTAAAGATGGAAGTTGGGTCAGGAAGCCCGTCTGAGGAGGCGACGGCTCAGTCATCCAGTCATCGCATGGACTTCCTGATGTTTTGCCAAGATTTGGCCCCCGGAGGAGATCGTGAGGGATTGTGGCAAGGCATTAGGAATCAGTTTGTGCAGAGGTTTTGAAGATGACTGAGAAAGTAGGTTTTGAAGAAGTTCTAAATCTGTTCGAGGCGTACGGCTGGAAACTACAGAAAATCTATGAACCGTACCGGGTTTTTGTCAAGGAAGGAGAGCTTCCCTAGCTCATACCGGTACACAACAGGAAGGTAGATATCGAGTATGTCGATAAATTTAAAAAATTCCTCAAAGACCGAGGTGAGACATGAGGGACTCAATCGACCGTTCAGCCGAGCGATTTTACGCAAGGCCAGGAAACTTGTCGCTAACTACCGAATAACGCTTGAGAGAAGCGAAAACCTCGGTTTCATCGGCAGTGCTGTTGAGCTGCCTACCGTCTTTGCAGATGCTAAATCACCCGAAAAATGCTACAAAGCTGCTCAGGATGCTCTGACAGTGGCCGTCGCGACAATGCTCGAACGTGGGCAAAAACCACCACAACCAGTGTCAGCCAGAAAAAGAACTGAACAGGTCAATGTTAGATTGACTGCTGAAGAAAAGGTCCTGTTAAGCAATGCCGCTTCAAACCAGGGATTCAAGGGGATCTCGGATTTCCTTCGGAATATAGCACTGAATCGCGTCATTGCGGCCAAGTAAATACACAACGCACACCTGATTTCATTCTGTTGTAATCGTCCCAAAGTCTGTGGTCTGACTGGCAATAAATAAGCCTCCTTGCCGATGTTTAGTAGAAACATCCGACAGGGAGGCCAACATGATTCGCTATTTTCTACCATCGGCTGGCACAACGGTA
>Ga0315274_10005185_pt1 | contig 19074 bp, 19 predicted proteins | sample YL17G02_20_MG_FD_203700 | JGI IMG/M metagenome (GOLD analysis project Ga0315274, IMG submission 203700) | Sediment microbial communities from Yellowstone Lake, YNP, Wyoming, USA - YL17G02_20 | ecosystem: Environmental > Aquatic > Freshwater > Lake > Sediment | place: USA: Wyoming | collected... | reverse complement strand
GCCAGAAAGCCCCGCGATTCATCGCGGGGATGAATGGCAAGGCGAGCCTCGCCGAAGTTCCGCAGAGCGGAACGAAGGCGGGCTTAAATCATGGCTTCGGCGAAGTTTTATCTCTTTTCTTTAGGAAACCCCGTGATTTATCACGGGGAGGATTCACTCACATCATTAACCGCAACGTGCTGGTTGTGCGGGCGGGTCGGGCTTAACAACCCCGCATCGCCCTACGATTTCTTCGCAATAATATTTGTTTGTCTTGACCTCGCGCCTTTTATGTGTTACACTTTTTCTCTAAAATATTAAAGGTGCAGGGTTGACTTGCGCCTCCTTTATGTTATAATTACACATTATTCTTATCGAACAAACAGAAGCACCTCTATCATATTTATCAAAAAGGATATCGTCGCATGAAAAAAAATTTAAAGACACCGACAAACATCATAGGGAAGCGAAGACACGGTTTCCGACGCAGAATGAAAAAAAGAACGGGTCGAAAAGTTTTGTCGCGGCGCCGGCAAAAAGGTAGACACAGACTGTGCATTTAATGTTGAAAAATTTAGCGCTTAACCTGATCAGGATTTATCAAAGATATATCCGGATAACGCTGCCTTGTTCCTGCCGTTTTCTGCCTACTTGTTCAGAGTACACCCAACAAGCAATTATGAAGTATGGGTTTTTGCGGGGTATACTAAAGGGGGCAAAACGGTTATTATCTTGTCATCCCTTTTCCGGCAAAGCGGGTTACGATCCCTTAGGATAAAACCATGGAAAGACGTCTCACTTTAGCCATCGCATTATCATTACTGGTTCTGATGAGCTGGTCTGCTTGGGTTTCTAAGACATATCATCCTGAAAATAAAGAAGTTACAACAAAAAACGCCCCACCTATAAATATTCCAGAGCAACCAGCACCTTCTTTAGCAGTAGAACGGGTGTCTCCGCCGGCTTCTTTGTTTAAGTTTACCCAGGAGAAACTTGAGATTACCTTTATAGAATCCCAGGCGGCAATCAAGGAAGTTGTATTTAAGGCATACCAAAATTATAAACTTCCCTTGAGAAATGGATTTTTCCTTGTGGATAATGCGCTACTTTTTAAAAAAGAAAGCAGCTCTAACGCAGCAGTTACTTTTATTCATCGCGACCAGAATAAAGAGATTACCAAGAAATTTATTTTTTCTAACGCCAACTACACCATAGACTTAGATATTGAAATGCAAAATTTGTCTGCCTTGCCGCTAAAAATGAATCTGCCTTTAATTTTAGGAGCGCTGTATTTTGATCCTAAAAATATTCAGGCGCGATATCAAGAAGTAACCGTAGCCACCAAAGATAAAGTTTTGCATCCCAATGCGCACCAAGATGTTAATTTTGAAAAGGTAAATTTTTTGGCTTTGCGCGATAGATATTTTTGTGCCTTGGTTGAGCCAGAATCGGATAATTATGGCGGCTTTATTAGAAAAATTAGCCCCCAAGAATCTGAGATTGGTTTAAAGCCAACAGAAATTACACTTTTACCTGGGCAAAGCACGAAGCAAAAATTTCGTATCTATTTGGGACCACAGGACTTAAAGATAATCAATGATACTAAACCCGAGTGGTCAACTGTAGTCTATTATGGTACTTTTGATTTTATTTCTCAGATGCTTTTACGATTGTTGGGGTTTTTGTTTCAGTTAGTACATAATTGGGGCTTGGCTATTGTAATTTTAAGTCTAGTGATCTACGCTGTGCTTTACCCGCTTACTTTAAAACAAATGCGTTCGATGAAAGAGATGCAAGTCTTACAACCCCAGATTGAAGAATTGCGCAAGACATGTAAAGATAATCCGCAAAAATTGAATAAGGAGATAATGGAGTTGTATCGGCAACACAAAGTTAATCCTATGGGTGGATGCTTACCTTTAATTCTTCAAATACCCATATTCTTCGCACTGTATCAAGCCTTGTTGCGCTCGGTAGTTTTAAAAGGAGCTAACTTTTTGTGGATAAAAGACTTATCAGAACCAGATCGGCTTTTTCTCCTTCCTAAATCTTTGCCTATAATTGGTAATGAGATCAATATATTACCAGTAATCATGGCCATAGGGATGTTTTTCCAGCAGAAGCTTTCTATGGCTAAGTCTGGAGGCGCTGCAGCAGAGCAGCAGAAATTAATGCTGATTATGTTTCCCTTGATGTTTGGATTCATTTTTTATCGCATGCCCGCGGGTTTAGTTTTATATTGGTTTATTAATAGCACTATTACCTTGATCTATCAGTTTCGCATTAGTCAAGAAAAATGACCGCTAAGTTTAGTATTGAAGTTGAAGGCAGAACCGTAGAAGAAGCCGTGAAAAAGGCCCTCAGAGAATTGAGGCTCCGGCGAGATAAGGTAAAAATCGAGGTGCTTGCCGAGGAGAAAAGGGGCCTTTTTGGTATGCCGGGTGCTAAGCCGGCCAAAGTAAGAGTAAGTCTCATAAAAAATAAAGAAAATACTTGACAAATCCCTTAATTTTAGGATAATAAAGACATGCATTTACCATTGTTGAAGCATGGTTCCGCGTGTTACATTACGTAACTCTATAAATTACAATGGGTAAAATTATTACAATTTGTAATCAGAAAGGCGGCACGGGTAAGACCACTTCAGCCATTAACCTGGCTACTTATTTGGCCTTAGCCCAAAAGAAGGTCTTACTGATCGATCTTGACCCGCAGGCGAATGCCACCAGTGGGTTAGGGATTAATAAGCACAATATTCAAAAGAGTACTTACCATGTACTCTTAGAAGAATTAGAGATAAAAGAAATACTCCAGACTACTGCGATTAATAGTCTTTGGTTAGCTCCCTCTAACCTTGACCTTACAGGCGCAGAAGTGGAGTTGGTGAGTCTTTTAGGTAGAGAGTATAGATTAAAAAAGGCCCTGCAGAAAGAAAAGGATAATTTTGATTTTATCTTGATTGATTCTCCGCCCTCGTTAGGGCTCTTAACTATTAATGGTTTGTGTGCCGCGGATTCCGTATTGATACCCGTGCAGTGTGAATATTACGCTCTAGAAGGCTTAACGCAACTCGTTAATACTATTCATCTTGTGAAAGATAATCTTAATCCCGACCTAAAGATTGAGGGGGTGCTACTCACGATGGCGGATTTTCGCACTAACTTGGCTAAAGAAGTGATCCAAGAGGTCAAGAATTACTTTCAAGATAAAGTGTATAATGCTATTATTCCTCGGAATGTCCGCTTAACCGAAGCTCCGAGTTTTGGTAAGCCGGTGGCTTTATATGATAGGGAGTCTATTGGAGCTCAGAAATATGAAGAATTAAGCCAAGAGATTTTGGGGATTCCTATTACCCCTAAAACCATACCATCAGAAGGAGTGGTATAATGGAAAGAAAAGCCTTAGGCAAAGGTATTAGTGCTTTAATCCCAGAAAGAGAAATAGGGCGACAAGAGAAGATTATTTATGTCCAAACTGACCAGATTAAACCCAATCCTTTTCAGCCGCGCGAGAATTTTGATCCACAAAACTTAGAAGAACTTACCCAGTCGATTAAAGAAAAAGGGGTGATTCAGCCAATTTTAGTCAGACGCAAGGGAGATTATTATGAGTTGATTGCCGGTGAACGCAGGTTTCGCGCTGCTAACATATTGAATATAAAAGAGATACCAGTAATTATTAAGGACGTAGAGGACCGCGATTCTTTGGAGTTATCCTTAATCGAGAATATTCAACGCCAGGATCTTAATTCTATTGAAGAGGCACACGCTTATCAATATCTTGTTGATAAATTTCAAGTTACGCAAGAAAAGATTAGCGAAGTCCTGGGTAAATCACGGGTTTCAATTACTAACACATTACGGTTACTGAGGTTACCGCTGGAAGTTCAAGAAGAGATAAAAAAAGGCCGGATATCTTTTGCCCATGGGAGGGCGCTTTTGGAGTTAGTGGATGTTAATCAACAACGGCGTTTAGCGCAGGAGATTATTTCTAAGGGTTTGTCTGTTAGAGAGTTAGAGAGTTTAATTAAGGCCCAGCGTCCGCGAGGAACGAAGCGTCGGATGGCAACATCTCTGCGCGAGCCCTATCTGGCAGCATTGGAAGAGGAATTACAGCATGTTTTAGCTACCAAGGTCAGAATTAGCAAGCGCAAGAAACGCGGCCATATTCTAATTGAGTTTTATTCTTCCGAGGACCTGGAGCGGATTTTAAGTATTTTAAGAGGAGGCAAATGAAGACACAACTTACGGAATGTCCCGCCTCTCTAAATAGAATCAAGGCGGGATCCCGCCATATAGATAGATGATTGGCGGGAAAATGACGTAAATTGTTTGCTCATTGAAGGAGGTTCGAAAGTATGAATCAGGCCACTTTAATCCTCATCAAGCCCGATGGACTGAAGAAGTCTTTAACCGGCAATATTTTAACCCGATTATCCGAGACAAAACTGGAGATTGTGGCTGCCAAGATTGCGCGCGTATCGCGGCAGTTAGCTGAAGAACACTACCACCATCTTGAGGGTAAGCCATTTTATGAGGAGCTGATTAAGTATATACAAGGAGAACTGCATAATCGCCGCAAGGTCATGGCCTTAATTTATTGGGGTGAAGATGCGATTAGGAAATGTCGCGAACTTGCTGGCGCCACGAACCCTGAAGAAGCAGATCCTACTTCTATCCGGGGTTCTTACGGCCGGATAACCACCGCCGGCGTTTATGAAAACGTAATTCATGTATCTTCGAATGAACAAGAATCAGAGCGAGAGATAAAACTTTGGTTCCAACCCGAAGAGATCATCGTCAATTTATATCCCATCAAGGAAGTTGTCGAGAAGGAGAAGAAGGTAAAAGTCTGGGCCTAACAAGAATTAACCAGAAACCAGAGCATTCTGGAGATTACAGAGAACAGAGTACAGAGAACAGAGAAAACAAAAGCATTCCTGTAATCTGTTAACTGTAATCTGTAATCCCCCGAGCGAAGCGAGGGTATATGTTAAATAGCATGACCGGTTTTGGTAGTAAAGAGGCAAAGATCTTGCCATTGGGTAAAATTTGCGTGGAATTAAGAAGCACGAACCATAAATTTTTAGATATGGTTTTTCATTTACCAGAGGGTTTTTTATCTTTAGAAGACAAAATCAAGAAAAACATTGAAGCCAAGATTAAGCGGGGCAGGGTTACCTGTGTGGTAAATATTACCAGGGAGGAAGCGCCGCGGGTTTTTATCAATAAGCTGCTGCTTAAAAACTATATCTCCGTGCTAAAAAATATCAAGAGCCAGTTTAGACTTCAAGATGAGGTGCATTTGGATACGCTGATACATTTACCGGGCATTTTATCTTTAGCCGAGAGTAGAGTTCCTAAAGAGCGTATCTGGCCGCGGCTAAATTTATTAGTTAATCAGGCCCTAGATAACCTAGTGAAGATGCGCCAGAAAGAAGGCCAGGCTTTATACATTTATTTAAAAAGCCGGGCCCAGGCCCTCAATAATCACCTCGGCATTATCAAGAGAAAAGCCAGAAAAGTGGCGCGGGATAAGTGTAGCCAGATTAAGAGCGATGAAGAGCGGGTCAGTTTCCTCAAACAGATAGATATTAGCGAAGAAGTAGAGCGGCTGGTATTTCATATCCGGAATTTTAAAAACAAACTTTCTAAACCGGGCGCTATAGGTAAAGAATTAGACTTTATTGCCCAAGAGATGCAGCGCGAGGCCAATACTATTGGCGCCAAGTCCTGTAGCGCGGCTATTTCTGCCCGCGTTGTTCAGATGAAGAGCCAGATTGAAAGGATTCGTGAGCAAGCACAAAATATAGAGTGAGAGAACAGAGTACGGAGTACAGAGTACAGAAAAAAAACTTAGGTTTAATATTTGTGATTTCTGGGCCATCGGGCTCAGGCAAGACCACGCTTTTAGCCAAACTTCTTAAAGGCAAAGACCTTAAAGATAGACTGGTAAAGTCTATTTCTTTTACTACTCGGCCTAAAAGGTCTACAGAGAAGAATGGCCGGGATTATTTTTTTATCCGCCAAGAGCGCTTTAGACAGCTGCAGAGAGCAAAAAAAATTCTTGAATGGACAAAATATTTAGGTTATTATTACGCCACGCCTAAAGATTTTGTAGAAAGGCAATTGCACAAAGGTAAAAATCTGATCCTGTCTTTGGATTTAAAAGGGGCCTTAAGGATTAAGCGGCTTTATCCCCAAAATACCAAGACGATTTTTATTATGCCACCATCTTTGGGGGTATTACGGGGCAGAATAGAGAAGCGCTGTAAAAAAACCAAAAAAGAAGAGATTCGGGAACGCTTAAAACTGGCGGAAAAAGAAATCCGCGTTTCTCGTAGATACGACTATTGCCTGACGAATCAAGATTTGGATGATGCAGTTAGGAAATTGACAGAGATTGTATTACGAGAAGCAGAATCTCAATACGAGAGAGGTGGTATATGCCTTATGTAGCGCTGGAAAAGCTGTTGGATAAGACTGGCTATTCGATTTATAAATTAGTGATCCTGGCATCCAAAAGGGCGCTAGAGATTGCTGAAGGCCAACCTAAGCTGGTGGTGATGAATTCAGCTACCAAACCGTCTACTGTTGCCCTCTATGAGATTGCCGAGGGTAGGGTGCGTTATCAGAAGATTAAGCTGGAAAAATAATCCATGCCCAAAAAGAAGAATATTGTTTTAGGAGTAACCGCCAGCATCGCCATCTACAAGGCCTGCGAGATTATCCGTAGGCTGAGAGAACAAGGTTTTTCTGTTACAGTGGTAATGACGGCCGAAGCAGAAGAGCTCATTAAGCCGATTGTGTTTCAGGGCTTATCTGGCAACCCGGTCTATCGCGGGTTGTTTGATGCGCCGCAAGAATGGGAAATAGAGCATGTGTCTTTGGCGGAAAAAGCCGATTTGGTTTTGATTGCGCCGGCAACCGCTAATATTATCGGTAAAATTGCTCATGGGATATGCGATGATTTGCTAACTTGTGTGGTTTGCGCTACCTCTGCGCCAGTTTTAATTTGTCCGGCGATGAATGAGAAAATGTATTTAAATAAGATTACCCAAGAAAATATCAAGAAGTTAAAATCCTTTGGTTATAAGTTTGTCGAGCCGAGAAAAGGCCGGCTTGCCTGCGGTAAGGTCGGAATAGGCTGTTTGGCAGAGGTTGAGACGATAATTAAAGCAGGAAAGCAATATTTATAGTTTATAGTTCATAGTTGACAGTTCATAGTAAAAACTGTCAACTATGAACTATAAACAACGAACTAATTTATGGCGACGTAGCCAAGCGGTAAGGCAGCTGTCTGCAAAACAGCTATTCAGCGGTTCGAGTCCGCTCGTCGCCTTAGAATTTCGCGAAGCGAAATTCACCCCGAAGCCTGCGCAGTAAATTTCGAAGCGAAGCGAAGAAATTGACAAGCGTTTTGGCAAGGGGCAAACTAGCGCAGCGGCAAGCGAGGCAGCGAGCGGAGTATCCAAGGGTCTCGAAACTTTGAAAATATCTCGGGCAAGTGGTGGAATGGCATACACGAGGGCCTTAAAAGCCCTTGGCCGTAAGGTCGTGAGGGTCCAACTCCCTCCTTGCCCATTAAATTTTGCGTAGCAAAATTTAACCCCGAGACTCCAAAGAATCTATGGGCTTGAGGCGAGGGGTAAATAGTTTTGGGCTCATAGCTTGAGTCCCGACTCTACGGTTTTGATATATGAGTCGGGATCCCGATGGGAAGCTTCTTTAGAAGCGACACCATCGGGATTGGTTATAAGTTGTTCGCTATGTGTTTTGATAAAGAACCGTTGCTCCGACTCGCAAGCCGAGGGAAAAATTTTTCAGCGAAACTAAAAATTTTGACACACTCGTCGGAGTTTCGCTAAACAAAAGATAATTGTGCTCAAGGGCTCATAGCGCAGTTGGTTAGCGCGCCACTTTGACATAGTGGAGGTCAGAGGTTCGACTCCTCTTGGGCCCACCAGAATATATTTATGCCCAAGATCTATCTTGAAGTTTTAAGTAGAAAGCAAGAAAAGCTATTACCCAAGCTGAATTTTCTTAAGAAAGAAGGATTTTATTTGGCCGGAGGCACGGCATTGGCTTTACAGATTGGGCATCGTACTTCCATAGATTTTGATTTTTATACTAAAACTCTTTTTAGACAGGAAATACTTTACAGAAGATTTTCTGAACAAGTTAAAGATTTAGAGAGAAGACAGGCCGCCTGGGGCACCTTAATTTTAAAGGCAGGCCAGGTAGATATTAGTTTATTTTATTATAACTATCCTATAATTTGTCCTCTCGTTAAAACGCAGGATTTTGACCTTTTATCCTTAGAGGATATCGCAGCAATGAAATTAGAGGCGATTATCCAGCGAGGAATAAAAAGGGATTTTGTGGATATATATTTTTTGCTGAGACTTTTTGGATTAAGAAAACTATTCCATTTCGCAGAAGAGAAATACGGTAAGGCTTTTAATCTATACCAGGCATTACTGGCGCTTTTATATTTTCAAGATGCTGAGGCGGAAAGGGAACAAAAGAGATATAGGCTAATCCAGCAAGTAGCTTGGGATGATGTAAAAAAAGAGATTATTAAACAAGCTGAGAAATTCAAACAAGCGGAAGTAAGATGAAATTGCCCCAGTGCGTTTATCATTGTTTTTGGTCATATGACCTTTCGGATTTTAGCCTAAAGAAAGATAAAGAATTAATTATTTCTCAAATTTTAAATTATGCTGATTGGCAGGGTATTCGTTGGCTTTTCAAGGTGTTTGGTGAAAGAGAGATTAAACAGATTCTTAGACATCCTCGTCGGGGAACTTGGTGGCCAAGGGTTTTAAATTTCTGGTTGACTATATTTAAGTTAAAGATTCCCCGCGATGTACGCGCATTAGCGATTCGCCAGATTGATCCCAGAAAGGTAGACCAAAAGGCGTTGAGGCGATTCTTTAAACGCGCGGGCAAAGAATAAATAATGGACCTATCTACCTTACGACATTCTTGTTCGCATGTGATGGCGCAGGCAGTAAAAGAGCTCTGGCCAGAGGTCAAGCTAGGCATTGGGCCATCGATAGAAGACGGCTTCTATTATGATTTTGAAAAAAAAGAACCCTTTACCGACGAGGATTTGGCGAAAATAGAAAAGAAGATGCAAGAGATTATTCAACGGGACGCACCATTTATGAGAGAAGAAATTCTTAGGGGGGAGGCCCAGGGGTTGTTTAGGAGGCTAAAAGAAGATTACAAGGTAGATTTGCTTAATGAAATCCCAGATGATAAAGTGTCTATATATAAGACGGGCGAGGATTTTATTGATTTATGCCGCGGGCCACATATAGAATCAACCGGTAAGATCAAGGCCTTTAAGTTGCTGTCAGTTGCCGGTGCTTATTGGCACGGGATAGAGACCAACCCGATGCTACAAAGAATTTATGGCACTTGTTTTGTCGTCCCAAAAGAATTGGAAGAATATTTGAAGAATTTAGAAGAGGCAAAGACGCGCGACCATCGGAAATTAGGGCCGAGTTTAGAATTTTTTGATATCTATCATGAAGAAGCAGGGGCGGGCTTGGTGTTTTATCATCCTAAAGGAGCGCTCTTGCGGACCATCATTGAGGATTACGAGAAAAAGGAACACTTAAAGAGGGGTTATCAAATTGTGATTACTCCCCATATTATGCAAGCCGGTCTCTGGCAGACCTCTGGTCATTATGAGTACTATAAAGAAAATATGTATACCTTTAAAATCGAAGATAAGGAGTTTGTTTTAAAGCCGATGAACTGCCCGGGTCATATCCTGATCTATAAATCTAAGACCAGAAGTTACAAAGAGCTGCCTATTCGGCTATTTGAGTTAGGTACCGTTTATCGCCATGAAAAAGCCGGGGTTTTGCATGGACTCTTGCGCGTGCGCGGCTTTACTCAAGACGATGCCCATATCTTTTGTTTACCCGAGCAATTAAAGCCGGAGATAAAAGCGATTATTGATTTTGTTTTTGATACGATGCGGGTCTTTGGGTTTAATGAGGTAGGGATTGAGTTAAGCACCCGGCCGGAAAAATATATTGGTTCAGAACGGGACTGGCAGCAGGCCACGCAGGCGCTGGAAGAAACATTAAAAGAAAAAGGGCTAAATTATGATATTAATGTTGGAGAAGGCGCTTTTTACGGCCCCAAGATCGATATAAAATTAAAGGATGCCTTAAAGAGGAAATGGCAGTGCGCCACCATTCAATGCGATTTTGTACTTCCGAAAAGATTTAATCTTACCTATGTTGATTCCGACGGAAGAGAGAAGCAACCGATTATGTTACATCGGGTAATCTTAGGCAGCCTTGAGCGCTTTATGGGCGCTTTGTTAGAGCATTATAAAGGCGAGTTACCGCTGTGGCTGGCGCCCACACAGGTTTTAGTCATTCCCATTAAAGATTCTTTGCAAGAATATGGGCTGAAGGTTAAGAAAACCCTAGAAGACAATTCTATCCGCGCGGAGACAGATAGCCGCAATGAGACTTTGGATAAAAGGATACGCAATGCAGAATTAAATAAGGTACCTTATTGTCTAGTGGTGGGCGAGCGCGAGGCAAAGTCTGAGATGGTCTCCGTAAGAAAAAAAGGAGCAGGTGACCAGGGCAGTAAGAAATTAGAGGAGTTTATAGGAGAGATAAAAGAACAAATAAATAATAAAGTTACGTGATGTTACGTAAGGTTTCGGAGGGTTAATTAAGGCTACTAAAATAATTGTAACTTTCCGTAACATTAATTAACCTTAAGTAGCTTTACGTAACCTAAAAACAAGGAGGTGGTAAATATTAAAAAATTTATCCGCATCAATGAAAGAATACGCGTGCCAGAGGTGCGCCTGATTGGGCCGGACAGTGACCAATTGGGCGTAGTCCCTATCCAGAAGGCATTGGAGATTGCCAACCAACACGAATTAGACTTGGTAGAGGTTGCGCCTCAGGCAAATCCGCCGGTCTGTCGCATTATGGATTTTAGCAAATTTAAGTATGACCAGGAAAAAAAGGAGCGCGAGGCCAAGAAGCACCAAAAACAAGGTCGATTAAAAGAGATTCGCCTTAAGCCCAATATCGATGACCACGACTATGAAGTAAAATTAAAGCAGACAGTCAGTTTCTTGAATAGGAAGGATAAAGTAAAGATCAATATGTTTTTCCGCGGCAGGCAAATGGAGCACATGGATTTGGGCAGAAAGGTTTTAGATAGATTTATCATTGATACACAAAACGCAGGACAGATTGAAAAGCAGCCCGGCTTAGAAGGTAGGGTTATATCATTAGTGATTGCACCTAAATAAGTGAGGCCATAAGTTATGGAGCAAGCTATTAATTATCTAAGCGACATAACTTATATGGCCGAACTTATCCCCCACCCAGACACTGCATAGAGACACTATTACGTGTCTGGGTGTGGGGTTAATTCGCAGACGCCCTACGGGCTACAACTTACGTCGCCAGATGTAAGGATGTATGCTTCGTAAGTTGTCTGCTCATTAAAAATGCCAAAATTAAAGACCAAAAAAGGCGCGGCCAAAAGATTTAGATTCACCAAAAAGAAAAAGATTAAATATTCTCCTTGCGGGAAAGGCCATCTTTTATCCACTAAGGAGCCAAAGAGGCTCAGGCGGCTAAGAAGGCAGGGTATTATCGAGAGCAAAAAAGATATAAAATATATCAAAAGAATGTTACCATATGGGTAAAACCCTAAATCCGAAACCCTAATGGTTCGACTCTGTCCTTCGATAAACGGTTCGACCAGCTCACCGTCCTTCGAACCGTCCTGAGTCCTTCGACTCGTTTCACTCGCTTGAGGGCGAATGGTGAGCTTGTCGAACCAGAGCCTGTCGAAGCAGAGCGCAGTCGAAGGATTGAGTTTGTTTAGGATTTAGTCCTTCGATAAACTCAGGACTAATGGTGAGCGTAGTCGAACCATTAGTGTTTAGAGTTTAATACTTAAATTAACAGAAACTTAATTAAAAGGAGTTGAGTCTATGAGTAAGATTAAGCATAGTGTAGCTACCAGAAGAAGAAAAAAGAAAGTATTAAAGCAGGCTAAGGGGTTTTGGGGTGACCGCAGCAAGCAATATCGCCAGGCCCGCCGGGCCCTGATGCATGCCTTGGTTTATGCCTATCGTGATCGGCGCATAAAAAAGCGGGAATTTCGCCGGCTTTGGATTACGCGTATTAACGCTGCCTGCCGCGCTGCTGGAATTACTTACAGTAAATTTATCAATGGTCTTAAAAAGGCTAACATTAATTTGGATAGAAAAATTTTAGCAGACCTGGCAGTAAAGGATAATGCAGCGTTTCAAAAACTAATTGAAATAGCAAGGAGATGAAAAATCAGAGTACAGATATCAGAGTACAGATAACAGAGAAACTTTTCTGTAATCTGTAATCTGTGTTCTGTTATCTGTAATCTTCCGAGCGGAGCGAGGGTGAAATGTATGTCATAATATTGGGTTGTGGTCGGGTGGGTTCTGAACTGGCAAAACTCTTATCTAATGAAGGGCATAACATAGTGATTATTGATAAGGATCAAGCCTCTTTTGACCGTTTGGGTGGCACCTTCAATGGTTTAACCTTGGTGGGCAACGGTTTTGACCTGAAACTATTAAAGCAAGCAGGCGCGGAGAAGGCAGATGCCTTCTGTGCGGTAACCAACGGCGATAATACCAATTTAATCTCCGCCCAGGTGGCAAAAAAAATATTTAAAGTTCCCAAGGTTATTGCCCGTGTATATGACCCCCAGCGCGCACACATCTATGCTGCCTTGGGTTTAGATATTATTAGTGGAACCATTCTCTTTGCGGCGATGCTTAGAGATAAGATTATTGAGAGTAGATTTTCGAGCTACTTAATTGAAACCAAAGATTTGGGAGTTATTGAGATCGAAGTAAAAAATAACTTGGCGGGTAAAACTATTCAGGATATCAATATGCCGGGCGAATTCTTGGTGGTTGCCATAAGAAGGTTGCAGGGAGACATTATCCCCGAACCCAGCACAGTTTTAAAAGAAAAAGATGTGTTACTGGCGGTGGTTAAGGTGGTTAGCCTTAAGAAGATAAGAGAGAGGTTTGTTCTGTAAAAACGTATATCAAGTTCTTTGGGGTATCAGGGTATTGGGATATCAGGATTTGGGGATTAGGGACAAAGGCAAATCCCAATACCCCAATCACCTAATAACCTTAATAGAGGTGTAAAATGTATATTTTAATTGTCGGTGCAGGTAAGGTGGGTTATTTTTTAGCTAAGAGGCTGTGCGTAAACAGACACACGGTAAGCGTTGTGGAGAAGGATAAGGCTATCTGTGAGGAGATTGCCAAGGAATTAGAGGCCTTGGTGATTAATGGTGACGGTTGTGATCCGCGTATTTTAGAAGAGGCAGGCATTGAACGCGCTGATGTAGTGGCAGCAGTTACTGGCGATGATGAAGATAATCTGGTTATTTGTCAGTTGGCCAAAGAAAGATTTGGTATTCAGCGTACTGTAGGCAGGGTGAACAATCCGGATAATGAGCATACCTTTGCGGAGTTAGGTATCGATGTGCCAGTTGACTCCACCAAGATTATCGCTAAGATTATCGAAGAAGAAGTATCCTTTTCGGATTTTGTCAACCTGATGAGTTTTAAACGGGGGAAACTTGCCATTGTGCGCGTGGATTTACCCCAGGATTCCTCGGTAATTAACAAAGAGATTAAAGACATTGCATTGCCTCCGGATTCGGTTTTGGTTTCTATCGTCAGAGGAGAAGAGGTAATTATTCCTAAAGGCGATACGGTCCTGAAAACCGGAGACGATGTGATTGCGATTACTGTCATAGGTAATGAGCCGCAGATGTTAGATATATTGGTAGGTAAATTATGAAAATAAGACTCCCCTTCAATGTTGTTTTAGGTATTACCACGGAAGTTTTATACGCTTTAATTATCATGCTAGTGGCATTCTTTATCTGCTTCTTACTATCTTTTAAAATATGATTTTAAAACCCCGCCTCGGAGATGTAAAAAACATTGGTTATTATTTAGGCAGGATTATTATAGGCTTAAGCCTGACTATGTTTTTGCCGATAATTTTAGGTATAGCCTTGAAAGAAATAAATCCTACCCTGGATTTTGTCATTGGTCTGGAGATCGCGCTGATCTTCGGTTTAGTCCTGATTAAATTGTGTTTTACGGAAAAAGACCTGAATTGGATGCAGGGGATGATTGTGGTATCTTTGGCTTGGTTAGCCGCCATGTTATTAGGCGCAATACCATTATATTTAAGCGGACACTGGAAGTCGTATCTGGACGCCTGTTTTGACGCCATGTCAGGATTTGCCACCACGGGTTTAGTTTTAGTACAGGACCTGGACCATATTTCCTTTGCCCATAATCTCTGGCGGCATTTGATTATGTTTATTGGCGGGCAGGGCATTGTCATTGTTGCGCTTTCCTTTTTTGTGAAGGGTTTTTCCGGTGCATTTAAGATGTATGTGGGTGAGGCCCGGGATGAAAGGATAATGCCCAATGTGATAAATACCGCACGATTTATCTGGTTGGTAAGTATTGTCTATCTTATTCTGGGCACGCTTGCCTTAGGCATAGTGGGTATCTTAAATGGCATGAAGGCCATCAACGCCTTTTTTCATGGGGCTTGCGTTTTTATGGCCGCCTTTGATACCGGCGGGTTTACCCCGCAATCCCAAAACATACTTTATTATCACAGTCTGCCCTACGAAGTGGTCACAGTAGTGATTATGATTCTGGGCGCGATTAATTTTAAATTGCATTATCATGTCTGGATGGGCAATCGCCGTGAGATATTGAAGAACATTGAGACCGTAACACTTTTTATTACCATAATGATTACTTTCTTTATTACTGCGGTTGGCCTGCAACAATTAGGCATCTATCCCAAGGCAATGCTTTTATTTCGCAAAGGTTTTTACCAGCTGGTTTCCGGACATACTGGCACCGGGTACCAGACATTATATCCGATGCAATTTATTACTGACTGGGGTAATCTTCCTATGGTGGGGGTAATCTGTGCCATGGCCTTAGGCGGCGCGGTTTGTTCTACTACTGGTGCTATCAAGATGTTACGCATTGGCATTATCTTTAAGGCACTTACCCAGGATATCAAAAGAATCATCTTGCCCGAAAGGGCAGAAGTGGTCAAAAAATTTCATCATATAAAAACCATCTTTCTGGACGATAAACAAGCCAGATCCGCACTATTAATTACCTTGGCATATTTATTATTATATGGATTAGGTTCAATTATTGGCATGTTATTTGGGTATCCATTTTTATCTGCTTTATTTGAATCGACCTCCGCAGCTGCTAACGTGGGTTTGTCTTGTGGTATTACTAACGTGAATATGCCGGTGGCCTTAAAGGTTACTTATATACTTCAGATGTGGGCAGGCCGCCTGGAATTTATGTCCGTGTTTGTTTTAATCGGATTCTTTGTGGCAGCGATAAAAGGAAAGCGATGATGAAGGCTCATGGCTTATGGCTCCTGCCTGCCGGCAGGCAGGGCATGGCTCATGGTATATTATTTTTTCTGGCGCTGTACGCCGTACTCTGTACGCCGTACCCTGCTTTTGCCCAGACTATTTCCAGCACCGAATTAATCAATAATGCCAAACAATGCGATGGTAAGGCTGTAGTCTATGTGGGCGAGGTTATTGGGGATATAATGGTGCGGGGTGAATATGCCTGGATAAATGTCCATGATGGCAATAATGCCATTGGTATTTGGATCGGCAAGGATTTAACCAAAGATATTTTATATACGGGAAGTTATAAATCCAGAGGTGATTGGGTAGGAATTAGCGGAACCTTTCAGCGTATCTGTTCACAACACGGTGGGGATTTAGACATACATGCCCAGGCAATCCGCATCATCAGCCGGGGTAGAGAGATTCGGGAGAGGTTAAATCTCAGCAAAAGTAACCAAGCTATTGTATTATTAGTGATATTGGGTATTATATGGATATCGACACTATTAAAGCGCAAGCACAGACGGATATAGAGAATATAAACTCCCTGCAGGCCTTAGAAGAATTCCGGATTAAATATCTGGGTAGAAAAGGCCTAATTGCCCAGTTAACCGCTTACATCCCCAGCCTGGCCGTCGAGCAACGCGGGACGTTCGGTCAGCAAGTGAATGTCTTAAAAAATAAAATCGCATCTCTTGTTGACGAGAAACAGAAATTGCTTGCGGCTCCCGCCGGTGAAACCATCGCCGGGCAAGTGGATATGAGCATGCCCGGGTTTACCCCGGATTTGGGCCGGTTGCATCCCATAACTCAGGTTGTCGATGAGATCTGCACGATATTTAATCACATGGGGTTTTCCGTAGTAGAGGGCCCAGAGATTGAAACTGAATATAATAATTTCACGGGTTTAAATATTCCTTTAGAGCATCCTTCAAGGGACGTGTTTGATACGTTTTATTTAAAGTTCCCGCGTTTTCGCGTTGACGAGTTGTCGCGTTTAACGCGCCAACGCGCCAACGCGCCAACAGGTAAACTACTTTTACGCAGCCATACCTCACCCGTACAAATTCGAGTAATGAAGTCGCGCAAACCACCTTTGGCAGTAATCGTACCAGGAAGGGTTTATCGGCCGGATGCGGTAGACGCCAGTCACTCTTTTATGTTCCATCAAGTAGAGGGTTTTATGGTAGATAACGATATAAGATTCTCAGATTTAAAAGGCGTGTTAGAGGTTTTTGCTAAGGCTATTTTTGGCCAGGAGATTAAGATGCGTTTTAGGCCGCACTTCTTTCCTTTTACCGAACCATCGGCAGAGGTGGATATATCTTGCATAATATGCAAGGGAGAACAGAGAACGGAGAACAGAGAACAGAGAAGACATTGCAGTGTATGTGGAGGCAAGGGATGGTTGGAGATCTTGGGTTCAGGGATGATTCATCCCAATGTGTTTAAACACGTCGGATACGATCCTAAAAAATACACCGGTTTTGCCTTTGGCATGGGCGTAGAACGAATTGCCATGCTCAAACATGGCATAGATGATATTAGATTATTTTTTGAGAATGATTTAAGGTTCTTAAAACAGTTCTAAGGAAAAATTCTTTAAACGCAGATTCTCGCAAATCTAACGCAGATTCTCGCAGATAAAATCTTTAATCTGCGATTATCCGCGTGCAATCTGCGTATATCTGCGTTAAAACAATATTTTATGAGAGTAACCTATAATTGGCTAAAAGATTTTGTGGAGATTAAAATTTCCGCTCCGGCTTTAGCAGATAAGCTGACCATGGCAGGCTTAGAGGTTACTTCTTTAGAAGAGCGCGATGGAGATTTTGTTTTTGAGATTGAAGTTACTTCTAACCGTCCGGATTGTTTAAGTTTAATTGGTATAGCCCGGGAAGTGGCGGCAATCACAGGTAGAAAACTAAAATTTGTCACAAGTCACAAGTCACAAGTCGCACGTAAAAGCCTGCGACATGCTTGTCCCGAGCGAAGTCGAGGGACGACTTGCGACCTGCGACTGGAAATTGACGATAAAAAAGATTGCCCGCTATACACTGCTAAGATAATTAGAGATGTAAAGGTAGGGCCTTCGCCCGATTGGCTAAGAAGAAGATTGGAGCTGGTAGGTTGCCGCAGTGTAAACAATGTCGTAGATATAACTAATTATATTTTATTTACCTGGGGAGAACCCCTGCATGCCTTTGACCTCGATAAATTAGTTCCCGCGTTCCCGCGTTCCCGCGTTCCCGCGTTAAATATAGCTGTACGAAGGGCAAGAGATAAAGAAGGCTTAATGACAATAGATGGAGTGGAGAGAACATTAGATGAAGAAGTTTTAGTTATTGCCTCTAGTGTTAACGCGCCAACGCGCCAACGCGCCAACGCGCCAACAGACAAAGCTATAGCTATTGCTGGAATAATGGGCGGGAAAGATACAGAAGTAACCGTAGGAACAAAGAATATTTTATTAGAAGCAGCCATATTTAATCCCATAACTATTCGCCGTGCCAGACAAAAGTTAGGAGTGCAAAGCGAGTCATCTTATCGCTTTGAAAGAGGAATAGATTTAGAAATTATAGATAAGGCATCTTGGCGGGCAGCAGAATTAATCCAGAGATTGGCAGGGGGAACCTGCGTGTTAATAAAAGCATCCGGGTTAACAAAAACTAAAAAGAAAAATATTGCCTTGGATGTCGCGGGCGTGCGTAAGATATTAGGTGTTAATATCGCACCAGTTAAGATAAAGAAAATTTTAAATAGCTTAGCATTTAAAACAAAAGTAAAAACAAAAAATATTTTTATGGTTGAGGTTCCTTCATATCGGCCAGATGTGAGCTTAGAAATAGACTTAATTGAAGAAATCGCCCGAATATACGGTTTTGCACAAATATCCCAAACTTTGCCTAGGGTTAGTCCGCATGTAACTACCTTGGAAACAAGGGATTTAGTTTCTTTAATAAAAAATATACTGGCGGGCTTGGGTTTAAATGAGGTAATCACCTATAGCCTCATTGATAAAGATGCGTTAAAAGATTTTACTGAAGAGTTAACCTCTTCAGTAATAGAAATCTTAAATCCCTTAAGTAAAGAGCAGGAAATTTTAAGGCCGACGCTTCTCACCGGCCTTCTAAGCTGCGTAGCTTTAAATCTCAACCAAAAACAAAGTTATCTCAATATCTTTGAAATTGCCAAGGCCTTTTCTCAGGAAGGCGTTAAGGCTAAAGAAGAGTTGGTCCTAGGGATAGCCCTTTGCGGAACCAAATCTTTATTGCTGGCCCAGGGATTAATCAAGGAGGAAGTAGGACTTTTGCATTTAAAAGGAATATTAGAAGTCCTCTTCGCGCGGTTGGGTATAAATAACTATAATTTTAATTCTATAGATAGGTCTCCAGAAGTAGCGGTGTGTATAGACAATGAAACAATAGGCACCATAGGACAACTACCAAAGGCTGCTTTAGAAAGATTTGAGATCAAAAACAAAGATGTATTTGCGCTAGAAATTTCTTTAGACCGGCTTTTATCTTGCGCAGACTTAAAAAGAAGATTCGCTCCTTTACCTATATATCCCGTCGTATCCCGAGATATTAGCCTTGTCCTT